>Ga0208496_1000003_pt1 | contig 183972 bp, 158 predicted proteins | sample CryBogmetaGMA2M_FD_184552 | JGI IMG/M metagenome (GOLD analysis project Ga0208496, IMG submission 184552) | Freshwater microbial communities from Crystal Bog, Wisconsin, USA - MA2M (SPAdes) | ecosystem: Environmental > Aquatic > Freshwater > Lake | place: Crystal Bog, Wisconsin, USA... | reverse complement strand
ATCAGTAATCTAAAACTGTTATGCGAAAGAGCCAGTGCTCAAGACAACTCACCTAGTGCAATTGAACACATGGTGGGAGACTTCTATGCAAGTGGCATGGATGAGGCTGCAATTAATCAATCAGGAGCTGCGGCATTAAATTTCGAATTTACTAAGATTAGCGCTATTGCAACTCCAGCTGATGTACTCAATGAAATCGCTAGCCTACATAAAATCGGCGTTAATGCGGGATTTGAATTCGGAAGCGAAGCGGACTTCAAAGACAGTAACCATGAGTTAGCTCAACTTGCACAAGGCGGCCTAGGTCTACCCGACCGTGACTATTACTTTAGAGACGATGATAAATCTAAAAAACTTAGAGAAGCTTATGTTAAGCATGTTGCTAAGACATTAATGCTTTTAGGTGACTCTCAGACGTCTGCTCAAACAGGATCTCAAGCTGTAATGAAACTTGAGACCTCCCTTGCTCAAGCATCGCTTAGCGCGGTACAGCTACGTAATCCCTACGCTAGCTACCACAAGATGACCGTTCAGAAAGTAGAATCACTGGTGCCAGATTTAAATTTAACGAGCTATTTTACTTCGGTTAGAGCTCCTTCTTTTACTGATATTAATTTAGCTCATCCAGATTTCTTTAAGGCATTTTCTGTGGTATTAAATACAACACCTATCTCGGATTGGAAAACCTACCTAAGATGGCATTTGGTCCACACTTACTCACCTTATTTAAGTGAAGACTATGTAAGAGAAAACTTTAGCTTTTACGGCGTCACCTTAACTGGGACAAAGGTAATGAAGCCGCGCTGGAAGCGTGTGGTAACCACAATCGATCGCTCAATTGGTGAAGCACTTGGCCAACTTTATGTTAATGCCTACTTCCCAGCAGAATCCAAAGAACGCGCACTCAAACTTGTATCAAATCTTCGAGCTGCACTGGGTGATAAAATTGGTACACTTGAATGGATGGATGAAGCAACGAAGCAAAAAGCCAGAGAAAAGCTAAATTCGTTTACAGTTAAAATTGGATATCCTGATACATGGCGTGACTACAGTAATCTTGTAATCAATCGCGGTCCATATGTGCTAAATGTGTTAAAAGCTAATGCCTTTGAAGTAAGAAGAAATTTAATACGCATTGGTAAAGAAGTAGACAAATCTGAATGGGGAATGAGTACACCAACGGTCAACGCCTATTATAACCCACTTCAAAATGAAATTGTTTTTCCAGCAGGTATTTTACAGCCTCCGTTTTTTGATGCGAAAGCAGATGACGCTGTTAATTACGGCGGGATTGGAGCTGTCATAGGCCATGAAATGACCCACGGTTTTGATGATCAAGGTCGTCAATTTGATAGTCATGGAAACCTAACCAATTGGTGGTCAAAAGAGTCTGAGCAGAAATTTAAGGTACGCTCTGCTGCTATCGTAGATCAATTTAATGGTTACTTTCCAATCTCAGATCTACATATCAATGGTCAGTTAACTCAGGGTGAAAACATAGCTGACTTAGGCGGTCTTAAAATCGCATATGCAGGCCTGCAGAAAGCACTAGCAGACCAATCTCGCGATAAAATCGATGGCTTTACGCCTGAGCAAAGATTCTTCATCAGCTTTGCTTCTGTTTGGGCAGGTAAGATGACTCCCGAGAGTCTGCGCTTACAATTAAACACAAACCCACATTCACCTGGAGAATTCCGCACAAACGGACCTCTGTCTAATTTAGATGAATTTGCCCAAGCCTTCAATGTACCCGAAGGTGCTGGTATGCGTAGATCTGCTGATAAACGTTTTACAATTTGGTGATCATTTAATTACTAGTCATGAAAATAATTAGCTTTAGTTTCGTAGCCTTTTCATTGTTTTGCACAGTCGGAAGTCAAGCTGCTTTCACTGCAAAAGATTTCGATCCAAAGGTTAAACCACAGGATAATTTCTATACTTACGTCAACAGCAGTTGGCTTAAAGCTAATCCAATTCCACCTCAATATAGCAGTTGGGGTGTTTTCAATGAAGTCAATGAACGCAATATAGCTGCAGTTCATTCGATCTTAGTTAGCGCTGCATCAGCAACTAATCCTGATAAGATCACACAGCAAGTTGGTGATTTTTACGCAAGTGGAATGGATGAAAAATCTGTTGAAACTGCAGGAATCAATCCGCTTAAATCTGAATTAAATTCTCTAAGTAGATTAAATTCAGTATCTCAGGTATGCGAAAGTATAGCTCACTTACACAGCCTTGGAGTTAATGTAGGTTTTGGTTTTGGCTCTGAACAAGATCCGAAAAATAGCGTTATGATGATAGCTGGAGTAAGCCAAGCTGGTTTAGGTTTACCAGACCGTGATTATTATCTGAAAACAGATGCTGCGTCACAAAAATTGCGTGAAAAATACCTCGGCCATATAAACCAAATACTCGTACTCTCAGGTTATAGTGAAAGTGATGCAAAAACAGCTTCTAGTAACATACTTACCCTTGAGACTGAATTGGCTAAAATATCTAAAAGTAACGTAGAGCTTAGAGATCCAGTATCCAACTATCACAAAACACTGTCTTCAGATCTTGCTAAGCTTACTCCCGATTTTGATTGGAATCTCTATTTCTCACGTACAGGACTAAAAAATCTGGATAGCATAGATGTAGGGCAACCTGATTTCTTAAAAGGTTTTGATCATTTACTCACAACGATACCCTTAGCCACATGGCAGGCGTATATGCACTGGCACCTTATACATGCCTACGCACCGTATTTAAGTTCCGTGTTTGTGAACGCAAATTTTGAATTTTATGGGAAAACTCTTAGCGGTGCCAAAGAACTAAGAGAGCGCTGGAAACGAGTTTTAAGTGCCGAGGAGGGATCCATAGGTGAAAATCTGGGTAAAGCCTATGTCGCAAAATATTTCCCGCCTGAATCGAAAGCACGCGTACTAAGTCTTGTAAGTAATTTAAGGGCAGTATTGCGTGATGAAATTTCTCACCTCGAATGGATGGATGCCGAAACACGCACTAAGGCGCTAGTTAAATTAGATGCCTATGGAGTAAAGATTGGATATCCAGATAAATGGATAGATTATAGTTCACTAACAATAGACCGAGGCCCCTACGTCTTAAATGTGATGCGGGCTAATACCTTTAACGTATCTCGAGACCTTGCAAAAGTAGGTCATCTTAAAGATCGAACTGAATGGGGAATGATACCACCTGAAGTAAATGCTTACTACGATCCCACTATGAACGAGATTGTTTTCCCTGCAGGAATTTTACAGCCTCCGTTCTTCGATCCTAAAGCAGATGACGCTATTAATTATGGTTCGATAGGGGCAGTTATTGGCCACGAAATGACCCATGGGTTTGACGATGAAGGTCGTCAATTTGACCCCAAGGGAAATCTTACTGATTGGTGGTCGGCTTCGAGTGCTAAACTTTTCCAAGAACGAGCATCTGGTATTGTTCACCAATTTAGTGGTTACTCGATCGCAAGTGGCCAACACGTGAATGGCGAACTTACTCAAGGAGAAAACATAGCTGATTTAGGTGGCGTCAAAATCGCCTATGCGGCGCTAGAGAAAGCCCTTGAAGGTAAACCTAGAACCCTCATTGACGGTTATACTGAAGAACAACGTTTTTTCTTTAGTTATGCTCTTATTTGGCGAGAGAACATGCGCCCTGAAGCTATGGCCTTGCAGGTAAATACAGACCCCCACTCACCACCAGAATTTAGGGTGAACGGACCTCTCTCTAATTTAGCTCAGTTTTGGGCAGCGTTTAACGTGCCAGAAGGTACTCCGATGCATCGTACCGCTAAGGATAACGTTACGATTTGGTAATCATTTTGTAAAATCCAACTCGATTCTTTGAGGCAGCCAGTAGATTCTAATCTTCTGTGCAGCCTGATCCTAAAGCATTTCCCTTCCGATTGGAGTTCCCTCCAGAACTCCCAATCAGTGCTCGTGCAGAAGATATAACCTCAGCAATTGAGAAAAATCAGGTTATTATCTTAGCTGGCGAAACGGGTTCAGGTAAAACAACTCAAATACCAAAACTATGCTTAGCGGCAGGAAGAGGAACTCGTGGTCGAATCGCATGTACTCAGCCACGCCGTGTTGCAGCACTATCGGTATCTAGACGTGTTGCAGAAGAACTTAATGTTGAGTGGGGTAAGGAAGTCGGCTCTAAAGTCCGATTTGGCGATCATACCGATCGGTCAACGATCATCAAATTTCTAACCGACGGTATGCTCTTAGCAGAAGTACAAGGAGATCCCTTACTTCGAGAATACGATACTATCATTATAGATGAAGCACATGAGAGGTCGCTAAATATCGACTTTCTTTTAGGCCACTTAAGACAGGTGCGTTTTAAAAGACCCGACTTAAAAATTGTTATCACTTCGGCTACAATCGACACAGCTGCTTTTAGCGAAGCCTTTGAAGGGGCTCCGATCATAACTGTAGAGGGGCGAACTTATCCTGTTGAAGTTATATATGCTCCGTTAGATTCCTTTGGCTTAGACGCTGATCCGCAAACAGCTGATGCAGCTGAAAAAGCAGAAGCCCTTCACTATATTGATGGAGCTGTTGAAGCCGTGGATAGAATTTTGAGTGATAGCGACTCAGGTGATATTCTCGTCTTCATGCCTAGCGAAAGAGATATACGAGAAACTAGAGAGATCTTAGCAGGTAGAGTTAATCGTCACTGCGAAATTGTTCCACTGTTTGGAAGACTTACAAATGATGAGCAGCAGCGAGTTTTTGCCCAAACGCAGAAACGAAAAATTGTTATAGCAACAAATATTGCTGAAACTTCGCTCACCATACCAGGCATTCGCTTTGTAGTAGATACAGGATTGTCACGTGTTAGCCGGTATTCACCCACTGCTAGAACAAGACGCCTTCCTATTGAAGCGGTATCACAATCCAGCGCAGACCAACGTAAAGGTCGCTGTGGCCGTGTTTCTAATGGCGTATGTATAAGGCTTTTTTCTGAAGAGGATTATTTAGCAAGACCTCGCTTTGCTCAGCCAGAAATACAGAGATCTAATTTAGCTGATGTTATATTAAGGCTTAAAGCGTTTGGCCTAGGTGATATCGAGAGGTTTCCTTTTATTAATCCACCGGCAGATAAAGCAATTAGAGCTGGTTATGGCCTACTTGAAGAACTGGGTGCAATTATTCGTCCTGAACAAACCACTGTTCACGGTCATGCATGGCAACTCACAGCAACCGGTTCGGAACTTGCTCGACTACCTCTAGATCCTTCTGTGGCTCGAATGACACTTCAGGCACGGGATGAAAAAGCCGTTAAAGAGGTACTCATCATTGCTGCTGGTTTGAGTATTCAAGATCCACGTGAAAGACCTTTAGAAAAACAAATTCAAGCAGATAACGCACATAGGAGATTTGTTCATCCCGATTCAGATTTCCTTACGCTGCTTAATATTTGGGAAGCCTACCATACTGAATTTGACAGTATGACTCAATCTAAACTGAGACGTTTTTGTAAAGAGCACTTCTTAAGCTATGCACGTATGCGTGAGTGGAGAGATATACATCAACAACTCATTGAGGTATTAAAAGAAAAGAAAGGAATTCATTTTAGTTCTGTATTCGACGGTATTAATAGGAATGCCCCACTAAAATCTGGACGTAAACCTGTAGAGCCAGAAACACCGCGCACTCGTTTATCTGTCGAAACTCCAGGATATAGAGCTATTCACAGAAGTATTCTTGCTGGGCTATTAGGAAATATTGGGGTCAAGGAAAGCGAAGGCTCGGGATTTAAAGCAACACATGATCGCAAGGTTATGCTATTTCCAGGATCATCTCTTTTTAAGCGCAGTCTGGATCCTAAGAAGTCAGCACAGCCCACCCCGCCACCTACGAATAAACCAGGACAAGTAAGATGGATTATGTCTTCTGAGATAATGGAGACTACGCGGCTTTATGCTCGCTCGTGTGCTAAGATTGACCCGTTATGGGCTTTAGATCTGGGAAGACACTTGGTAAAAGTTTCTTATAGTGAGCCGTTCTGGGATGATAAAGCAGGACGTGTTCGAGTTAAGCAAAAGTCGAGGCTCTACGGTCTAGAGATTGATAGCCGTGCTGTTGGCTACGGAAAAGTCGACCCAGTTGCTGCAACTGAGATATTCATACGCGAGGGACTAGTAAATGATACCATTACTGCACCGCTTGAATGTCTTACCCATAACCGTGAAGTAAAAGAAAATGTGATCGAGTCTCTAACTCGTTCACGCAATGGAGGTGCTTTAAATATAGATGAGGCTGTATACCGCTTTTATGCTAGTCATCTAACCCTAGATAAAACAGGGCCTGAAGGCATTTCCTCTGTCGCTGAATTCTCTCAACTTATACGTTTACAAAGAGCTAAAGATCTCAACTACTTATTTCTTGAGCCAGCTGATTTACATGATCCTGAAGAAATCAAAGTAGATCTAGAATCCTTTCCAGCTTCACTGCCCCTGGTAAATCAGGTCATCCCTATTCAGTACACCTACAGACCAGGGCAAGATGATGATGGAGTAACAATCGAAGTTAAATTGTCAGAAGTTGCGACATTAACACCTGCAGCTCTGGATTGGGCTGTTCCTGGTCACCTAGAGGCAAAGGTTGAGCATTATCTTAAAACACTGCCTAAAGAATTACGCAGAGCGTTTGTTCCTTTAAGTGATCATACTAAACTCTTATCAGACGCACTGCGCAGCAGAGATCGTCTCACCGCAAGACGTGATACAATTGCAGAGGCCCTTGCAGCAGAAATGCGTGAGCGCTTCAGAATGAGCATAACCGCTTCTTTATGGGAAGGAAAACAACCCCCTGAATACCTCCGTGTTCGTGTTAGAGTCAGAGATGCAGAAGGAAAAATATTAGCTGAAGCCAGGGAATTAAGCACCCTTGCTACTGCTCTTAAAGCACGTACCCATGAGGCCAATATTAGTATTTCTAGTCAGGATCCTGAAGGATGGCAAAAAGCGAGACTGCGCTGGGAAAAGCCTGCACAAACGACATGGGCCTTTGGTGATATCCCATTAAAAATTCAGGTGAGCACTATTGCCGGTGTTCCTGCATACGCATTCCCAGGCTTAAGCACTTCACGAGACGGCGTTTCGCTACGCTTATTTAGAACAGAAATTGAAGCCAATAAAGAATCTCTAGTAGGTATATCTACTCTTCTAGATAAAGCATTAGGTCATGAACTTGGTTGGATAGAACGTGACCTACGTTCGATTCGTAATTTAGCCGCACTCACAGCTACGTTAGGTCCTATTGATGAACTACAAAAGCATGCCTTCATATCGATCAAAAGATGGGCCTGTGATTCTTCTCGAGTGCTTAGTAATCATCCAAGCGAGATTTTAACAGCAGACTCATTTAACAAAGCTGTCGTAAAAGCAAAAGCTGAAATCAGTGGCATAGTTGCTCGTTATGTTGAGCTATTAAGAGAAATTTTGAATTTACGACTCATACTACTCGTACATCCACAACCGTACCCAGGTTTATCCAAAGATCTTGAGAATCTTATCACGCCTGATTTTATACACACTGTTTCATATGACCGTCTGCAGCACTTCCCTCGCTATCTCAAAGGCATGAGTATACGAGCAGATCGCTGGAAGAAAAATCCGCTTAAAGATACAGAAAAAGCGCTCACTATTTCTAAATATGTGACTGCAGAATTAAAATTAGCCGAAGGCAAATTCCAAGGCCACACAGCCTTACGTTGGTTAATCGAGGAGTTGCGAGTGAGTTTATTTGCGCAGGAACTAGGTACTGCAGAATCAATCTCCACTACCAAACTCGATCAGGCATTTGAAGATTTTAGCCTTAAGGGATCTCTGGCGTTACCTCGTCAAATTCCCAAAGTAGTTCAAAAGCAAGAGCCTCTCATAGCTAAACTGGCTGAACCGGGTGCTAAAAAAAGTACAATTAAAAACCTCAACTCTTTAGAAAAGTTTTTTCCAAAAACACTTTAACCTAACGGTGTATAGGTAGTTTGATCTAATGTCTTACCTAGAAGCCTACGGAATGTAGCTAGATCTTTAACTGCTTTTGAAGCAATAAGCTGAGATGCAATATTGCCAACAGCTGTGCCCTCAAGATTAAAACTAATTACAGGAATTCCGGCTGCATTTGCAGTTGCCTGACATAAGAGTCTATTGCGAGAGCCTCCGCCTACCATAAGAATACGCTTAAACTTACGCCCCGTAAGTCTTTCAAAGAGTGCTTTTGCATCTGCATGGCCTTTGCCAAGCGAGTCACAAATTAGTCGTGTATACCCAGCCAGATTTTTTGGCGCAATTAGTCGACGCTTAGTTAACTGCAAATCGATAGCTTTCTTCATCGATATAGGATTTGTAAAACTAGGATCAGCTACATCAAGCAACTGCTTAGGAGCACTTAACTGTTCTGCACTTTTGATTAATTTTGCCCAAGCCTGATCGGAGGTAGGCCTAGAACTGAAGTCTTTCATGATACCCTCAAGTAGCCAAAGACCGATTACGTTTTTAAGAGGCCGATAACCACCATTACCGCGGCGTTCATTGGATAAGCCAGCAACAACAGCCTCTTCACCTAACAGTGGCTCAGGACTTTCAAAACCCACCAAAGACCATGTTCCAGAGCTAATAAAAAGATCTGATCCTTCAGGATGTGCAGGCATTGCATCATAAGCGCATGCTGTATCATGACCAGGAACAGCTATTACGACTGTTTTTTTAAGGGCAACTGAATCTGCAATAATTGCTTTACTTAATCCACCAAGACGCGTTCCCGAAAATACTGGTTTTGAAAACCAATGCGGAGGTACTCGGAAATAATCGAGTGCTGTGCGCGACCAATCTTTCGTATTTACATCGAGTAGTTGCGATGTACTGGAAATCGAGAATTCATTCTCCATTCTCCCAGATAAAAGGTAATTAAAATAATCCGGCAAAAATAAACATCTCGATGCTAAGTCGGTTATAGAAGGACAGTTCTGGATCGTTTCTTCGAGTTGAAGTGAAGTGTTATAGAAAACAGGGGGAACTCCAGTAGCTGCAAAGATGCGAGATGCTGCTGCACGGGTTTGCTTCAAATGCTTGAGTCCTGGCTGTGTTCTTAGATCTCGATAGGCATGTACCGGGAAAACAAGTCTGCCGTCGTCATTCAAGAGCACGTAATCAACACCCCAGGTATCTACGCCTACTGAATGCAACTTGGCTGATTTAGGCAGAAGCTGTGTGGCTTTTTTTATTCCAGTAAGGACTTCGTTCCATAAAGCACCTATATTCCAGTAGTCATGCCCCCCAATGGTGTCAAAATGGTTAGAAAAGCGGTGAGCCTCCTTAAGGGTGAGCTTGTTACTCTTCCATTGGCCTAAAATAACACGGCCACTTGTCGCTCCAAGATCAATTGCTGCACAGTATTGGGGTGTAACCATGGGAATTAGGTATTATCATGCAACGAATGCGGCTAAAATCTACTAAATTGTTTAGTCTTTAGAGGTAAATACGTTTGCCTGTTAGGCCTCTTAAGACAAAGGTCGAATTTCCCAAAATGTTGAATAGCGAGCGAATCCAAGTCACAGGAAAACGGGTCCAACTCATGGCCACTTGCTTATGCGACGCCTTCTATGACGATGTCGCTATCGCAACTGTACAAGTCCTAGAATATTTAGGCTGTGAGGTTGTTTTCCCAGAATCTCAAACCTGCTGCGGTCAACCTGCCTTTAACGGCGGTGACTGGGATGCGTCTCGCAAAGTTGTAAGACATACTGTGAAAGCATTTGAAGGCAATGATCCAGTGATTGTTCCCTCAGGTTCTTGTGCGGCGATGATTTTCCATGGTGCTCAAATCGAATTCGAAAAAGAGGCAGACAAAGACTCGGTTGCTGCCTTAGGAAAAAGAACTTGGGAGTTAGCTGATTTTATTGTTAACGGACTCAATAAAACAACCTGGGAAGGTAAATTTGAAAGTACTATTGCGTTTCATAGATCCTGCCATACTCGCGGCACCAAAAGTTCAGAAGCTTCCCTTCAACTACTTAAATCAATTCCAGGAATTTCAATTGTTGAATTCGGTGAAGCAGAACAGTGTTGCGGTTTCGGAGGTACATTTTCTGTAAGTTTTCCTGCTATTTCATCTTCGATGGGAAACCTGAAGCTCGAACACGTTCGAGCAAAAAACCCCGACCTGCTCGTATCAGCCGACATGAGCTGCATGATGCACCTTGCAGGACTTGCATCGCATGAAGGTAAGCCCATTAAAGCAAAGCACGTTATACAAGTATTAAGAGATGCTTTAAAAAACATTGGGTTAATTAAATAACTTTAGACTATGGCACATCAGCTCATTGATACATTCGCCACCCGCTTACGGCCAGAAACCAAGGCGGCTGTATATGACGGTTCAAAAAAGGGTCACGAAAAAAGAACTAAACTTTTATTCGATAATTACGCCAAGCCTGATGACTTGCGTAAATTAGCTGGAAAAATAAAACAACATGTCATTGAGAATTTAGATACATACCTTCCAGCCACGGAAGAACGTCTAAAAGAAAATGGTATCAATGTTCATTGGGCTTCAACAGCCGAAGCCGCCTGTAACCATGTACTAGAGATTATGCGCGCTAGAGGGGCAAAGCGCGTTGTTAAGGCAAAAACGATGGTAAGTGAAGAAATCGAACTAGAAGCATTTCTTAATAAGCATGATATCGAATGTTTAGAAACTGATCTGGGTGAATTTATCGTTCAACTCGATCACGATAAGCCTTCTCACATTGTTAAGCCAATTATCCACAAGAGTCGTAGAGAAATTGCTGAACTCTTTGAGAAAAATGGCTTGGGTGCATACGATGATGAACCTCAGGTGATTACGCGTAGAGCACGTGAATTCCTAAGAAAGAAATATCTAGAAGGTGATGTAGCAATTACGGGTGCAAACTTTGTCATCGCAGAAAGTGGTCGGATTGTTCTTGTCACTAACGAAGGTAATTCTCGGTTCTGTTTGGCTGCTACTTCGTGCCACATTGCAATTGTAGGTATTGAGAAAATTTTACCACGCGACCGCGATTTAGCACTGCTGCTAAACTTGCTTGGCCGCTCGGGTACTGCACAAGAACTAACCGTTTACACTGAATTTATTTCAGGTGCTAAAGCTTCTACGCAACCCGATGGCCCACAAGCGATGCACGTTATCTTTGTTGATAATGGCAGAACCGATGTCCTAGCGAGTGACTGTAAAGAAATTCTACGCTGTATTCGCTGTGGAGCATGCTTAAATGTTTGTCCTGTGTACCGCCAAGCCAGTGGTCATGCATATCGGAGTGTATATCCAGGCCCTGTTGGAGCTGTTCTTTCACCATTATTACTAGGAAAAAACTTTCCTCAAAAAGCAGATCTGCCAAAAGCCTCGAGCTTATGTGGAGCCTGCAATGAAGTTTGCCCTGTAGATATTCCAATCCCTGATCTCCTACTGAGGCTTCGTGCAAAAGCTAAGCAGGAAGGCGTTCCCTCACCTGGTACTCCACCCATGGGAGGCTGGGCTGTGATGGCCTCTCAGCCGGCTGCTTGGAAGGCCGCTTTAGTTGCAGGTAAATTAATTAATTTTATGCCCACTAAGTTACTGCCCGTGCCGCCACTAAGAGCATGGGAAAAAACACGTGACTTACCGGAATGGCGCGGAGGAGCGTTTAGATCTTGGTTAAAAAAACATAATTCATGATTACCCCTAAACACGAACCGTTCATCCTCCCCTCAACTCCTATGAAGGAGTTCACGTGGCGCGCAGTGCTTACTGGCACTATTCTTGGTGTTATCTTCGGTGCCTCCTCTTTGTATCTCGCACTTAAGGTAGGATTAACTGTTAGCGCATCTATTCCTGTTGCGGTTATCTCCTTAGCATTATTTCGCGGTCTTTCTAAAATTGGGGTGCGAGACTCAACAATTTTAGAAAATAACATTACTCAAACAGCAGGCTCTGCCGGTGAATCGATTGCGTTTGGTGTAGCTGTAACAATGCCTGCTATTATGATTCTGGGTTTCGAACTTGAATTAACTCGTGTACTTTTAGTCGCTGTCCTTGGCGGACTACTCGGAATCTTAATGATGATACCTTTAAGACGAGCACTTATTGTAAAAGAGCACGGTATACTTAAGTATCCTGAAGGTACAGCATGTGCAGCAGTACTCGTTGCAGGCGTGTCTGAGGCCGATACTAAAGTTGCATCTCCTTCGGCACAAAAAGAAATTCAGGCAGCTCAAGAAGCAGGCCTTGGAAAATCTCCAGGAGGTAAAGTTATTTTTGCAGGATTTTTTACAGGGATGCTTTACAAGGTGCTTAATATAGCAGCTAAGGGATGGAAAGATGTACCCGAAAAGATTTTTGGAGCTCCATTCAATGCAGGATCTATTAGTATGGAAATCTCACCGGAATTAACCGGCGTGGGTTACATTATTGGCCCAAAGATTGGTGCCTTAATGTGCGGCGGAGGAGTACTCGCCTACCTAGTACTTATTCCACTTATTAAATTCTTTGGTGAACATATTTCAGGACCACTTGCCCCAGGTACTATTCCTATTTCTCAGATGGGCCCATCTCAAATCCGCAGTGCCTACATCTTATACATTGGTGCAGGTGCTGTAGCAGCCGGCGGAATTATAAGTCTTTTTAGATCTATTCCTACGATTTGGAACGGCTTAAAAGCAGGCCTTAAAGATGTGGGCTTATTTAAACATGATGATGCTCCTGTATCTAATGACCGCACGGATCAAGACATCTCAATGAAACTAGTGGGGATCGGTATTATTATTTTAATTGTTGGCATTATTGCAGCCCCGTCCCTGCATATGAATCCACTAGGAGCACTCTTGATTGTGGTATTTGGATTTCTCTTTGTAACTGTATCATCTCGTTTAACGGGAGAAATTGGTTCATCTTCGAATCCTATTTCAGGAATGACTGTAGCAACACTATTGCTCACATGTCTTATCTTCTTAGTAGTCGGTTGGACTGGCGGCACCTACTATGTCACTGCACTTTCCGTAGGAGCGATTGTTTGTATCGCTAGCTCTAACGGAGGTGGTACCTCTCAAGATTTAAAAACAGGTTACATCTTAGGCTCTACTCCAAAGTATCAACAGATTGCAATTTTGGTTGGAGCGTTTGCCTCAGCAGTAGCTCTGGGACCAATCCTGATGAAGCTTAATGAATCTGCTACGATTTACGTTCCTGCAGTTCAGGCAGCACCAAACGGAATTAAAACAGACGCTTCTGTTCTTACATTAGAAGAGCATATTGTTGGTCCACAGGCTAAGGATGATGCGCGCACTTATAAAGTTTGGCATAAAACAGATCTCGATGGCGGAATGCCAGGCAAGTACCTAGTCGATGGATCAGGCAAGGCTATCTGGTATGTTGATCCAGGAATTAACGGCCACTTTACCCATAGACCAGACGGTAGTGAGGTCCGTAAGTTTGACGCACCTAAAGCGACTCTCATCTCATACATCATTAAAGGCATCTTAGATAGAAAACTTCCTTGGGCCTTAGTCTTACTCGGCGTAATGATTTCATTAGTTCTTGAACTATCTGGAGTGCCTTCACTTGCATTTGCAGTGGGCGTATATCTTCCTATCGCCTCTTCTACGCCGATTTGGATTGGTGGTTTAATTCGTTGGTTAGTGGATTGGCACCAACGCAAAAAACTAAAGCACTTAGAATTAAGTGAAGATCAACTTAATGCTGAAGCTGATAAGAGTTCGGGTGTTCTGCTTGCTTCAGGTTATATCGCTGGTGGAGCAATTGCAGGTATTGTAATCGCGTTTCTATCTGGTGTACTTGGCCCAATTGATATCGCTTTAAGCGACTGGTCGACTGCACATAATCCATTTTTTGAAGGACCTTACTCGGACGCCTTATCGATGATTCCCTTCACGCTCCTTGCATTACTGCTTTATTTTGTAGGCAGAGAAAAAATCTTATCTACCAAGAAGCACTGATTATATGGCAAACGACAGAGAGCTTATTTTAAAACGCGTTAAAGACGCACTTGATCCCCTACCGGAAAGAGCAGCACTGCCTGATTACGCAGGTGACTTAGCTGTCATGCGTAAAATTACAGCTGGAAGAGATCTACTCGAACTCTTCTCCGAGCGTATAAAATTGGTTAACGGTAGCGTAATTACCTCAAAAGAACAATTACGAGACAGGTTAATCGAAGGCAAATGGATGCACGGCTACTGTGACCCAGCGTTATGGCCAGCATTAGCAGCAACATTGGGTACTGGTTTTACTGTTGAGACAGAGTTCGACCGCACCCGCATTGATGATTACAGCTTTGCTATTACGCGCGCCGCAGGTGCTGTTGCTGAGACAGGAACAATTATTCTAAGTGACGCATCTACAACGTATCGCTTAGCTGCGCTCACGCCTTGGGTTCATATTGCAGTAGTTAGTAAATCAGAAATATTATCTGATCTCTCTATTGCTGTAGCTGCACTAGGGAAAGATCCAAACGTAATTTGGTGTACAGGCTCCTCGAGTACTGCAGACGTTGAAGGAATCTTAATTAGGGGCGTGCATGGCCCGGGCGTGCAGATTGCTCTCGTTATCGACTAAAGTCTAAACAACTTCGTCGATAACAGGATTAGTTAAGGTACCAATCTTTTCAATTTCGATTGAGATTGAATCACCAGCCTTAAGAAATACTTGAGGCTTACGTGCAAAACCTACTCCGTGCGGAGTACCCGTAAGGATCACTGTTCCTGGAAGAAGGGTCTTACTTGAACTTAAAAATTCGATGAGAGTTCTTACATCAAAGACCATGTCATCAGTATTCCAGTCCTGCATCACTGCGCCATTTAAGATCGTTTTAATTTTGAGTGAATTCGGATTAGGAATTTCATCTGCCGTTATTAATACAGGCCCCAAGGGACAAAACGTATCAAAGCTTTTACCTTGGCAAAATTGACCACCCCCTAAACGTTGTTGCCAATCACGAGCAGACACATCGTTTGCACAGGTGTAACCGAGCACATAATCAAGAGCATTTGCCTTAGTAGCATTTTTACATGTCTTGCCTATAACAACAGCCAATTCGCATTCGAAATCTACTTCGGTACTCGGTAATTTAACAGGAATCTCAATAGGATCTCCTGGATTTTGAAGTGAATTCGTGCTTTTCAAAAAAAGCATAGGGCGTTCAGGAACACCGCGACCACCCTCTTCAGCGTGCTTACGATAATTAAGTCCGATAGCTAAAATATTAACAGGAGAAACAGGAGCGAGTGTTTTACCCAACTGAACAATTTGATCAGTCACTTTATAGCTTCCAAAAATATCACCGCTAATTTCATGTGCTGAACCATTAGTTTGAATGGCTGCATAAGCGGGGCCATGCGGGGTAAGATGACGAATAATTTTCATGGGGTAAATCTTTTAAGCCTTAGCTGATTCAGTGTATGCTTCCATACCTACACATGAGCATACTAAATTACGATCACCGTAAACATTATCGACTCTGCCAACAGATGGCCAAAATTTGCTAACACGAGTCCATGCACTAGGATAAGCAGCCATTTCACGTGAGTATGCATGTGACCATGAATCGGAAATCACAACTGCAGCTGTATGAGGAGCTCCTTTAAGTGGATTATCAATCGGATCTGCTTTTCCTGTAACGACGGCGTGCATTTCTTCGTAAATTGAAAGCAGTGCATCACAGAAACGATCAAGCTCATCTTTATTTTCACTTTCTGTTGGCTCAATCATGAGAGTACCCGGAACCGGGAAGGACATAGTAGGCGCATGATAGCCGTAGTCCATAAGACGCTTTGCAACGTCTTCGACTTCGATGCCGTTCTTTTTCCAAGCTCTAAAATCCAAAATACACTCGTGCGCAACGAGCGCACAATTTCCTTTATATAAAACAGGGAATCGTGCTTCTAAACGCTTAGCCATGTAGTTTGCATTGAGAATTGCTGTTTTTGTTGCGCGAGTCAGACCATCTGGACCCATCATTCGAATATACATCCACGATATAACAAGAATAGATGCACTGCCCCAAGGAGCAGCAGAGACCGCACCTAGTCGTTCCCCGTGTGATTCGTAAACTGGAACAACCGAATGATTAGGAAGATGTTTTGCAAGATGCGCTGCTACAGCAATAGGGCCCATACCTGGTCCGCCACCACCGTGTGGGATACAAAATGTTTTATGTAGGTTTAAGTGACAAACGTCTGCACCAATATGTCCAGGCGAAGTAAGGCCCACTTGTGCATTCATGTTTGCACCGTCCATGTAGACCTGACCTCCATGCAGATGTACGAAAGCACAAATTTCTTTAATCGCACTTTCAAACACACCGTGTGTTGAAGGATAGGTGATCATCAAAGCTGCAAGGTCATGCGTGTGGGCTTCGGTTTTCGCCTTTAAGTCCGCAACGTCAATATTGCCCTGGCTATCGCAGGCCACTGCAACAACTTTGTAGCCGCACAAGCTAGCGCTAGCAGGATTAGTTCCATGTGCACTGGTTGGAATTAGACATACATTTCTTGAACTCTGACCACGCGCTTCATGATATGCGCGGATAGCTAAGAGTCCGGCATACTCACCTTGAGAACCTGCATTAGGCTGTAATGAAACAGCAGCGAATCCTGTAATTTCTGAAAGCCATGTTTCTAAATCTTTAAATAACTTTGCATAGCCCTTTGTTTGATCTACCGGAGCAAAAGGATGTAGCTTACTAAACAGTGGCCAAGAAACAGGAAACATTTCGCTAGTTGCATTGAGTTTCATTGTACATGAACCCAATGAAATCATTGAATGACATAAGGATAAATCTTTTGCCTCTAAGCGTTTTATATACCTGAGCATTTCATGCTCGGTGTGATACCGTGCAAACACGGGGTGCTTTAGAAATTCTGATTTCCTGTCTAATACTCCAAAGCTACTTGCTGGGACAGAAGACTTATCTGTTGAAGCTTTAATTGCACCTTTGAAAAAGGAGATAAGTGTTTTTACATCTTCAGCTGAAGCAACTTCATCTAAGGATATTCCAACTGAAGTTGCCGAGATGTGCTTTAAATTAATATTTTTTGCTAGAGACGCTACATGCACAAGCGATGCATCTAGCCCACTTACAGTAAGTGTATCAAATACAGGCTCTGCATTCACATGAGCTCCTAGAGCTCGAAGTCCAGAAGCTAAAAGTTCTGTTAAACCTCGCACCCTTAAAGCAATACGTTTCAAACCTTCCGGTCCGTGATAAACAGCATACATCGAAGCCATCACAGCCAAGAGGACTTGAGCTGTACAAATATTAGACGTGGCTTTTTCTCGGCGTATATGTTGTTCGCGTGTTCCAAGCGCTAAACGCATAGCTGGATTACCTTGTGCATCTTTGGAAACACCTACTAAGCGACCTGGCATTTGTCTTTTGTAAGTATCTTTTGTCGCTAGAAATCCTGCATGCGGTCCACCAAAACCCATAGGTACACCAAACCTCTGTGCTGAACCAACGGCTACATCTGCTCCGAATTCACCTGGAGGGCGAAGTAAAGTTAAAGCCAAAAGATCAGTCGCAGCTATACACGCTGCACCCACGGAATGCGCTTTCTGGAAGAAAGTAGAGAAGTCGTGAATAGATCCTGTTGAATCTGGATATTGAACAAGTACTCCAAAACATGCCGATGTTGGCACAAAGGTTTTATGATCTCCTACAACAACGGAAACGCCCACCGGCTTAGCGCGTGTTTTAACAATATCAATTGTCTGTGGATAACAATTTTCTGATACAAAGAATTCATTAGCTACACCGCCTTCATTCATGCGGAAGCACATCATCATAGCCTCTGCTGCTGCTGTGCCTTCATCGAGCAGCGATGCATTTGAAATATCAAGACCTGTAAGTTCTGTGATAACAGTTTGAAAATTAAGAAGAGCTTCTAAACGACCTTGCGAAATTTCTGCTTGGTAAGGCGTATAAGCGGTATACCAACCTGGATTTTCAAAAATAGTTCTCTGAATAACTCCTGGTGTAAGTGTTTCATAATAACCCATACCGATAAAGCTGCGGTTTAGTTTATTCTGCTCAGCAATCGCTTTGAGTTCACTGAGTGCTTCGCTTTCAGAGGCAGCTTCTGGCAATTGCATAGGTCCACGACGAATACCTGCAGGCACGGCAGTATCTATCAGGGCATCAAGCGAACTATAGCCGAGCGCATTAAGCATTTCGTGTGTCGCATGGGTATCGTCGCCTAGGTGGCGTCTTGCGAAACTATCTTCAGGAGCAAACAGGGATTGCATACTTAAAGCTCAAGGTAACGAGACTGTTAGTTCGCGCAACCGAGAATCTAAAAGAGATAAAGAGATAAGCATTTATTCATGCGCCGAAATATCATCTACTTTCCTTAACCGTGAAAGAGCCTAAGCCAAAAACCCTTCATAGGACCCGTGAACAAAGGGCTGCTTATATAGATAAACGCTTGGCCGCACTTTACCCAAAAACTCCTATACCCTTAGATCATAAGGATACGTATACACTCCTTGTAGCCGTTCTCTTATCTGCTCAATGCACAGATAAACGAGTAAATCTCATCACTCCCTCTTTATTTGCCTTAGCAGACACCCCAGAAAAGATGCAGCATGTTCCTGTTGATCATATACGTAAGATCATCCGGCCATGCGGCTTGTCTCCTAGAAAATCCAAGGCCATCTCTGAACTTTCCCGTCTTTTAGTTGAAAACCACTCAGGCCAAGTCCCTAAAGACCAGGAAGCGCTAGAAAAACTTCCTGGCGTAGGGCATAAAACTGCAAGTGTGGTTATGGCCCAGGCGTTTGGGGTGCCTTCATTTCCAGTAGATACTCATATTCATAGACTTGCACAACGTTGGCGCCTGACATCGGGTAAAAATGTAGTTCAAACTGAGAAAGATTTGAAATTCCTCTTCCCGGAAGCTCACTGGAACGCCTTACACTTACGTATCATATTCTATGGCAGAGAGTTCTGTACAGCCCGAGGCTGCGACGGGACGCTTTGTCCTATTTGCCGAACTCTATTCCCGGGAAGACATCCCGTTTGCACACGCAAATGACGTCACTTTGAGAGCTGAAAATTGCTTGCCAGCAGCAGCTCACTTGTGTGTGTTCTCCCTTCCTTTAGTAACAAACAATCAACCTATAACCATCACCGATCGCAAGGCGGCCCTCATTGGTCGACCTGTGTCTCGAACGATACATAGATCTATATATGAACATTAGCGTCACTCCAAAAGACCTGCTAGATGCAGGCGTACACTTCGGCCATCAAACAAAGCGCTGGAACCCACGTTCCAAGCCTTACATTTTTGATCACCGCCAAGGTATCACCATTATCGATCTCGCAAAGACCCATTCGGCTCTCGAGAAAGCATCCTCCTTTGTTGAGGACTTAGTAGCTAATGGTAGCTCCATTTTATTAGTAGGCACAAAACGCCAAGCTAAGGAAATCGTTCGTGAAGCAGCTGCTGCAAGCAACATGCCTTACTGCGTTGACCGCTGGTTAGGTGGTACCCTCACGAATCACGAAACCGTTAAGCGTTCTATCGCTAAGTATAAGAAGTACCAGGCCATGGAAACGTCCGGCGAAATGTCTAAGCTTCCTCGTAAGGAAGAATCCGCTATCAAGCGCGAAATGACACGTATGCAACGTAACTTCAATGGTATCGCTGACATGGGCGGTCTTCCAGCAGCTATGTTCGTAGTTGACGTAAGTCACGAAGGAATCGCTGTAGCAGAAGCTAAACGTTGTAACATTCCTTGTATCGCTCTTGTTGATACAAATTCAGATCCTACTTTAGTTTCTCACCCAATCCCAGGCAATGACGACGCAGTAAAGTCGATCAGAATCATTGTTGAAACAATCCTTGCTGCTATCCAATCAGGATTAGCACAACGTGACGTTCGCCGCGCACAACGCGGTGCAGCTGCTGCGGATGCAAAAGCTCAGGCTGCTGCCCAAAGCGCAGTTTCAGCAACAGGCGAAGTTGATTTATCCAAAGTCGTACTTCCTGCTGATATCGCTGCTGCTGTTGAAGGTGAAACCGAAGCTGCAGCTATCAAGCGCAAAGCTGCACGTCCTAAGAAAGCTTTAGTTAAAGCTGAATAATCACTTAGCACTCTTTAAAGTTCCATGAGCACTCTCATCACTGCACAAATGGTTAATGATCTCCGTGGCCAAACTGGCTCGGGGCTTCTTGACTGTAAAAAAGCACTTACTGAAACCAACGGTAACGTTGAAGAAGCAATTACAATTCTTCGCAAAAAAGGTGCCGCATCAGCTGCTAAAAAAGCTGATCGTGCAACACGCGAAGGTTTAATTGAAAGCTACATTCACTTAGGCGGCAAAGTGGGCGTACTTATCGAAGTGAACTGCGAAACAGATTTCGTAGCTCGTAACGATGAATTTCGTGCTTTCGTAAAAGACCTCTGCTTGCAAATCGCTGCAGCAAGTCCTCTCTACATTTCACGCGATCAAGTTCCAGAATCACTCATTGCTTCAGAACGCGAAATCGCTACAGCTCAAGTTGAAGGTAAGCCACCAGCAGCGGTTCAAAAGATCGTTGAAGGTAAACTTGAAAAATTCTTCTCCACTATCTGCTTAATTGATCAGCCTTTTGTAAAAGATGCTGAAAAGACTGTGAAAGAAATGCTTACCCAGAAGATTTCAAAAATCGGCGAGAATATGCAAATCCGCCGCTTTGTTCGCTATAAGCTCGGAGAGTAAGTCACTCCTGATAAAAAATTTAACTCACCTTTTACGAGGTGGGTTTTTTTGTGCCCACTGCCTTGAGTTGCAAAAGTAACTCTCCAGGTATAAGTCTTAATTGAAATACTCGATTGCACTTATGTCCTACATTCCAGACAAGCCATCAGCCCACAAAGTAACTCGAGTCGCTATTGTTACACGAGGGCTCAGCAATAGATGCCCTAATTGTGGAGAAAAGAGCCTTTTCGCAAAAGGCTCTCTATTTAAAATTAATGACGCGTGTTCTGACTGCGGACTTAAGATCAATCGCGATAATGACGAAGGCTTTTTTTTAGGTTCAATGTCTTTGAACTACGGCGTAACACTGATGGGGTTTTTAGCGCCTCTTGGCATAATGGCTTACACAGGTGTAATTGGCTCATCATTAGCGATAACTCTGGCAGGTATAGGTGCAATTTTGGTTCCTATTTTACTGTACCGCTCTTCACGCAGTTGGTGGCTTATGAATTATTATTTCTTTTTGCCCCACCATTTACCAGCCAACCAAGTGGATAACACGCCAAAGGGTGATGGAAATTTATAAAAAAGGGCGACCCGTTTAAAAGTCGCCCGTTAAAATTAGCTGTCTGCGATTAACGCCAGTAACCGCGGTAGTAGACATAATGTCCGCCACGGTAAGCCCAGTGAGCTGCAACAAAATTGCGGTGGTATGCAGGTGGTACAGCCCAATAACCTGGAACCCACAAATAACCTTGCCCGTTAAAATCCCAAAAACCAGGAACCCAAACTGCATCAGGACGAGGTTGTGCCACGACAACTTCTGCTTGCGGAGCCGGTGAAACGGGAGGTGGCTCAGAATAAACAATTTGTGTACGTGCTTCACGCTCTGAGGTGTACAAAGTACCGCGCTGGTTATCGACACTGTTACCGATTGTACCGCCAGCGATAGCGCCAACAGTCCCACCAATAAGTGCACCAGCTAAGCTATTATGGCTACTGCTGTTATTGCCTAGGATTGCGCCTGCTAGCGCACCAATAGCACCACCAGTGACGGCGCCTTGCTGAGTATTAGGGCCAGTGCCCACGCATCCAGAACAAAGGACACAGAGAGATAAAATGGTAATCAGGTTTGTTTGCTTGCTCATAAAATGGTTAGTTTAAGTAAGATATGTGTCACGTGAAGCAAGACGAATGTTCCATGCTTATAGATTCAGATAAAGATCCGTATCTATATTTAAATCATTGATTATAATATAATTATACCTAATCAATTCGAATTATAGAGGATAACGACCCTATAAAACACAAGAGGCGCTCTAAAAAGAGCGCCCCGTGTGACCTAACACCAAGCAAACCGTAAGAACACCTAATATCATCCATCTTTTAAATGGAGTGATTACACATTGGGATAGACGCTAACCTGATTTAAATGCTCAAAAAAAATCTAAGAAAATCAATCGATTACATAACAATCTCTTTTGGAGCATCTTGCGTAATATACTCAGGATCTTTTATGTTACTAGCTGACTGTTTTAACGGATATTTGAAGGTTTTGCCTTCATAATTTTTGAAAATAATCTCCTCGTCTGTGATCGATTCTACGAAGTCTGGATTCATAGGCACTTTGCCCCCACCTCCTGGGGCATCGATAACATACTGAGGTATTGCGTAGCCTGTGGTATGTCCGCGCAAAGCTCGTATAATTTCTAAGCCTTTACGAACATCTACTTTAAAGTGACTACCTCCTGTAATCAAATCCATCTGATACAAATAATAAGGTCTCACACGCATTCTTAATAAACGGTGAACGAGTGCTTTCATAATCTCGGCATCATCATTTACTCCGCGAAGCAGAACACTCTGATTACCAAGAGGCACACCTGCAAAGGCAAGCCTCTCGCAAGCTGCTTTTAATTCAGCAGTACATTCTTTTGGATGATTCACATGGATACTCATCCAAATTGGTCCGTACTTCTTAAAAATATCTGTAAGTTCAGGAGTAATACGCTGAGGTAAAAAAACAGGAATGCGCGAACCAATGCGTATAAATTCTACATGTGGAATTGCACGCAAACGACTTAACAGATGCTCGATTTTTTTATCTGAAAGTAGTAGCGGATCTCCTCCTGAAAGCAGCACATCTCTAATTTCTGGATGAGCTTCTATGTAGCGAAGTCCCTGCTCATATTCGGGATGAAAATTATAATCCTGCGCGTTGGAAACAAGCCGACTGCGTGTGCAATAACGACAATAAGCTGCGCACCTATCGGTGACTAAAAATAAAACACGGTCGGGATATCGATGCACTAAGCCAGGAACTGGTGAATGCTCATCTTCTCCAAGAGAGTCGAGCTGCTCACCTTCGCTGATTAACATTTCATCCGAACGTGGAATCATCTGACGCCGAATAGGACAGTCAGGATTATTGCGATCGATAAGATTGAAAAAATAAGGGGTTATCGAAAGCGCCAGCTTTGTATTTGCGTAAGCACAGCCTTCTTTTTCCTCAGGCGTTAAAGTCATGTACTGCTCAAGCTGATCAGCAGAGGTAAGCCTATTTTTAAGCTGCCATGTCCAGCTGTTCCAGTCCGCGGCTGGCACGTGCTGCCAAAGGCCCTGGCCTTCAAACCAATGAGTGCGGTCTTCAGTATAGGACATGGAAAACGCCTTAATATTCGCGGTATACGTCAATCTGTCAAATAGACACTTATAATCAATTTATAATCAATGATTTACAATTTTTCTATAGGAAGCTCCTTTAAAGGACTTAAAAAAGGCATCTATTTAACAATTTTCCATAAAAACCCTTGGCATATGTGTACCTGAACTGTTTCGTAATTCTTTAATGTCTGCATTCAAGCCCGCACTCCTAGCACTCGAAGATGGTAGTATTTTTAGAGGCCGTGCTTTTGGCGCTGACACGACCATTTCGGGTGAATGCGTGTTCAATACGTCCATGACTGGTTATCAAGAAATTATAACCGACCCGTCTTACTACGGACAAATTGTGACGATGACAGCCGTTCAAATCGGCAATACGGGCATTAATGCAGAAGATGCTGAAGCACTAGCACCTAAAGCAAGTGGGCTCGTTGTTCGAGAACTCTCACCTATTGTGAGCAATTGGAGATCAACTATTTCGTTAGGTGACTATCTGAGTGAAAATGGAATTCCTGGTATTAGTGAAATAGACACCCGCGCATTAACCAAAAAGCTAAGAGTCGATGGTGCAATGAAGTCATGTCTAACTACACTCGAACTTAGCGATAAAGATGCGGTGCGGTTAGCAAAAGAATGGCGTGATATGTCTGGCAGCGATTACGTCAAAGACGTTACCTGCAAAGCTCCCTATGTATGGCGTTTGGATGATCCAAAAAATCACAATCCAGCCTATGTTCCTTTCCGTACAACCTTAGGCATCACTCAGCCTCCAGCAATTAAGTACCGCGTTGCTGCATTCGACTACGGTGCTAAGCACTCAATTTATCGTAAACTTGTACGTCATGGTTTTGAAGTTTTAGTATTCCCAGCAACAGCTACTGCAGAAGAAGTAAAAGAGCATAAACCAGATGCTGTATTTCTTTCCAACGGTCCTGGAGATCCAGCAGCTCTAGCCTATATACATAAAACAGTTACAGGATTACTTCCTGACTATCCTACGTTTGGAATTTGTTTAGGTCATCAGATGATCACCCATGCACTGGGTGGAACTACCTTTAAGCTTAAGTTTGGCCACCGAGGCGGAAATCAACCTGTTAAAAATTTAGAAACAGGAAAAGTTTCTATCACTGCACAAAACCATGGTTTTGCAACAGATCCAAAGAGCATTGAAAAATCAGGCGCAAAAATTACTGAGGTAAATTTAAATGACGGGACAGTAGAAGGCTTACGCCACACTAAACTCCCAGTCTTTAGCGTGCAGTATCATCCTGAAGCTGCTCCTGGACCAAGTGATGCAGATCCTCTTTTCTTGGATTTCTACCGCATGGTAGAGCAGAGAAAAGCAGGTAAAATTTAATTCTTAGAAATTAAAGCGTTAGTAATCGCTCAAATTTCTCTGCGTCTTCTAAGGTATCAACACCAATGGTTGGATCTTCCGTGATTCCAACTGCAATAGAATATCCGTTTTCTAAAACACGTAGTTGTTCGAGTTTTTCTATCACTTCAGTTTTGCCTAATGGTAATTGAGCATAGGTCTTAAGTAACTGTGCTTTGTAGGCATAAAGACCGAGATGCCGGTAACATGGATTCCCTAACACCCAAGCATCATCAGGCTTACCTGCTTGATCACGCGGATAAGGAATAGGAGACCTAGAAAAGTAGAGTGCCTGAGCGTTTTTCCCGATGACGACCTTTACTTGATTAGGATTATGAAAATCTGCAGCCGTTTGAAATGCAGTTGCTAGCGTTGCCATTTCTGCTTTTCCACGAATCAGATCCGCAAGCAGATTGATCTGCTTACCAGACACTAAAGGTTCATCCGCCTGCACATTAATCACTAGGTCTGCTTTAATTTGTTCGTTAGCCTCTGCAATTCTATCAGTTCCGCTGGCATGACTTGAGCTAGTCATAATGGCATTAAAACCTGCTTTACTGACACAATCTCTCAAAAGTTCATGATCTACAGCAAAATACAAAGGAAATTCAGGTGCTTGCGCAGCTATTCTTTCGGCCACCCAGAGCACCAAAGGCTTACCCTTAATCTTATGTAAAAGCTTGCGGGGGAACCTACTAGACTCAAGTCGGCAGGGAACTATGATCGCAATGCGGCTCATGTATTTCATCATGCTGATCTGATTTAAGGTTGCAAGCCGAGCCCTCCAAACTGAATTTCCCCGATTTTTGCATTTAAAGACTCACTTTTTTAGCTAACACTCCGTTTAACTCAATCCATGGATAAACCTGACACCTCTGCATCTGACGCAAAGCTTACAAAAGAGCTAATCGTGCAAAACAAAATGGGTATTCATGCACGTCCCGCGGCGATGATTGTACGCATTACAAATAAATTCAAAGCAGAAGTGTTTGTTGAAAAAGAAGATGAGCAAGTTAATGGTAAAAGCATAATGGGACTTATGATGCTCGCCGCAGCTAAAGGCTCTACGGTTAAATTTATCGCCTCAGGTGATGATGCATCACATATGCTTACTGAACTTGAAGCTCTCTTTGCTAAGAAATTTGACGAAGCCTAAATCATTTAGGATATCCCAAAAAATAATTTAGCGTTTCGTGTAGTGACTTCAGTTAGATGCTGCGTAGAGACTCCCAGTAACGTTGCTGCCGACAAAGCGGTATAACTCACCCAAGCAGGTTCGTTGGTTTTACCCCGATTTGGTGCGGGAGCTAAATAAGGGGCATCTGTCTCAACCATGAGAATTTCAATTCCCTGAGCTAATAAGGCGGCCCTCACATTATCTGCATTTTTATACGTAATTATCCCCGTGAATGAAGCGCGTCCTCCACGTGCATTAAGAGCGCGCACTTCGTCTGCTCCTTCACTAAAACAGTGGAAAACAATATTAGCCCAGTCTACCCCACTTGCATCAATAAGCTGCACGGTTTCTTGAAAAGCACCTCGTGCATGAATTACTAGCTTACACTTTAATTTACGTGCAAGTTCGAGTTGGACTTTAAAGGCATCTATTTGCCAAGCGAAAATCTTTAGTGCCTCTAGCTCATCTTTTGGTAAATGAAAACGGTCTAATCCGCACTCTCCTAAGGCAACCGGTTTAATACGCGCATCTAACCAATAGGACTCAAGACGTTGAACACTCTGAACCCAATCCTCTTTTACGCAGCAGGGATGCAAGCCGACCGTATAATAAACTTGGCCTGGATAAGCTATAGCCTGTTCGCGATTAAAATCCCAATCATCTAAATCGGTACCAATCGCTATCACTTTATTAACACCAGCATCTTTAGCGCGATCCAGTACAGCTCCCAACTCACCCTTACGGGCATAAGAATCTAAATGAGCGTGTGTATCTATAAGTGCCATAACAATTACTTAAATGGCAACACCAAGAAAGTTTAGACGCAAGCCTGAGGCTATTAATTCAACCGCACTAAAAGCCTGCGTACGCCTTCAGTTGGAGTATCTTCAACACGGTGAAGAGCAAATACAGCTGCTTGAGTTAAAGCCTTAAAAACAAGATTATGCTTAAGAATATGCCCGCTAACTCCAACAGGAATATGAGCTAGTGCTGAATCACCGAATAGTGTACGTCCTACCTCTACACCAAAGTCTAATAGTTCTGCCGCTGATTTAAGAACGATTTGGGTAGCCACTGTATCTCCCTGGTCAACTGCTGCCATGATAGCTGGTGCAAGACTTGATATAGCTGAGGGTGAAGTCTCTGTGCTATAAAAATATTGCGTGAGATCTGCTACTTCAGAGAGGTGGGTATGTTCAGTGATAATATCACTAAGTCTAGATTTTTTTACCCATCCTTGTTTTTCTAGTAAGGCTCTTTCTATACAGCGTTTACCAATATCATAGCCGCTACCCTGATCTCCAAATTTCCACCCTAAGCCACCTGCGTAGTGCACCTGATCATCATTGGAGCGTGCTGCAATAAATGAGCCCGTACCTGCGTGAATCACAAGTCCTGGTTTACCTGCTGTAGCTAATTCTAGTACAGGAACAGAGTCTTTTTCTAAAATCACTCTGCCATAATTTGTAAGCCTTTGCGTAACTTGTTCCCAACTTGTAGCACTACCCGCAACACACAAAAGTGTAATTTGTGGCTCAGCTACACCAACATTAGCTTTCTGTTTTAGCGCAACAAGAGCCTCGTTTAGTATTTTTGTAACCTGCTCTACACCTCCTACGCTGGGATTCGATCCTGATGTCGTATGTCTTGCTAGCACCTCTCCAGCAGCATTCACAAGAATGCATTCTGTTTTAGTAGCGCCTCCATCAACTCCAATACGATAGGTCATAAATTACGATTCGGTACCAGCAAAATGCTGTTCAATTTCTTCGAGCGTTTTACCTTTTGTTTCGGGCATAAAGAATGCAGCAGTAATAAAATAGACTACTGTACAACCAGCGAAGATGAAAAATAGTGTAGAATAACCGTAGCGGCCTACAGTAGGTAAGAATACAGCTGCGATGCCAGTTGATACAGCCTGATTAATAAGTAGCGCTATACTCATACCATTGGAACGAATACGTGTTGGCATTAATTCAGAAAGAGCGAGCCAGACGCAGACTCCAGGACCTACTGCAAAAAACGCCATAAAGGCATAAAGACACAGTGCTATTACTTTACCGTTAGCCTCGGATGGTATCGGAGTAATTAGAGCGTTTTCAATTTTTAGTGGAGCTGTCCTTGCCTGATTGAGATCAGCAAAAGGATGTGAAAAGAAAGCGACTACTTTATTTGGAGGAACGCAGCCATCGCGTGTAATTGCAACTGGCTTAGCAGAAGGATCATCAGATCTAACAACCGTTGTAGCTGCACGGAAATCTCCGTATGAGTAAATGACAATCAAAGATACAGGTTGGTGAGTGATAGAGTCTACACTGCGTTCAGATGATTGAAGCAGTTTGGATGCAGTTTCTGCATTAAATGCGATGTGTGCTGACTGATCTGCTTGGACAAGCGCTTGCACTGCACTGTTACAATCGACTCGTTTGCTTTCTGTACCGCGAAATACGAAACCACTGGTAACAAGTGAAATAATAATTCCTGCAGTACCCACTGAGAGGAGTACCTTACGGCCCTTACGATCAACGAGTGAAAAACCGATAATCGTAGTAAGGAAATTAACGATTGTTAAGATAACATAACCCCAGTGGGCCTGGATATCTGATAGGCCTGCTTGAATTAAAATCGTAGTATTATAACCGATGATTGAATTTACCCCGGTTGCCTGATTACAGGCTAAAATAACACATGCGAGTGCAAAGGGTACTATATAGCGCTTACTAAATATGGAATCGTTTTTATGTGTAGCACTGTTACTAGCGCCTTGTGCTTCTGATTTTGCCGTATTGGCCATTTCAGAAAGTTCTAACTCTGTTTGTTCAAGAGTACGTGATTTTAGAAGTGCTTTACGTGCTGCATCAACTTTACCACGGCGATATAACCAACGTGGAGACTCAGTGACAAAAAACGTGCCGAATATAAAAAGTAGTCCAGGAGGTAGTGAGACCCAGAATATACGTCTCCATGCCATATCTTTGAAAGCGAGTAGTTTAACTGCATCGCCTTGGGCAGCTACTTGTGAGACCCGGTAACTAAAATACATTCCGATTAAAGCTGCGAAAACAATTCCGAGTGTTAGTAACCACTGGAATATACCGGTACCTTTACCACGGTTAGAGGCACCTAAACATTCCGCGAGATACAAAGGAACAACAACTCCAATCAGGCCACCACTAATACCCTGCAAGAGCCTTCCTCCCACTAAAGGTCCATATCCATGTGAAAGTGATATGAGCGGAATACTTACAACAAAGAGTACCCCAGCTACTGTCATCAGGGTCTTACGGCCAAAAAGATCCGCTAGCATACCTGCGAACAAGGTTGATATGACGCTTCCCAAAAGTACTGCAGCGACAATAAACGAAAGTTGGCCAGCAGTTAGTCCTGAGGTTGCCTCAAGATAAGGAAGAGCTCCTGAAATAATACCAACGTCTACACCAAACAGTAATCCTCCAAGACCAGCTACCAGTAATAAAAGACGATTGTAGGTTTGCAGAGATGAAGCGTTATTCATGGGGTATAAAAAATATTGATCAGCGAGGTTTAACTTAAAGCTTAATATGAGTGAGAAAGTCTTCTGGGGAAAGCCGTTTAAATGCCTCAATGGCTTCATATTCGGCTAAACCGAATCCATTGTACGAGGCCGCTAATTTACTTCCACGATCTTCCGCGCGTTGCCAAAACTCTCTTTGATCTGCTCCCAGGAAAAGAGCCTGATCTTTTTGGGTCGCATGCTTAAATATAGCAGACCTGCGGCGCATGACTTCCTGTGGGCTTAATGGAACTGCCATATCTATTTCATCTGGAGCCCATTCTGCCCAAGCTCCCCGGTATAGCCAAAGCTCAGATTGCTTAAGCCAAGCATCTTGCTTACTTTGATCGATAGCATTTCTAAGCGCATGTAAGCACAATCGATGTGTTCCATGAGGATCATCTAAATCTCCTGCGGCAAATATTAGATGCGGCTGAATCTTTTTTAGTAATGACTGGATTATATCTGTGTCCTGTTTCTCAAGTTTACGATTACGCACAGGACCACTGTCATAGAAAGGCAAATCTAGGAAATGCAAATGTTCAGATGAAACCCCACAAATACGAGCTGCAGCTGCAGCTTCGTTACGTCGTATTAAACCTTTCCAGCGCCAGACTTCAGCTGAGGGTTTAATTTGTCCTGTTGTCTCAAATTCGGAACACAGTGACTTTACGGTTTGCTCACTCTGTTTAGATACAAGGCCGACATCTTTTGAAAAGGACAGATAACGCCATACTGCTTCATCGTTTACAGCACTTGCTCCAGAGACTTGGTAAGCGACATGAACTTCATGCCCATGGTCTACAAGACGACATAAAGTACCGCCCATAGAAATTACATCGTCATCAGGATGGGGTGAAAAAACAACAACACGTTTTGGGAAGATCTCAGCAGAGGACGCCTTGAGTGGACGAACAGGTGCGTCACCTGGACGTGATTTTTTAGGATCCCTACCACCAGGCCAGCCTGTGATTGTATGCTGCATTTGATAAAACCCTGCCAAGTTTGCATCATATGCAGACCCGTGAACACGCAACATATCCTGTAATCCGTTTTCGTTATAGTCTTCGTTTGTTAATTTTAAAATCGCCTTACTCTTCTTTTTAGAAAGCCAGAGTATCGCGCGTCTTGTCATGCGCTCATCCCAAGTAAGGCCTTGTTCCTCAAGAGGACCTACTAGCCATGGTGTACGATAGCGTGTGAGCTCACTTGATGCTGCATGATCGAGAACAAATTCAGCGCGGTCATGCTCTTGCAAGAATGATGCTGGAACTTGTGGGCTAGGTTCATCTTCAATAGCCGCTTTAACAACGGAAGCTTTATGCTGACCTAGTGCGAGTAATAAAACACGTTTTGCATCTAAAATAGTCCTAACACCCATCGTGATTGCAAATCGAGGCGTGTGTTCTTCTCCACCAAAACTCGCAGCAGCATCACTACGAGTAATTGCATCTAAAGCTACAAGGCGTGTACGGGAGCGCGCAGCGCTACCAGGTTCGTTGAAACCTATATGTCCTGTTCTTCCTATACCGAGCAACTGTAAGTCGATGCCACCTGCTTCTTTAATTTTAGCCTCATACTCACGGCAGTGCTTGTCTACCTCGGCACTAGAAACCGATCCACTAGGAAGATGAATTTGTGATGCAGGAATATCCACATGATCAAATAAATGAACCTGCATGAAGTGATGATAGCTGTGGATATCATCCGCTTTCATCGGGTGATATTCGTCGAGATTGAAGGTCACAACATTTGAAAAGCTTACCCCTTCTTCTTTATGGATACGAATTAGTTCTGAATATACGCTTAAGGGTGTTGAACCTGTAGCTAGCCCTAAAACAATTTTACGGCCTTCTTTATGCCCAGAAATAATAAGATCTGCGATTTCGCGCGCCACCACACGGGATGCTTCATCACTACCTAAGAAAACTGCAACCCTAGCACGTTCGAACCGGCTAGGGGTTAATGTTCTATAAACCAGTTTAACTGGAACAGTGGAAGATAAGTTAGACATCGGGATTCTGGTAGAAATTAAGTACGCCTCTAATACGAAGAGTACCCCACTATAATAGAGAATCTCTTAACTTATAGGTATAGCAGAAATGACGATGTTTTTAACGAAAACGATTATACTTATTTTTCCACTTGTACCTCATTTACCAATTTTTCCACTGATGGGATAATAGCTAATTGAACTGCTCCATGTAATTCACTGTCTAGTTTTAGACGCCTTACAGCTTTCGCTTTCCATATTGTAGGCGCGACTTGCTTATGCTTTATGTAGTTAATGGCTTCTATTCCCAGAGAAGCTACGTCATTTAATTGGTAAGCAAGAGGTGCTGCATCAACAAGAGCAGGTGCAGTATTTGCTAACTTTAGAACGAGCGATGCTGAACCTTTCCACTTCAATAAATAAATCATAATGGAGTAACTCGATGCTTCATCGTACATTTTTCTATTTAGATAGTAATCAACCTTAGTTGAAAAATGCCTTTGGATCTTACCATCTGGTCTTGTAACATCTGCTAGTGAATTGAGCGGTGTTATTGATGTAATTCCGGGACGCTTACCGTAACCTTTGCATGGTTCACACGCATCAATAAAGTTTTCTAAAACCTCGAGTGGTGATTCACTGCGATCAGATCCTAGTAAACGCATTAAAGCCTGCTTAACGTATTTCTTTTGAATTGTCCCAGCTTCATCAAGACGAAAATCGATGATTTCTAGTCTGCGGTACATATCGTTAATATCCACAACTGATTGTTGCGACCAGAAGCGTTCAGCAATAGCGGCTGTTCTAGGCCATATGCGTGAATCAATAGTTTGATCACTCACAAACTCACCCCACATTGTGGCCTCTCCACCAAGAACATGGCCTATTTGAGCGTGTGCTGCTGCTGGAGATGGGTCTACGACGTAGTGATACGCTGCTGACTGTAGTAAATCGATGTAGTAGCCATGTGCTCGAATAACATCGTAGCCACCAGCAGTTGCTTTACCAATACCTGCTTCACCTCTCCAGGTCTCAATCACATCATTACGAGGCAATTCTGGATTCAAGATTTCGTCCCAACCGATCATTCGCTTATTATAAGCTAAGAGCAACTTACCAACGCGCTGATTAAAGTAAGTTTGAAGCCCAGCGTTATCTTTTAGTCCATGTGCTCGTATAAAGGCTTTAATGGAAGCATTCTTGCTCCACTGGACTCCGTTATTTTCATCACCACCGATGTGAAAATAAGGATCGGGAAACAAGGTTGTTACTTCGGCGAAAACATCGTTTAGAAACGTATACACTGCTTCATTGGTTGGATCAAATACGGGATCCAAACTGGGCCAGTGTCTATTTAAAAGAACTGGTTCTGTACCACTGGATAATTCAGGATGCGATACAAGCCAACTCACTGAGTGGGCAGGTAAATCAAATTCAGGAACAACACGAATGCCTCGGTCAGCAGCATATGAAATAAGCTCTTTCATTTGCTCCTGCGTATAATACTTACCATCAGATCCTAATTCGGTTAGTTCAGGATGCCTTTTAATTTCAAGCCTGAAGCCTTGATCTTCTGTTAAATGAAAATGCAGTACGTTTAATTTTACTAAAGCCATTGCATCAAGATTACGATGAATGACTTCTACTGGCATAAAATGTCTACCCACATCAATCAAAAGACCGCGCCATGAAAACCGAGGTGAATCTGTAATTACTAGGCCAGGCATAAACCAACCTTTTGTATCCTTCGTCAAGAGTTGCTGGATAGTTGCAAGGCCTCGCATTACACCAACTTCATTATTCGCATGTAAAATCGCTTGTTTAGAATTAATTTCTAGTTTGTAAGATTCATCTGTAGTGACAGCTGGAATGTCAGAGCTAAGTGCATCGCACTCTATTACAAGTGCTGCTTTAGCACGCGGTGCATCAGTAACCTTGAAAGTAATCGCGCTCCTGGTTTGCCAGGCTGCAATTAAACGAGCCGTTGCCCGATTTAAACGTGGACTCGAAATCTGCGAATAATGAACGGTGAATGTTTTATCTATAGGTAAGCGAAATCCATTTAATTGATACTGCTGCGGCAAAGGCATGACATCGATCGATGTGTCTGCTGCAGTACCAAAGCTGCTTATAACTAAGAATATGAATGATCCTAAAAGTGTGCGTATCATATAATTTATAGTATTTTGAATATCTTATGCTCGCCTGCTGAAATAGGGAATGTCAGAATTGATGAAGTTTTTAACAATTATGCCAACGCTTTCCAAGAAGCAAGGTCGAGGTTTAGAGCGCTTATGCACTCTACTGCCATCCCCTCTTACCCCGCTCCACGGAAGACGTGGCGCGCCACTGGCTTTACCGGACAATATTATCTGTTTTTGTCGGAGAAACTCAAGCGACCTTAATCGACCTGAACGAGGAAGGGCGCTGCATAACAGGTATGTACTGATCTTAGCCCTAGAAACAACCGTGAGTGTGTGCATCGATGACCGTGCTATTCGATTACAACCCAACGAGGGTGTTCTTGTACTACCCTTTCAATTTCATGACTATACAGAAGCTGCAAAAGAGAACCTTAAGTGGCTGTTTGTGACTTTTGAGCTATTTGAAGCAGGTTCACTGGAAGCTCTCAAGTACAGACCGTTTAAACTCACCCATGAGGTATATCATGCAGCAACAGATCTCGTAGACGCCTATTTAGGAAAACTGGATTCAGATCTTGTCTCCTTACTACTGGGAGTACTGCTTTCCCGAATCAGACAAGCCGATCCCATCAAGAGACGCCAAAAGGTTGTTTCTGGCTCACCACGACTTATCATGCAGGTGGATAGACTGGCCCAAGGCACAACAACAGCTCCAAGTATTAAATGGCTAGCTAGTGAACTCGGTATTAGCTCAAGTCATTTAAGAGCACGCTTTAGGGCTTCGTGTGGTGTATCGATAGGAAAACATTTGAGAAGTTTACGCTTAGAAAAAGCCTGTGGCTTATTGCGGATGAGTCAAAATAGAGTAACTGAAATTGCGGAGACCTGTGGCTTTACTTCAATTTACAGTTTTAGTCGCGCGTTTCACTCAACCTACGGCGTATCGCCACTACAATACCGTAGAGAAGATCGTAAGCCTTACACTAAGAAATAATCTTTAATGCAATCTGTTCTCACCATTGAAAATTTACATGTTAGAAGAGATAAAAATAATCTTCTATCTTCAGTCAATTGGCACATTAAGGCAGGCGAGCATTGGATCATTCTAGGTGCAAATGGCAGCGGTAAATCCTCTTTATTAAAAGCCCTCACGGGCTATCTTACGCCAACCGCAGGAAACATCACCGTACTTCAAAAAACATATGGGCAAACTGATTGGAGAGATTTAAGACTCATTGTAGGTATAGTTACTAATTCTCTGCAGTCTTCGATCCCCGCAGGCGAATCAGCTTTAGAAACAATTGTTAGCGGTCTTTACGCACAGCTAGACCTCTGGAAAATACCTACAAAATCAGATATTCAAAAAGCCAAACGCTTACTAAAGCAAACGGGCCTATCGCCCGTCATTCATCGGCCGTGGGAATTTCTTTCTCAGGGTGAACGTCAACGTGTCTTAATCGCACGAGCCTTAATCAGTAAACCTAAACTCCTCATTCTTGACGAACCGTGCGCAGGCCTCGATCCGATTGCACGAGAAAGTTTCTTATCTTTTGTACAAGCGCTTTCAAAACAAAATAAAGGCCCGTCACTTATCTTTGTTACTCATCACGTAGAAGAAATTCTTCCGGGCTTCACCCATGCCTTAATTCTTAAAAAAGGCCGCGTTTTTTCGACTGGTAAAAAAGCTGTAGTTGTTACCTCACGCCTTTTGAGCCAAGCTTTTGGCTCAAAAGTGAAAGTTGTTAAAAAAGCGGGACGTTACTTCTTAGCTTAAGCGACTTAGCGAGAGCTCTTAGCAAAAACTTCGTTTAAGAAGAGTTTCATGTGCTCCCAGGAATGCAGATCTGCTGGCTCATTATATGCAATATTCCCAGAGAGGCCATTTACTCTAGCAAGCTCTGTAGCACCTGGATTTGAGAAAGCATGTACTGCTCCCGAGTAACTAATAAATTGGTAATCAAACTTACCGTCATTCATCGATTTCTGGAATGAATCAATGTCGGCTTTCTTAACAAAGGGATCAATTGCACCGTGGCAGATTAATATCTTAGCTTTATTTTTTGTAACAGCATCTGCAGGAACCGGTGCTAATCCTCCATGAAAACTAACTATGCCAACAAGGGGAGCTCCACTATAAGATAGCACCTGAGCTGCTGTTCCACCAAAACAATAGCCGATTGCTGCAATGCGGGATGTATCCACATATTCACTTTTAGTTAATTGACTAAGTCCTGCTTCTGCACGCTCTGCCATGAGAGGCTTGCCATAGAAAGGTCCCGACAAAGCTCCTGCTTCTTTAGCATTAGTTGTTGAAACACCTGCTCCGTACATATCTGCGACAAAAGCTATGTAGCCTAATGCAGCTACCTTATGCGCACGCTCTTTAACATAATCATTAATCCCCCACCATTCAGGCAGAATTAATACACCCGGTAATTTAGCATTACCAACAAGACTGTCATCATAGGCTAAAACTCCCTCAAGTTTCACTCCATCATGTTCATAAGGAATCAACTGGGTGATAATTTTTGCCTGTGCGGCAACAAACAAATTTATACCCAAACAGCCTATCAAGAACGTAAAGCGAAATAGTTTCATAGAGATTAATAAATGCATTTTTTAGAATTCGTCAAATAACGCTTGGATTGTTTATAAAGCCATAATCGATGCCTCTTGCGAAAAGTTTATTTGGCCGTAAGCTTACGTGTATATGAGTACTGCTGTTAAAATTCTTTTAGGCGTTGTGGGTCTTATTGTTGGCTTAGTTGTTATTGTAATCGTATGGGCTGTGAGCTCCTACAATGGAATGGTCTCTCTTCAACAAGGCGTTGATGGCCAGTGGGCCCAAGTTCAAAACGTATACCAACGTAGATCTGATTTAATTCCTAATTTAGTCAGTACAGTCAAAGGTGCTGCAAACTTCGAAAAATCAACGCTAACTGCAGTTACCGAAGCTCGTGCTTCAGTGGGTCGCGTACAATTACCTAGCGGCGCAGCTCCAAGTGATCCAAGTCAATTAGCTGCCTTTGATAAAGCCCAAGGCCAGTTAGGAAGTGCTCTATCACGCTTACTTGTTGTTTCAGAACAATACCCACAACTAAGAGCCACTTCAAACTTCAGAGATCTTCAAGCTCAACTCGAAGGTACAGAAAATAGAATCTCTGTTGAGCGTGGTCGTTTTAATGAAGTCGTACAGGCTTACAATACAGCTATTCGCAGCTTTCCTGGCGTAATCTTGGCTGGCATGTTCCACTTTAGTGCAAAGCCTTATTTCACTGCCACCGCAGGAGCTGAAACAGCTCCAAAGGTTGATTTTGGCAACTAAGCTCTTAGTCCAAGCGGCAATGCATCGCTTGAGTCGATTAATTATTGTTCTGAGTATTATACTGCTTGGCTTTGCCAAGGTATATGCTGCTGAAGTTATCCCCGCTGCTCCCTCTGGATATTTTCATGATGAGGCTGGGGTGATAGATTCAGCTACGGGACAATTAATTAATTCAAAGCTCGATGCCTTTGAGCGAGCGACCTCAAATCAAATTATTGTTTCTATTTATAGACATATGCAGTCGGACTCCGCTGTTGCAGATTACTGCACACGCGTAGCACAGAAATGGGGAGTGGGGCAAAAAGGGCATAATAATGGGGCTGTTCTATTTGTGTTTATAGACGATCATAAGTTGTACATTTCAACAGGTTATGGACTTGAAGGATCCCTTCCTGATGCGCTTTGCCATCGCATTATCGACGAAAGAATAAGCCCAAATTTTAAGGCAGGTGATTTTAAGCGAGGTATTATTTCAGGTGTAAATGCGCTCATGCAGGCAACTCAAGGAGAATACACCGGCAACGGAAAAACTGAGAATGATCGAAATAGCTCACGTGCTTCATTTGGTCTAATTCGCCTTTTTGTAATCTTAATCTTTTTTATCGGTTATTCCATTGTGCGCAGTCGCCAACATGTTTCATATGGCCGAAATGGTCGGGCCTCATCATGGGGTGGCGGCCCGTGGATATTTCCAGGCGGAGGTGGTTTTTCGGGAGGAGGAGGTTCCTCAGGTGGTGGTAGCGGCGGATTTTCAGGAGGAGGCGGGGGGTTTGGTGGAGGAGGGGCCGGAGGTTCCTGGTAATATACTATGAAATGGCTTTTATCTAATCCAGCAGCCGTTGATCACGACAAAGTAGTCGAAGCGATCCATAAAGCATCTGAACATACGTCAGGTGAAATACGCGTACTCATTGCCCGTCATAAAGCAGCGCATCCAATTGCTGCAGCTCATAAGCATTTTGTTAGACTGGGTATGGATCGAAGTACATTGCGTAATTCGGTTCTAATTTTTATTGCCCCAAGATCTAAGACCTTTGCAGTCATAGGGGATCTCGCTGTCCACGAGAAATGCGGTGACTCATTTTGGCCTGAACTAGCAGCCTCAATGACCGCTTTTTTCAAACAGGGGGACTTCACTTCAGGGGTAATTCATGGGGTAGAACGCGCAGGAGAGCTACTTTCCGCTCATTTTCCGGCCGAAAAAAATCAAAAGAACAAGTTGCCCGATCAGGTAGAGGATGTTGACTAGATACTCTCCTATCTTGTCTAAAGCACCTCCACTCCTTCCCTCAGAAACATTAAGCCGCGTTGTGCGTACCGCTCGCATGAACGGAACGGTCACCTTGGCTATTGCCGGTACCTTTGCCTTAATTTCTGCTTCTGATCACGATTTCTCTGGTACAGGCATCGGCATAGCTATTGCCGCCGCTGGCGCTATGGAGCTACATGGCATAACAGTCATTCACAACCGTGATGAACGAGGTGTTTCTTGGCTTATTTGGAGTCAATTTATACTTATGGCTCTGGTTTTAGGTTATGCCTATTTTAGAATCACTCATCCACCTCTCGAGGATTTAAAAGCTAGTTTTAATGCGCTTTATTCGCCCGAGAAACTTGCTGAGTTAAAATCCGCTGAAGATCAATTGGGCCTGACAAACGATCAAGCGCTCAAACTTTTGAATTCTTTTTCGTGGGGACTTATAGCCTTCGTTACTCTACTTTATCAAGGCGGTATGATGCTTTATTATAGCCGCAGACGCGCAGCAATTAGTGAAGCGGTTACAACTGAAGAATAACGTGCTATACTTGCAGGATTAATTGCTCCCGTGTAGAATACCAACCATGTCAAAAGAGCGCTATATACAAGCAAAACAAAACTGGGCCGAAAAACAAAAGGCTCTCGGCCGCACTGCTCGCATAGATCGCTCAAAGGATCGCCTGCCTCCAGGACAAAAATTAACCACAGGTTTTCCTGTGCTTGATTTAGGTGTAAAGCCAAACATTCCTCTCAGTGAGTGGCGTCTTACATTAAGCGGCCTTATTGAAAAACCACTTACTTTATCTTGGGATGATTTCAATGCACTGCCACAAGTTGAGGATACAAGTGATTTTCACTGCGTAACTACTTGGTCTAAGTACGACTGCCAGTGGAAGGGCGTGGCATTCACTACCCTTTACGAACTTGTTTCTCCGAAAGCAGATGCAGCGTTTGTCTATTTTACGGGCAATGACGGCTACTCTACAAACGTGCCACTTGAGCAATGCCTAGATGATGATGTTTTAATTGCGACTTCCTTTAACGGGGCGCCGCTTCCTTTAGAGCATGGTGGCCCAGCGCGTGTAATTATTCCTAAACTATACGCATGGAAAGGCTCGAAGTTTGTAAACGGAATTTCATTTCTTAAAGAAGACAAGCTAGGATTCTGGGAAGTGCGTGGTTACTCTAATACTGCTGACCCTTGGACAGAAGATCGGTACGCCTAATTCTTTCATGCGTAGGCTCGATCAACTTCTTTCTAATTTAGGGTATTGCTCGCGTCGCGAAGCACGTGGATGGATTAACCAAGAGATGGTTAAAATTAAAGGAGTCCTTGCTCGTGATGCAGATCAAAGGTGCAACGAATCAGATGTCACTGTTGAAGATCAACCCTTAGATAATCCTGACGGTTTATTACTTATTTTAAATAAACCCTTGGGCCATGTCTGTTCTCATGACATTGGAGAGGGTGCTCGTGTATATGATTTACTTCCTGAGCGCTGGCAAAGACGTAATCCAATTGTGACAAGTGTGGGTAGACTCGACCAAGATACTACAGGATTAATTTTACTTACAGATCAGTCGATGCTTGTGCACAAGCTCACCTCACCAAAGCACAAGGTGCCTAAAGTATATCGTGCTACTTTAGATAAAGAAGTAAACGAAGCTGAACGTAATGCTATGGTCATTCTTTTTGCCTCAGGTAACCTTCTACTTTCTGGAGAAACTGAACCGTGTCTGAAAGCTGAACTTAAGTGGCTTACTGGAACAGCCGCTGAATTAACTATTATTGAAGGGCGTTATCATCAAGTAAGACGTATGTTTGCTAGTCAGGGCTATACAGTTACAGCACTACATCGAACGCGTTTTGGTAGTCTTGAACTAGGAGAACTAGCTTTGGGCACATGGCGTTTGTTACCCTTGAATCAATCTTTTACATGAACGTTAAAAAATCCCCTGCCCCTTGTGTTAATCGTCGGACTTTTATTAAAACATTAGCTGCGGCAGCAGGAGTTATAAGTGCCCCACGTTTTCTATTCGCAGAGAAGGGCTACGCTGCAGAATGGCCTTTGGCCACAACAACAAATGGCAAAGTCAGAGGTTACTCGCATGGCTCACTTAGTATATTTAAAGGAATCCCTTACGGAGCTTCAACAGCAACACGTAGATTTCAAGCGCCTGCGGCACCCGAGAGTTGGTCTAATACAAAGATCACTACAGATTTTGGCCAAATCGCTGCTCAAAAAATTGAGCGTAAAACTTCGGATTCATTTTATCCTAAACCTAAAGCTGAAAATATAATTGGTGAAGACTGTCTAAGCCTTAACGTATGGACTCCTGGATTACGTGACGAAGCAAAACGCCCGGTAATGGTGTGGCTACATGGTGGCGGATATTCCGGATGGTCAAGTAACATCAATCTATATGACGGCGCAAATTTATGTAACCGAGGTGATGTTGTAGTAGTAACACTGAATCATCGTCTCAACGGCTTTGGTTATATGTATCTAGGTGGTCTAGGACATCCTGAATTCTTAACCTGCGCAAACGTAGGTATGCTAGATATTATTTTAGCACTGCAATGGATTAAAGATAACATCACTGAATTTGGCGGTGATCCCGAAAAAGTTACCATCTTCGGGCAATCTGGAGGCGGTGCTAAATGCGCTACACTCATGGCAATGCCAGGAGCACAAGGTTTGTTCCACCGCGTGATTACGATGAGTGGCCAGCAAATAACGGGGCGCACACAAGCACACGCAACGGAAACTACTTTAAGTGTACTTGAAAAATTAAAAATTAAATCAGATAATTTAAATGCTCTCAGTACAGTGCCTATGCACCGTATGATTGAAGCGATGCATGATGAAGTATGGGCTCCTGTAATTGATGCAAACACACTCCCGAACGATCCGTTCTCTCCACATGCATCTCAACTAAGCGCACACATTCCGATGCTAATGGGGAACACTCATGATGAAACTACATATCTTATTGGATCAAAAGATCCCACAACGTTTGATCTGAAGTGGGAGGATGTTGCGAGCAAACTTTCCAAGCATGTCGGTAATTTTCTTGGTAACTTAAATCCTAAGCTAGTGGTTGAATCATACCGTAAATGGTATCCTACGTATTCACCCAGTGATGTTTTCTTTTCAGCAAGTACAGCTGCCCGTTCATGGAGAGGTTTTGTAATTGAATCTGAACGAAGGGCAAGTGACGCTAAAGCGGCCACATATCTCTACCAACTCAATTGGAAGTCACCTGTTGACAAAGGGAAGTGGAGAGCAGCGCACACCTTAGATGTAGCGCTTGCCTTTGATAACATTACGTATGGCCAGTCCATGACTGGGGTGAGTTCTTATGCGCAGCATATGGCCGATATGGTGAGCGAGGCATTTTTAAGTTTCGCAAGAACAGGCAAGCCTTCCTCTCCTATACTTCCCTTTTGGCCTAAGTTTGATCTGACAACACGCCAAACCATGATTTTCGATACAGTGGCAAAAGTAGAATCAGATCCAAGAGGTTCAGAACGTAAACTCTTAGAACCTGTTACCTATACGCAGCCGGGTACTTAATATATGTAAGTAATTATTAAATAATTACTTACATATAGATATATCTAAACTAAGGAGTGTTACAGAGGAGTTAAAAAGGAGGCGGATACTTGCTTTTTAGGGTGATTAGGTGCCTAATTAAAGGTTCCTTTTGTTTCATTTATGAGCTCTACGCATCCTACGTCTCACACATCCCATTCTCCTGTGGCCACCAAGGCTAGTTCAGGTAATCGCAAAGCGGTTGCTGGTATAATTGCAGCTATAGTCGTACTCGTCGGCGGTTACTATGGTATACATCACCTCCAGTTTACCTTAAGTCATGAGCAAACAGATGATGCTCAAATTGAGAACGATATTAGCCCAGTACTGCCCCGTATTTCAGGCTATGTTACTGAAGTGCTAGTGAAAGACAATCAGCCAGTAGAGGCAGGACAAACTCTCGTAGAGATCGATGCAAGAGAACCTAATTTGAAAGTGGAAGCAGCAACGGAAGCTGTCGGTGCAGCACGCGCTGCATTAGCAACCGCAAATGCTTCATTAATGAATGCTAAAGCTGTAGCAGCTGTTGCTAAAGCAAACATAGCAACTGCCTCGGTAACGGAACAAAAAACAGCATCTGATTTTGCACGTGATCAAAATCTAGCTGCAACGCATGCTATCACTGAAAGACAACTCAGTGATTCTAAAGCAAACTCAGAATTAGCTAAAGCTTCATTTGAAGCTGCAAGCCGCCAAGCAGAAGCCGCCTTTACTCAAATTGCAGTAGTTTCATCTCAAGTAAAACAAGCTCTAGCAGTGGTTCGTCAGCGTGAATCTGATCTAAACTACGCTCAACTTGAACTCTCATATACAAAGATTACTGCTCCAATTGCAGGTGTTGTTTCACACAAAGCGCTTGAACCGGGTCAATATGTACAATCTGGACAAACCCTAATGTCGGTTGCATCCCGCAATAACGCTTGGGTGATTGCTAACTTCAAAGAGACTCAAGTAGCTCATATGCGTGCAGGGCAAGATGCTGAATTTGTTGTAGACGGTTATTCCGGTAAAATTTTCCGCGGTAAAGTAGATTCAATATCTGGAGCAACAGGTGCTCGTTTTGCTCTACTACCTCCAGACAACGCGAGTGGTAACTTTGTAAAAGTAACTCAACGCGTACCTGTTAAAATTATAATGACTGATGCTATCGATCCAGATCATCCACTGAGAGCTGGGATGAGTGTCGATGCAGCCGTATTGGTTAACCAATAATCTCGCGAAAGCGAGAGCCCACCATGGCCGAGACAGGATATCGTAAAATAATTATCACCTTTACGGTGGTTATGGCAGCGATCATCGAATTGATTGATACCTCGATTGTAAACGTTGCACTGACTAATATTAGTGGAAATTTAGGAGCAACCCTCGAAGACGTAGCCTGGGTAATCACAGCTTACGCAATCGCTAACGTCATCATTATTCCAATGACGAGTTTTTTTGCCGCACGCTTTGGTAGAAGAAACTACTATATTGGCTCCATTATATTATTTACCGTAGCCTCAATGGCTTGCGGCCAAGCCCATACGCTATGGGAGTTAGTTGCATTTCGATTTCTCCAAGGCATTGGCGGAGGTGCACTCTTGTCTACATCTCAGGCAATTCTTTTTGAAACTTACACGACTGAACAACGCGGCTTTGCCTCGGCTATTTTTGGTATCGGTGTATTCATAGGTCCTACAATAGGGCCAACCGTGGGAGGTTGGATTATTGATAACTACTCATGGCCTTGGATATTTTATATCAATATGCCTATTGGTATATTAGCTGCAGTTCTATCCTACCTTTACGTCAAAGAGCCGGAGCATCAGCGCAAAGCACATAGCATTGATTGGACCGGTATTGCATTACTTATTACAGGCCTTGCAGCACTGCAAACTGTGCTAGAGCGCGGAGAAGCCGAAGACTGGTTTTCAGCAAAATACATAGTTGTTCTAGCAATCGTAGCAGCGGCTAGCTTAATTTCATTTATTATTTATGAACTTAAAACCGAGCACCCGGTAGTAGATTTACACGTACTAGTAAAAAGTAAGTCTCTAGCGACAGCAGCAACGCTTACCTTTGTACTTGGCTTTGCACTCTTCTCTACAGTTTTTATAGTTCCTGTTTTTGCACAACGCCTGCTTAATTTCACTGCATTACAAACAGGTATGCTTTTCTTACCGGGAGCTGGTGTTGCACTAATCATACTGCCGTTAATAGGCAAAATGCTGAGTAAAGGCGTTCCCTCACAAATGCTTATCATCGTTGGATTTTTAATTGTCGCTACGTTTGCTGGTATGCTGGCAAATCTTAATTTGAGTGCAGGAGCTAATGAATTTTTCTGGCCTGTGATTTTACGCGCTGTTGGTCTTAGCTTAATGATGGTTCCACTCACGCAGCTCGCTGTATCTGGATTACATAATAAAGATATTCCTCAGGGCATTGCTCTTAATAACATGATGAGACAAGTCGGAGGTTCTTTCGGTATTGCGCTAATGAACACGTTTATCGATCACCGAATCGCAGCACATCGCACCGCCTTAGTAAGCCATATCTCAGCAGGGGGCATCGCAACAGAGAGTCGTTTACATGCAATCACCCAGGGTATGATTAACCACGGTGTGACCTCATGGGACGCTTCTCGTAAAGCACTCGCAGTTCTTGAATTTACCGTACGACGTCAATCTGACTTCTTAAGTTATATCGATGCATTTAGAGGTGTATCGATCGTTGCTGTTGTATGTGTTCCTATTATTTTCTTCGCTGGAAAAACAAAGAAAGTAACGCCTGCTAAAGTTGCTGCAGCTGCATCTGAATCCCATTAATTTGTATATCGCCATGAGAAACTCATTCCTCGTATTCGCACTTATCTTCGGCCTTGGTGCATCTAGTCATGCCCAAGCAGTTCAAGATGGCATGACATTAGGCCAATCGATTACTAGAGTACTTGAGCGCTATCCAAGTCTAGACGCTGCAAAAGCAGAAATTGATGCAGCCGGTGGCCGCACCACGCAAAGCATATCGGGACGTTTACTGCATGTCTCAGCGAACGCACAATATTCGTATCTTTCATTTAGGCCTTTTGTTGCAATTCCAGCCTTTCCTTCTCTCTACGAGACAATTCAAAATAGCTATACTGCTACCATTTCTGCTCAGCAATTGCTTAGTGATTTCGGAAGAACAGACGCTATCGTTGCTTTAGCAAAGTCCGGTGAAATATCTGCACGCGATGCTTTAGAGCAAGCACGCTACCAACTAGGTTACGAAACGATCCAATCTTTTTATGGCGTTATTTTACTACGCTCATCAATCACTGTAGCAGATGAAGAAATTAAAGCATTGCAGGAAGCTCAGCGCATATCAGAGCAAAAGCTCGGTGGTGGTACAGCCACTCGCTTTGATGTACTGACCACACAAGTCCGCTTATCGAATGCCAAGAATCGTAGAACTGATATATTAGCAGGTCTTGAGAAACAAGAATCCCGTTTTCGCCAACTGCTTGGTTTAGATCCAGAAGCACCCGTTATCTTAATTGGCGATTTTGGAACTGCTCCCTTAGTTCCACCTCTTGCAGATGCTATAGCTCAAGGCATTGAAAACCGTCCTGAAATGAAATTAGCAAAAGATTATGCATCTACTGCAAATCTTAAGGTAACAGTAGCAAATAAAAAAGATCGTCCTGTACTCGCAGCTACCGGAGTAGTCGGTCTTGAAGACGCTCAGATGCCTGCTCTTTATTCAAATCATGGTTACGTTGCCGGTGGAGTAAGTCTTTCTGTTCCTTTATTTACAGGAAAAAGAACAGAGGGTGAAAAAGTTGAAGCGCGTGCTCAGCTCCGCGCTGCTGAAGCTAAGGTTGCTGAACTTCACCGTGTGATTGCTACTGATATATCAGATGCGATTAGTGATTTAAAAGCTGCACTATCACGGGTTGAGAGTACGGATATGTTAGTGAATCAGTCCCAAGAAGCCCTTGGCCTTGCAAAATCACGTTACGAAAATGGAGTCATTACAACGTTTGAACTTCTGGATGCTCAAAGTAACGCCCGCTTAGCAGAACTGTCCCGTCTTCAATCCCGTTACGATTGTGTTATAGCTGGGAAAGCACTTGATCGAGCAACTGGTCAAGCACCTAAACCTTAACCACTCTGGATTGACGAAACATAGAAGGACTGCTCTTCTTTAATTTTACGATGTATACGATAATTGGTGGTGACGGCAAAGAATACGGTCCTGTAAGCAAAGAACAAATCTTGTCCTGGATTGCTTCCGGACGTGCAAGTTTAGATACACTTGCCAAAACAGAAGGTTTAACTGAATGGAAAGCCTTGAGCGAATTTAGTGATTTTTCTCCACACGGAACACTTGAACCACCGATTACGCACCAACCTAAAACGTATCACGGATTCGAAGCTAAAGAAATCTCCGCTGATTTAATTGATCGCGGTAAAAAAATTGAGATCAGTTCCTGTTATGACCGCGCCTGGACTTTACTGAAAAATAATTTTTGGCCTCTCTTAGGAACTACACTACTTATTATTCTCGTCGAAGCCTTCATAAATTCGATTCCTTTTTTGGGTGCCTTTGCAGCCGTAGTCATTGGTGGCGTGTTTAGTGGTGGCTTACAGTATTACTATTTAAAAAAGGTGCGCGGGATAGAGACAACCGCAGGAGACGCTTTTTGTGGATTTAGTTTAGCATTCTTACCTCTCATGCTGGGCAGCATTGTAGGCACTTCGCTTACCTTGTTTGGTTTTATCTTACTTATTATTCCAGGTATCTACCTAGCAGTAGCATATATGTTTGCTTGGCTACTTATTATGGACAAACAACTCGATTTCTGGACCGCTCTAGAAGTAAGTCGCCGAGTTATTTCTGCTCAGTGGTGGCGTATGTTTGGCCTTATCTTACTAGCTATCCCATTTTTCATTTTAGGCCTTATCTGTTTAGTTGTGGGTGTATTTGTAGCCATCGTACTTGTAAGTGCAGCGGTTATCTACGCCTACGAAGATATGTGCTGCCCACCTGTATTGGCCGAGAAAAACGACTGATCTGTTTAAGGTGCGTGGTTTTCGATTGCCCAGCGGTGTGAACTCGTTTGGTCTGAAATCCATGCGCAATTGGGTTACCCACCGTTTTAGCGGCAAGGAATATTTTGGTCATCCAGCGGGCTTATTTGCCCTGTTCTTCACAGAAATGTGGGAACGTTTTTCCTACTATGGCATGAGAGCGCTACTCGTCTTGTACATGACGAAGCATCTACTTGCCGATCCACACACTGCGGGAATCATTTGGGGCTATCCTACACTTGAACATCTACTGGTTTCAGTTTTTGGAAACTTAAGTGTTCAGCAAATGAGTTCTCAGATTTATGGGCTATATACAGCTTTTGTATATTTTACCCCGTTCTTAGGTGGATTACTTGCGGATCGTATTTTAGGCCAATACAAAACCGTTTATATCGGCGGTATTCTTATGGCGATTGGTCACTTTTTAATGGCGAGTGAACAAGCATTTTTAATCGCTCTGGTTTTCCTGGTGATGGGTAATGGCTGTTTTAAACCTAATATTTCCACTCAAGTTGGAAAACTTTATCCAGAAGGTGATCCACGACGTGATGGTGCATTTACGATTTTCTACATGGGTGTAAATTTAGGCGCTTTCCTTTCGCCGCTAGTATGTGGAACGCTGGGACAGGTAGTTGGCTGGCATTGGGGATTTGCTGCGGCCGGTGTGGGAATGTTAATTGGCTTAGCAATTTACTATTTAGGTGGTGGCCTAGTCCCTCAACCTACTCCTATTCACAAAGACGATCACGAGGCTCACAAAAAGGCCAATGCTCCTTTTACACGCCAAGATTGGATTGCAGTCGGTTCTCTCATGGTGATGTGTGTACTTAATATTTGTTTTTGGGCGGTCTATGAGCAGCAGGGCAACACCCTTCAGTTGTGGGCTGATGAACGAACAAATTGGAACGTGATGGGGCTATTCACAATTCCATCTACCTGGTTTCAGTCATTCAATCCGGCGATGATCTTTATTTTCGCGCCTGCTTTAAGCTGGTTCTGGATAGGCCAATCTAAGAAAAAAACAGAGCCAAGCAGTGTCAGTAAGCTAGGTATCGGCTGTTATTTGATTGGATCCGCCTTCCTAGTTATGATCGTGGCGGCCCATTTTGTACCTGAGGGCACACGAGGCAACGTACTGTGGCTTGTGGGCACAACCTTCCTTGCAACCATAGGTGAACTTTATCTATCCCCGGTTGGTCTCTCCCTAGTCACAAAAGTAGCCCCTAAAAAGGTAGTTTCTATGATGATGGGACTTTGGTACCTCTCCAACTTCTTTGGTAACTACCTTACAGGCTATCTAGGCACCTTCTATGAAACGATGGCAAAAGAACGTTACTTCTTGATGCTAGCCACTATAGGCATTTGTACCGGAGTTGCTTTTACGCTAATTAGGAAGCCTTTAGAGAAGGCTATTGGAAAAAGCTTATAACGTTTATCCTAGCACCTAGACTGGACTGATTGGGGCTATTTGATCAATCTGGGTCTTTATTGATAGTCCCCGTAGCTCAAATGGATAGAGCAGGCGTTTCCTAAACGTCTGATCCCAGTTCAATTCTGGGCGGGGGCACCAAAAGGTCCTTTTTTTGCAGCGTTGACACCATCTGCAGGAAAGCCACGATCTACCCTCACTTTCAAACATGAGCACAACCGAGCAAAAGCAGCAGACTCCAACACCAGCAGAGTTCCCTTTCACACAGCCTCAGCTGATGGTCCGTTTCGTTACAGACACGGGAAAGATACTTCCACGTAAGTACACAGGCCTAACCGCTAAGCACCAGCGCGCGATTACCCGTACGATCAAGAAGTCCCGCAATATGTTGACTCACCTTTGAGTCGCGTTGCGTAATTCAATTTCTTGGCTGGAGTCTAAACGACTCCGGCCTTTTTTTTGTACTGCATTAATAGATGCCTAAAAAAATTAAGCCAATTGCCTTAGTTTATCGTAGTAATACGAAAAACATAAGTACTCTTGCACGGATTCTTAAAGAAGGGGGTCTAGTCGCAGTACCTACAGAAACGGTATACGGCCTAGCCGCAAATGCACTAAATGCAAAAGCGTGTCGCGCAATTTTTAAAGCTAAGGGAAGACCAGAAAACGATCCGTTGATAGTTCATATCCATTCTTTAAAAGATCTTCATCAAATTGCAGAAAAAAATAGTGCCGTAGATCTTCTTGCTCACGCATTTTGGCCAGGACCACTCACATTAGTGCTTCCTAAGAAAAATTGTATACCTTCGATCGTAACATCAAATCTGCCATCGGTAGCAGTACGTATTCCTTCACATCCCGTCTTTAGAAAATTACTGAAGAAAACAGGCCTACCCCTTGCTGCACCAAGTGCTAATCCCTTTGGGTATGTAAGCCCTACAACATCGGCTCACGTTGTTGAAAGTCTTGGTTCAAAAATAAATCACATCCTTGAAGGGGGTGTGTGCGAAGTAGGTGTAGAATCAACCATTCTTGACTTAAGAAACCCCAAACTCCCAGTCCTTCTTAGACCTGGTGGAATTTCAAAAAATAAAATTGAAAAGGTACTTAAGTTAAAGGTTCTATCGGGAAATAAAATCAGGCATCCAAATCTGAAGTCAGGACAAATATCTCCAGGACTACTAAAAAAACATTATAGCCCTCATACGCCGCTCACACTTTCTGATCATTTAAAAGTAAGAAGCGCCATCAATAGTTCTAAAAATGAGGCTTGGTTATTCATTAAAAAGCCAAAAGGGGTAATTGCTAAAAATATATTCTTTCTCAGCAGATCTGGGAATTTAACCGAGGCCGCGCATAACCTTTTTTCAGTTTTAAGAGATCTGGATTCAGGGAATTGGAAGCAAATCCATGCTGAAAAAGCAATTGGGTCAGATATTGCTGTAGCAATTAACGACCGTTTAATACGAGCAGCGTCTAAGAGAAATCACTGAATAAGTCTAATTAACAACACTGTTGAAAAGACCTGAAGTAATTAATTTACAATTACTTACGTAGAATTGAGCTGGGGGGGGTATGTATTAAAAACAGGATTGATAAATTACCCTGTTTTTGTCATGGTATAAGTGTTACTTACCCCCTGATTTTAGAATCATGGTATATTTTCTTATGAACTCATCACGCTTACTTACGTCTGTAATATCTCTAGTTTGCCTGAGTGTTGCGCCTCTTATGGCTTTCGATGCACCTGCTTCGAATGACCTTCAAGCGATGGCAACAACAAATGCAGCACCTAGTGTTACAACTAACGCAGCACCTACATCAGCAGCAAATATATTTCCAAGTTTCTTTGGTCTACAAGACCTCCCTTACTCAGGTCTACAGAACTTTGCAGGTTTAGGGTTTCTTTTTGATCTAATTCCTACTCCTTACATACCTAAAACTCCTCCAGCAGGAACTATTTCACCTGTAATCACCTCACAACCTGCTTCTAAATCAGCTACTGCTGGCGGAATCGTAACTTTTTCTGCTACCATAACAGGAACACCTACACCAACCTACCAATGGTTAAGAAATGGAATGTCTATTCGTGGTGCTAATACAGCTTCCTATACTTTAAATGCAGCCCAGATTGCCGATGCTGGTTCATATCAAGTAATGGCTTGGAATGCAGCAGGTGTGGTTACATCTAATGCAGCAACATTATCAGTCGCAACTGCTGCTACTGCTTCGACTATAACTGCTCCTACAAGCCAAAACGTGGCAACTGGCGCAACCGTTAATCTGAATGTTAAAGCACCAACAGGATGTACCTACCAATGGGAATTTAATGGCAGGGCAATTTCAGGTGCTACAGCTGCAACGCTAACTTTGAACACGGTTGGTCCTACAGCTTCTGGAACTTATCTGGCACAAATTTCAAACTCTACAGGAGTAATAGCTAAAGAAGTTGCTAACGTAAATGTAACAACAAATGCACGCTTACTTAACCTTTCTGTTAAAGGAATCGTAGGAACAAATAATGATGCACTTACAGTTGGCTTTACAATCGACGGAAGTGGTTCAAAACAAATTCTCGTTCGTGGTGATGGTCCATCACTAACTGGGTTTGGTGTATCAAATGCAGTTTCAACTCCAGTACTTACTTTATACGGCAATAATCAAAAAGTAATCGCTACAAACACAGCATGGGGTGGCACTACAGCATTAATAAATTCAGCTGCACAAGTAGGTGCTTATCCAATCACTAACCATGCATCTAAAGATACGGCTCTGCTGCAAACTTTAACAAATGGCGGATATAGCGCAGTAATCACTGCTGCAGGAACAGCAACGGGTGTAGCTCTAGCAGAACTTTACGATGCTGATACAGGTACCCCATCAACTACTATGACCAATATTTCAGGTCGTGCTTATGTATACACTGGTGGAGATGTTCTAACCGCTGGTTTTACTATTGCTGGACCAAGCTCTGAAGAAGTTCTTATCCGTGGTATTGGACCAACGCTTGGCGGTTACGGCATTCGAAATGTTCTTAAAAATACAAAAGTAACTTTATTCGACTCAAAGGGTAATCAAGTATTTTCAAATGCAGGTTGGAATAACAACGATGCAATCAACAACGCTGGTACCAAAGTAGGTGCATTCCCTATGATGTTCCCAACTGGTGATTCTGCATTACTTGTAACACTAGCACCTGGTGCATACACAGTAAATGTTACTGGTGTAGCAGGAACAACAGGACAAGGTCTCGTAGAGATTTACGAAGTTAAGTAAAAATAAACCTAGTTTATTTTTTTAAGCTGAGCGGCTAACTCTAAAAGTAGTCGCTCATTTTGTGTCCGCGTGCCTACCGTAACACGAATCCATTCAGGTAATTTATATGGTGCTAAAGGTCTTACAATTAATCCGCGCTGCTGAAGTCCGTTAAATATAGCTGCTCCTTGACCTACTCTAACGAGTATGAAATTTGCAGCACTTGGCACAAACTCTAGACCTAGTGATCTGAAACCTGTTTCAAGTTGTTTAAGTCCAGCAGAGTTATCAGCGATGCATTGTTGAACAAATTGTGTGTCTTCTAGAGCAGCTATTGCAGCAGCCTGTGCTATGGCATTAGCATTAAATGGCTGCCGCACTCGGTTCAGTAATGCTATACATTCAGCTGAGGCGTAGCCGTAGCCTACGCGCAGTGATGCAAGTCCATATATTTTAGAAAATGTTCTTAAACAAATCACCTTACGACCTTCTCTAATTAATGCTCTTAAATCAGGCGCTTGAATTTGATATTCAGCATATGCTTCATCAAAAGCTACAATAACATGCTCAGGAAGATTTCGTATGAAGTTACAAAGGTCTGTCTCTGAATTTACTGTACCGGTGGGATTATTGGGGCTAGCTACAAAAACAAGCTTAGTCTTACTCGTTACTGCTTTAGCCATCGCATCAAGATCGTGGGTAAAGTTTTTTAACGGAACCTCTACTGCTTTTGCTCCGAACAAAAGTGCTACAAGTTTATAAACAACAAACGCAGGAGCACCCATAACTACTTCATCTCCTGGTTGTAAAAAAGCATGGCCTAGTAATTCTAAAATTTCATTTGAGCCATTTCCTACAATAATTTCATCTGCTTTGAATCCTAACTTTTGGGATAGTTTATCTCTCAACACAAAACATCCACCATCAGGATAAAGTTCGGCATGATGTAGTGCGCGCGTTGCAGCCTCGATTGCCTTTGGTGAAGGCCCAAATGGATTTTCGTTAGACGCCAACTTAATGATCTTTGAAGGGTCTAAGCCTAGTTCACGAGCAACGTCCTCTATCGGTTTGCCTGGTTCGTAAACCGGTTGAGTGAGTACTGAGGGGTTAGCCAAAGACTTAAAATCCATCCTTAGAGTAGAACATAAATTTGGCAGATGGCCAAACTTTGTTACATCGATAGATTACTTTATCCGACTATCTACCCGTACGACCCGCATTCCAGCAGCTATAGCAGCTTTAATCCCTGGTTCAGCATCTTCAAATACAAGACACTGAGTTGGTTCTACCATTAAGAGTTTTGCCGCGAGTAAAAACATATCTGGAGCTGGCTTACCATGAGTTACGTCATCAGCGCACACTATAGCCTTAAATAAAGAGGTTAGACCTGCTGTCTTAAGTGAGTTAAGTACGACGTCGCGCGTGCCGCCTGATGCAATAGCTAAAGGGTGCGTTGGATAAACTGATTTAGCGAAATCCACTGTGACTTGTATCGGTTGAGCTTCTGTATGCTCTTCGAGAAAAAACCTCTCTTTCTCATGAAAAACTTTAACGGGATCAATATTAAGTCCGTAGTGCGCTCCAATAATTTCCGCTACTTTTAAAGTTGGCACTCCACCGAGTGAATAAAATAGATCTTCATCTAACTGGGTCTTCAAGCCTACTTGCCGCATTGCCTTATCCCATGCCCGGTAATGTAGAGGCATAGTATCAATCAGTGTACCATCTAGATCAAAAATATAAGCAGCAAAGTTACCTGCTGGAATGTCGAGTTTTACGGGCATTTTTATTAATTGAAAGTGATGTATTAAAAATAATGTTCGCGGATTTACTCCGCTTACAGTTATAGCCTAAATCCTTACCGACCTATCGACGCATACCACGATGCAAACGACTCTGGGGCTTTGGAGCAGCATCTGCTATATTCTTTTCGTCGAATAAAGCTGAATAAATATAATTAAAGCCTTCGAGTTTTTTACGCTCTATTTTTGCTCCAATAAAACGTTCGATACTACGTGCGTCTCTAACGTCATCTTCCGTGACTAAAGTAAATGCGTCTCCTGATTGGCTTGCTCTACCAGTTCTACCAATACGGTGAACGTAGTCTTCTGGATTTTCAGGAACATCGTAGTTAACAACATGCGTTACACCGGCAATATCTAATCCGCGTGCTGCAATATCAGTTGCCACTAAAACTTGAAATTTACCGCTCTTGAATCCGTCGAGTGCTTCAACACGTTCTTTTTGACTGCGATCTGAATGCAATACACCAACCGTGTGCCCCATTGCTTGTAGTCGGCCTGCAATGCGATCTGCACCCATTCTAGTTCTAGAAAATACTATCAAACTTTTGAACTCTGTTTTTTCGAGTAGCAAACCTAGGAGATCAAACTTTTGTGAAGCTACTACAGGATAAAAAGCGTGGGCAATTGTTTCTGCAGCTGAACGCTGACGGCCAATCTCTACTTTTACAGGGTTATGTAATGCCCAGCTTGCAAGTTGTTCTATTTCCGGAGGCAGTGTTGCCGTAAAAAATAATGTCTGCCTTATTTTAGGACAGCTCTGGACAATTCGCTTAACATCAGGAAGAAATCCCATATCAAGCATTCTATCTACTTCATCTAAAACTAATATTTCAACTTGGTCTAATGAACAATTACCCTGTTCGAGATGGTCGAGTAAACGTCCAGGAGTTGCTGCTAAAATATCAACGCCACGTTTAAGATCGATGGTTTGTTTTCCATAACCAACACCACCGTAAACAATCGTAACACGAAGATCTGTGAACTTAGCGAATTTGTGAAATGCTTCTTCTACTTGAAGCGCAAGTTCACGCGTTGGTTCCAAAACTAAACAACGCAGAGAACCATGAGAATTAAGCCTTTGAATTATTGGTAGTGCAAATGCTGCTGTCTTGCCTGTGCCTGTTTGAGCCGAACCAATTACATCACCACCACCTAGTACCACAGGAATTGCCTGTGCTTGAATCGGTGTAGGTTCGAGATAGCCCATTTCCTGTACACCAAATGCTAAAGCGTCTGAAAGTCCTAATTTTGTGAAAGGGGTGTCCATCTTAGGGACATTAATTGCAATCGCAGGCTTAAGAGGTTCATGCCCTGGATGTTGATAATCATCTCTTTCAGCTTTAGGTTTTGCAGGAAGTTCATGACGAGGACGATTAGTCGAGCGAGGTCCCCGATTGTCATACGGGCGAGAATTACCGCCTGCAGAACGTGGACCTTGATGACCACGTGGCCTGTGCTCTTGTGCAGCCCCAGATTTGTGCACCCCTGCAGGATGCCCCTGAGATGTACGATGTGTTGAACGCGGAGCAGAAGCCTTTCCTGCAAAAGTCTTGGGCTTTTGAGATGAAGTGAATGTCTCGCGTAATTTCGCTATAAACTTTCTTAACATAGTAGCCAGGATCGGAAAACGATCAGACTCCCTGCTATTCTACCGGTTTGCAACCTTTGAACAGGAATTAGCCCTTAAATCGATCTAGATTCTCAAGCGCCAGGGGTCTTTTTTTGCTGATGCCTAAGAATGCCCTCAATTTTCCATACCCCATGCTCGTAAGAGAGGTCATAGTCATATGACGCATTTGAACCATCTTCTGAAACTACTCTAACCTGAATAGAGCTACGCAATTGATTGTCTTTTACTAAGCCAAAGTCAGCTGATTTGTTAGACCAAATTTCTGGGTAATTTTGTTTAGTTACGGTCATAAATACGGCTTGTGGTAAATGACTTTGTAATGACCTAGAAGCGTATGAAAAGGCCTTGTCGAGATCGTGTATTCTAAAAGCATTTAATTGCCCTTCAATCACAGCAATTACCTCTTTTCTTACAGATGCGTTGCTGATTTTTAAATCCGGTTTCTGCGCATGCAAAGAACCAGCCCATCCTAAATATAAAAATAATATAATGACTTTAAGAAAACTGCGTGTTCTTAGCATCATCTATTATCACATGAGTTCGGATCTAATGCAATTCTTGTTCGATAAACACAAAAAAGGGGACCCCTTCTCAAGGATCCCCTAAAATATCTGTTAAACTAATAAATTAGAATTTAACTAAGAATTCAACACCTGCAAATGTTGCGTTCGTGATTGGCTTGTTATCGGAATACGATGTGTAAGATAACTGGCCGCGTAGGGCTAGATTACTTGTTAAAGCGTAAGTTGGAGCAACGCTGTACTTAATATAGCTTGGTCCATCTAATACTTTTTCACCGCTAAGTCCGAAGCAAGTGGTTGTCTTATCAGTCAAGGCATAGCTGTAGTAAACTAACCAGTTAGAACCTTTGTTACCAACACCACCATCTTTGTAGATTTCTTCTGCACTGATTGATGATGCTTTATCGATCTGGTAAGTACCCCATACATCGAAAACAGTTACTGCGGATCCATGTTTAGCCATTACTCCACCTGTATCAAATCCTGGCTTAGTTAGTGTTTCATAACCAATGCCAGCCCATAAAGTAAGGTTAGTGATACCGGTATAGGAAACATATCCTTCAAAACCAGCTTGGTGCTTTAAGCTACCTGCGCCTGCTGTGAAGTTATAACCTGGTTTGTTAAAAACAGAATCAACAACTGCGAAACCGACTGTAGTTGTTTTATCTACTGTATAGTCTAATTTAATTCCTTCGTGGTAACCTGGAATTGGAGCAAGGAATTGCTGATTAGCTAATGTAATCATATTATCTTGATTAAGATAAAATGATTCAAAACCTAGATAACTTACGAATTTACCTGCTGAGATAACAGCGCCTGAGCCTGTATCATATGAAAAGTAAGCATCAAGTAGAGTCGCTTCACTACCTGGTCCGGTACCACCTTCAGCAGAAGGACGATAGTAAGTGCTAAATACAGCACTCAAATTTTTTGTAGGTGTGATATTCGCTTGCAGTAATGCTGCATCAACATTCAGCGAATCAGTGTATGAGCCTACATTTGGGCTGGTATACTGATATGATCCAACTGCCCATCCAGTTACGGATAATTGATCATTCACTTTAACTTGTGCAAAAGCAGGTACCACAAAAAGTAGTGATGCTAGTGCTGCGAGTTTTGTCTGTGTTTTCATAGTTTGTTTTCTGATTTATGTGTTTGTTAAGCGATGTAGTCTCGGATTGCTCTAGTTAGCACAATCGTTGCCAATATTATAAGTAGGTACTTAAATATTAACTTATCACTCAGAATATTCTTAAGTTGTTCTTTAATAACAACTTACAAATACACCAAGGGATAAATACACAGATTAACACAGCTATATCGACAAAAATTTACCTGACTTTAATGATTTTTTTACCCTTTTAGACTAACCTAAACGGGTTATTCGCTGTCTCACATCTTCAGCGAATTTTTGGATATGATAATCTATTAAGTCATTCACTGACAATGAATTGTCTATAACTAATGGAGTTAAATCTACAGCCCAAACAGCTGATGAAACACCGTCGATCTGATGCGACGTATGAAAGGTGGCATTAGCCAAACGACGTCCCATTGCAGCTAGATCATACCTCTTGCCGCCTTTAATTTGTGATTCAAATACTTCGAGCAAAGCAAGGGCTAGTTCAGGTCTGCGGCTAGTATCTAATCCAATTTTTGCTTCATCCAACAGCCAGTCGAGATCTCGCCATACCTCACAGCCTAAAACTTTTTTAGGCCGCAAATCCACAGGAAGTGAGCGGATTGAAGATATACACCTTAATAAAACAGCAATATGCGTATCATGCTTATCGGCTGGATTATGCAGATACACTACATCAGGCAGGCAACCAGCGAAAATTTTATGTAAGTCTAAGGCAACCCCAGGATGATCCGTCGCCTTCACATCTGCACTTGGGTGAGCGAGTTGAATCTGAAGATTGTACTTTCCTATATCAGCTGCATTACGCTGTTCTTGTTTACGCACCCCCTGCATTTGCAAATCGGTCATACCAGCAAAAGGACCATTTCTTGGAGAACCTGCACCGTTTGTTACAACGACTCCTGTAAAGTGATTTGAATTATTATCATAACATTCAGAAATACCCGAATAAGCCATGATCTCAATATCGTCTTGATGTGCAGCAACACATAAATGGGTAGTTCGTTTAAGGGCAGATTCTAGACTTAAACCTGAGGTGGTATAACAATCCGCTTCTGCATTCGAAAATTTCATAGCTTAGAATTAAGGAAATAACCGTTTAGGATATTCATCTTTGAGAACCAATTGCTCAATAGATGCCTGCACACGAGGCTTGTCTTCTTTAAAGGTAACACCAAACCATTGTGACTGCGTGATATGTATATCAACGTGGATTAAATTTGTCCTAACCATGTCAGAAACAGTTACTGGTAAATAAAATTCAGCTTTGGGATTACTCCCATGTGTTTTAACAAATTGCTTTAATTCAGTTTCGAGTAATCCAAATAGCTCCGGGGTAAAACCCCAGCAATTCATTGAAACAATTTCATCACCAGATAATTTTTTTCCATGACCTACTTCAGAAGCCAGTATTCCAGTTGTCTCTTCAATAGAGATAAGCGTATTTGCCTTACTGGTACATACTCCACGAGCTACAGCTCCATACTCAGAAAGGGTGTCTTTAAGCCTAAAGCCAATAAGTGCAAAGCGAGAAATTTGTGAATCATTTTTTAACGTATTAAAAAAGCCGCTTAACTTTTGGAACGCATCCCTGCCATAAAAATCATCGGCGTTGATTACTGCGAAAGCTTCCTTCACGGCATGTCTTGCACACCAGACCGCATGACCCGTACCCCACGGCTTTGTTCTTTCAAGAACTATAGGACAGCCTTCAGGCAAATCGTTTTGATCCTGGAAAACATAATCGACCTGCACTTTACCTGAATATTTATATCCTACGCTAAGGCGAAAAGCTTCTTCAATGTCTTTACGAATCACGAACACAACCCGCGTAAATCCAGTACGAAGTGCATCAAAAACAGCGTAATCTAAAACAGTCTCTCCACTCGGCCCAACAGGGTCAATTTGCTTGAGTCCTCCATACCGAGAACCCATTCCTGCTGCGAGTACGACAAGTGTAGCGGCCATAATTTAAATTAAGCAGCCTTCTTTAAAAGAAACGGAGCAGCCTCAGCGCGTGCTTTATTTACCTGATCAATAAACTTTGGATTCTTGAGTAATTCTTTAACGAAGGATTCCGCAAGAATGCGTCCTCCTGCAGTATCCGTTGGAAAATGCACGCCACCAACAACACGAGCCCATGCAATTTTATGAGCTTCATCAAATAACGCCGCACGTTTTTCTGGAAATAATTCTGCGAGAACTGCTGCACGTACATAAGCTCGATACGTATGACCACTTGGGTAACTATCTGTCTTGGGACGAATCACACAGGGCTTAACATCTGCCGATAATAGAAATGGACGAGTCCGTTTATATAAAACCTTCAGTCGTCCGCTTAACCCATTAGCATCCTGCTCGACCTGCTCTATTAAAGCCGAAGTTAAAGGTAGGTTTTGTGCTGTAAACCATGATCCCAATATCGGTGCGTACATATACGCGCTATCATTAACAACCATCTTTGCATAAGCGACTTGGTCTGCCGTACGTGATGCTTGAACACGAAGCAAGGTCTCAAGATCTGCCGCGGCGGCTAATGAATCAGGAGCGGGAGGAAGAGGTATAGCTTGTCTGATATCAATTTCGCTTACATCGACGAAATTACTGTGATGAGGTGCTTCAGCTTTAGTATCGCTACTAGTTTGAGCGGATAAAAATGATACCCCTAAACTAACACAAAGAAGAATGACTGCTTTAAATTTTACTTTCATTCACAACTTTGTGACAGAGTTTTGTCCTTTTGCGAAGTCGTATTTGTAGAATCACATTATCTAAGATTAGCTCTGTCCTTGCAATAATCGGTGCTAAGGGCCAACACTGATCCTCTATTATCCATGTCTACTGCTCCTATTCAATTCCACGGTGCTACAGTTGTAGCTAAAGCTAACGTATATTTTGACGGTGGTGTTGTCAGTCACACCGTTTTACTTCCAGGAGAGGTAAAAAAGACCTTAGGTCTGATTCGTCCTGGAACCTACTACTTCACAACAGGAGCTCCAGAACGCATGGAAATCATTGCTGGTGACTGTATCGTTAAGCTTGATGGCACAGCAAATGATGTGACTTACGCAAGCGGTACCCATTTTGATGTACCTGGCAAAAGCGGTTTTCATATCACCGTTAAAGCAGGGCTATGTGAGTACATCTGTTCTTTCTTAAGCTAATTAAGCTTAATAAAACAGTATTAGCGTCTCCAGTTAAACTGGGTTGCCCCTAAGCTGGAATCATCTTCCCCGCGTTTAAATACGCTCACAGCAGACCAAGAGACTGTGCTCACAAATAAAACGAGCACGGTTATGGAGAGAGCGGGAGGAAAGTAAAAAACGCCTAAGATCGAACCACGCATGAGATCAACAGCGTAGGCAACGGGATCGAAGTGAGTAGCAACTTGCATCCAATGCGGGGCATTTTTTAGAGGATACAAAGCTCCGGAAAGAAAAAACATTGGCATTAATATCGCGTTACTTACGATCGGAAAAACCGTCGCTGATTTAAATCGAGAGGCAACTGCTACACCTAGGGCAGAAAATGTAAGTGATGCAATAAACATGGATAAAATCAATTGGATGAGTGATCCAAAACTCATGCTTATGCCTGCCAAGGGCGCAAAAGGTAAAACGATAACACCTTGCACAAAAGCTTGAATAGCTCCTGAAGTAATTTTGCCATATGCTATTGCATAACGAGGCAGTGGAGACACAAGTACTGCTTTAAAAAACCCTATTTGCCTGTCGAATACAATTACGATAGCCGCAAAGGCCGCTGAAAATAAAAGCGATAAACCAAGCACCCCAGGAAAAATATATTTTTTGTATTCTACAGCCCCTTGTTGTGAACTAGCACCAAGGCCTGCACCAAGGACAAATAAATAAAGGAGTGGTTGAGCAAGACCAGCTACAAGACGAGCACGGTCTAGCCATGCCCTTTTCAGATCTAAAATTACGATCGCATATATACCACGTATCATGACCATTTTCCTCCCTTGCCTCGACCTTCGCCAGCTGGAGTTTCTCCAGCAAGTTTTCGTCCAGTTAATGTAATAAAGACATCTTCTAAGCTAGGTTCGTGCACTTCAACGCGCTGAACTTTAACATTTAAGTTACGCATTAATTCAGGAACCACTGAAGCAGGATCTGGATGAATTAACATCAATTCTTTAGAATGACTTTCTGTTGTATAACCGTGCTCTATAAGCCATGCTTTAGCCTTAACATCGTCTTCAGTGGATAGACGAATAACTCCACCGCCTAAGCGCGACTTAAGCGCACGTGGTGTATCGAGTGCTACAATATTTCCAGCATCAATTAATGCGATACGGTCCGCCACCTCGGCTTCCTCCATATAGTGTGTGGTGAAAAAGACCGTGCGTCCACTTTCTGTTAAGCCTTTAATATGACCCCAGAATGCACGACGTGCATCCACATCAAGGCCAAGGGTTGCTTCATCGAGAAATAAAATACCTGGATCTGTAACTAGTGCTCGAGCTAGTTCCAATTTGCGTCTTTGCCCTCCAGATAATCTTTCAGCTGGTCGATCTGCTCCCTCTTCTAAGCCAAGACTGGTGATAAGTTCAGTAGCTCTCACTTTTGATTTAGAAATCGAAAGCCCATAAAAAAGCCCCATGAGTTCAAGATTATCACGTCCTGTAAGACGTTTCTCAATGGCAGGCTCTTGGAAAACAATACCCATAGACTGCCTTACTGCATCGCGATCTTTCACGACGTCTTTTCCAAGAACTGTAGCAAACCCAGCACTTGGAGAGCGTAAGGTAGCTAGAATTGAAAATAGCGTCGTCTTTCCAGCTCCATTGGGTCCTAAAAGCGCGAACAACTCCCCTTTTTTAATTGAAAGATCAATTCCTTTTAAGGCTTGGGTTTGACCATAATTTTTCGTTAAGCCATTCACGTGAACAGCTAACAAATCGTCTGTTAAAGAATTATCATTTGCCACACTGTTAGCGCATATAAAATAAAATCCTAAAGCAAACTTTTCCTGCGCATAGGTTGCCTTCTTTGCAGGCTATGATTACTTTTATGCTATACCGTTGAGTTAATTTTAAAAAATAAGCCATGGCTATCGCATCACCAATTCGCAGTTTTTTCATTCTCTTACTACTTGGAGTTCTTTTAATGACATTAGCTCTTGTCGTACGGTCAGGTATTTTCGAACTAAAGACTCACGACGAACCTATTAATACAGCGATGCGTTCGGCAATGGCCGAAAAAAATCCCCAGCTTTCAACAGAAGATTCACTGACCGTTGATCGTTTGTATTCTACAGCCCAAAAACTTCCTTCTGGCTTGCGTTACATCATTCGTAATTTTGGCACAGGAGATAAAAAACCACGCTCAGGTGACATGATCACTGTTCATTACGTTGGTCATCTTCTGGATGGAAGTGCAATCGATAGTTCATATCAGGGAGGCGCCTCACTAACATTTAGAATAGGAGAAGGTCGTGTAATACCTGGATGGGAAGACGCAATTCCGCGTATGAAAAAAGGTGAGAAAAGAACCTTAATTGTTCCTTACTGGTTAGGCTATGGAATACAGGGTAAACCACCCACAGTGCCTTCTAAAGCTACTCTTGTATTCGATATAGAACTTCTGGACTTCTAAACTGCATTAAAGACCGACAAGAGATCCATTTTGTTTTATCCATCTCTCTGCTTCTTGCCAAGACGGACATACTTCAGCAACACGATCCCAAAACCGTTTGGAATGATTCATCTCTTTAAGATGCATTAATTCATGGAAGATAATATAATCACGAACAAAATCTGGTGTTTGAATCAGTCGCCAGTTAAGAGATATAGTGCCTGAGGCCGAACAAGAACCCCAACGTGATCTTTGATTACGTACAGTCACTTGTTTAGCATCAACACCCGTAAGAACAGCGAGTTCCCACATTTTTCCGGGAAGTTCAAGGCGAGCTTTTCTTGCAAACGAAGCTTCGAGCGTTGGTTTTAAATTTCCTTCTAATTTGTAAACACGAAATACATCAGCTGCTAAGCAAACCGCGGGAGGCTCAGCGGCAGCTAGACGCACTTGCGTCATTTCACCACGCCACAAAACAAAAGTCCCTATAGTCCAAATTTCTTCTGTGCGTGGTTTCTTAAGTTGTCTTTGCCTAGCTCTTTCCAACCACCCTTTTTGCAATTCTACAAAATGTCTAGCTTCTCGTTCTGATCCGCGTGCAGGAATAGTGGCAAGCACTGTACCGTCTTTTTTAAGAGTTAGTCGGTAGCGAGTTGCTTTGAAGCTACGCCGAAATTCTATAGCGTCAGTCGTCTGGGACTTGTTACCAAATAGATCTGGGATTTCTACATCTTTATTCACAATGTGCGGCGAGGTCTTGGAAATACAGCAGGACTTACATGCCCTGCTTCATCGAATGCTTCGAGCCCAAAAATGACATTGTCTTTAGAAAGGCCTTCGATCGTTTTGCGATTCACGTTTGCAGGAACATCCAGTGAGTGCTCCCAAAAAGCAGATGTTGTTTCACGCCATACAATACGGTAACCCGCAAGACTTGGTTCTTTGTTAGGAAGCCAGCGCAGCGTTGTATCATTTTCCAATCGCGCTGTTTCAATTTGTACTCCCTGTGGTGGTGCAGGCGCACGTGCTAAAACTGCAAGTGATGATGCATTAATCCGAGTCACTTGAGCCGCATAAGCATAATCTACAAATTCAGGCCTATCGCCATAGGGAACGCCGTCAACAACTCTTACATCTTCATGTTGATGATGATAATTTTCCGCTGGTTCTGTAAATCTAACAGCAGGATACCCTTGCTGTAAGAAAGGCTGATGATCACCGCCTCTTAAATATCGATCTGCTCTATAGATTACGTGAACCGTCATATCAGGAACATATTGAAGAGCGGTATCACGAACTAACCTAGCTAGCTGACGTGAGGGTGAATCGTTTTCTCCGCCTGTGCGTATAAGTTCAAGTAATTCATCTGTGGGTTTTCCTTGTGGGGATACTCCCTCGGCAAATAGGCGAACTGTATTGCGATCAACTTTTCCTATCTGTGATTTTGAATTACCTATTATGTCATTATCGAACATGCCTAAGATATGCATTGAATTTTGTCGTGCCTGTTGAGCCCAGTGACCTGAACCAAGTAGCGCCTGCTCTTCGCCAGCAACTGCCATAAAAATAAGTGTAGCAGAAAATTCGTGCTTAGACATAACACGCGCCATCTCGAGTACTGCAGCAACGCCTGAAGCATCGTCATCTGCTCCAGGGGCTGGGTTTACTGCATCAAGTACATTACGATTACAGGAATCGTAATGCCCACTCACCACATAGACTCGATTTTCCGAGGCCGGATCTGTCCCGGGAAGTGTAGCTACAATATTAATTAACTGAACGGGGTGCGGAACTCGGGGTAATGAAATAGGCTGCAAAAATGAGTCGGTTTGCACACGTAGGCGTCCACCCGAAGCTGCCGCAACGCGCTCAAACTCAGCTTTAATCCAAGAGGCAGCTCCCCCAATACCATCCCCGCTAGGCAAAGGATCTGAAAGCGTGTGCCTAGTCTTAAAACTAGAAAGCACATAAACCGATCTCTGGATACGTTCTGAAGATATTTCAGAAACTATTTTTTGGATGTCTAAATCCGTATTAGGCGCACCTCGCATAAAAGGCAAAAATGCCAAAAATGCAGATAAAACGCCAAAAACCTTGAGCAAATGGCTAAAAAAGCGCATAAAAAGGAGTGAGTGCAGCCTTGGGCTGGTGTCAATCAAAGCAGTGTTTAGGCAGTCCGATTTCGTTCGGCTTAAACCAGATCCTTGACACCCCGCCCTTGATAAGGCACTTCCGTCAACTCTTAACAACTAAGTAATATGCAACCGACCTTCCGCCCGCACCGCAAAAAGCGCGCCCGCAAGATAGGCTTTCGAGCCCGTAAAGCCACCCGTGGTGGCCGTAAAGTACTCGCTGCCCGCCGCGCTAAGGGCCGCAAACGTCTGACTGTAGTCTGACGTTTTGTAAGTTCTTATCATTCATGGATTACCGCCCTGAGCAGCATCTACGCCGCCAGAGCGAAATTCGTGCACCCAGAGAACAGGGTAAACGTACTGATTGCCAAGCCTTTACGGTATGGTCTCTACCCAGGGACCCTGCTTTAAAGACTATATCTGTAAAGGGTCCTCGTGTCTGCTTTGTGGCATCAGCTGCAGCAGTAGGGGGCGCAATTCAGCGCAATCGTGCTAAAAGACGCTTAAGAGAGATTTTTCGTAAAAACCAGGGTCTACTCACCACAAACATTGATTTAGTCTTTGTTGCGCGTGGTGCGGCAGCTAGAAGACCTTTTAAAGAGATGGAACAAAAGTTTATTGATGCCTGTAAGCGCATTAACCCCGTCCAGGCCCCTTAATTCCCTATATGCCCTCACGTTCCCCAGTTTTACTTAATTTGGTCCGCAAGGCTAGTTTTAGGGTATCTGCTGGCCTCATTGCCATAATCAAAGGGTATCAAAAAGCGATTTCACCTGCTTTGCCGCTTATTTTTGGCTCAAATTGCGGTTGTCGCTTCAGTCCTTCCTGTTCCCACTATGCTATTGAGGCTATCCAGACGCACGGTTCAATTCGTGGGTCAGGCCTAGCAACACGCAGAATTTTAAAGTGCACGCCCTTTAGCATAGGTGGTCACGATCCGGTTCCTGCATCTCGAGTAGCGCATAATTCCATTTCCTCAGTTAAACCCTCTTTTCTGTAATTCTTAACCTTTCTTAATCCGTGGATAAAAAGAACACTATTATTGGTATCCTACTTCTTGCTGCTGCTGTTGGCTCTATGATACTTGGCAACAAGTACGCGGTTCCACCACAACCTACAGCCCAAGCTGCTCGACAAGAAGTTGCTGCCCAGCCAACAGTTCAAGCCAAAGAAACTTCTATTGTCGCAAGTGGCACACAAGCCAACTTCGTTAGCGCAGCCTCGGATAATCAAGGGGCTCAAACTGCAACTCTTCAGAACAGCTACATACAAGTTCACTTCACAAACTTTGGTGGAGCAATTCGAGATGTGTCATTTGTTCATAGATTGCCAAGTGGAAAGTACCAATATCCAACAAAGCTCGATGACCCAGAGCCTTTTGTTTTCAACGAACTACATGCAGATCCTGCACTCGCTATTGTTAATTTTCCAGGACTAGATCGCACGGCACAATTCAAACTTGTTTCACAGACCTCAACAGAAGTCGTTTATAAAACAGTTATAACAGGAGGTTATGAAGTAACACGTCGTTATATTTTAGCTCCAGATACAGGTGCTGATAGCGATCCTTATCAACTACGTACAGAAACAACATTTAAGAATTTAGGTAAAGACACAGTTAAGCCAATGCGTGTCGATTTAGCGGTAGGCACAGCTGCTCCACTTGATGCAGCCGATAATGGTTTATATCTAGCTGCTTGGTATTCTAACGGCAAAGATTCCAATAATATTCTTCGCAATAAGCTCGAGCAAAGCGGCGGATTCTTTGGCATGGGAGCACATGATGCGATTGCTTCAATCGAAACACCTGGGCCCCTTTCGTGGGCTGCAGTAAGTAATCGTTTCTTCGTAGGCATACTCACTCCTGATCAACCGGCTTCTAATTTAAGTGTTCGCCGTGTAAAATTACTTTCTGATTTATCAGACTCTACAAACTTAGCTTATGGAGTTTCAGATACTGCAGGTTTTGATTTACCAGCTCTTAAAGCAGGCGAGCAAACCACATTAGGTGCTAGCTATTATGTAGGACCAAAAGAATACCGCCGTTTATCTAATGCAGATGTATTCAAAGCTGACCAAGACAAAGTCATGCAGTTTGGATTCTTTAAATTCTTTAGTGCACTGCTGTTAACTTTAATGACCTGGATACATTCGTTCGTTCCGAACTGGGGTCTAGCAATCATTTTAACAACTCTGACTTTAAAAATCATCTTCATTTATCCTACTCTATCTGCATTCCGTTCCTCACGTCGGATGCAAAAAATTCAGCCTCAGCTGAAAATAATTAACGAAAAATTTAAGGATAATCCTACGAAAAAAAATATGGCTACCATGGAGCTCTTTAAGGAGCACAAGGTAAATCCAATGGGAGGTTGTCTTCCAATGTTACTGACGATGCCATTTTTCTTCGGCTTTTTCTCGATGCTGCAAAGTACTGCTGAACTACGCTTTGCTTCATTTTTATGGGCTCATGATCTGTCCTCACCGGATACGGTAGGTCATTTATGGGGCTATGCTGTTAATATTCTTCCTTTAATTCTAGGCCTTGTATCCTTTACTCAGATGCGCTTAACGCCTCAGCCGACTGTGGATAACGCCCAAGCGAAAATGATGATGTTTATGCCGCTGATGTTCCTGTGGTTCTGCTATAGCTACTCATGCGCGCTCTCGCTATATTCAACAACCAACGGTTTATTCTCCATTATTCAACAGCTGATCATTAACCGCGCCAAAGATGATGGTGATCCTGCTAACGTAGCTGTAGGAACAAATGGTAAACTTATTAAAAACGTTACCCCAGGTAAGAAGAAATAATTCCAAGACTGGTTTTATTCCCAACACAACCAGTTAAGACCACGCCCTTGCACTTAAGGGTAAAAGCGCCTAAGTGTAGATGTCGATGACAGATGAAGTAGCAGTTGAGCCCAAATCAGGCAAATCCTCTAACCACCTCGCACCAGGTGATGTTGGAATTGTAGTGCCTCACGATTTTGTCTACTCACATCCTTTCGCTTTTAAAAGTGGCCAAATAATCCCAGGTTTTACGCTGCGGTATGAAACGTACGGAGCACTCAATGCAACACGGGATAATGCTATTCTGATTTGTCATGCCTTAAGTGGCGATCATCACTGCGCTGGATGGCATAAAGCAGAAGACCGTAAACCGGGCTGGTGGAATAATATTGTTGGTCCCGGAAAAGCTGTAGATACAAATAAATTTTTTGTTGTGTGTGCTAATGTGATTGGAGGCTGCCAAGGCTCTACGGGTCCAGCATCGATTGATCCCTCGACACAAAAAGCTTACGGCATTCACTTTCCTTTCGTAACAATTGCTGACGTAGTTCGTTCACAAAAACTACTCTTAGAGCACTTAGGTGTTTCTGAATTACATGCAATCATGGGCGGATCAATGGGCGGTATGACTGCAGTTCAATTTAGCATTGAATTTCCAGCATTTGTGAAACGCGTTCTTGCTATGGCAACGACTGCTCGAGAAAGCGCTCAAGCAATAGCCTTCAATGAAGTAGGGCGTCAGGCAATCATGCAGGATCCAGCCTGGAACCAAGGCGACTATCCTCGCGATGGAGGACCGCGCGTTGGTCTAGCCATTGCACGCATGATGGCTCATATCACGTATCTGAGTGATACATCAATGGACAGAAAATTTGGTCGCCGTAGAACCACGCTACAAAATCAAGAAGGTGTGCCAGCACTTGATGCTCCTTTTGAAGTGGAAAGTTATTTGAAGCACCAAGGACAAAGTTTTATTAATCGCTTTGATGCGAATTCCTATCTGACTATAACTCGTGCGTTGGATAATTTTGATTTAGCTCAGGGCTACACTTCACTTGAAAAAGCAGTGGCGTGCGTTCAATCCGAATGTCTGATTGTTGGTTTTGAGAGCGATTGGCTTTTCCCTCCCGAACAAAATAGAGAAATTGCACTAGCTCTACTTAAATGCGGTAAGCGTGCAAGTTATGCTGAGCTTGCTACTGACTTAGGTCACGATTCATTTCTTTTAGAAAGTGAAGAGCTGTACGCGATTGTACGTTCTTTTTTAGGCCGAAAAACCAACGCTACTGATTTTGCGATTTAAGGCATGAGCAACATTCCCGAAAAACGTACTATCGATATGCAGGTGATTGGAGATTGGGTTGAACCAAATTCCAAAGTTTTGGATTTGGGTTGCGGCAAAGGAGAGCTATTGGGTTATCTCATGCGTCAAAAACAAGTTATCTCTACAGGGGTAGATCTTGATTTTGAGCGGATTACGGCCTGCGTAGAACGTGGTGTAAGCGCATACCAGGGAGATATGGCGAGTTTCATGGCTGCTTTCCCTGAAGGACACTTTGACCGTGTTATATGCTCAAGAACGCTTCACGAATTACATAATCCAGCAAGTGTCATACTTGAAGCCCTTCGAGTGGGAAAAACCCTCACGGTTGGTTTCGTAAACCATGGCTTTTGGAAAAATCGTTTCTATACACTTTTCCAGGGCAAGAAGGTAAAAAATTTAATTTACCCAACAGAATGGGATGAAAGTCGTCCAGCTAATCCCGTAACAATTGCTGACTTTGAAGCATTCTGTAAGAGAAAAGAAATTAAAATTAGTCGCCGTGTTCATTTACTCGGAGATTGGAAAAGCCCTTGCCGTTTATTTCCTAACTTGCTTTCCGGGTACGCGCTTTACGATCTGTCGAGGTAAGTTTTATTTTTTTTAAATGCTCTGCCTTAAACATGCAGATGCAGTTTGATCCATCTGCTGTTGATAGCCAAATAGGTTTAAGGTGTTTAAATTCTTTGTCTATTGCCTCTTGTAGTCCTCCTACCTCGATTAAGACAGAGCCGTGCGAAGCGAGCCGTGGAACTGACTGTACGAGAAGTTTGCGTATAATATCCAAGCCGTCTCCACCACCGTCCAACGCCATACGAGGCTCGTGGTGAAACTCTTTAGGAAGTTGATCTACGTGCGCACTAGGCTCGTAAGGAGGATTACTTAAAATTAAATCGTATGTCTTAAGAGGAACCGAGTCGAAAACATCACTTTGATATAACGTGATGCGCTTTTTTAAATCATGATTAGTAACATTTATTTTAGCCACATCTAGCGCATCCTCAGAAAGATCAATCCCGTCTACTTTGGCATCAGGAAAAGCGTGTGCTAACAAAATTGCCAAACAGCCTGAACCTGTACACACATCTACCATCTGCTTAGGGGTCTGTTTGAGCCCCGTAAGTAAATCGATGTAGGGAATAATTTCTAAGAAATAACTACGCGGAATAATTACGCGCTCATCTACATAAAAACCAAATTCACCAAGCCATGCTTCTTTGGTTAAATATCCTGCAGGAATATGTTCGAGTATTCTTTTCTTAAAAACTTCTGTTAGTGATTTGATTTCACTGGTTTTAAGTTTTCTTGATAATACTGATGTATCGCTATCCATAGGGATACCGAGTGTAAATAAGATTAAATACAATGCCTCGTCGTGGGCATTATCTGAAACCTGACCCAGCGCTAACTTATATTTTACATAAAGCTTCTTTGTAAAACTAAGCCACTTTCCTGGTGTTGTGAGCTCCGCGGTTTTTGCAAACGGATTTGAAATTGAGCGCTGTGACGTGGCCATTTTATTTAGTTAAATGTTCGTGGCTAAATATATGCTCTGAGCAGTAGCAGTGATCTCCGGCACATTTTGAGCAATATCTGAAATCTAATTCTGTATTAGATACATCAGTTTTTTTACATATCGTACATTGATGTCTAAATGAAGGAGCTTGCGCGGTGCGCACAGCACGACCAACACGTCTTGTTTTATTACCTGCAGAGGACCAAATATCTCGCCCAAAGAAAATAATAACATTACCGGCGGCCGATATAATCTGAAGACGTATGCCTAAAGAGCCTTGAATAAATCCAAATACAGCGAATACCCAGACAACGAGCGCCAACCAGCGTACTTTAACTGGAACGACAAAAAATATTAACATCTCAAACTCTGGATTCAAATAAGCGAACGCTAGAAATAACGAGTATCCTAAATACACATTTGAAACAGGTATAAGCGGCGCAAGAAAGGATAGCCCAACGGTTAGCGCCCAACCAAAAATAAGAAATAAGTTATATTTAAATGATCCCCAAACCGCTTCTAAAGCATTGCCCATGAAGTAAAAAATCCACCACCCAAAAACAAGGAAGACATACCCAAACATTCCGCCCGAGGGGATTGATGTAACAAATACAAAGGTAATGATACGCCACCATTGTCCAGCCAGTGCAAATGCAGGGATATAGATAAAGTTTGCTGGGTTTACCGTACCAAGCATTCCAGTAAGAACTACGAAAACTTGGCCTATAATTATATATAGAGTTAGGTTATGGATGCAGAATCGTCCAAAATTGCGCTCTAGTTTATCGAGAAAAGACATGATCAAAAAAGTTATGAATGATTAGTTATTTTTTAAGTAACCGGTTTAATTCTGTAATGAGTTTCTGCTTTTGCTTATCTAATTGTGGTTCAGATATTGTACGGATCAGTAAACTAGCATGATCATAACGATTATCTTTCATTAGTACATTAACAGCGTGAAGTCGCATAGTTTCACGTTCTAAATTAGTTTTAGCTTTTTCTTCGAGATGTGCCCATTGAATTAGAGCTCCTGGCCAATCCGGTTTTTCTAAATCGTAAAAAGCCTCGGCATAACGGTAGGTAAACTCTATACGTTCTGGAGCAAGTTCGGCAGCTTTCTTAAAAGCGCTAAGCATTGTCTCATCTAATTGAGGACGTGTGTAGATTCCTTTTTTAATAAAATCATTGCGCGCTTCATACAACAGCGAACCAAGCTGGTAGTGGTAAAGTGGTTGATCTGGCGCTAATTTAATCGCTGCGATGTAATAATTAATTGCCTCCAAAGGTCTTCCTTCTTCAGCGAGGTAGTTTCCAATCTGGTTTTTAACGAGCGGGATATCTGGATCGAGTGAATTTGCTTTAAGCAGCATCATCGCCGCCTCCTTCTGCATACCTAGTTTTGATAACAAATAACCATAGGAAGCATAACCTGCTGCAAAATTAGGGCTATCGTGCACCAAGAGATCGTACTCGTGGCATACTTCTTGGAGCTGAACTCGAATACTTTCTACATCTAGGGTTTCACCCCCTTTGTTTGCGTTATCTAATATAATCTTTTGGCGTTCTACTATACGCTTTAAGTTACGTTGCGGTAAAGTCACCCCATCTGGTTCATCTGCGCAAAGCCCTCTGCTAAGCGCACAAAGCGCTATACATGAAATCCAAAAATAGCGTGTAGGAGTTGAGTTCAAGAGATACTAGACAGGTTCAACCTTTGGTTGTTCAGACGCAACCTTAGAGGTAAAAACCTTCCTATCAAAGCAGTTGTCACAAGCCATTAAGACTGCAATAAACAAACCGACTGTTATTTCTAGCAATCTTAACCTACTTTTGCCCTGAATATTCTAGACCGACATATTTTCAAAAGCGCATTATTTACCTGTGCTGCTGCTGTTGGTCTTTTTTCATTTATGTTGGTTACGGGTAATGTTGTGCGCGATTTGATCGGACCAGGTCTTTCCGGACAGTTATCCTTAAGTTCTTTCATACAGCTTATTGTTTTATTGGTACCCTTAGGTCTTACCTACGGACTTCCTATGGGAATGTTAACGGGAGTACTTTTAACCTTGGGCCGTTTATCAGCCGATAGCGAAATTACTGCGATGCGCGCCTGCGGTGTTAGCTTAGCTCGCATAGCACGGCCACTAATTATTTTAGGCCTGCTTGGTTTTGCAATTGGCCTACCTGTAAACTTTGAATCGATGCCTCAAGCTCGTATGCAATACGACCGTGTACTCACAGATGCCCTGCGTGCTAGTCCAATGAGTTTAATTGCTCCTAAAACATTTATTCGAGATTTTCCTGGCTTTGTCGCTTACGTAGGATCGAAGGATAAAGATGAGCTTAAGGATTTTTGGCTCTGGCAACTCGATAAAGATCGCCGTGTGGTTCGCTTCATTCGTGCTGCTTCAGGCCACATTGAATACAGCGCAAATACTAACGAACTGATTCTTACTTTGTATCAGGCCCAGATAGAAACTCGTAACGATACTAATCCAGATAATTTTAGTGAACCCGAACCTATCGGCGTATTTCAGAAGGTTGAGCCAATGCATTTGTCATTGGATAATATTTTTGGTCACGCAGGCCCTCGTCGTAAACCCGCATGGATGACTTACGGTGAACTTCAGGCGGAGATTAAACGCTTGGCCTCTGAAGTCGTTCCTGCATCCCAATTAAAAGATCATGTCCGTACACAAATGAAGTACTCGATGACGATCACGGATAAGTTTACAACAGCACTTGCTGCACTCTCCTTTGTCTTAGTTGGTATTCCCTTAGGAATAAAAGTCTCCAGAAAGGAAACCAGTGCTAATCTGGGTGTAGCTGTGGGGTTAGCCTTAGGGTACTATTTTCTGACTGTAATGGTAAACTGGCTAGATCGTCATCCGGAATATCGGCCAGACCTGCTTCTATTACTTCCGAATATAATCTTTATCTGTATTGGCCTTTGGCTCTTTAGAAAAACAGAGCAAAATTCCTAGGTTAATATATATGTTGTTATCCATTAAATAGATAACAATACATACGAGTGAATCGACTAAGCTTTCTGCACGGCAACGAGGCCACTACGGCCATCGATTTCTGCCATAACCTGCTCACCTACCAGCACTGCCTGGGGCTTAGATAAAATCTCTTTAGCAAGGTCGTCCATACGCACAAATTCTACTCCGACATCTTTCCACGCTTGAAGTAGCGTGCGAAATAGAGGACGCCTACCCATACCTTCAATTTCTGCGTGAAGGGTAAAAATATTAGGTCTATCTGATTTCAAAAGTTTAACGTAATGCTCAACGATACTTGAGTCTGGATATTCAGGTCTACCTAGGAGTTCATCGAAAGTAGGTAAAGTACTCGGAATCTCTACTGTTTTAAAAACCTGTCCGTTTATTTGTGGAATGAATGCAAAGTCGCCACGAGTGTCACTTGCATAAAGCATATTTGCTTCATCATATACCTGCCGGCTTAGAGCATTACTTTGCCATCCGGGAGCTCCAGCCGTTTTGGTTTCAAATCCGAAGATACGTTTAAATTCACTACGTGCTAAATCAAACTCCTTGCGAATTTTTTCGATCGGCAAGGTCTGAACATAATCCTGCCAGCGGTAGTGATTGTAGGAATGTATTCCGACTTCAAAGCCGTCATCGTAAACTTTTTTCATGATCGCTTCGTTTCTGCGCCCGATATGCGGTGCGGGTAAAAGCGTTCCGTTTAAAAGTGTTCTTACCCCATACATCGAGACAACACTTGTACGGCTTACCTTCTTAAAAAACCCTGGTCTAAAAATACGTGTTATTGCTCTACCGGTTTGATCCGGCCCAAGTGAAAAAAGAAAACACGCAGGTGCTCCAAATTCTTTAAAGTCTGCAACCAGAGCTGGAACCCCTTCGCGGGTTCCACGATCTGTATCCACATCAACTTTAAGTGCTACGCGAACGGACATCCGTTATTCTAATTCGTAGCCCTTGTGAGCCAAATGATAATCTAAGGTCTTCTTAATCGCAGTCTTCAAATCAACTTTAGGTTTCCACCCGAGTTGTTTGTGAATTGCTGCAACTGATGGGACTCTACGATTAATATCTTGATAGTATTTTCCAAAATATTGACCTGATGATACGACCACTGTTTTTGCAGCCGCGGCATGTGATTTATACTCTGGAAATTGCTTAAATGCAGCGATGATCAACTTTGCAAGCTGAGCAACACTTACATTGTTATCTGGATTTCCGATGTTGAAAATCTGGCGTGATGCTTTGCCATTCTTATTTTCAATGATGCGCAGGAGTGCATCTATACCGTCATCAATATATGTGAATGAGCGTCCCTGCTTACCACCATCAACAAGTTGCAACGGTTTTTTGAAAATAACATTCGAGATAAATTGCGTGAATAAGCGTGAGCTACCCTCTTTATGCTCAAATACATTATCTAATTTTGGCCCAATCCAATTAAATGGTCTAAACAAAGTGTAATCTACATTATCACGTACGCCATACGCATAAATGACACGGTCTAAGAGTTGCTTCGAGCAAGCATAGATCCAGCGCTGTCTTTCGATAGGTCCATAGACTAAACTGCTTGTTTCCTCATTAAGTTCATCATCTGGGCACATGCCATATACTTCAGAAGTAGAAGGGAAAATAATGCGCTTCTTATACTTTGCGCACATGCGAACAATTTCTAAATTACCTTCAAAATCTAATTCGAAGACACGTAGTGGATCGCGGACGTACTGAATTGGATTAGCGATCGCGACTAAAGGAACAACAACGTCGCACTTCTTCACATGATATTCGATCCACTCTTTGGAAATTGTGATATCACCTTCAACGAACTTAAAACGTGGATTTCCTAAGCTGTCTCCAAGCTTATGATCTCCAATATCAAGACCGTATACTTCCCAATCTTTTTGGGTAAGAATGGCGTGCGTCAGTGAGCTGCCAATAAATCCGTTGGCGCCAAGAATCAGAACTTTGATAGGCATGGTAAGAGATTAAAATACGAGATAAACCGATAAGGCTCTCAGTTGCAAGAGCATGAGCCTTAACAATTCAGACCACTTTAAAGCCTATAAGATCCCTAATATAGGCTACCCGTGAGGATTATATGATCTGTCCAATAGCCAAACTAGGCACATCTCCTCGCCATTCTGTTCGGGTAAGCTCTAATGCGCCGTCTAAAGTTGCTATAACAAGTGGCTTAATAGAAAGAATCTCCCCTGCTTTCCCTCGTTTATTGCGTGCTGCTTGAGAATCTGACTCTGCCCACCAAACCATGAGCCTGGAATCTCCAATATCTGTAAAAGCACCTGGGTATGGGTCTGTCACGGCCCGAATTAAGTCAAAAATCTGTTTTGAATAATGATTCCAATGAATTCTACCGTCTTCAGGTGTACGCCCACCGAAATAGCTTACCTTTGTTTCATCTTGCGGTGTTTCGTTGGCTTTACCTGCCAATAAAAGATCAATTTGCCTTTCTAAGACACGCTTTGCACAAGGAAGTACTTTTCTAAAGGCAGCCTCTGCTGTGTCCCGAGAATCAATCTCTACACCTTCTTGATCTACAATAGCTCCTGCATCTGCTGACTTAACCATTCGGTGAAGAGTCATGCCAATTCGAGTCTCACCGTGTAAGACCGCCCAATTAATCGGCGCACGTCCACGATATGCAGGCAGTAGTGAGCCATGCATATTGAAAGCACCGAGCGGAGCTAACGCTAAAATACGCGTACTAATCATATTCCTGTAGTATACAGAAATTATTAAATCGGGTTTGAGTGCAGTGATTGTTTCTATCCACTCAGGAGTTGTAATTTTCTGGGGCGTATAAACAGGAATGTTTTTTTCACGTGCTGCTAGCGCAGGTGTCTTAAACCAAATTTTTTCGTTAGGATTATCTTCGTGGGTAAAAAGCCCCACGATATTATCACCACGGTTTAACAAAAGGCTAAGGCATTCATAGCCGACCTCGCTGTAACCGAAGAACAAAATTCTTGGCTTAGCTGTCATTGTTTTGTCTCAAGAATTTCTTTCACGTGATAGCGCTGACGAGCTCTGACTACTTGATACGTGCGTCCTACGTATTCGCCAATAATACCGATTCCCACCATCGCTACACTCAGTAAGAAAAAGAGTATCGCAAACAAAGTAAATACACCGAATGTTTCCCGGTCTAAGTTAAGTACAAAACGTCTTACTAAAAGAGCCGCAACAAGGATTAAGCTTCCTGCAGAACACACCATAGAAAACATTGTGAAGTACTGCAAAGGTGCGAGTGAAAAGCCTGTGATTAAATCGAAGTTTAATCGTATTAATTTATAAAATGTGTAATTGGAAACACCCGCGTGTCTTTCCTCATGCTTTACTCCTACTTCTGCAGGATTGCCTGAAAAGCTATATGCTAGGGCAGGAATAAATGTGTTAATGGCACCACTTTGTACAATCGCATCAATAATCGCTCTGCTATATGATCTAAGCATACAGCCTTGATCAGTCATTTCGATATTCGTTGTCTGGCGACGAACACCATTAATAATTTTTGAAGCAACGGTTCTAAAAATGCTATCTTGTCTAGCTAAACGATAGCCACCCACGTAATCATGTCCTTCATCCATAAGCTGAATGAGTTTTGGAATTTCTTCGGGAGGGTTTTGTAGGTCGGCGTCAAGTGTTACAATCACTTGACCTCTCACGCGCTCAAAAGCAGCCATGATCGCCATATGCTGGCCATAATTGGAATTAAAATCAATTACGCGTGTTACATCAGGACGTGCTGCATACTGAGACCTTAATAAATCTGCAGATTTATCTGCGCTACCATCGTTAGTAAATATGACTTCATACTTACGCCCTAAAGCATCTAAGACAGGATACAAACGACTGAATAATAACGGCAAATTTGCTTGTTCGTTATAAACTGGAATAACAACGGAAAGCTGGATAGGTGATGCGCTCATGATTAAATATGGGCTGAAACAATAGCTACAAGGGCTTTAACCACACGCTCTACATCAGCGCGCGTCATAGATGGAAATAAAGGCAGTGTTAAAAGGTTACGACCTGCATTTTCAGCAACAGGAAAATCACCCTCTTTCCAACCCAGACTGCGGTAGAGTGAAAATAAATGAATTACAGGATAGTGTACTCCGCTACCAATACCTACTTCCGTTAATTTGCCCATTACATCTGAGCGTTTAATGCTCATATGTGTACCGGGTAGCATCACTTGAAACATATGCCAATTCGTGTCAGTAAAATTTGCTAGCGGTAAACCAAGACCTAATTTTTTAGCTTCTTGCTGAGAGAACAATTCAAAATAATATTTAACAAGTTCGGCGCGCTTTACGTTAAATTCGTCAATCTTAGGTAACTGCCCAATGCCAACACGTGCTGCGACATCTGTTAGGTTAAATTTACCGCCCACTCGCTCGACATCCATACCGTCGTTGCCTGTACGGATAACACCCTGCAAGCGATATTGCTCAGCAAGTTTTGCTTCTGCTTCTGTATTAAAAACTAAACAACCGCCTTCAATTGAGGTTATGTTTTTGTTAGGATGAAAACTAAAGGATACAAAATCACCAAAGGAACCGATTTTTTTGCCTTTGAAGCTACTACCGAAAGATTGGGCTGCGTCTTCAATAACTCGAATTTTTCTTCGATTAGCAATTTCGTAAAGTCTATCTCTATCCACAGGTAGTCCGGCTAAATCAACAGGTATGATTGCGCGCGTTTTTGAAGTAATTGCAGCTTCAATTTTATTTAAATCTATATTCCTAGTTTGAGGATCAATATCTACAAACACAGGCCGAGCTCCAACTTCAAGGATCACATTACTTGTAGCTACCCAAGTTAAAGGAGTTGTTATCACTTCATCTCCTGGGCCTATCCCTAAAATGCGTAACGCTATCTCCATCGTGCATGTACCGGAATTAAAAGCTCGTACAGGTCTACCTCCAAAGTAAGCCGATAATTTAGCCTCAAATTCTTTAACCTGAGGGCCTGACGTAATCCAACCCGACCGAAGTACTTGCACTACCCCAGCAATTGTTTCCTCGTCGATTGTAGGACGGGTTAAAGGCAGAAACGCTAAAGCTGCAACTGATGCCTGAGGATGTGTAACAGACGCTGCCATAGTAAATTAGGGTTGGTTCGAGAAAAGATAGTGATCTTGGGTCTGCGCGAGTAAATGATAATGGAACGTAGAATCTCTAAAGAGTTCCCTCACATCTGACTTTCTAGCAATTGCAAAGCATCTATTATACTCATTCCAGGTCTTGCGAAACATAGCTTCGTCCTCGAAACGGCCGCTTTCACGTGCAATTGGATCTTCTTCAAGTTCGAGTTCCCCTTTAAAGGCCACGATGTCTACGTTACGTGAAGCATAAAAAGTAAAGTCATGGAAAAATTCATGGTAATGATATACGCGATCATTAGGTCGAGCGCTTTCATTAACAATTAGCGCTAAAGCTTTGGTTCCTGGCTTTATATAAGGAGCAGCATAGGTCACCACTGCGAAAAATACTCCCATCATTAAAGCAAGTGCCCCAACCGCAATTTTTGTCCCGCGACGTGCAGCAAGTAATGGAATCCGAAAACTTCCCCAAATAAGTAGTGCAGCAAGCGTAAGCGCGATTGGTCTAATTGCATTGGCCTGCTCAACTGAAAACCGAACAAGATTTGGCTTCACAACTGCAACACAAAGCCCAACTGCGATAAGCGGACCAACGATCGATACAACAATAAGTCCATTTTTTATAAAGGTGTTTGTTTTTGATTTTGTCATCGCTAACCAAACACCAATCAGAACAGCTAACGGTGGTAAAACGGGAAGAATATAAGGCGCTAATTTAGAATGCGACTTAGAGAAAAATAAAAAGATAAATAAAGCCCAAGTTACAAAAAACCATGCATCTGCATTGGCTTCACGTTTAGCCCAACCTCCTTTGAGCGCTTGCTTAAGGGCTGGATATAAAAATCCGATCCATGGAAAAAGACCTACAGCAATTATTGGAATAAAATACCACCAAGGACCTGGTCTACTAGCGACAGACGAAAAGAACCTCTGAAAATGTTCGTATATAAAATAGCGGTGCGCCCATGTTGCATTATGTGCACTCACTAATATGTGCCATGGGAGTGCAACGATGAAAAAAACAAATAAGCCTGTCGGTAGATATAAAGGTCTTAAGCGTTTCCACTGATTAAAAATAAGTAGCCATAAAAACATAACTGCTCCGGTGAGTAATACACCGATCAACCCTTTTGCTAAGGTAGCTAGTGCAGCACTAACATATAGCTGCATGAAGAGAAATCTGCGCTGAGATCCTGCGGGTGCTTTGATAGCTAATATAAAAGAAAATAATGTCCAACTCATCAAAACCGAAACAGCCATATCGATGATGACTACCCGAGCCAGTGCAGCATACAAAAGAGAACTTCCTAAGACGATTGCTGATGCAAGACCTGCATCTCTTCCGTAAAGTTTACGAGCGGTGTAATACGTGAGTAAAACTCCCAGCAATGCAAAGAAAGCAGGAACTGCACGAGCCGCTGTTTCATTTGACCCTATCAACGAAAGGCTAGCTGCTTCTGCCCAGTACATTAAGGGCGGCTTTTCAAAATAATTTACCCCATTTAAACGGGGCGTAACCCAATCATGACTCGCAAGCATTTCACGAGGTACTTCTGCATAGCGGCCTTCGTCTGGATTAAATAGGGGATAAGTTCCCGACCTGAATGCAAATACGAGCCCAAAAAATAGAGTAAGCCCAATTAAATCACGACGCCATGTAGAGGCAGAGGAAATAAAACTCATTGCTGTGAAACGCTGCCGATTAACTTAAAATGCACGCTCGTGAGAGGTTCAGCGGAAAAAATAATAAATTTGCGGTAAATCGGCAATCCGTAGTCTCGTGTGTCTAAAGCTGATGTGCCTTCCATAGTCATAATTTTATTTTTAATTGTGACGGTTAAAGGAAAACTAACCTCCCGCTCAACGCTATTAATCGTTAAACGTCCCTGCGCCTGTGATGCCCCTGTTTTCAAGTCGCTTGTGACATGATCTAAAACAAAGTCTGCTTTGGGAAATTTATCTGTGCGTAGCCACATATAAATTTCCATATCCCGGTCATCATTATTACTCTTTAGATCGGTCATGGTGAAGTGAACTGCGCCGGTCACTTTGCCATGAACTGGATCAATAGATAATTCGGGAATAAAGGTAGCAAATTTAGAGGTAAAAGTTCCTACCGTTGTTTTAACATTAACTTCAATCACGCTACGCGTCTTATCAAGCGTGAGAGTATTCCCTAAAACATAGGGAGCTAAAGATGACATACCTACAATACAAAGTACCGCAACCGACCTTATAAAAGAAATTCGGTTGTGCGCAAAAACGCAGCTGGGCTTGTTGGCGTTCAATCAATTAAGAGTATTCCAGTATCCGATTTAATGGTCGAGCTCATCTTACACCTAGATCAAGGCTGTTTTAGCTTAAAAATTCGTTTTCTCGGCCCGCTGTCCTTGACCCGGAATGCATACGTGAGTGAAATCGATCATTTAATGCCCTCTGCTAGAAAATTTACCTTCGTTTGCGGCCAAGACGACTACTTAGTTAATCGTTTAGGTCAGGAGCGCTTTAATGAACTCTGCAAAGACATTACAGACGAATTCGCTAGAGATACTGTATCTGGATTCGCTGGAAATGTAGGAGAAGTAGAGTCAGCGATTAACCGCTTCAGGGAATCTGTACAAACAGTACCTATGTTTGGTGGTAAACGTGCCGTTTGGCTAAAAGATGTTAATTTTTTGGCGGACACAATTACTGGCCGCTCTGAAGGAACCTTAAAACAAGTCGAGGATCTTCAAGAGTTACTTAATTCACTTAATCCAGAAGAAGTAGCTGTACTGATCACAGCCTCACCTGTTGATCGTAGGCGCACTTTCCCTAAGTGGTGTGAAAAAAATGCCGATGCGGTCATTACGGATAATGATGCTGACGGCTTAGATGCCTTTGCTCCTGTAGTATTAGCTGAAGCAAAAGCTATCGGTGTTACAATTGAAGCTGAAGCAGTGGAGCTACTCGTTGAAAAAGTGGGTGCTAATACACGTCTCTTAGTGGAAGAAGTAAGAAAGTTAGCAGCTTTTGCACCAGAGATAGAGGGCAAAGTCGTTATCACAGAATCGCACGTTGAAAGTCTTACTCCTAATTTTGCGGAAGGTGATTTTTTCGAGGCCGCTGAAGCATTTTTTTCGGGTAATATTACGCGCACCCTTGATGCACTGCACCGCCACTTCTTTTCAGGTGGGGATGCTCGGCCTGTACTTGCTGCACTGCAAAATCGTAATCGCCTGCTTTTACAGCTCCGTGCATTAGCTGATTCAGGGGATATAAAACTCGGGCCTAGGGGAGTCGATGGATTGGCCAGAGCTGCTGCATTATATAGCGATAAATATGCAGAATCAGCTGCAGCTAAATCAGCCTATAACATCTTTACCCAACACCCTTTTTACCTAGGTAAACTCGCAAGCGGTAAGCTGCCCAGCCTCAAACGGTTAATTGATAACCAGCATGATTTTATTACGGCCTTTGAGGAAATCATTAAAAGGCCCAATGAGCAGGAGGATGTGTTACGTGATATGACCGTTAGGTGTTTAACAGTAACTAAAAGTTAAGCGTTCATATTTTTGAATTCGCAATCGTAAGCCAAGGTTTCTTTACTGGTTATACACGCCTGTGAACGAATCTAACCCATCCCCTTCTGATCCGATTTCAAATGTCCTCGCCGATCGCTATGCTTCGGCAGCAATGAAGGATATTTGGTCACCCACAGGTCGTATTACTTTGGAGCGTGATTTCTGGATTGCAGTCATGAAAGCACAGCGGGACTTAGGAGTTCCGATTCCTCAAGAAGCGATTAAGGATTACGAACGTGTAAAAAATCAAATCGACCTTGCGGCTATTTCTGCACGCGAAAGAAAAACGCTTCACGATGTTAAAGCCCGTATCGAAGAATTTTCAGATCTGGCAAATCGTCAGTTTATACATCTGGGATTAACGAGCCGCGATTTAACAGAAAATGTTGAGCAGCTGCAAATCATGCGAGCACTCAAGGTGATTCAATTTAAAGCGGTCGCAGCTCTTTCACGCATAGCTAAGGTTTCAGATATACACCGCGACCTTATGATCACGGGCCGCACTCACAACGTTCCTGCTCAACCGACAACTCTAGGCAAACGTTTAGCAATGTTTGGGCAAGAGCTGTTAATCGCTGTTAATCGACTTTCGGATTTAATTGAGCGCTATCCTGTACGAGGACTTAAAGGAGCTGTAGGTACTCAACTCGATCAATTAACGCTTTTAGGCAATGATGCCCACAAAGTTGCTGAACTTGAAGCTAGGGTTATCAAACATTTAGGCTTTAAGGCTTCGTTAAGTTCAGTGGGCCAAGTTTACCCCCGCAGTCTAGATTTTGAGGTGACCTCCGCACTGCAGCAGTTAGCTGCTGCACCAGCTAGTTTAGCAACAACACTGCGTTTAATGGCTGGTGCCGGACTACTGACCGAAGGCTTCCAGGAAGGCCAAGTTGGGTCATCGGCTATGCCGCACAAGGTGAACGCACGCAATTGTGAGCGTATTTGTGGTTTTGCCACGATTATTAGTGGCTATGTAACGATGACTGCCGGCCTATCAGGGCATCAATGGAATGAAGGTGACGTTTCTTGTTCGGTTGTGAGGCGTGTTGCCTTGCCGGATGCTTTTTTTGCAATCGATGGTCTTTTTGAGACATTAATCACGGTCTTAAAGCAAATGGATGTCTTTCCGGCAGCTATAATGGCAGAAAATGAGCGAAATCTGCCTTTTTTGGCCACTACAACCATCCTTATGGAGGCCGTTAAACATGGCGCAGGTCGCGAAACAGCCCATGAAGCACTCAAGGAACATGCCTTGGCAGCTGCTAAAGCAATACGCACGGGAACTGGGGATACCGATCTCATGAACCGTCTTTCTGGGGATAAACGGATAAATTTAGGTAAAAAAGCTCTACAAAAGATTTTATCAGAAAATGCCCGGTTTGTGGGTGCAGCCCCGTTCCAAGTAGATGCTTTTGTGGCTGAAATTAAACCTTTGGTAAAAAAATTCAAAGGTTCTGATACCTACCAGCCAGCCCGTCTTTTATAAAGTTACCGGTCTGATCCCGTTTTTTAGGCCTTTAAGACTAAATTTTCGTTTGCTTCTATATGCGCCGACAGGCTTCATAGCCCTTTACGCTGTTCTAACACTTTTTATAACACAACACTCTCATGGCTGAACTCCAAGGTAACGTTTTAGTGGGTCAATCCGGTGGTCCCACATCCGTCATTAACGCTAGTGTTGCCGGCATTGTTGCCGAAGCACTCAATCACGAATGCATCGAAGAGATCTACGGTGGTCTTAACGGCGTTCTTGGTATTCTTCAGGAAGATCTTATCGATCTTGCTTCAGAATCCCAACAGCAGATAAGAGCACTTCGCCACACACCTGGCGCTGCTCTAGGTACCTGCCGCTACAAGCTAAAGAAGCAGCAAGATTTCGAACGCGTACTTGAAGTATTTAAAGCACACAACATTCGTTACTTCTTCTATATCGGTGGCAATGATTCCCAAGATACAGCCGATAAAATTTCAAAGCTCGCTCAAGAACAAAACTATGAGCTACGCGTCATCGGTGTTCCAAAGACAATCGATAACGATCTTCCTGTCACAGATCACTGCCCTGGCTACGGAAGCGCAGTAAAATATCTCGCAACTACAGTTCGCGAAATTGCATGTGATAATGAAGCAATGGGTCAAGGCGACTTAGTTTCAATCGTTGAAGCTATGGGCCGCAGTGCGGGTTGGATTGCAGCAGGTGCTGCTCTCGCAAAGCGCAAAGATCACCCACACGATCCTCCACATATTATCTTGCTTCCAGAAGTTGCATTCAACCAAGAGAAAGTGCTCGAAGAAGTACGCCGTGTATTAAAGCGCGAAAAGTACTGCTTAATCGTCGTAGCAGAAGGTCTTGTTGATGCTGATGGTAACTACCTTGCAGCAGATGCTTCCACAGATGCGTTTGGTCATGCTCGCCTTGGCGGAGCAGGTGACGCTCTTGGAGAAATTATTGAAGCTGGTATCCCTGGTGTTAAAGTACGCGTTGCACGTCCTGGTTTAATCCAACGTTCAGCAGCTCACTTAGCTTCCAAGGCAGATTCCGATGAAGCATTCTTAGCTGGTCAAGCAGCAGTGCGTGCAGCAATTAATGGTGAAACAGATAAGATGGTCACTCTGCTACGTGGAGAGTCCGATCACTATACCTGTGAAACAGGCCTAGCTCCTCTAGGTGAAATTGCTAACGGCATTAAAAAGCTCCCACTAGATTGGATCAATGAAGATGGCGTGAGCATGAACTTCCAGTTCTTGCGTTACGTACAACCTCTTATCCAGGGTGAAAATACACTTCCTTATGATAATGGAGTGCCTGTATTCGCTCGCTTAGAAAAGCACCGTGCTGATAAGACGCTTCCTGCTTACGAAGTTTAATTCTTTAAGAGTTAAATCCTGACTTTAGCCAAAGACCGGATAAGGATGAATTAATCCTCCCGGTCTTTTTTATGTCCTAAAAATCCCCAACGTATGGAAACTTCAAATAAACATCCAAGTAAAGTACGCCTTTATTTCAGGTTATCGATGTTTTGTTTTTTAGGTCTTTGGCTTTTATCTACAAAGTTTGCGCCCGATGGAATTGAGCGAAATACAACAGCTCAGTTTTTAGGAAGACTCCATCCGCTGTTTCTACATATACCGATTGCACTACTGATTTTAGTTCCAATTTTGGAATTTTTAGGAGCGAGAAATAAGCGCACTCATTTGACTCAAACAGCTGCGTTTGTTCTTGGGCTAGCTACACTCGCTACTTGTATTACTGCGATCGATGGATGGCTACTGGCATGGAGCGGCGGATACAGTGGCACAACAGTAACTCGTCATTTATTAGCAGGGACGATCCTAACGGGCCTGTGCATCGCCTCATATTTTCTTCGTAAATTTACTACGGGCCTTCTTTACAAAAGTTTCCTCAGCTTATGCCTTCTTACTTTAGTTTGGACGAGTGATCTAGGAGGAGCACTAACCCATGGTGATACTTTTCTTACTGAATACATGCCAGGCAGCTTACGTTCTATTTTAAGAATACCAGATGCGCCTAAAAAGAAGCTCGCAACAATTACTGCTGCAAATACGCATACCTATTATGCTCAAAAAATAGCTCCCCTCTTCGAAGCCAAGTGCGTTTCTTGCCATGGACCAAAGAAAGAGAAAGGGAAATTACGTTTAGATTCCTATGCAGCTATTATGCAAGGTGGTGAAAATGGAGCTATACTTACACCTTGGGTTGTTGCTAAAAGTGAACTCTATCGCCGCATTACACTTCCTGCGGATGACGATGACGCAATGCCGGGTGGCGGAAAACCTCCCCTGAGAGCTGAAGAAATTAAACTAATTGAAACATGGATTGCTGCTGGAGCATCTGAAATTCAGCCTGTTGATTAAAAGCTCAATCAAATGCGGCTAAAAAGGCGTTTTTGGGCGTTTTTGGGTAATAAAAGGCCGTTTTTTGGTCAATTTACCCTGTTTTTAAGCAAATTCATCTTGTTCTTATTTACACGCACTTGAGGGGTACTTGACAAATGAAACTGAGTCTCATTAACTAGTGTTTGCTGGGTATTTTTCTTCCCTCTATAGCCAATCTTAACCCGTTGTTTATATGCAAGAACATATATCATAAGTATCTTTTTATAAACGACTTATATTAACAGTGGCTCAAGAAATTAAACTCTCTGAATTAGCAATTGGTGCTACTGCTGTGGTGCGCGCGTATCCGAAAGCGGGGACTGAATTTATTCGTTTACGTGAGATGGGCGTTTTACCTGGGACTTCTATTACTCTTATTCGCACAGCTCCTTTAGGAGATCCCCTCGAGATTAAAGTAAGGGGATATCGTCTTACGCTTCGCAAAAGTGAAGCGGAGTTCGTGCTCGTGGAAACAACCTAAGGCGTGTCATGGCCCCAAGTTTAACGAGTGCGCCTCAAAGTCGGTCTTTTGTTTATGCTTTAGTAGGCAATCCAAACTGCGGGAAAAGTACGCTCTTTAATGCCCTGACTGGATTAAAACAAAAAGTCGGTAATTACCCAGGTGTAACTGTCGAAAAGAAAATAGGTACCGTTTATTCGCAACATGGTACCGCAATGTCAGTGATAGATCTTCCTGGTTCTTATTCCCTGGCATCTCGCTCTCCAGATGAAGCCGTAACACGTGATGTACTTTTGGGTAGACGTCCAGACACACCAGCTCCAGACAGAATTCTGTGTGTCGTTGATGCAACTAGTCTAGAACGCAGTTTATATCTGGTTCATCAAATTTTAGATTTGGGTAGGCCAATGATCCTGATCGTCAACATGATGGATCTTACATTTCAAAATGGTCTACAAATTGATATCGAGTTACTGAAACAAACACTAGGAATTCCTGTAATAGCAACCGAGGCTACAAAAGGTAAGGGACTAATAGAGCTTAAACTCGCAATGAGTCGTTTAGATCTACCTTTATCTAAACATGCTTGGTCAATTCCCCAAGAAATCTCATCTGCAGTTGCACAGCTTCAAGCCTCTCTAACTGCAGATTCACAAAAATTATATCTTACAGCGCGCGCCGAGGCTCTTTTATTACTCACGGATCAAGCACCTGTTCATGTTGAAGGATCCAAAGCAATTCATCCACGCACTGCAGAAATTTTAAGCTCCTGGCAGAAACGTTGGGAACAAGAAGGTGTGGATTGGGCAGCTGTCCTGATTCAGTCACGCTATGATGCTATTTCGAAGCTTTCGGCAAAAGTAATTAATGAATCCGAAACCGGTCCAAGTCTAACAGACCGCATTGATTATGTAGTGACTCATCCAGTATGGGGTTGGTTAGTACTGGGTATTTCAATGGTGCTTATTTTCTTGAGCATTTTTTCTTTAGCGGAATACCCAATGAATTGGATAGATTCGCATGTAACGCTTTTGGGTAATTGGGTTAAGGGCTCTCTTAATCCGGGCGATTTAAGAGATCTTATTACAGACGGTGCTATTGCAGGCGTGGGGAGTGTGCTAGTTTTCTTACCTCAAATTTTAATTTTATTCTTTTTTATAGGTCTTTTAGAAAGTACGGGCTACATGGCGCGTGCTGCATTTATTATGGATCGTTTAATGAATCGTGTGGGTTTAAACGGCCGCTCATTTATTCCAATGCTTAGCTCATATGCGTGTGCAATTCCTGGAATCATGTCTACGCGCACAATTGAAGATGAGAAAGATCGTTTGATTACAATCTTAGTGGCACCTCTGATGAGCTGCTCTGCACGCCTTCCTGTGTACTTACTTATGATGGCAGCTCTGGTTCCCTCTGACCGAGTACCACTATTTACTAAAGCAACACTTATGGTGTTGATGTATACCTTAGGCACTGCAGGAGCATTCGGGTTTGCTTGGCTATTTAAAAAAACACTGCTTAAGGGCTCTCAGCCAAAAATGATCATGGAGTTGCCTCCCTATCATTTACCTCATTTAAAACAGATTCTGTTTCAAATGATTGAGAGAGCGTGGATTTTCTTACGCAATGCAGGAAGTGTAATTCTTACTATCAGTATTGTTCTTTGGTTTTTGTCGGCATTTCCAAAAGCTCATGACGGTGCTAGTGCACAAGAACAACTCTCTCAAAGTTTTGCTGGCCGTACAGGACACTTGCTTGAGCCTATTATCAAACCTATAGGATTTGACTGGAGAATAGGTATAGGCCTTATCAGCTCATTTGCAGCACGCGAAGTTTTTGTGAGTTCTACAGCTGTTGTCTTTAGTGTTAATAATAATACAACACATGCTCAGACAACACCGCTAAGATTGGCTCTTAGAGATGCTCACTGGCCAGATGGCAGGATGCTTTTTACTCCACTCGTGTGTTTGTGCCTGATGATTTATTATGTCTTTGCCATGCAGTGCATGAGTACAGTTGCTGTTGTTAGACGAGAAACAAATTCCTGGAAATGGCCGCTATTTCAAATCGCCTACATGACTGGGACGGCTTGGATTATTACGTTTTTAGTTTATCAAGTTGGTACGTTGTTTGGTTTCTAAATCATGACCCCAAACGTACAAACAACTATTGCTTTTATTTGCGTTGGATTAGCGCTAATCGCACTCATACGGCGTTTCTTTTTTAAGAAAGAAAAACACGGTGAAGGCTGTTGTAGTTGCCCGACGGATCAGTTCAAGGCTAAACTCAAACGCTAATTTAAGTTCCTCGTTTGTTTCCGTAGAGTTCGATGTGCAACCTGTTTGCATATCGGTAACCAAATTTTTTGCACTGCTCACTAAGCCAAAGTCCACGTGACTTAATTGCTTCTTGAGTGATACCTTCTGGCATAAGCAGTATTTTTGAATTTGGTATTTCTCTATCTAGTGATTTTACCATCTGCTGCATCTCCTCAATGTCTGCTATATGTGAGATCACAAATTTAAATTGATAATTATATCCGTTATCTAACCAGGTTTGTATTACATCAGGCTGCCAGCGAGTCGCTTCGTGCTTCTTACGCCAAGGACCGTGTTTCACAGAATCAGGTGCTGAATTAAGAAGCTTAGGTGACATAGATACTAAATCACACGCAATAGACTCAGGAGCTATTGTTGCAGCCGTTTCTATAGTAATATGGTAACCCATATCTCTGAGTTCAGACGCTAACACTCGAATATCTTTAGCAATCATGGGTTCTCCACCCGTAAGCACGATGTGTTTTGCTATGGGATATGTTTTAACGCGCGCAATGACTGCATCAATCGTATGCTGATCACCTTCAGGCTCCCATGAGGCATAAGGCGTATCACACCAACTACATCTTAAATTACAGCCACTGGTGCGAATAAACACAGACGGAACTCCAGTGAGTTCTCCCTCGCCTTGCACTGAATAGAATAGTTCTGAAATAAGCACAGGTTATTTTTTAATTGGAGCAGAAGGTAATGCCTCAGACGATAAGTAAACAGTTGGGTCTATTACATGGGCATCAAGAAAAGCTTCACGACGCTCGACACACGTTCCGCATTTTCCGCAGTGAACCTCCCCACCTTTATAACATGAATACGTTTTACCAAAATCTACGCCATACTTTACTCCCTCTAATACAATCGATCCTTTATTCATAGCGATGAAGGGCCTAAGTAGTTTAACACCAGCGTATGTACCCTCCTTAATTGCTTCGCCCATTGCTTTCATGAAAGCTTCTCTGCAATCGGGATATATCGCATGGTCCCCTGAATGTGCAGCGATGACTAGTCCTTCAGCTTCTAGGCTTTCTGCCCAGCCAGCAGCAATTGAAAGCATGATCGCATTCCTGAAAGGAACTACGGTTTGTTTCATGTTGTCTGCTTGATAATGACCCTCAGGAATATCTCCGCCACTTGCCAGTAATGCTGAGGTAAAAAGTTTATCAATGAAATCGAGATTAATAACCTGATGGCGAATGCCTAACAAATCGGCGTGAAGCTTGGCGAAGGGGATCTCCCGTGGGTTATGTTTAGAGCCATAGTTAAAACTCAGGGCTGCAACAACCTGATGTTCAGTTTTAGCCCTATAAAGAGCACTGACTGAATCCATACCCCCGGAGCATAAAACAACGACTTTCATTGCTATAATGGGGACAATTTTGAGGAAAATCGCAAGAGATCACCGATCTAAGGCTTTTAGTAACTAAAATGCCCAAAAAACAAGCCTCAAAAATGCCTAAAATGCCATATTTATAATCGCCCTAATGGCTAAGCCCTACCACCCTAAAACACGTAGAAATGATCTCCCGATTCTTGCCCCAACCAGTACGACGCCTCTTAGGCGTTAAGACAGCTGGACGGCCCCCTTTATATCAACTGATTGATCGGCAAGAGCAATTCCACGCGCTTTTAAACGCGTTGGATAAATGTCAGGAAGTCGCTTTAGATACTGAAGCAGATAACATGTATCACTACCGAGTTCGGGTATGTTTGATGCAGTTTTTAATTGAGGGCGAAGTGTTCCTCTTAGACATGCTTGCGGATATCGATTTTTCGCCAATGTGGCCGAAATTGGCTCAAAAACATATCATAATGCATGGCAGTGATTTCGACTTAAGGCTGCTGCATGATTTATGTAAATTTAGAACAAAAAGCATTTTTGATACGATGCTTGCGGCTCAACTACTAGGCAGACAAAGAATCGGTTTAGCTGCCCTTTTAGAAGATCACTTTGGAGTTCAATTAGATAAAAACGGCCAAAAGGCCAATTGGTCAAAACGTCCTATTGTACCCAAACTTCTCGATTATGCGGCATTAGATGTGTGGCATCTTCCTGAACTGCGAGATCTCCTGAATAAAGAGTTGGTTAAACTAAAACGAACAGATTGGTTACGCCAACAGTGTGAAGCTCAAATTAAAGCAGGTTCGGAAGGTTTTGGCACACCTGAAGCAAATGATTGGCGAATTGGAAAATCAGAAAAGCTTCGTGGTAAAGGCCTCACCGTATTGTACTGCGTTTGGCACTGGAGAGATGAACAGGCTAAACGCATTGATACACCGCCTTTTAAGGTGTGCTCTAACGATACGTTACTAAAAATTTGTACTTATGCTGAAAGCCATGATACGGCAGATGAAATTCTTGAAGGTTTAAATTTAGGAAAACGTCACGATCGTTTGATTGGATCTTTAATTGCAGCTGTCGTTGCTGGTCTTTCTAAGGATCCTAAGACACTTCCGAAGCGTCCAGGCCGTGATCCTAGTCACTCGCCCTTAACTCAGGATGAGATCAACCGGATGGAGAAAATCAAAATAGAAAGGGATGCAGTTGCTGCTGGCTTAGGAATTGAGCCAACACTCATAGCAAACCGAGCTTTAATTTCTCAAATTGCACGTGATCCTAATAAACTCGATGAGCTGCTACTTCCATGGCAGGCTGCATTGATGCGTGATTTACCATCGCTTGCGAGTAATGCCTGATTTACATAATGCCAATATTGCTCGGTTCTTGAGCATGATGGCTGCCTCTGATCCTCAGGCAGCAGCGATAAAAATTCCACGTGGTCGTCTTGCTGATAAGCAGATTGATTACCTAAGCCTTTCATTTGCAGAGTTAGATGAAGAAGTCAGTGCCTGGTCTTATCACTTACTTAATTGTGGTGTAAAACGCAGCGATAGAACCTTGGTGATGGTTAAACCCGGACTACCCCTTATTGCATGTGTATTTGCTTTATTTAGAATTGGATCAATTCCAGTTGTGATTGATCCAGGCATGGGAATAAAAAATTTCTTAAACTGCGTTTCCCATACTCAGCCCAGAGCGTTAGTTGGAATTCCAATTGCTCAAATTCTTAGCCGCTTATTTATACCTTCATTTAAGAGTGTTAAAGTGAGAATAAACGTAAGTGGATCTCTTACGGCGCAATTACGTACAAAAATCTATAAGCGTGCATCCGCTGAAAATGCCCCAGCGAACAATGCATCATCTGATCTTGCTGCTATTTTATTTACGAGCGGTTCAACAGGAGCTCCTAAAGGCGTCTCATATGAACACGGTATGTTTGATGCCCAGGTAAAACTATTAAAAAATACCTATGGATTTAGACCGGGCGAAGTAGATCTACCTTTATTACCCATTTTTGCTCTCTTTGATCCAGCGCTGGGAATGACTGCAGTTATTCCAGAACTAAATCCAAGTAAACCAGCTAAAGCAGATCCTGCAAAATTAGTTCAAGCGATACTACAGCAAAAAGTAACTAGTTCTTTTGGTTCTCCTACACTCTGGGGCTTAATTTCAGAGTACTGTAAAAAAGAAAAGATAACCCTACCTACATTAAAACGAGTACTGTGTGCTGGTGCTCCTGTGCCATCATCTCTTTGGGAAGATTCTGTCTCTTTTATTCCTAATGGACTAATGCATAGTCCTTATGGTGCAACTGAATCGCTCCCAGTAAGTTCAATTAATCGTATCGAGAAATCCACTCTACTTGGTGTACGCGGGGCTTGCGTAGGTAAGCCGATTGAAGGTATGCAGGTTAAAATTATTCCCATTGAAGATGGAGCAATTGAAGAGCTCGGTGCAACTCAATCGCTTGCTACTAATCAGATTGGTGAAATTATTGTGTCTGGGCCTGTCGTGACTAAAGAGTACGACCGAAAACCAGAGGCAACTCGCATGAGTAAAATAAAGGATGCGGGTAATATTTGGCACCGGATGGGTGATTGTGGATTTATTGATCCTGAAGGAAATTTATGGTTTTGTGGTCGCAAAGTAGAACGTGTAACCAGCATTCAGGGGCCTTATTTTACAGAACCATGTGAGCGCGTATTTAAACTCCATCCGCGAGTTACACGCTGTGCCTTGATAGGTCTTGGTGAAGCACAGAAGCAAACACCTGCACTTGTCGTTGAACTTGAGGTGTCTGATAAAGCAGAGGCCTTAATCTTGGCTAAAGAACTTAAAGCACTTGCTACGACTTATATCCCAGATGTACCTATTTCTAAATTTTATTTTAAAAATCACTTTCCTGTAGATGTAAGGCATAACGCCAAAATCCATCGCCTAACATTAGCTCGTTGGGCTAAAGAGCAAATTGGTTTTTCTGTATAAAGGCATATGAGTCTAAAATCTCACTCGAATTCGACTGTGCTGGTAACTGGAGGTACTGGTTTTTTAGGTCGCGCCTTAGTTAAACGCCTGCTCTTAGAAGGAAGATCTGTACGTATTCTTGCACGTAAACCAAGTAAAGATTTTCAGTCTAAGGGAGTTGAGTTTATTCAAGGCTCCCTGACTGATACATCGATTATTAATAAAGCATGTGAAAATTGTGACACCGTTTTTCACGTTGCTGCCAAAGTAGGTGTTTTTGGAAAATATACTGAATTTTATCAGACCAATGTTCTTGGAACGAATACTGTCATTGAGGCGTGTAAAAGTGCTGGTGTAAAACGACTAGTCTATACGAGTACACCTAGCGTCGTCTATAATGGTCAAAATATTACTAACGCGGACGAATCTCTTCCTCTGACCAGCGCTTGTCCAAGTCCATACCCTTTAACTAAAGCTATTGCTGAGAAAACTGTCTTAGCGGCTAATAGCCCATCCTTGGGAACAGTTGCCCTTAGACCACATTTAATTTGGGGAGTTGGTGACACTCAGCTTATTCCACGCGTTATGGCACGTGCAGATTCTGGCCGATTAAAAATTATCGGTTCTGGGAAAAATATCGTAGATATGGTTCACGTAGAAAACGTCGTAGATGCACATCTGCTTGCAGAGTCTTCTTCTCGAGCTCTTGGTAAGGCTTATTTTATTACCAATGATGAACCTATTATCTTATGGGATTGGATTAATGAACTTTTACGCCGACTTGGAAAAAATCAGATTACACAAAAGATACCGCTTCCTTTAGGCCTAACGCTGGGTTCTATTGCTGAAGTAGTGTGGACTTTATTCTCAGTAAAAGGAGAACCTCCAATTACTCGCTTTATAGCAGCAGAACTAGCCAAAGATCACTGGTTTAATATTACAGCAGCTAAAACTGATCTTAATTACGTCCCTAAAGTTTCAATGAAAGCGGGAACGGATGCTTTAGTTACTTGGCTCCTCGCTGACGCACAGCTTCGAACAAAGTAATAATTGTAGCCATTGCTACATTAAGTGAATCGGCTTGGCCTGCCATAGGAATACGCACAGGCAGATCAGCACCTTTCATCCAGAAATCACTTAAGCCATATTGTTCACTACCCATGACAATAGCTAAAGGACCTGTAAGGTCGGCATCGCAGTAAAGGGCCTCAGCTGAGGGGGTTGTTGCAACCGTTTTTATTTTGCGCTCATTAAGCCATTGTTTAACAGGCACACTCTCTGCAACAAAACAAGGTACTGAAAATAAAACTCCTGTTGAAGCACGTACGACATTGGGATTAAATAAATCTGTTACTGGATCACAGACAATCAAAGCATGACATCCTGCAGCATCTGCACTTCTTAAGATAGTTCCTAAGTTTCCTGGTTTTTCTATTGCCTCTACTACTAAAATAAATGGCGGCTGACCTGCGCTGCGCTCAGCTAAAACGGAATCAAGTTGCTCTAATGTACGCTTCCACTGTGGTGCTACAGCTAGTAATCCATCTGGTCTTTCTCTGTATGCAACCTTGGCGAAGGCATCTTTAGTTAATTCATACAAACTTGCTCCAGACGCAGCTGCTTGATCGATTAATTTTTGTTCATTTTCACCTAGAAACCATTCCGGTGAATAATAGAGTTCTGTTAATCGTACCTTTTTTTCAAGTGCCCTGCGTATTTCGCGATATCCTTCAACTAAAAATACCCCTGCTTCATCGCGGGGTCTACGATCCCGTAGTTTAACTAATTGCTTGATGCGGGGGTTTTGAAGGCTGGATATATGCTCTACTTCCATAAAGAAGTAAGTTGAACACGCTTCTTTAAAATGAGCACGGCGAAAATAGCAGTATCGACTCCTGCCTTAAGACCGTGTTGAATAGTCACTTCTGTGTATAAAAAACGTAAATTTAACGATACACCCTTCACTTATCACCAAGAAATTGAGTTCGAGATAACGACTCTGACTAATCTTGGTTCAGGCTTAGGTAGAATTATGCTGCCCAAAGGGCCCGCGGATAACCTCGAAAGTGAAGCAATAGCGAACCAAGGCGGTTGGGTCGTTATGGTTCCTTTTACTCTCCCAGGAGAGCATATTCGTGCACGCATATTTAGAAATCACAAGAATTACTCGGAAGCTGACTTACTTGAAGTCCTCACACCATCAAAAGACCGAGTTACACCTATCTGCTCTCTGTTTGGTCGATGCGGTGGCTGCCAGTATCAACACTTAAGCTATTCTGCCCAACTGATGTGGAAAAAACAGCAGGTAACTGAACTGCTTAAGTACATGGCGGGTCTTGAATTCGCTGTAGAACCAGTAATTGGTTCTCCTAAGGAATTTGGCTATCGTTCTAAAATTACCCCTCACTTTGCTGTACCAACAGTTGAGAAAGGATCTGATTTCCCTATTGGCTTTTTGAAGCAAAGTACCCGGTTTGAATTAGTGGATGTACCACAATGCCCAATTGCTACAGATCTCATTAATCAAAAGCTTCCAGAAGTTAGAGCACGTATTAAATCTAAAGCCGCTGAGGGTCTTTACAGCAGAGGAGCAACAGTATTACTCCGCGAAGCAAGTGCTGAAGTTGTAACCGATTACGAAGCCTCTATTACAGAGCACGTATTACTTCCTGCTGTAAAAGGTACGCTACTGCCTGAAGGCTCAAAACCTATCACAGAATTAAAGTTAAAGTTTCTGGCTCGAGACTTTTTCCAAAATAATCCGTTTATACTTCCTTTATTTATCGACTACGTACGAAGCCAAGCTGCTGCTAGTGGTGCACACCACTTAGTTGATGCTTACTGTGGGAGTGGTTTATTCGCATTAAGTGCTGCCGCCTTATTTAAAGAAGTCGCAGGCATTGAAATTAGTGCAACTAGTGTTGCTTGTGCAAAAGCTAATGCCGTATCCAACGGCATTAATAATGCTCAATTCCAGACCGGTGAAGCATCGGCTATATTTGCAGGACTTTTATTTCCTGCATCAGACACGGTTGTTGTGATTGATCCTCCTCGTAAGGGTTGTGATGAGAGTTTCTTAAACCAACTCTTCGCCTACAGTCCTAAGGCTGTTGTTTATGTAAGTTGCGATCCAGCCACTCAGATGCGCGATCTAAAACCGTTTTTAAATTCGGGTTATCGGGTAAAGCGCATTCAGCCTTTTGATTTATTTCCTCAAACCAGACATCTTGAGTGTGTTATTACACTAGAGAAAATAATTTAACGAAACGCTAGCCAATCAGAACTACTGTACTGCTCGATAAGTCCAGATAGTTCATCCTCATTAAATTCTGGCCATGGTGTTTGCTGTGCAGGTGCACCGAGTAAAATTCCTAGATTCGTTGTGAAGTCTTCGTGAAACAAATCCCAGTCGATCGAATCCCCAATTACCTGCCTAGAAAGAGAGCCCTGAAACAGTAATCCATGTTTACTTCTTTTTTGCGCTGCTCCCGCAATTTTTTCTCCTGTATCACTCATCACAACGTCAAATACTTCTGCGCGCCTAAAACAAACACCTGTAATGCCTTCTGCGGGCTGAGTGTCTTCTGCAGCTTGTAGTTTTGCTTTTATACCCTGCTTTACGAGTGCCTGAATTAAACATTTGTGAATTTCACGGTAACTTTGTGTCGCTCTAATTTCTTCTAAGGGGTGGCCACGCGGTATTACTAGTGAAAATGTCCAGTCTTGTCTGTGATCTACAATCCCTCCGCCTGTTGGTCTACGACATACATCAAACGTTTCCTCTTTAGGAAGTTGTTCGATTACCCAGGCGTACTTCTGACTATAACCAAATGTAAACGCTTGGGTATGCCACGCGTAGTGTCTAAACCGCGGCAACGTAGATTCAGGATAACGCTGTAGAAGTAGAAAATCGATAGCCATATTTTCTGCAGCTCGAGCAACTCGAGTAGGTAGAATATGTAGTATTTTCATCGTGCTAAGTGTTCTACGATTACATTTTTTACCTCATCAGAAGATCTGCATTGATATGCGATATCATAGCCCAGCCACCTAATTCATTTTTTCTAATTTTTCCTAGTACAAGAAAGGAAGCTTTCTCCATAATTATAACTTCAGGGGTTGGGGTTCCAGTCGTGAGTACTGTGGCTAAAAATTCAAGATAAGGATTATGCCCCACTACCGCGATGTGCTTGGTTTCTTTTTTTATTTTTCGTGCAATAATTAACGGATCATCCTCTGGCCTCAAGTCCTCTGTTTCGACTAATGGAACACTCCAGGCTAAGTGATCGCACAAACCTGAGGCTGTTTCTTTAGCTCTTAATAACGAACTGTGCCATATTTCGTCTGGCACTAATACTTGAGCTTTTTTTAAATACAGACTCAGTGCTTTTACTTGAGCATGGCCATGAACACTTAGTTGCCGTTTGGCATCTACTGGTCCCGAAACTGCATCGGCATGCCGAATGAGGTAAAGCATTCTATATTATAGCAAGTTCTTCGTGATCTCTTATGGAGAAAGGCGTTCGATCGTCCAACCATCACTTATTTTACGGTAGCGCAAACGGTCGTGTAAACGATTCCGTCTTCCCTGCCAAAATTCTACCGTTTCTGGAGCTAGTCGATAGCCTCCCCAATGTGGCGGTAAAGGTATCTTTTGACCTGCGTACTTTGCTTCAGCCGCCTTCATGTTTTGCTCTAAAACTTCACGACTCGAAACAATAGTACTTTGTTGAGATGCCCAAGCCCCTAACTGACTTAAAACAGGTCTACTATGAAAATACGCCTCACTTTCTTCCCTTGCCACCTTAGTGACTGTACCTTCAACAATAACCTGTCGTTCTAAACCAATCCAATGAAAGAGAAGTGATGCATTAGGGTTATTGTCTAAGTCCCGCGCTTTTTCACTTTGATAGTTCGTATAAAATACAAAGCCGCGGCCATCAGCCCCTTTAAGTAACACGGTCCGAGAGCTAGGTTTCTTATCTGCGCCACAGGTTGATAGCACCATAGCGTTAGGTTCTGTAATCTTAGCAGCCTCAACCTCTTGAAACCATTTTTCAAATTGCCTAAAAGGATCCCGAGCGAGGTCTTTTTCGAGTAGACCCGCTAAACTATAATCTTTTCTGAGATCGGCTAGGTTCATAAAGGATTCCTTAAGATTTTGCCGTCTAAGGCCAAGGCGCAACGAAATTGCTCTATTTTAACCTTAAAAAGGCACTCGCCTCACCGCTTCAAGGGCGTGAAACTAATGTTTTCAAGCGATTCCCTCAATTTGTTTTCGCCATGACTCCTTTCGACTACATAGACCGTCACTCAAAGCAGATGCTTAAGTTTTTAGGCGATATTATACGCGTTCCTACAGTCAACCCGCCTGGAGATAAGTACGATCAGATGACCGCCTTGCTGAGCTCCAAACTTACGTCGCTAGGTCTTACCACTAAACGCTACTCTGTTCCTAAGAGCATTTTAAAGGATGCACTTGCTCCAGAATTTCTAAACTATCCCCGGTTTAATGTATTAGGAAAACTTAAAGGTAAAAACAGTAAACGCACAGTGCATTTCAATGCCCATTATGACGTAGTTCCTGTTTCGGGGGTATGGAAGCATGGCGGTCCTTTTAGTGGTAAAGTATCAGGTGGTCATATTTATGGCCGCGGCACAGCAGACATGAAAGGCTCTATAGCTAGTCTAACGCTTGCCTTAGAATCGCTCGCAGCTACAAAAATTAAACCAAACTTAAATGTTGAGGTTTCTCTAACCGCAGACGAAGAAACTGATTCAGCACTAGGAACTGGTTGGATGATTCATAATACACCTATTAATCCAAACTATGCTATTGTTATGGAAGGTGGAGAAAAAGATATGGTCTGCTGTGGGCATGGTGGAGTTATATGGCTTGAAGTTGCAGTGCATGGAAAACCAGCACATGGCTCAATGCCGCAAAATGGAATCAATGCCTTAGAAAAAATGTCTGCTCTTATACTCGCATTAGAGGATTACAAAAAACAATTGCGAAAGACTTCCTTTAAAACACCAAGTGGAGATATACGTTATCCAACGATTAATGTGGGCGGTGTGTTTGAATCAGGCCCCGGTGGAAAAATAAATACCGTTCCTTCCTACGGCTCATTTAGTATTGATCGTCGGGTTCTCGCCATAGAAAACCACCCGTCCGCAGAAAAAGATCTGCGTAATTTTTTAATCTCTGCTGCAAAAAAAATTCCTCAATGTTGTATTACAATTAGGAAAATTTCTGAAAACTACGCCTGTTTTACACCACCTACGCATCCTTTCTTTAAATCAGTGGGCCAAAGCTTAGAAAAAGTAAGGAAAGAGCCTGCAGTGTTTAGCGTATCTACAGGATTTAATGATATGCAGTTTTTTGCTTCTGAATTGAAAATTCCGACAGTGGGCTACGGCCCTGGCGGTGACGATTACCACGCCGTTAATGAAAAAGTGTCCGTAAATGATCTGGTTGATTCGGCAAAAATATATGCTGATATTCTTACAAGCTTCGAAGGATGATCTCTAAAAAATTTTATTATGAAAATTAATTTATCAATTACCCCTGAAAAATTATTAAAGAAAACTGAGCATGTTTTTGATCTCGCAGGTCAAAAAATAGCTTCTCTTAATAAAAGTTGGGATGCAAACAAGGGAACTCCTGTATTTACCGTTAAAGGAAAATATACTTCTAGGGGCTGGACTGAATGGACCCAAGGTTTTCAGTTTGGAATGGCTTTTCTGCATTTCGACGGAACCTCCGACAAGGCCTCGCTTCGTTTAGGACGTGAAAAAACGATCAAACATATGGCCTCTCATGTTTCTCACATCGGAGTACATGATCATGGGTTTAACAACATTTCGACGTATGGTAATTTACGCAGATTGATTCTTGAGGGAAGGGCTTCTGAAGAAAAAGGTGAATTACATTTTGCAGAATTAGGCCTAAAGGTTTCCGGAGCTGTTCAAGCAGCTAGACATGTTACAACAAACTGCAAACAACCATGGTCTCCAGTTGCAGATGCTGCCGGTGTAATACCAAGTGGATATATTTATTCATTTAACGGACCCCAATCTCTCTTTGCTGATACCATACGCTCAATGCGTTCCTTAAGTATCGCACACCAATTAGGGCATGTACTCATGGGCGAGGGAGATAAAAAGATTAATCTACTGCACCGTTCAATTGAGCATGCAGCAACTACCGCTCGTTTTAATGTGTTCTTTGGGCAAGAAAGAGATGCTTATGACGTACGTGGTCGTGTGGCACATGAATCTATTTTTAATCGTAATGATGGACAATATCGCTGTCCAAGTACGCAACAAGGCTACTCGCCTTTCACCACATGGACTAGGGGTGCAGCATGGATCATTTGCGGTTATGCTGAACAACTTGAATACCTGGATACTGTTCAAGGTGCAGAATTAGATAGTATGGGTGGAAGACGTGCCGTTACTGATTTATATCTAGAAACAGCTAAGGCTGCGTGTGATTACTATATCGATGGCTATTCAGCAAAAGACGGTATCCCTTACTGGGATAATGGCGCAGCAAAACTGCATAACTTAGGCAATTATACAAATAAGGACTCCGATCCTTTTAATGCCTACGAGCCTGTTGATAGTTCTGCTGCTGCAATCGCTGCACAAGGTTTCTTACGCTTGGGACGATGGCTTTCAGCAAATGATTCTAACGTAGCGGGAAAACGCTACTTCCAAGCCGGTCTAACCATTGCCTCCACCCTATTTGATGAACCCTATCTCTCAACAGATAGTGACCATCAAGGACTGTTATTGCATAGCGTCTATCACAGACCAAACGGTTGGGACTATATTCCAAAAGGTAAAAAAGTTCCTTGTGGAGAATCTTCCATGTGGGGCGACTATCACGCTCTTGAGCTTGCACTACTAATTAATCGTCTCGCTCAAGATAAATACTATACGTTTTTTTGAGTAATGAGTAGGTCTTTAAAAGTCTCGAGTAATTGCGTGTAGTTAAAACTGAAGCCTTCTTTAAGTAAGCGTTCCGGGAGACACGCTCTTCCTTTAAGGGCAAGCTCTGGATTAACTCGCATTACAGTTTTAGAAATTAAAGTCACTGCCCAAGCAGGTGCTGGTGGTGACCAAGGCCGATTAAGCGCCTGTCTTAACTGCTTCATAAACACCTTGTTTGTAACTGGTGTTGGTGCGCAAGCATTGTACTGCCCGCGAGCGGAATCTGTCTGTATTGCCCACTGACACATTCGACAAAAATCGTTAATATGAGCCCAACTAATATACTGCTTACCAGAGCCTGTTGTGCCCCCTAAAAATAACCGTGTTAATAAGCTTAGCGGGGCGAGTGCACCACCCTTTGCACCTAATATAAATCCTATTCTAAAAGCAACTAAGCGGGGATTGCTTTTGTACTGAGCTTTAAAAAAAGCATTTTCCCACGCCTTCGTCACCTCTGCAAAAAAATCATCTGCATGAGGACTTTCCTCAGTACATACCACTTCTCCTTTATTTCCGTATAAAGCTAACGTAGAGGCTTGAATGAGAATCTTAGGTGGATTCGAGCAAATATTAAGTGCTGCAGTAATTGCATCAACAGCGCTTACCCGTGATTCGAGTATAGCTTTACGATTAATCTCGTTATCGAGACAAGCGACGCTTCTTCCCGCTAAATTAATTACTGCAGTTGAACCTTCGAGTTCTGCAGCCCAGCTACCTACTGTTCTGCCATCCCAGTGAACAAAACGCACCAGCCTTTTATCAGGCTTAATAGATCGCGACAAAATAACCACTTCCCAGCCTAAATTGGCGAAATGTGCAGCAAGGGATGATCCTAAAAATCCAGATCCACCAGGAATAATGACTTTGGGTGTCATAACTAAGACTTTGCTTACTATTTAAGATTTCGCAACCGCTCTGAGCTAAGGATCTTCTTAAAATGTATGAAAAGTGTTTCATTTGCTCATAATTTAGTGAGAATTTAACCGCAATGAATCCCACCTTAGATCTTTACAGCCTGCTTCGTGATGAACTCTCGCAGCTGTTTATTTCTTGGGAGTTTAGCCCTGTTCATGCTGCACGCGTTTGGCGTTACCTGTATTGGGAATGTATCGATTCTTTAGATGGAATGCAGGATTTACCTCCTCGTGTTTTACGTAAACTCAAAGAGGAAGCTTTCTTAGGCTCTTTACCTACAGCATTGGAAACGCGTTCAAGTGACGGCTTCACGCGTAAATATTTACTTAATCTTCCAGAAGATAGAAAAATTGAGACAGTACTCATGCGCTATACGGGGCGCGTAACTGCATGTATAAGCAGTCAAGCAGGCTGTGCTATGGGCTGCGTATTTTGTGCAACAGGCCAGATGGGTTTCTCGCGGCATTTAACGACTGGAGAAATTGTGGCCCAGGCTGTTCATGTACAACGCATCTTAAGAACCCAACCAGGAGAGCACGGCGATTCACAACGCCTGCGTAATATTGTTTTAATGGGTATGGGTGAGCCACTTCACAATTATGATGCTGTTATAAAGGCTGTAGATATTTTTAGAGATTCCGCAGGTCTATCCCTCTCAGGTGATCGTATTACATTAAGCACGGTGGGAGTTGTTCCTGGAATTTTACGTTTAGCTAAAGAAAAAAAATTACTTCATCTAGCTGTATCACTACATGCAGCAACCCAGGAGGGGCGAGCCGCTCTAGTACCTGCTGCAAAAAAATGGCCCTTAAGTGAGTTAATGGCTGCGTGTCAGACTTACAGTGAAGCTACGGGTAAGCGTATTTTTTATGAATGGACACTAATCGAGGGAAAAAATGATTCCGAAGAAGATGCACGTGCCGTTGGTAGGCTATTGGGTAAAATGCCTGCGCAGGTTAATCTTATCCCTTTAAACCCAACACAAGGCTATGCCGGAACCGCGTCGAGAAGTGAATCAGCTCGTCGCTTTCAAAATATTTTAGCTGATGAATTTTCTATTCCTAGTACTGTAAGACAACGTAGAGGAATTGATATAGCTGCGGGTTGCGGACAACTCGCCGTAAACGCTTAAGTCTGTTTTGCTTCGCTTACTAAAGTAGAATTAAAAAATTTAACGTTTTGCTTTGAAATATCTAAAGATAATTGCTGACAGCGTTTTTCGAAATTTATCCACCCCAGTGATGCTGCCTCAGATTCACTTGTAAGTGTTATCATTGCTTTACCTAAAGCATCCAGTGCGGGAAGTTTATCTAAAGCTAGTAATTTCTTTTCTGCTAAAAATAAATTAAGTGCTGCCCCAAGACTGTCCAACCAAAGCCGAGGCTTATCAGTTTGCGTGAGTGCCAAACCTATAGGACTACATTCCATATAGGTGCATAATGTTTGCCTTAGTTTATTTAACTCTTCGTTAGCTGTTGCTGGATTCCACCGTGCTATAAATTGCTTTCTTTCCCTGTATTTTTTAATTTCCCATACTTTAAGTGTCAGTTCGTAATCCCCAGCACGATGTTTTAATATTCCTGTAACTGCATAATCTACATGATCACTGTTTGATTCATTCATCTGTCTAAGTTGTTCAGTAGACCATTCCGCATCAAAGATCATTGGATTTCTTGATCCATCAGCAAATTCCATAAACGCAATTGCTGTAATAGGAGTGTATGCAGATGAAGATAAAAATCCCTCTGATAACCAAAGTGGAATGGCTTTCGAAAGTTTAGCTAGATCGTCTTCTGGCTTATTCATTTCTTGCATCACATCAAAATAGGCGCCCGGTAACGCTAGTTGTGTGAATGCAATACGCCGCGTTGGGCCTAATTTAGCTGGTAATATTTTTGCCTCAAGTGCTTCTAATCCATAAAACCATATAGGCTTGCTGATTGTAACTATGGCTACCTTAAGTGGGCCATGTTCACTTTGTGCGTCTGCTTGAACTGGTGCTGGAGCAAAAGCTGTATCACCTCCCAGCATAATCTCTGAGATAGCATTTGAAAATCCGTATAAACGCTCTTCGAGATCTGGCCTGTTTAAAGAAAACAATAGATCTAAAATATGCTGTGCTGCCTCAGCGTTACGAACTGCGATATAAGCCTGTAACACGTTTATTCCTGTGGCAGGACCGTGCCGAGTAGCATCATATTTTGGTGCTACAAGTTCTATCACCTTATCGACATTACCAGTTGACCCTAAGTCGCCAGAAATAGTAACTAACACGTCAGCTCTATCACCCGATGAATGTAAAACTTCTTCGTATATGGTAATTGCTGCAGGTAAATCCTTATGATCTAGTTTTTCACGTGCCTCGCGTAAGCGCGTTATTATGGGAGACTGAGCTAGAGTTTGCGGTATCAAAGCCTCTGTTACCGCCGCGGGTTTTGCTGGTTCACTTTTTTTAGATAAACGGTCGAATATTCCCATAACTTAAAAAATGCCTGGTTTTGGTTCTATGCGAGAGTCTTTTTTAAATTTAACCTTATTTAAAGGCTTTTTGCTTTCGGATAACACGAACAACGAAGGCAACAATCATGATATTTCCGATCAATAAAAACCAGGCAGTCAAATTGGGGTGCTTATAGACAAGCCGTATTTCCCAGGGAATAAGTATTCCAGTGCCTATAATAACTAAATATTTTGCCCAAAAATAGTTAAACCATAAACCAATACTTTCCACATATAAAAAACCTGCGTAGACAAGGATCCCGTATCCGGCTGTTTGAATTGTAGAGGTTTCTAAGCCAGATAATTTTATTATCATCCACTGAAATATTTTGTTATCGGGATTAATCCTCAACTGATGTGCCAAACTTATCACTGAACTTTCGGCATGATAGTCTACACCTTTTATAAAACTGTACCAAAGAAAGGTAAGTATAATGGCTTTGGTAAATCGGTAGACTGCAATAAGGCGTAAGCCTACCAAATCTGTTTTGGAAGATGGCTTAGGATCTACTATTTGGCCCGAGTTGATCACTAATAAACACTGATTACTTTACAGCCTAACTGCAAAGAATACCTTCGTTGATTTTGAATTATTCTATAATCTTTAATTTTAGAGAAATTAAAAATATCCGCGTTTCTTAAGTAGTTAATTCTAACCAATGCCCGTTGGGGTCTTTTACCCTAAAGACCTCAGTTTCATCCTCTGCCAAAGCAGTATTATTTTCATAGCCAAACTTTTCGGCATTATCTTTAAGTATCTTGAGATGAGTCAGGTCACCTATTTGAATTCGGTAAGATACAAGGCCCCGAGACTGCTTTGGAAACGGTTCTGCTTCTGACCATACATTTGTAGCAATATGATGATGATATTCACCGGCAGATAAAAATCGTGCGCCAGTCATTGCGTACATAATTTTCATTCCTAAGAAATTATGATAAAACTTTTCCGCAATATCTATATCCCCAACATGTAAATGAATATGTCCAATATCAGCACCTTCTGGTGCTGTCGCTGGAGGTATTCCTGGTGTAGCATTAGAAAGTAAATTTTCTATGTTAAGCGCTTTACTATTAATAAGCTGTACTTTTCCGTCTCGTGTTGGCCACTGCTCAATCGGGCGATCAGCATAAATCTCTACACCGTTTCCCTCTGGATCACTAAAATAAACAGCTTCACTAAAAATGTGATCTGAAGCTCCTTCGAATGGATATTTTTTAATAGCAACCCGTTTAATCGCATCTGCTAAATCACGTCTAGATGGAAAGCGAAATGCTGTATGATATAATCCCACTGCATGTTCGGGTTTATCGATTGCATTTGCATCTTCTAAGAGCACCAATTGAACCGGCCCAATTCCCGAAGCAGACATGAATACTGAAGATTCTGTTTTCTTAACAGTTCTCCATCCTACAATGTCGCGGTAAAAAGGTGCCGTTATGGCAAGACTCCTTACCTTCAAGCAAACCTGCGAGGGATGACTTGTTGGCGGTAAGGTTGTATGTTTGAAGATCACAAAATAAAAAGTTTCAGCCTTTAGTATTACTAAGGCTGAAGCTTTTTTTAAAATTATCTTATAGGTGAACGATAATTTGCTCTTTAGGTAAACGCACCTTAGGTAGTTTTGCGTAGCCGTCTGTTTGTGCTCTATAGCCAATTGCTGCAACTACAGTTGCCGCTAGACCTTTGTGTGCTAAATTTAAAGTTGCATCATAGGCTGCTGGTGAAAACCCTTCAATTGGGCAAACATCTATGTTTAACATTGCTGCGCTAGCCATTAATTGACCTAGGGCGATATAGGCTTGTTTAGCAGCCCATGTACGACGTGCGGCGTCATCCATGCCCTTAATAATACTACCGATCATCATACCGCGGTAGCCCTCAAGTGCTTCGGCTGGTACTCCACGCTTCTCGGAAATTAATTTAATAAAAGCATTAACATCTGCTTCTGTTACATTTGTTTTAATTGAAAAAACAACCAGGTGTGAAGCATCGGCTACTTGGCGCTGATTATAAGAAGCTGCTACCAGTTTCTCTTTTACTGCAGAATCATTTACAACAACTGCTGCGATGGGCTGGAGACCAAAGCTAGAAGGTGTTAAAATAATTGATTCTTCTAAAGCAGCCCAATCCTGAGGACTTATTTTGCGTGCAGGATCAAATTGTTTGGTCGCGTAGCGCCAGTTTAAGTTACCGATTAATTGTTCACGTGTTATAGCGTGGCTCATAGATGTATTGTTTTATTCAGTTAGAAATAGAAAGGAGTGTATAAATAACGTTAGCTTTAGCCTTAAATCAAACAGCTGTTGCATAGGTTGTATAGGTTAAATGTTATAAGTTGTTTATTAAAAACCATATATGGGATATTTTAAGTCGATATTTTCTTGCAGCAATGGATTTAATATATTCTGTTTTTATAGATAGAACGGCTTGTCGCGCAGCAATAGACAGTCCACTCTGTACTCTTTGATAGGATTTAGTCCTTTCTTTTCGGGCCTTTAGCTCAGCGGTTAGAGCAGGGGACTCATAATCCCTTGGTCGTTGGTTCAAATCCGACAAGGCCCACCATTTATAGTCAAAGTTCTGTAATAGAATTTGATCTAAGTGAATATATACAGAAAGAAATGTTTGTTTTTAAATCCTGTCTACAGATTTGTATATCTGTTCCAAAAACACCTGTGTCTGTAATTATTTCTTATTCAATGCCTGCTCGATTGCCTCAGTAAGCTCTTTTGATTCGGGAGTAATTGATGAATCATACCGCATAATCATTTTACCGTCACGACCGATTAAAAATTTGTTGAAGTTCCATGTTATATCACCAGCAAAAACTGAGGACTTACCTGCAAGCAAAGTATACAACGGGTGACGGTTACTTCCATTCACTTCAATTTTATCGAATAAAGGAAATTTAACATTAAACTTAGAAGAACAAAATGCTTTAATCTCTTCGTTTGTCCCAGGTTCTTGTTCACCAAATTGATTGCATGGAAAACCAAGCACTACAAAGCCTTGGCTCTTATACTTCTCGTAAATACTTTCCAAGCCATCGTACTGCGGTGTATAGCCACATTGAGAGGCTACGTTTACAACTAAAATAACTTTATTTTTGTATTCATCTAGTTTAACCGTTTTCGCGTCTATTGTTTTAACTGAAATGTCGTAAATTGACTCAGCGTGCGCAGAAATTCCAAGGCTCATAATAATTAATAATAATATCTGTTTCATGTTCATTGTTGTTTTGTTTTACCGAGTAAATCGAGTGCTGCAGCAGTCATTGCTTGTACACCAGTTTTAATGGTGAGTTCAGGAAGTGGTGCAAACTTACTGGAATGCAAGCTCGGCAATGCCTTCCCTGTTTTAAGGCTTTCTGCATACAGTTGAGGGTCTACCGCACCCAACCAAAATAAACACGTTGGTACGTGCTCTGCGGTTCTTCCGAATTGTCCGAAGTCTTCGGCTGCCATAACAGGCCCTTCTGTTTTAACCGCCTCTTTTCCTAACCAGTTTTCAACAGAACTTCTTACTCTACGATTTAATGAAGGTTCATTGTATGTCGATATAGCTCTTTCTTCGGTTACAACTTCTACTGTAGGAAGTAAGTTGTCTGGTAGTCCTACAGAAATACCCTGCCCTTTTGCGATTCTCTCTATTGCTGAAATTAAGTGGTCCCGTGTTTCTTGAACATATGATCTTACCGTTAGTCTCATTTCAACAGAATCGGGAATAACATTAGGTTTATTTCCTCCATGAATCATTCCTACTGTAACGACTGCAGGATCTCCTGGTCTTACCTCTCTACTCACAATTGATTGTAAGGCTAAGACTATTTCTGAAGCAAGTACGACTGGATCTTTAGTCATATGCGGATATGCCCCATGACCACCTATACCATGTACAGTTATAATCACTGTGTCTGAATTTGCTAAAGCATAACCATCAACAAAGGCCACTTTACCTGCTGGAATCCCAGCATGGTCATGAAGAGCGATTGCATAATCTGGTTTAGGAAATTTTTGAAATATCCCTGCTAAGATCATCGCACGTGCACCAATTACACGTTCTTCTGCGGGCTGTCCGATTAAAATTAGTGTTCCACGCCATGAATCTTTTATAGATGACATAGTTCTTCCCGTTTCTGCTAAAACACTCATGTGAATATCGTGACCACATGCATGCATAACTGGTTGGTCTTTGCCTGAAAGATCCGTGACATGGATCTTACTCGCATAAGACAGACCTGTTGCTTCTTCTACAGGTAAGCCGTCCATATCGGCGCGTATAAGCAGTGTAGGACCTGGTCCATTCTTCAATACAGCAACAACACCAAATCCACCAAATTTTTCTGTTACTTCAAAACCTGTTGCGCGTAAATCAGCCGCTAATTTAGCAGATGTGTTTTTCTCCATTAATGAAAGCTCGGGATGCGTGTGTAGTTCTTTATAAAACACATCAAGAGCAGGATAATCCGAATCGAGCTTCGAGGTGACACGCTGTTGAACCTCACTGTTTTGAGCGTATGCGTTTATTGTATTTAAACATACTACCCCAAACAACATCGCCTTAACAAATAACTCCCGAGATTTCATTTGTTTCATTTGCCCAGAATGTATTTCGGCAAAATCAACGCAAGGCCAAGCCTTAATCTTAAGCTTTTCAAAGGCTTACCTAGCCAAGAGCTGTTTTTGCTCTTCTGCTGTAAGTTCCTGCCATGCACCCGGTTTTAGTTTATAGGTACTTAATTCTAACTTACCTATTCGGCTTCGATACAAGCGAAGTGTGGGATGTCCTACTGCTGCAGTCATGCGTCTTACTTGCCTATTTTTCCCCTCGGTGAGTGTAAGTGCTATCCATGTATCAGGAATCGATTTCCTCACCCGTATAGGTGGATTGCGTGGTGGAAGAGAAGGAGCGGGATCAATAAGCCACACGTTACATGGTTTTGTTACATGGTCCCCTATTTTGACTCCATTTCTAAGTAATTCTAAGGCTGTTTGCTCTGGAATGCCTTCGATTTGAACCCAGTACTGCCTAGGGTGTCCTCGTGTTGGATCAAGCAACTCTGTTACTAGATCATGATTGTCTGATAAAATAAGCATTCCCTCTGAATCAGCATCAAGTCGACCTGCTGAATAAACACCTTTGGGGAGTCCATATAAAGCTAGTGTTTTCCAATCTGAACCTTTTTCAGGAGTAAATTGGGATAAAACACCATAAGGCTTATTAAAAATTATAGTCATGAAAAAGGGTCTTTAGTGATTTCTATCTCACTAAAGACCCTCTCTCAACTACCATTATTTTAAATTCTTACTGTCTTACTTATCTTGAGGAGTTTCATCTACGACAACGAAGCGACTTGCTCCCTCACGCCAGTATCTAACAAGTACCTTAGGTCCCTTTATGCTTTCGCTGAGTTTCACTGCATCGTCGGCATTATGTACAGGATGTTTATCCAAATCTAAAATAACATCACCCTTTAGTAATCCTGCACGAGCAGATGCACTCGTAGGGTCTACATCAGTGACAAGCGCACCATTGATATTTGCTGGAACATTTAATTGATCTCTTAATTCTTTGGTCAACTCACCCACTGTTACACCATTTAAAACACCGTCATCATTAGCTCCGCCTGTTGCGTTTTTCCCCTGAGACTGCGGCATATTTGTTGCACGGTCTGCTAATGTGATCTTTGTCTTTAATGTTTTTCCTTCTCGCAAGTATTCAATGTTAACGTCCGTGCCTGGTGCAATTTGACTGATTGACATTCTAAGTTGAGCAGGATCATCCACAAGTTTGTTGTTTAGTTTTGTGATTACATCACCACTTTTCAGCCCTGCTTTATCCGCAGGAGCTCCTGGAGTTGTTCCTCCAATTAATGCTCCACGCGTCGTACCAAATTGTTCTGCCAAATCTGGTTTTAACTCTTGCAGGGAAACTCCCATAAAACCACGTGCCACTTTTCCGTGTGCAACTAATTGTTCTACAACAGATTTTACTAAATTTATTGGGATGGCAAAACCAACACCATTAGAGCCGCCACCATTACTCATAATCGCTGTATTAATACCAATCACTCGTCCTTTTAAATCTACAAGAGCACCACCCGAATTACCTGGATTAATAGATGCATCTGTTTGGATAAAATCCTCGAATGCTTCGATATTAAGATTGTTACGTCCAAGTGCACTGACAATACCGTGAGTCACTGTTAGTCCAATACCAAACGGATTTCCTATTGCTAATACTGTGTCTCCTACTTGAACAACGTCACTGTCAGCTAATTTTGCTGGAGTTAAATCTTTAGCGTCTATTTTTAAAACAGCTAAATCTGCTTCAGCGTCTTTACCTACAAGTGTAGCTTTATATTCCTTTTCTGGTTTTCCGAATTTAATTTTAATGTCGTCGGCTCCGTTTACTACGTGATTATTCGTTATTATATAGCCATCTGCTGATACAATAATTCCTGAACCTAAACTCTCCTGGTGTTGGTCTTGAGGCATGCCTTGACCAGGTGCTCCAGGGATTCCAAAAAAATGTTTAAATATAGGATCATTTAAAGCAGGGTTTGCGTTAGCGTGTACCTTTTTGCTGGTTGCTATGTAAACAACGCTTTGAGACGCATTTTTTATGACTGTTGTGTAACTTGCCCTTAGGAGTGTGTCGGGATCTACTGGGTTTGAATCAGTAGCTAACTTAAGAGTCGCATGCGACTCTGACTTATCTTTAGCAAAAAGAGTACCGCCTGCAAAGGTACTCAACCCCATTGCAGCCAACAATATTCGTAAAATCAGTTTTGGATTCATAAAAAGGTGCGACACGGTTAACACGTTTAGGTTTCAGAACAAAACAAGGTTTATACTGCAATCATAAGGTAATTTATCTGCAATCCTTGAATTATTGACCAATTAGCCCAAGGTCTGTTCAATCATATATTTAACACCGCAAGAAGCTTAACGTAACGACATCTATGTCTACTGCTCCAGAAATACCTAACTTAATGGAAGCTATCGTCTCTTTATCTAAAAGACGCGGCTTTGTATTCCCTTCTTCAGATATTTATGGAGGTTTTAATGGTTTCTTTGATTACGGTCCGCTTGGTGTGGAACTCAAAAAGAACATACGTGATTGTTGGTGGAACGATATGGTACGCAGGCGTGAAGATATCGTAGGACTTGAAAGTTCTATTATTATGCATCCTAAAGTATGGCAGGCTTCTGGACACGTAGCTGGCTTTACAGATCCTTTGGTCGATTGCAAAGCCTCGAAACAACGTTACCGCGCTGATCAACTATTTTTTTCTGCCGTAGAAGTAGTTAATCCTGAAGATAATTCGAAGCAAATTATTGGTTACGTGTCAGCCTTAGAAAGTGAGAATACAGCAGGAGATCTTCAGGATAAGGCGGAATCCATGAAACGCAAAAAGGCAGTGCGTGGAAACCTGGTTACCATTACGCCCCGAGATATGACTGAGGCGAAGCCTGAAGAAATTGCTCTTATTCCTTCTCCCGCAACAGGAGAGCCTGGAAGTTTAACCGAGCCGCGCGCTTTCAATATGATGTTTGAGACACATGTTGGCGCTCTCAGAGATGAATCATCTGTCTCTTATTTACGTCCTGAAACCGCACAGGGTATGTTTGTGGACTTTAAAAATGTGGTGGATACGGGCCGAGTTAAAATACCTTTTGGTATTGCTCAAATTGGAAAAAGTTTCCGTAACGAAATCACTCCAAGAAACTTTATTTTTCGTTCCAGGGAGTTTGAACAAATGGAAATGGAATATTTTATCCATGAAGATGCGGATTGGGCTAAATCGCACCGCGAATGGATTAATTGGTGTAAATCTTGGCTTATTTCAATCGGTTTACCTGAATCCCATCTAACCGAGTATAATCATCCTCAAGAGAAACTCGCGTTCTACTCCAAGGGAACTACTGACATCATGTTTAAGTACCCATTTGGTGTACAAGAATTATGGGGTATTGCTGCGCGTGGTAATTACGATCTCACGCAGCATGCAAATGCATCGGGTGTTCCACATTTCATTTTCGATGAGGCTACAAAGAAAAGATACATTCCTCACGTCATCGAACCTGCCGTGGGTGTTGACCGTATTTTCCTTGCGGTTCTTTGTGGAGGCTATGCTGAAGAAGATGTTACTGACGAAAAGGGTAATGTTGAAAAGCGCACCGTGTTAAGGTTTAATCCACGTATAGCTCCTGTTAAGGTTGCAGTTCTTCCTCTGCTTAAAAATAAGCCTGAGCTTGTTCAGCGAGCGCTGGATATCTACACACGTCTTAAGCGTCGCTACGCAGTATTCTATGATGAAGGTGGGGCAATAGGCCGTCGTTATCGTCGCCAAGACGAAATAGGTACACCTTGGTGTATCACTATCGATTTTGATACGATTGAAAAAGATGGTACCTTTACTCTGCGTGAGCGTGACTCAATGCAACAACGCCGTATTACCGAAGCCGAACTATTCGCCCTTCTTGAAGAAGCGGTGTATTGATTGCACTTTGATTAAAAGCGTTCGGTTAATAATACCGAGCGCTTTTACCGAGATAATTTAGCATCCAAATTTCTTTCCATACTCGGTATCTACCCTCTTGGGTAATTTTACCGTGATCTTCGCGCTCGTTGTGAGGATGTAAAAAACCAAGCTCTGTGTTGAGCTGCTCTAATTCGTGTTGTACAGAATTTAAATCCACGGCTGGCTCTGTTTTAAAGGCTACAAGTTCACCAGATTTGGCGAGACGTGCTTTATGCTTAGAAAGAAGCCGTTTGATAGATCTGTTTCGCGGACGTCTTACTACAAACCAATTTTCAGGATAAAACCCGCCAAATGGAATGTACAAGTTATCCGTTACTATGCGTCTTCCATCTAAGGTTAATGAACTAAAGCCGTAGCAAACAACGATGGTGCCACTAGCTTGGGGCAAAAAAGTAATTTGTATTCGTGTAGTAGCCTCTTGGTTTTCATAAACCGATACGCGTAAATAAATCCCCCCTCCTACTTCTGCTTTAAGCGCCTGTGCTTGATGAAAGCCTTGTTCGCGAAGCCAGGATCTAATTTTAAGCAAGCGTGGTTGTGTTGGCCATTCCTCGCCACTGTCGTTTGGTACATATTTAGGAAACAATGGCATTGGACTTAAGCTGAGAGCAGAAATCGCAAGCCAGTTATAAAGCGTCTCACCCAGAAACCAGAGTATAAAAAACAAAGCCACTAACGTCCAATAAGGCCTATCTATCCATTGAAAATTTTCACACATCATTGCAGCACCTAAGGCAAAGCCAGCCCATCTTAGCCAGCGATCAACGATAGATAGCACTGGAGAGCCTATCCGCACGTTGATCTGTACAATGATCAACGAAGCGACAACTGCTGCTATAATCAAGTATGTGGTCTGCAAGCTACCTAACTTAATCGAACCGGCATGATTACGCAAATGAAGCTATCGAGTGTTTTAAAAACACCAGGACTTACATCATCTTTTACTTCAAAGAATACTTCGTCTTTAGTAAGAGCACGCAGCGGATCCATAATAAAAGCAGGGTTGAAAGCAACCTGCAGTTCTGGCCCGCTATAGCCAATCGCCATAGATTCATGAGCTTCGCCAAAGTCTGGGCTTTGAGCTGTAATTTCTAGTAAGTTGCTCGAAAGTTTAATGCGAACTGAGTTTGCTTTTTCTGAACAAACAAGCGCTGCACGATGAACGCACTCTAATAATAATTCTCTTTCGAGTTTAATGCGTTGATGTGTTTCTTTAGGTATAACTTGAAGATAGTTAGGATAGTTTCCTTCAACAACTTTAGAATATAAATAAACGTTGTCGATCAATCCGCTTGTATCTTTATCTGTTGCGATTTGAAACGCACAGCGACGATCGCTAAAATTAATTTTAACTTTCTCTCCTTTATCTAATAAGCGGCTAAGTTCAGAAACTGTTTTTGCAGGTAAAATAATCGCCCCTGCGCTTTCTGCAGGAACATCCATTTCTTTGCTCACAACAGCCAAACGTCTTCCATCTGTTGCAACTAAAGAAATTTTTCCGTCACGGAAGTTAAAATAAACACCGTTCAAAATATATCGTGTTTCATCTGTGGACTGCGCATATGACACATTCTTGAGCATGGAGTTAAGCTCATCTTGTTGAAGTGTATATGCTTTCTCTTCTCCAAATTCTGGTAAGGGCGGAAAGTCTTCTCTTCCTATTCCCATAATTCTAAAATTAGATCCACCGGAAGAAAGTTTAACCTGATGATTTGGTGAACCATCAAAAGTAACATCAATGTTTGGTAATTCTCTAACGATGCTTGCCAATCTTTTAACAGGAAGTGTAACAGATCCTGTTTCTTTAACTTCTGCTTTTATTTTACAACGAATACCTAAATCTAAATTTGTTGTTGTAAGAGAGATTTGATCTTTCTCTGCTTCAATAAGCACGTTGCTTAAAATGGGCATAGTGGACTTAGAGCCTACTACATTGAGAACTTGTGCAAGGCCGTTTGCGAAATGGTCGCGATTGATTTTAAATTTCATGAGGACAAATATCGGATAGCTTTATGGTATAAGACTCGCGGTCGAATGCGCTTGGCTCAAGGAGAATTAACACACGTCTTATAAGTATAGATCATTACTATATTAAAGCAGTAATAGTATGAGCGGTGAACAAGGGTAATAACTATTCTTTCTGAGTCTGTAATTTAGGGTAAAAAGGGTGTGAATAACTGACAGGACTTCGGTAATAACAGGGTACTTTTTTAGCCATGAAGGTTATTGGCACTAAAATAGGATGTTTTTCACAAAGTTTTAGACATCTATTTAATGGTTTTTTTCCAACTTTGGCTGCTTTGGTTTACGCCAATGTCTAACTAGACCAAAAAAGATGTATGCAAGGCAGGTACAAACGAACGCAATTTCCTTAAAAAGGACCAAAAAGCCAACACCTATGATAATAAAAACAAAACGCCTCAACTTAGTTTGTGTCTGCAAATCTACTTTTTTGCCGCTGGGGTAGCGCACAGTGCTCATCATCAAAAAAGCAATTAAAAGCATCAAAAAAGGCAGGCCTAAAGCATAGCGATTAAGTGATTTATCAAGGTCGGCTAATTTCAGTAAAAAAAGAACCAAGGCCGCCACAGTCGCAGCAGCAGCAGGCACAGGCAAACCAACGAAATCATTGCTAAGTTCCTTTTGTTCAGGATGTAACAAAGGATTAGTAATTACATTAAAGCGGGCTAAACGCATGGCCGCACAAAGAAGGTAAATAAAGCCAACAAACCAACCTATATTCCTAAACCACGGTATTCCTTGGCTAGGAGAAAGGATTAAAAAAAACATCATTAAAGCGGGAGCTAAACCAAACGAAACAACATCCGCTAAAGAATCAAACTCTGCGCCAAACAGGGATTCTCTTCCTCCAAGACGAGCAAGACGACCATCTAGGGAATCAAAAATAGCGCCGCCAAAGATAAACCACACAGCAGTTCTATAGTGATCGGGGGCTGTGGCATCCAAATAGGTTCCTAACAAAGACGACTCTGCAAGCCGGGCATGAATGCAGTTTACAATGGCCATAAAGCCACAAAACAGGTTCCCGGCGGTCATTAAGTTAGGCAGGATATAGATCCTGCTTGCTTGAGCTACATTGTAGGGATCCTGGCGCCTCACAAAATCGGCAGCCTCTGTTTCATTAGAAGAATGGCGCGAAAATTTCATTTAGTTAAAGTTTCTAAATACTTCCAAAATTTAGAGTCTTGTTCAAAAAGTTGTTGTTCGCTTACAGGCAGGCGATTTCTAAGTAAAAAATCTTCTAAACTGTTGCGGTGCAATATGTAATTAACGTGTAAGGTATCGCCAATAGATACAAAATAAAAGCGAAAATCACCCGATCTTAAACGATAAAAAACATGACCCGTTCGATTAAAACGTCCTAAAGGCTCTCTGGGGTGATCTAGTTGAGCTTGGGTTAATGTACTCATAGGCTCTACAACAGTGAGTTGCTGTAGCTTATCTAGGCGGTTCATCTCGTGAAGAGCTTGTTCCGAAAAAGTGACCTGGTACATGCTTTTAAAGTATAGTGAAACAGTCTTTGTTGGCGAGCGTCTTGCTCGTGTAAGTCTTATTCAAGTCACTCGAAGGTTTTTACTCTAATGAAGGCTAATTTTTTATCCTTACCCCTAGTTACAGCAATGCTATTTCTTGGTACATCTTATGGTGTAGAAATAGCAATACAAGCACCCGCTGTAAGCGCTTCACTTTTAGCATCTCCTACACAACCTGCTTTATCGGAACAAGATAAAGAAATCCTCAAACGCTTTGATAAAAACGCTGATGGAGTACTAGACGAAGAGGAATTGGCTGCCGCCCATGAGTCCATGTATCGCAACCAAATTCAAGCAGAGGTGATAGCGCGGCGTATATATGACCAAATGCTTGCAAAGTTCGATGTACGGCATGAGGGCAAACTAGATCTCGCGCAACAAGAGCAGGCGCTTGAGTATCTAAAAACAGAACACCCAGAGGCATATAAAAAGGCTCTGGCTCGTTTTGCACGTCAAGGAAGTGGTCTTTTTAGTACAGGCGAAAAAAGTGCCTTCTTTCAGTATCTTTCAAACTTACCATCAACGTTAGCTAAAAAAGAAATCAAAGAAATAGGCACAACAGAATATAGTAAAACAGAGAAAAATAAAGATACGGTAAATAATCTCGTAACGCCAAAACCAGCACAAAAACTCTATATGGCACTTCTCAAAAACTTTGATGCAGAGCATAAAGGCAAGCTAACACCTAAACAAAAACAACAAGCAGTAGAGTTTATACAGAATAACAGACCGCAAGTTTTTGAGACACTAATTAAAAAATACGATTTCAACGGTAACGGCAAACTAGACGAAGAAGAAATAACTAAATTCTTCGGCGACCTAGAAAAAACCATTTCCACGAAAGAAGAAAACGAAATGGGAATGTAAGCTGTCTTATAAAGACGGCTAGATTTTTATCCGCCAATATAACTCATTTCAATTTTTGCTCGAGCTTCTCCTGAAGCAAGTAATTCAGCTCTATCATCACTATATTTATCAAGACGACCTTTCCAGATACGGGAAACAAAAGCAGTTAATTCTTTAGGGTCAGCACCTGCTCGCAAGCAGGCGAGCACATCCCAACCAAACGATGCAAAAAGGCAGGTGTAGAATTTACCATCTGCAGATAAGCGAGCGCGGTGACAGTCTTTACAAAAAGGTTCTGTAACAGAACTGATTAATCCAATCTCTCCTGCTCCATCACTATAACTATACCGCGAAGCCACTTCACCACGATAAGCAGGCCCTACGGGTATTAGTGGCCACTGAGCATTTATTAGTTCTACAATAGCTTTAGCGGACACTACTTTGGACGCATTCCAGCGATTGGTGTTTCCTACATCCATAAATTCAATAAAGCGGATAGGAATTTTTCTTTTTCTAAAATAATCACACAGCTCTATAATTTGGTGATCATTAACTCCTTTTTGAATCACACAGTTTATTTTCACAGGTATTGCTGCATCACATGCAGCATCTATGGCGCTTAGGACTCGACTGATTTTAAATCCCAAGCCGTTTAATCCACCCGCTGTATTATCATCGAGTGAATCTACAGAGACGTTTAAACGATTTAACCCAGCAATTTTTAATGCAGGGACAGCTTTTTCTAGAAGCCAACCATTTGTGGTAATTGCGACATCTGGAACCAAAAGTTTATTTTTAAGCATGCTTACAAGTTCTGGAATATCCTGTCTTAATAAAGGCTCTCCACCTGTTAATCTTATTTTTTGAACACCAAGCTTAACGAAACTTTCAGCGATCCGCCCAATCTCTTCTAAAGTCATTAGCTGGGGATCTTTTAAAAACGAATATCCAGCACCAAAAACTTCTTTAGGCATGCAGTAGGGACACCGAAAGTTACATCTATCGGTTACAGATATCCTTAAGTCATGTAGACTTCTATTAAACTGGTCAGCAGTGGTGTTCAAAACAGGCAGTAGTGGTATGCCTAATCTTTAATGAGGTAAACCTCCGAATTTAAAGACAGGATATAATTTACAACGAAAAGAGTCTATGGTTGCCGAGTTTAAAAGCAAAAGATGGAATATGGCTATGTTAACTCCCGGCGAGGCACAGGACATTATTTTTAAAGTAATAAAATCCAGGCCATGCGAACGCGTTGATTTATTGCGAGCACACGGGCGTGTTTTACAAGAAGACTTAATTGCTGATCGTGATCTTCCTCCTTTTAATCGATCTACGATGGATGGTTTTGCACTGCGCGCCGAAGCTTGCAGTGAATCTCAAAAAAGTTTTGTTTCTCACGGCGTTCAAGCAGCAGGTTTAGCTGCGACAACGCTTCACGGTGATACAAATGCGTGTTTAGAAATTATGACAGGAGCAGTGGTTCCGGCGGGTGCCAACGCCGTTGTTCCATATGAAGAGGTTGATGTTTCAGACAAAGTAACGATTAAGCCAGGAGTGAATGTTCTAGCTGGGCAGAATATTCATCTGCAAGGAAGTGATGCAAAAAAAAGTAGCACCTTGGTTAAGAAAGGAATCAAGCTTTCTGCTAGAGAAATCGCAGTGGCGGCTTCCTGTGGTTATGAATCACTTAATATAAGCACTCAGCCACGCATCGCGCTCATTTCAACAGGGGATGAGCTCGTCGATGTTTCTTCTGTGCCATTACCTCACCAAATAAGAAAAAGTAACAGTTATGCATTACACGCTGCATTAAATGCAGCTGGTTATACTCAAGTCGTAACACATCATTTTTTTGATAATGAGATGGAAGTAGAAAAAGGATTAAGACATGCACTACTTAACAACGATGTATTGATTTTAACCGGTGGTGTATCCAAAGGGAAATTTGATTATTTACCTAAGCAGCTTTCAAAGCAGGGTGTTAATAATCTTATTCATGGAGTAAAACAAAAACCAGGTAAACCGTTTTGGTTTGGTGTAAGTGCAACAAATATCCCAGTATTCGCTTTACCGGGAAACCCAGTATCATCGTATATTTGTTTACACCGCTATGTAATACCTGCACTGCGTCTATCAAGTGGACTTCTGGCACAGTCTACACGTTATGTATCTTTAAAGAGCGAACTTACCGTAAACGCTAAAACAACACACTTTGTGCCGGTGAGACTTATTTACACCGAGCAGGGACATGCGCTAGCAGAACCTCTTTTAAGCAACACCTCGGGTGATTTTATAGGTCTTGTAGAATCGCACGGCTTTATAGAACTAAAAGAAGGCAAAGCGCAGTGGCAGTCTGGATCTTTTGTACCCTTTACTGCTTGGGCTTAATTATTTGAGGAGTCTCATTGAAAGCTAACGAGACTTCTGTATTTCTCTATCATGCTTACGCATCTCGATTCGAAAGATAGACCAGTGATGGTGAATGTTTCAGAGAAAACACCCAGTCATCGTACCGCACATGCCATAGCTTGTGTATGGCTACCGCAAGTTATAGCAGAGCTGTTTAAAGAAGGAGAGATTTCAACAAAGAAGGGACCTGTTTTCCAAACAGCTATTTTAGCAGGTATTATGGCGACAAAAAAAACAAGCGAGCTTATACCCCTCTGCCATCCCCTGCCTCTAGAGAATAGTAAAATTGATATTTCGTCTTTAACACCAGCACCGGAAGGTGGAGCAACAGTAGAGATTCATTGCTTTGTGCATACACACGCAAAAACAGGAGTCGAAATGGAAGCACTCACAGGAGTAACGATTGCTGCGTTAACTCTCTATGATATGTGCAAAGCGCTATCGCATGGTATATTGATCAAGGATGTGCGCTTAATCGAAAAGACCGGTGGAAAAAGTAATTATCAAACACAGTGATGATAAAAGTTCGTATTAAATATTTTGCTATACTGCGTGAACAGCGTGGTTTAGATGAAGAAATCGTTTCTACACGAGCAATTAATCCAATTCAGCTCTACTTAGAAATCGCAACTAAACATAAATTCACTTTAGCTCCCGATAGAATTAGAGCCGCAGTTAACGATGAATTCGTAACTCAGGATTACGCACTCGTTGATGGAGATTCGATTGTTTTTCTTCCCCCTATGGCTGGTGGCTAACAAATATTTAATAAGAAGTATGTTTAAAATACTAAATACACCACTTCAGGTTTCTGATTTAAAACAAACACTGCATAATCACCAAGCCGGTGCTTGCATCACGTTTGAAGGCTGGGTGCGCGATATCAACGAAGGTAAAAAGGTATTACGTTTAGAATATGAAGCTTATGCTCAGTTAGCGGAAAAAGAAGGAGCTAAAATTTTAGCAGAAGCTCGCGAAAGATATTCTATCATTAACACACTTGCATGTCACAGAGTTGGATTACTTGATTTAGGAGAGCTAGCTGTATGGGTGGGAGTTGTTGCAGAACACCGAGGTTCTGCTTTTGACGCATGCCGCTATATTATTGATGAAACTAAAGCACGTGTACCTATTTGGAAACGTGAACACTACAGTGACGGAGCTAGGGCATGGATTAATTGCGCCAACCGCGGCGATCATAAAAACGTAACTCGTTAAACAAGATACAGATATATATTTAGCGTTTCTGATTCACTCTAGAAACTGAAAAACGAATTGGAATTTAGCTCTAGGTTACCTACGGTCTTAGTTCTCTATGGCCAAAGAACTTTCAGATATCGGACTCATTGGACTAGCAGTCATGGGTCAAAACCTTGCCCTCAACATAGCCGATCACGGCTTTAAGATTTCGGTATATAACCGAACTACCGAAAAAACAGATAAGTTTGTAGCCGAGAATCCAAATACACCAGGTGGTGTAGTAGGTTCTAAGACGCTTGAAGAATTTGTTCAAAGTATAGCGAAGCCGCGCAAGATTATAATCTTGGTTCAGGCCGGTAAAGGTACCGACGCAGTGATTGATAGCTTAATTCCTCTGCTTGATTCAAACGATATCGTTATTGATGGAGGCAATGCTCTTTGGACTGACACAATTCGTCGCGAGAAGAATTTACGTGATAAAGGACTACGCTTTATCGGAAGTGGCGTTTCTGGTGGTGAAGAAGGTGCGCGTTTCGGTCCTTCACTCATGCCAGGCGGCGAATTTAATGCATGGAAAGAATTAAAACCAATATGGCAGGCAGTTGCCGCCAAGGTTGATGCTAAAACAGGAAAGCCAATTGAAGGCGCAACACCAGGTCACCCTGTTAAAGGCGGCGTACCTTGTACCTCATACATTGGCGAAAATGGTGCAGGGCATTACGTAAAAATGGTGCATAACGGCATCGAATACGGAGACATGCAGATGATCTGTGAAGCTTATGCATTAATGCAGGGCTTACTAGGTCTTAAGGCTCATGAAATGGGCGATATATTCTCCAAGTGGAATGATGGTATTCTCGATAGTTTCTTAATTGAAATTACAGCAGACATCCTTCACCAAAAAGATCCAACTTCCAAAAAAGCCTTTGTTGATGTTGTACTTGATACAGCAGGACAAAAAGGAACAGGTAAGTGGACTTCAGCAAGCGCACTCGATATGGGAGTTCCTGCTCCAACCGTTGCAGAAGCTGTTTTTGCACGCTGTTTATCAGCAGTGAAGAATGAACGTGTTGCTGCTTCCAAGATTCTTAAAGGACCAAAAAAGAAATATAAGGGTAAGAAGAAAGCGCTCATCAAAGCTATTCATGACGCTCTTTATTGCTCTAAGATTTGCTCCTATGCTCAAGGCTTTCAATTAATGCGTGAAGCACAGAAAGAATTTAACTGGAAGTTAAATTTTGGTGAGATTGCTCAAATCTGGCGCGGCGGTTGTATCATCCGTGCAGTATTCTTACAGAAGATCACTGATGCATTTACCCGTAAGCCCGATTTAGCAAATCTGTTCTTAGATCCTTACTTCAATAAAACAGTAAAGAAGGCACAAGCTAACTGGCGTAAGGTGATCTCGCTTGCGGTAGAATGTGGCGTACCTGTACCTACATTCAGTTCAGCACTCGCTTATTATGACGGTTATCGCTCAGCACGACTACCAGCTAACTTGCTACAAGCGCAGCGTGATTACTTTGGTGCACATACTTACGAGCGCGTAGATAAGCCACGTGGCAAGTTCTTCCATATCGACTGGCCAGAAAAGAATCGTCCACAAATTTCAGTATAAGCTAAAATTTGTTTCATTAAAAAAGCTGAACTTTATGAGTTCAGCTTTTTTTGTTGATTCAGACTTAAGTTAGTCTCCTGCAGTAGGAAGTGGTCCTGGGTGTAAATCTTCTTCGCAGACAGCATTTGGAAACGGATCTTTTTCGTTCAGCAACCACGTATCAAGTATTTTACGATGATTTTGTAGCACCTCGAGATGAGTGTTGCTAATAGATAAATCATTCAGTTCTCCTGGATCTAGCATTTCGTCGAAGAGCTGTTCTTTATGAGCTCCTTTTGAGAAGCGAATATATTTATAGCGTGATGTACGCAGCATGCGGCCGTATACTTTTCCGCTTCGGCCAGAGATTGGTGCTAAGTCATTTTGACTTACCACATAAGCATGACCTTTTGCATTAGCCTTTCTTTCAACAAGTGGTCTTACGCTTTGACCTGGGAGGCCTTCAGGTTTTTGTATTCCTGCATAATCGAACACGGTAGGGAAGAAATCCGTATTCATACACACCAGGTTGGATTTATCTCTAGTTCCTGCGTGAGCACACTTAGGTGGACGAACAATGACGGGAACGCCTACAATTTCTTCATAAAAAATAGTCTTTTGATTCCAACGATGTGAACCACCACCGTCGCCATGATCACTCGAGAAAATGATCACCGTGTTCTCGTCTTGTCCGCTATCCTTAAGGGCTTTTAGTATTTCACCAATTCTTGCATCTACTTTTTCTATTAAGCGGTAATAGGCCCATAGGTATTGTCTCCAATTAGCCTCAGGCCATCTAACCGTAGGGTATGTAGGTATGGAGCCCGCCTGCAATTGTCGGATTACCTCTGGTTCTCCTTCAGGAATTGCGAAATTGGCAGGTAAAGGTGGGCATTGCTCTGGGGGCGGAGGTGCAGGAATAGAGCCATTTTTAAAATCATCTTTTATTCCCGACTGCATGCGTGCCCATTCACAAATATCATGCGGGTCAACAAAGGATGAAACTAAAAAGAATGGTTTGTTGCGCGGCTTAGTAATAAACTCAATAGAATCTCCCGCAACGAAAGGATCTGTTTTATTTGCTTTAGCATGACGAATAAAATCAAAGCCATGCCATGCTGTATCCTCAGCGGGATGAGGTATGTGCCACTTTCCAGAATAACCAGTATCATAACCAGCTTCTTTCATTAACCTACTAACAGGAGCAACAGCTATGGTATGTTTAGGTGAATTAAAGGTTACGGTTGTTTTGTGCGGCATCTGAGCTGTAATCCAGCTTGTCCTAGCAGGAACACACAAAGGGTTGCTTGTATATGCACAATCAAAGGTAACTCCTTCACGGGCAAGAGAATCGATTGCGGGTGTATTTAAGTGTATATTACCCGCATGGCTCATCGCCGAACGAGTTAACTGATCAGTCCAGATAAATAAGATATTAGGTCTTGGGTCAGCTTGTCGTTCAGCAGAAATTTTAGATACAGGCGATGTCTCTGCCGAGGCCTTTGAACTCATCAAGGCTGCAGCTAATCCAGCTCCACTGAGTTTTAAGAAGTCGCGTCTATCCACTTGATTTTGCGGTGATAACATATGAGTAGAATTAAATAAGGGGTAATGCTTTATTCGCTATACTAGTGACTGGTTTATAAATATAAATCGAGGTGTATTTCGTCATATTTTCATACTAGGCATTTCAAAGTAGCTTTTTTAATTAACACACTTGTCTTCGATGTTTTCCCCTAAAGCCGTTTATTTAAGTTTAGGCATTACAGTAGCGATTTGTTTATTTGGCTGTGGCCGACGTGAGAGCCAAGCAGATATAGCACGCAGAGATAAAATTCTTCTATTAGGTAATGTTGCTGAACCAGCAGATCTCGATCCCCATACTATTTACGCATGGACTGATAGTAATATAGCTTATGCCTTATTTGAAGGATTAACTTCGATTGACGAGGCAACCACGCAGCCCGTGCCTGCAGCAGCATCTAGCTGGGATGTGTCTAAAGATGGGCTTGTTTATATATTCCATCTCAGACCAGAAGGAAGATGGTCTAATGGCGATTCTGTAACAGCAAACGACTTTGTTTTTTCGTTTAAACGCATTTTAACACCCACTCTCGCAGCATCATATTCATACATGCTTTGGCCGATCAAAAATGCGGAAGCTTATAATGCAGGTAAAATTACAGACTTTTCAAAAGTCGGCGTGAAAGCACTCGATGCACTCACCCTGCAAATTACTTTAGATAAACCAACGAGCTATCTACCTTCACTTGCTTCTCATACAACATGGCTTCCTGTTAATCAAAAGTGTATAGAAACCTACGGAAAATTTGATCACAAAGGTAGTGCTTGGACTAAACCAAGTAATCTGATTGGAAACGGACCATTTATCTTAAAAGAATGGATTCCTAATGGAAGAATCGTTGTGGAAAAAAGCGCTACCTATTGGGACAACCAAAATGTTTTTTTGAATGGAATACGATTTTTCCCCATTGAAAATACAGAAACTGAAGAAGCAGCTTTTCGGGCAGGACAACTCCAGGTCACATATAGTTTACCTATCTCAAAGGTTAAGCCCTACCAGAAGAATCATCCTGAGTTACTCAGAATCGATCCTCGTTTAGCAAGTTACTATCTTTTTATTAATGTAAATAAAGCCCCATTAAATAATCCTAAACTACGCAAGGCGCTCGCAATGGCTATTAATCGCGATTCCCTAGCGCGAGATATTTTAAACAATACGCGTACACCTGCGCATGCTTTTTCACCTCCTGGCTGTGCAGGATACACTCCACAAGCAGGAATCGTTGATAATATTGTCCAAGCAAAACAATTACTTGCAGAAGCGGGTTATCCTGAAGGCAAAGGATTACCTTCGTTTGAAGTTCAGTCTTATAATAATGATTCTTCTATTAAAACACTCGAAGCGATTCAGGCACTATGGTCGCGTGAACTTGGAGTGCACATTGTTATAGCGCCACTCGAGCAGAAAATGCTTTTCCAAAATCAGCAGAGTCAGAATTACACGATCGGCTTCTCTGCCTGGATAGCCGATTATGCAGATCCTTCTACTTTTCTTAACATGATGGTTACTTCAGGAGGTAATAATTGGGCGGGCTGGAGTAATAAATCATACGATGCTCTAATTGAAGCTGCTGCAAGTTCGCCTAATCAGACAGAACGCTATGAACTGTTTCAAAAAGCAGAACGAATCTTGTTGGATGAAGTTCCGCTTATTCCATTATATTACGGGCAACAGCCCTATCTTAAGCAACCCTGGGTAAAGGGATGGCCTCCATCTCAATTAGGATTTGAACGTTTTAAGAATGTATCGTTCGAGCCTTGAGCTAGCTTAAGGCTTAGTAATCCAGCCGTTGGCGCTTAGCCAAATTTCACATAGCTTAGGCCACTCCGAAGTAGATCCCAGGTTTTTTCCAAAGCCAAATCCATGAGCACCTCTTTCAAAGATATGTAATTCTGCTGGTACTTTTTGATTACGAAGCGCCCGGTAAAATAGGATACTGTTTTCCATAGGCACAGATTTATCTTCAAGGGTGGAAAAGATAAAACAAGGTGGTGTATCTTTAGTTACATTAAGTTCAGCCGAATAACGCTTTTTCATTTCTTCGGTTGGATTCTTTCCAAGCAAAGCATTGCGAGAACCCTTATGGACATAAGGTTCCTGCATTGTGATAACAGGATATTGAAGAATTAGGAAATTAGGTTTCGCATCTACTATATCAATAGGTGCACCTGTTTTTCCTTCTATATCATTATACATTGTACCAGCAACAGCAGCGAGATGGCCTCCAGCAGAACCACCAAAGATACCGATCTTATCTGGATTGATTTTAAATTCAGTTGCACGCGAGCGTACAAGACGAACAGCCCTTAGGACATCTTGAAGAGGTGCAGGTTGTCCATAATCACCTAAACGGTATTTTAGAATAAATACGGATACCCCAAGTTTATTTAACCAACCTGTTGACCCTCCCCCATCCATACCTACGGCAAGTCTTACATAGCCGCCGCCTGGACAAATAATAATTGCAGTTCCACATGCTTTGTCTGGATCTGCAGAAAAATAGGTCAGTGTTGGATTTTGTATATTGTAATACCTACCATCTACATGTTTTTCGGGGCCGGCATTTACATGAGCACCAGGAACTCCTTCTGGCCATATTGGAATCACTAAGCCTTCTTTAGCATTAGCATAACTTAAACACATTAGCCCTAAAGCTATAGATGCTAGGTAGGATCTTAGGGATTTTAATAAATTCATTTTCATTGCGCCTTTGTTAGCCATCCATGTGAATTCATCCATGAGGCTAAGCGGTCCGGCCATTCAGAGGTAGGTCCTAGATTAGGCTTCATTCCAAATCCGTGTGGGCCTTTAGCATAAAGGTGTAATTCAGACATAACTCCTGATTTTCGAAGTGCTTGGTAAAACATAATACTATTTTCAACAGGAACTGTTTTATCTTCTTCTGTTTGTACAATAAATGTAGGTGGTGTCGCTTTCGTCACTTGTTCATCAAGGCTTAAATGATGCACCATTTCATCTGTTGGATTTAAACCAATTAAGTTGCTGCGAGAACCACCGTGTGCGTATGGCTTCTGTAATGTAATGACAGGATAAAGTAGCATTAGAAAATCAGGCCTAGCACTTACCGAATCAAGTGCAGCACCTGTTTTTCCTTCGGGAGCATCGAAGAGAGTTCCTGCGCTTGCTGCTAAATGACCGCCAGCCGAAAAGCCAAGAACACCGATACGGTCTGCTTTAATGTTAAACTCTGCTGCTCTCGATCTTACAAGGCGTATTGCTCTTAAGATATCCTGCAATGGTGCTGGATGACCATATTCCTTAAGTCTATATTTTATGATGAACGCTGTAACACCGTGAGCATTATACCATTTTGCTGGAACTATGCCTTCATGATCAAAAGCTAAGCGAGCGTAGCCACCACCTGGGCAAACAATAACTGCAGTACCATTGGCTAGTTTAGGGTCAGCTGGGTATACAGTGAGTGTAGGTGTATGGATATTTGAAACCCTCCCCCCTTCTTCATCTACTTCTGCAGTTGCATTGGCCTTAATGCCAGGAACACCCTCTGGCCAAAGAGTGATGATTTGATGGGTGTCTTTTTGGGCAAATACGTGGGCGGTCATAAGTAAGAAAGTAATGCTTAAAGCCGTTATACTGGGTTTAACATGCATAGTGAGAAAGAAACTGACTTTGGGGTTAATAGTAAGCAGGAGCCGTCTTTTAATTAAAGAAACCAAAATCTTTAATAAAGCCAATCAAACTTAAGTATCTGATATAAAAATTACTACATCCGAGCTTTACGCTCGCGATCAGTAATCGATGTTAAGGCAGCAAAGTCTTCATCTCTAGTGTTACTGTGTATACGGTAATCAAACTTATCTTGTTCTTTAAGTTCTTTTTCCGCTGTTTTCATGCGGTTCGCAATTTCAACTTCATCATCTTTTCCTCGAAGACGCATGCGATTCAAAAGGCGTTCGTGATCTATCACTATAAAGATAGTGACGATCGCTTTTTTAATTAATTCATTCTGGGATGCAAATTTGCGAAAGCTTTCTACCCCTTGTACATCTACACTCATTACAAGGTCCTGCCCGTTTTTAAGAGGATCTAGAACACTTGATTTAAGTGTTCCGTATTTCTTGTGACCATGTACCCATGCCCACTCAAGAAATTCTTCTTTTTGAATACGAGTATCAAAATCCTCGTGACTAAAAAAATGATAATCTATGCCGTTTATTTCACCTTCACGGGGTGCTCGTGTTGTAGTTGTAACAACGCGTGAAAAACCTATATTTTGATCTACTAAGCGATCACAGAGCGTGCTTTTCCCCGAGCCAGCAGGTCCAGCGAGTATCAAAAGCAGCGGTTGGCGTGGCATTCCGTTTAATAAATAAAAGAAACAATTATAAGCCAAAAACCATAGCCTAAAGATGCTGCACCGAGCATCACTGTTCGGTTTGGTTTTGCAGAGATAAATTCTAGAAAATTACGTAATCGATAAGGTTGTGCACCAAGCCAAATTGCTAAAGAAATACAGAGATAAACAAAACCCTTTTGAAAATAGATTAACGGGTGTTCATAATTCATATACCCCGCCATAAGTAGTGGCATTGCTGCCAGTAGGATAAGAATCGATAATCCACGAACTGCCAAGAAGTCGGGTACGCTCTTAAAGGCAAACAATGCAATGGCTGCAAAACCAACTAAAAGAATATTTTTGTAGTCGCCAAAATCTGCCGCTGAAAGATGCCAAATATTATATAAAAACCAGACAGTTGCGCCGCCAAAGAATATGACGGTAGCTATTTTAGATCTAGGGAACGCACGCAAAATACCCAGTGCTGCAGAGCGAGCTAAAAGAAGCGCTAGGCCTAACAGTGCTAAGACAATACCAGGTAATAGAATGGCTAGTGTGAGTGTCACGTAAGTATGCTATGATTGATGGAGATCTATTGCTTTGAGACGAGTTTAATAAAAACCAATATTATAGGCTTACATCAAGATCGCCATAAAGAGTGCTTACTGAAGCTCTTGTGATCTTTAGGGGCACTAATGATCCAATTAAACGTGGAGCTGCAGCAAATATAGCTACTCGGTTACCACGCGTACGTCCTGTATAGAGACGACCTGTTTTATCTAAACCCTCTACTAAGACCTCTTCAGTTTTACCGATAAGTGCAGCATTTCGTCTTACAGAGTTTGCTTCTAATATAGAAAGTAGAACTTGGTTTCGTTGCTCTTTTATATCCTCTGCTACTTGTGGCAGTAGGGCAGCTGGTGTACCTGTACGAATTGAATATTTGAAAACATACGCCATATCGTAGTTTGCAGTTTCAAATAGCGCGCGCGTATCTTCAAAGTCTTGATCTGTTTCTCCAGGGAAGCCCACAATCACATCTGTAGAAAAATACATATCCGGCTTAACTTTACGTAGCGCTTCAATTATTTCGAAATATCGCTCACGTGTATACGGACGATTCATCGCCTTTAGAATATTAGTACTACCTGATTGTAGAGGTAGATGTACGTATTCGCATAGTTTCGGTAAGCGGCCATATGCCTGCACTAAATCATCTTTAAATCCACGTGGATGTGGAGATGTAAAGCGGATACGCTCGAGCCCGTCGATTGCATGTATTTTTTCCAACAACTGGACAAATGGCGTTATCCCATTTGTATGCGGATAATCACGACGACCATAACTGGTAACAATCTGACCTAAAAGCGTAATTTCTTTAACCCCTTTTTCGACTAAGGTGCGTGTCTCAGAAACGATATCTTCCATAGGTCTGGAACGTTCATCTCCACGTGTTTTAGGAACAATGCAGAAAGCGCAATCCATATTGCAGCCTTGCTGAATTGATACAAAAGCACTGACTTGTTTTTCCTCAGGCTCGATATGGTCTCGAATTGTATTTTGAGAACCTACCTCTTCTTCTGTATCAATGATTGTTTCACCAATTGGAACACCTGAATCTTTAGCTGCCCTTAAGTTATCGAGATAATCTGGAACGCGGTGAAATTTTTGAGTTCCTACAATTAAATCAACATCCGGTAATTGATCTAGTAGTGAGGCTCCACGGTTTTGTGCCATGCAGCCAAGAATACCTAAAACAAAGTCAGGATTCTTTTTTCGTTTATTTAATACGTTAGCAGCTTTTCCTATAGCCTTTTGTTCGGCCGCATCTCTAACGCTGCAGGTATTAAGCAGTAGCACATCGCACTGATCTTCAGAATTAACGATACGGTAACCCCTAGAGCGTAACATAGCGGCTACAGCCTCGCTATCTCGCTCATTCATCTGACAACCGTAGGTTTTGATATGAACTCTATTCACAACGTAGAACGTTCTTAATTAAACACCTGTGGCCTAGCGTCAAACCTTCCCCAATGGCACAAAGAGGCTCGTGTTTGGTCTAGTATAAGAACAATACCCTTATTAGCTCATTGTTTAGCCTTATGAAACCTTTTGTAGCCATATTGACCGTCTTAGGGGTCTCAACTAGCTTAGTAGCTGCTGAACCCAACAAGTCGTCAACAGACGACCTCTATCAGCTTGGTAAGCAATTGTTTGATCAGTACGCCCCAGCGGAGGTTAAGGCTCAGTATGACTTTCCATCAAGAGAAGAGGCAGATAAGACCTTGGTAAAGCTACAAGAGGCTTTAGACGGAGGCTCTTTTAAAGAGTTAGCACAGTATGAATCACAAGCTCAACTAATTCTTACTTTTCTTAAAACTATACCAGAACAGGCAGATACAACTGATTGGCTAGAATCTCGAATGGATGAAATTGAAGAGGCTAAAGCAGCAACGCTTGCCCCTGCAGTGATTGCTCCGCAAAAACAAGCTCGACTTGAATCGCCTGTTATATCTGCTGTTCCCAGCAAACCACTACGAGGTACCGAACAAATACCTTATTATGCGCAGTGGCTTGTTCGTGCTAAAAATAAAACTAGGACTAATGTTGATCCAGGTTTAATTAAAACATTACAGAAAGCATTTGAAGCTGAAGGTGTACCACCCCAACTCATATGGATAGCAGAAGCAGAATCCTCAATGAATCCCTCTGCGCGTAGTCCTTCTGGAGCACGCGGTTTATTTCAACTCAAATCAGATACAGCTAAGGAATTTGGCTTAAGCACTTTTTTACCCGATGATCGCACTGATCCTTCTAAGTCTGCTCGTGCTGCAGCGCGCTATCTTAAACAATTAGGAAACGATCTAGGTTCGTGGCCACTAGCTTTAGCAGGCTACAATGCAGGTGAAAGTCGTGTTAAAAAATTACTCGAATCTCGCCATGCAAAAACGTATGCACAAATTGCAGATTCTTTGCCTGCAGGAACGCGCATGTATGTTCCCAAAGTGTTTTCAATTGTGGAAGTGCGCACAGGCACTTCACTAGACCATATACCTCGACCTAATTAAGCGTTTTGGCTTATTTGCCGCGACGCTTAAGGCCTAGCTGTGCTACTGAATAACGAACAATACTTTCGTTATGTTCAACTTCTGCAGGATGTAAAGTGGCTGCAGCAGCTAAAGCATCTTGAGCTCTTTTGAGCGCATCTTCTACTGCAGATTCATCAATCTTTTCTTCTTCAATCGCTCTTTGAGCTAGTACAGATACGCGGTCACCGATGACTTGGGCAAATCCATCACCAACAACAATTGCAATTGATTTACCGTCTTTAGTGATGCGCAGTTCTCCGCTTTGTACCTGGGTGATTAAAGGTATATGCCCAGGTAGAATTCCTACTTCGCCTTCCTTGGTAGGAAGCACGACAGTGTCGATCGTATCTGAGTAGACACGAGCATAAGGAGTGACGATGTCTAACTTGAGGAGCATCGGTTACTTGCTTTTGCTTGCGGCGATAACTTCATCGATTCCGCCCTTCATGTAGAAGTCACCTTCTGCAACATCATCAAGCTGTCCTTCTAAGATCATCTTGAATCCGCGCACGGTGTCTTTAACAGGAACATATTTACCAGGAGAACCGGTGAACACTTCAGCTACGTGGAAAGGTTGTGAAAGGAAGCGCTGAATTTTACGAGCGCGATAAACGGTGAGTTTATCTTCAGGAGATAATTCATCTAAGCCTAAGATGGCGATGATGTCTTGAAGATCTTTGTAACGTTGAAGCACACGTTGTACTTCACGAGCAACTGCGTAGTGCTCGTCACCTACGATATCAGCTGCAAGAGCTTTAGATACAGAGGAGAGAGGATCAACTGCAGGATAGATACCTAATTCTGCAATCGAACGTTCAAGCACGATAGTTGAATCTAAGTGAGCAAAGGTATTTGCAGGTGCTGGATCTGTAAGATCGTCAGCAGGTACATACACAGCTTGGAATGAAGTAATCGAACCCTTCTTAGTTGATGTGATGCGCTCTTGGAGCATACCCATTTCACTTGTTAGTGTAGGTTGATAACCGACTGCTGAAGGTGAACGTCCTAGCAGTGCGGATACTTCAGAGCCTGCTTGTGAGAAACGGAAAATGTTATCCACGAACAAGAGCACGTCTTGATTTTTTTCATCACGGAAGAATTCAGCCATTGCGAGTGCCGATAAAGCAACGCGCATACGAGCACCTGGTGGCTCATTCATTTGACCGTATACTAATGCTACTTTCGATTTACTGAGATCTTTTTGATCGATAACGCCCGCCTCAGACATTTCATGGTAAAGATCGTTACCTTCACGTGAGCGCTCACCTACTCCAGCAAAGATTGAGAATCCGCTACGAGCTTTAGCGATGTTATTAATGAGCTCCATGATGACGACGGTTTTACCTACGCCAGCACCACCGAATGCACCAACCTTACCACCCTTAATAAAAGGACAGATCAAATCGACAACTTTGATACCTGTTTCGAGAATATCGGCTTTCGTGTCCTGATCAATTAGAGCAGGAGCAGCGCGGTGAATAGGATAACGCTTTACTGCGTCAACAGGACCGCGACCATCTACAGGGTCACCTGTGACATTAAAGATACGACCAAGTACACCAGGACCAACTGGTACCGAGATTGGGCCGCCGGTGTCTGTAACAGACATACCACGCTTTAAGCCTTCTGAGGACGACATGGAGATAGCGCGTGCTAGTCCAGATCCAAGATGTTGTTGAACCTCGAGAGTCAGACGTTCGGTGCGTCCACCTACTTCGAATTCAATGAAGAGTGCCTGATAGATAGGCGGAATTGAGTTCTCCTCGAATTGGACGTCAACTACAGGTCCGATGATTTGGGTGATCTTGCCGGTATTCATTGCGATAAAAGGTCGAGGTTTAGCTAGATGTAAATGACGCAGCAGCGATTTCTAGAATTTCCTGAGTAATCGCAGCCTGACGTGCTTTGTTGTATTTGAGAGTGAGTTCTGAAAGTAGACTTGTTGCATTATCTTTCGCCGTCTTCATAGCCACCATACGAGCACTTTGCTCGGAAGCTTTTGCAGATAACACGAGCTGATAAATTTGATGATTAACGTAGAATGGTAGTAGTGAGTTTAAAACTTCACTAATATCAGGTTCGAAAAGAACCTCGCGATCATCGGCATGGGGAACGCGTACACTACCACCTGTGTAGCTCGCTGAACTTATAAAATCTTTAAGAGATGGCAGCGGTAGAATCGGACGTACCTTAGCTTCTTGAATTAAAGTATTTTTATAACGTGGATAAATTACTTCGAGTGTATCAATAGACCCTTCGGTAAAATGCTTAACCATCAATTCTGCTGCTGATCTAACCTCATTAAAAGGTACGCGGTCATGAACTGGAAAATCAGCAACTAGGTCGCGTTTAGTTCTCGTTAAGAACTGCATGCCTTTTCTACCAATTACATAGAACTTAGTTGGAGTTTTAATCTCCATAACTAATTTAAATAAATTAGCATTAAGAGGACCACATAGTCCCTTATCTGTAGTCACTAATAAAATACCACGCGTCCTTACAGGGCGTTGTACCAAGAAAGGATGATTTGTTTCACCAACATGTGTTGAGAGTGAAGCAAGCATGTCGGCCATCAAGTTTGCATAAGGTCTTCCAGCAAGAGCTGCTTGCTGTGCCTTTTTCATCTTTGAAGCCGAGACTAGCTCCATCGCCTTGGTAATTTGGCGTGTATTTTTGACCGACTTGATGCGTCGGCGGATGTCTCGTGTTGATGCCATGAGCTTAAGCGGTGGGTATCTTAGGCTGAGAAGGTTGACTGCCAGCTATCACAAGCTGTCTTTAGTTCTGCTTCAATTTCAGCATCCACTGCTGCTTTAGTACGAATCTTGGTTAACAACGTGTCATGACGTGTTGTCATGAACGTTCTTAAGGAAGCCGCTGCACTCATCACTTTAGAAATAGTAAGGTTTTCGTAGTAGCCCTTTTGCATAGCCCAAAGTGTTACGACCTGTAGCTCAATAGAGATTGGATCGAAAGCAGGCTGCTTGAAGAGTTCTACTACACGAGCACCACGATCAAGTTGTGATTTAGTTTTAGCATCTAAATCAGAACCGAATTGGGAGAATGCGGCTAGTTCACGGAATTGAGCGAGTTCACCCTTCAACTTACCAGCAACTTGTTTTGTAGCTTTTAATTGTGCAGCAGATCCTACACGTGATACGGATAGACCTACGGATACCGCTGGACGAATACCTTGATTGAATAAATCAGTTTCAAGGAAGATCTGTCCATCAGTGATCGAAATTACGTTTGTAGGAATGTAAGCAGATACGTCGCCAGCAAGCGTTTCAATAATAGGCAGTGCTGTAAGAGATCCTTTACCATCAAGACGTGCTGAACGTTCAAGGAGGCGGCTATGTAAATAAAATACATCTCCTGGATATGCTTCACGACCAGAAGGACGCTTTAAAATTAATGAGATCTGACGATACGCTACAGCGTGCTTAGAAAGATCATCATACACGATCAAGGAATCCATGTTGTTTTCCATGAACCACTCGCCCATTGATGCACCGGAGTAAGGAGCGATGTATTGATTAGCTGCATTGTCAGCTGCAGGTGCTGCTACGATAATAGTGTATTCTAATGCACCTGCATTTTCTAAAGCAGCAATTGTACGAACAATGTTTGAATTCTTCTGACCAATTGCTACGTAAATTGAATATACAGGACGGAACTTTGGATCGCCAGATGCGAGGCCAACTTTATTGATCTTTGCTTGGTTGATTATCGTATCAACGGCAATGGTAGTTTTTCCTGTACCACGGTCACCAATAATTAATTCACGCTGACCACGTCCGATTGGAATCATGGAATCAATTGCCATAATACCAGTTAGGAGTGGTTGGGTTACCGATTTACGTTCGATAATACCAGGGGCAATTTTTTCTACAGGATAAGTTTCTTTGGCATCAATCGGACCTTTGCCATCGATAGGTTGTCCAAGCGCATCTACTGCGCGGCCAAGAAGTGCTTTACCAACAGGAACAGACAATAGCTTGCCAGTTGTTTTAACTTCATCGCCTTCTTTAAGCTGAGATACGTCACCTAAGATAACACAGCCTACTTCGTTTTCTTCTAAGTTAAGTGCGATACCAATAGCTCCGCCAGGGAACTGTACCATCTCATTATACATCACATCCGAGAGGCCGTCGATTTTAGCGACGCCGTCGGCAAGAGTGCGGATAGTACCGGTGTTCTTGCGTACCGCTTTGGCTGATAGCTTAGCAATTTGCTGTTCGATTTGTTCTAGGACTGTGCTCATTCGCGTGGGAGAGTTAGACTGAAAGGGTTTATACGTTTTCCGCTAAGCTTGTTAATTGGCTTGAGAGGGATGATTCAAAAATATCATCGCCAAGACGTACACGGATACCAGCTAGTAAGTCTGGATTTGATTTAACCGTTGTAGTGATTGTGCGTTTAAATTTTGCTGTGAGTGTTGCTGCAATTGATTTTTGAATCGCATCAGAAATTGGGCCAGCATGTTCAATGATTGCTGCACTGCGACTAAGCTCTGCAGAGACTAAACGTTTGTATGCATTTAATACCATCACTGCATTAGCTGGTTTGTGCGCTTCAACATATTCTAATACACCAGCCACTTGACTTGGTGATACTGAGCCATCAACTACACTCAGCTTTAGGAGCTGACGTGCAAATTGTTCTGCAGCTTTAGATTGAACGGACATTTTATATTAGACGTTAGTTAGCTCTTTAGCAGCAGCATCGTTATAGCGTGAGCGGTCAGCATCTGATAGTTCACGTGCGAGTACTTTTTGTGTTGTAGCAACAACCAAGCGGGAAATTTCAGAGCGTGCCTCTGCAAGCATTTTTTTCTTTTCCAGTTCGATAGCAGCTTGGGCTTTAGCGAGAATCGCATTTGCTTTCTCGATAGCCTCCTGTTGCTGCTTATCTGCGAAATCCTTGGAGGATTTCTGAGTATCAGCAACGAATTGAGCTGCTTTATTCTGAGCGTCTTTAAACTGCTGATCGTTTATTTGTTTAGCAGATTCTAATTCTGCTTTCATCTGCTCTGAGTATTTCAGACCAGCTTCAATTTGTTTTTGGCGCTCGTGTATCGTCCCCATGATTGGCTTGAACGCAAATTTCCAAAGAACAAATGCGACGATCGAGAAGTTGACGACCTGGGCCAACAGACGTGGAAGATCGACACCGAAATCAGTACTGATTTTGGTTATCGTCTCGGTAAGTCCGCCGGACGCTTCTGCTAATAAAAACAGCGGATAGCTCATGGGATTTTAAAAAAGGGAAGTGGTGGATTAAAACAGAATTTTAATCCACCATGATCTAATTACGGTGAATTATTTACCTAAGAACAAGGAGTAGAAGGCAACTGCTTCTGCAAGGGCCATTCCAAGAATGCCCTGAACAAGGATTTTACCTGATGCTGCTGGATTGCGGCCTACTGCTTCAACAGCCTTAGTACCAACGAATCCTACGCCAAGTGCGGCTCCGAGACAGCCTAGTGCGCCTTGTATGCTACCTGTGATTTCAGCGATGATGCTCATGTTATATATATATTTTATTGGTTTTTTGTTTCACTGTCCGCACGCATAGGCACGGTCCCAGTGTAAAGAGTGTGAGATTCTTGGAAGCTCAGTGGCTACCGTGATCCTCCTCGGCGTGATCGTCGCCGTGATTACAAATTAGTCCGATATAAACGCTCACTAATAATGTGAAGACTAAGGCTTGTACAAATCCGATTAACATTTCTAAGAAATAGAAAGGAATTGGTAGACCCCACTTCGATATCTCTGACATCGAGTGCATTAGGTTTTCGCCACCGTATACATTCCCAAATAAACGGAAGGATAAAGAAATTGGACGAAAGAGAATCGAAACGATTTCAATGATACCAACCAAGAAGAATACAACGTAAAGAAACAGATACAAAAGAAATGGAACTTCAGAACGCTCTGCCTTATTGCCGAATAGATCTTTATAGATCGCACCAAAACCTGCGTATCGAATAATAAAATATAACCATGCTATGAAAGAGACGATCGCAAGTGCGAAAGTCATATTCAAATCTGCATTTCCTGGACGAATAAATTCAAGCCAGCTGTTGGTTGCGTGGTCACGCACTAATAATGTACCAACGCCTGGAAATAAACCGCTCCAGTTTTGAATTAAAATAAATGTAAAAAGTGTGACTAGAACTGGAAATGTAGCCTTAGCTACTTTGTTTCCTACAATCGGTGAGGTTAGATCCAGGATTCCTTGTACCAAAGTTTCTACAACAATTTGGCCACCTGTTGGTTTTAATTTAGGTGTTCCAGCTGCTAGCCTAATCACTAAAATAATAACCAATGCAACTACCCAGCTAGTTACTATACTATTAGATACTGGAAGCGGTCCAATATTGAATAGGTTCTCAGCACTTTGGGATACCCCACTCTCTGCGGCATGAGCCTGCAGAGCTGCCATAAAAGGCAACGCGAGAAATGTTAGGTTTTTGATGCTGGAAAGGCGCACGCGAGGTTCGGTCGTTGTGTTTAAAGGTTAAACGAAGCCGGAGCTACCGAGTTCAGTCAACCTTGGAAAAGACCAATTTGATGGAAACTTTAATATAATTAGGTAATTCGTTCACTAAAAAACGCCTTCTAATACTGAGGCCTAAAACTTGAGTAAAAATTGCTACATTCAATAAATCATAAATAATTGATAATCAGTATATTACAATATATTAACCACTCGGTAGCGTGTAATTAAGGGTCTGTTTTTGGTGCTTTCGTTTATATAATCATATGAATAGTAATTATTTATGTAATTTAAAAGCCGTTACAATCGTTACTTTAACTTTAATTAGCCGCGAATGTCCGTTGAGTGACAGTATAGCTTCTACAGTGAGATCCGTTACAAACTGCGTTCTGTATCACTTAAGCTTACAGATAAGGCAATTTAAGGTAAATTGCCTACCTTACTTAGCTGCCTTACTTATCAGGCTAAGACCTCGTAACTGACTTAGTACATTAGGATCACCATCAATCCCGAGAAATGCACTTTCTTACGTCATCAACCATAAACTCACGCACTGAGGATAAACTGCCTGGTTCTATTACAATAGGGCTATCTAAAAATCGCTGCACAAACTATGGAGTGAACGTTCTTAAGCCTGTAAACAAAACACGATCACAATAAGATTTAGTGATCGCGATTGGTGGACTTCAGGGAAGAAACTTTTTAGACAAAACATCTAGCATCCCTTGTTAAACGCTAACTAGAACTAAAAGTCCGTTTCAACTTGTAAGTGTATTTCATATATAAATACACCTTGTTTTTTAATTTCCGCAGCAAATTCGAATTTTAATTATCGAATTATTTCTAAAATACTCATTTCACTTTTATTGCATTCAAAGAGTTGTGACCTTTTGAGCGAGCTTGGAAAACAGTTTCTTTATCAAATGGCCACGGATCATTTGTTATATTTAATTGTTTTTCCATAGTAACGTTTTTGTATACCGAATCAAAATATGGTTTATGATCGGTTCTAAAATACATTCGACCTGACAGCATTACTTTTTTGGATACAACTTCGATAAATTCTGGCTGCATGATGCGATTCTTGTGATGCCTACGTTTCGGCCACGGATCTGGAAACAGTACATAGACAGAGCTAAATTTTATTTGCTCCGGCAGTGCAGCTATGAAGTCTAAAGCGTCTGCTCGCAAAAAATGTAGATTAGTTAGTTTAGCACGCTTCTTCTTTTTGTCTGCTCTAGTTATGCGGTCTTTTTCAATATCTAATCCAATGCAAAGTGCATTTGGGTGTGCCGCTGCATAAGCCGTTAAAAAATGTCCGTGTCCGCAGCCTACCTCCCATACGATTTCCTTAGTGTCGATAAGTTCTTTTGAAATCCATTCGGCGAGTGCAAGGCGTCTAGATTTAACTAAATCAAAATAATCAGTCGTTCGGCTCAGTGTTTCCATCGCTTTTCTTTCCTCCCCTACTCGATTCTATGTAGATCATTAAAATGCTTACATCCGCAGGATTTACACCACTTATGCGGCTAGCTTGGCCTAGATTCTGGGGTTTAAATTCAGTTAATTTAAGGGCGCTTTCTTTGCGTAGGCCTTTAATGGTTTTATAGTCTATATCAGCTGGAAGCTTAATGTTTTCTATATGATCGAGCTTAAGAATCTGCCTCTGTTCGCGTTCTAGATATCCTTGATAAACAACACGATATATAACTTCGGAACGAATTGCATCAGTTTCAGCTAAAAACTCTGCAGGAAGCTCAACTTTATCGTCTTGTCGACGCATATGAGCTGCCCACTTACCGCCTTTAGTGCTCTTCTCTTCGAAGAAGGAAATCCATTTTTGTATCTTTTGTTGTTTTGCCTCTATCCGACTTATTCTGCTTTCTGACAACAATTTAAAAGATTTTGCATAGTGCAATAAACGCAATTCAGCGCTTCCGTGATTAAATAATAGTCTATGCTCTGCCCTACTAGTAAACATACGGTAAGGTTCGTTGGTTCCTTTCGTTACTAGGTCATCAATCAGAACGCCGATATAAGATTCATGGCGTTTCATAACCAGTGGCTCAAGGCCTCTAACTTTTTGTACTGCGTTTACTCCTGCTACTAATCCTTGCGAAGCTGCTTCTTCATAGCCTGAGGTTCCATTAATCTGCCCTGCTAAAAACAAATTTTCTACCTTCCTAGATTCCAGAGATGGATATAGCTGTGTAGGCTGCGCAAAGTCGTATTCAACAGCATATGCAGGTCTTAGTAAGACTGCATCTTCAAGACCTGGTATGCTATGGACCATATCCAGCTGCACGTCGAATGGTAGAGACGTAGATAAACCATTTATGTAGTATTCGTTCGTAGAACGTCCTTCAGGCTCTAGAAATAGCATATGCCTGGATTTATCTGCAAAACGTACAAATTTATCCTCTATACTAGGGCAATAGCGTGGTCCTATTCCTTCTATCTCGCCACTATACATTGCTGACTTATGCAGGTTATCTCGAACTATTTTTGCCGTTTCAGGTGCTGTATACGTTATCCAGCACGAGATTTGTTCACTGCCTGGTTTCCATCCTAGACGAGTTTCTGTCGAATGTTCCACGTGGAACATATCTTCAACATCACGCGTATCATGGAATGCAAATAGTGTTGGGCTGCTATCACCTTTTTGTTCCTCTAGCTTGGTAAAGTTAATGCTGCGACCTAGAATGCGTGGTGGTGTGCCTGTCTTTAAGCGTTCTAATTTGATTCCTGCTTCGAGTAGACTTGATGAAAGGGATTTAGCGCTAAAGTCCCCCAGGCGACCCCCTTCATTCTTATTACTGCCTATATGCATTAGTCCTCTTAAGAAAGTTCCTGTGGTGATCACTACAGTCTTACCCATGAAATCAATATCTAGATTAGTGCGACATCCGATAACTTTACCGTCTTTGAATATCAAACCTGTGACCGTTGCTTGGAAAATTTGAAGGTTCTGCTGTAACTCTAAGGTATGTTTTAATCTGAACTGGTAAGCCTTTTTATCGCATTGAGCACGAGGGGATTGTACTGCTGGACCTTTCGATTCGTTTAGTAATCTAAACTGTATTCCTGTTAGATCTGTATTGATTGCCATCTCACCGCCTAAAGCGTCTATCTCTCTTACCATTTGTCCTTTAGCTTGACCGCCAATAGCTGGATTACAGCTCATCTGGGCAATGGTATCAATATTACCAGATAGAAGTAGGGTAGAGGCTCCCATGCGCGCTGCAGCAAGTGCAGCCTCAACACCCGCGTGTCCAGCTCCACAAACAATTACATCGAAAGGTATGTTATTGTATATCAACGTATTATGAATTTTTAATGTGTTTATTAGCGTAGACGATTAAGCGCTCCAGAAAAGGCTGTATTCTACAGGACTAAATAAACCTTAATATCGAATACAATTAGTAGCCATTCTTGCAACACCAACACCAAAACGAATTTTTAGGCTAAGCCCAGGGTAGGCGATAGTAACTATAAGCCCACAGTACTATAAGCCTACTATTTACCTATGCAGAAGGACGCGAATAAACGGTCTAAGATTTGTTCGTTATCAATATGTCCGGAAATCTCTCCAAGAAAATTTAAAGCAGAACGCAAGTCACTGGCTAAAAGTTCTGTTGGTGCATTTGTATCCAACTTAACAAGCCCTTCACGTAAACATGTTTGCGCTTGGGATAAGGCATGTGCGTGACGCGCATTAATAAAAACAGCATCCTCTTCGGACGCGGGTTTTAAGCTATCTGCTTTTTTTATTATCCACTCTTTGAGTAAATCTACACCTGTTCCATTATATGCAGAAATAAGTACAGTGTTAATTTGATTAGGGATTAAAGCAGTGGGAGTAGAGACCGTTAAAAGATCTGACTTATTAAGTACAGTGAGTGTATTTGAAGAAGTAATATGTTCTGTAATACGCGAATCTGTTACCGGTGCTTTTTTAGTTGAATCAACAACGAGCAAAATAATATCTGCTGATTGAATGCATTCGACAGTTTTATCTATGCCTAGTTTTTCGATTGGATCTGGATTGATGTTAAGTCCTGCAGTGTCAACTAAACGAATACAGTGAGGACCTATGATTATCCTCTCCTCGAGAAAATCTCGTGTTGTGCCTGCTTGAGGACTAACTATAGCGCGATCTCTTCCAATTAAGCGATTGAGTAGGGAACTCTTACCTGCATTTGGTTCTCCAATAATAACTGTTCTTATTCCATCTCTTAATAAATCGCCGTAGCGCTGTGTAGCTAGCAATTGTATCGATCCGTCGAGTACGCGATTTATATATCCCTTAATTTTATTTTTATCTTCTTCGGGGAGATCTTCTTCTGGAAAGTCTATATATGCTTCAACAGTAGCTACTGCACTTATCAGCTCGTTGATAATCGGTTTCATGTGAAGCGCTAAGCCGCCTCTTAATTGGCGATTCGCTGCAGCTAAAGCTCTTTCACTACGCGCAGAAATTAAATCCATCACTGCTTCAGCTTGGCTTAAATCGATTCGGCCATTTAAAAAACTGCGACGTGTAAATTCTCCCGGTTCCGCTAAGCGACATCCGCGCTCGAGAAGATCGCTTAAGATGCGCTGCGTGATGTATGGGTTTCCGTGACAGGATATTTCAAGAACATGTTCTCCAGTTGATGAATGCTTTTCTGGATAATAAGTAAAAATGACATCATCTACTGTGATGCCAGTTTTGTCTTTATAATCGGCATATTTCGCTAAACGAGGGCGGGGTTCTTCTGCTTGAAATATTTCAGCTAGTACGAGCGCACCAGGGCCTGATATGCGTACAATGGCCAAAGCGCCACTTCCCGAAGGTGTGGCTAATGCCGCGATAGTATCGAACGATTGAGCCATACGTTAGCTAACCAGGCTTTAACCCGGTTAGCTTAGAGACCGATTACTCTGTTGTGCTCGCAGCAATTGTTTTTCCTGGGGTGACCGTAACCTTCGCCAAGATTTCCTTAGTCAGCTTAGCAGCTAGCTCGGGTTTTTCTCTTAAGGTTAACTTAGCAGCGTCACGACCTTGGCCAATGAGTTCGCCTTGGTAAGCGATCCATGAACCCTTCTTATCCAACACTTTATGTTCAACTCCGAGATCGATAATTGAGCCTGTACGTGAGATTCCTTCATCGTACATGATATCGAATTCGCATTCAGTGAAAGGAGGAGCAACCTTGTTTTTAACGACTTTGATCTTGGTGCGATTACCAATGACTTTTCCCTCAGGGGTCTTGATTTGATCCTTACGGCGGATGTCTATACGTATGCTAGAGAAGAACTTAAGTGCTCTTCCACCAGGGGTTGTCTCAGGACTACCGAACATTACGCCTATTTTTTCACGTATCTGATTGGTAAAGATACAGATACATTTTGTTTTGCTTACTACAGCAGTGAGGCGGCGCATAGCCTGACTCATTAAACGTGCTTGTGAGCCAACCGTTGCATCTCCCATTTGACCATCGAGCTCTTGTTTTGAAATTAAGGCTGCAACTGAGTCTAAAACGATCACATCAATAGCATCTGAACGAATTAGGGTCTCAGTGATGTTTAGAGCATCTTCGCCGCTGTCTGGTTGAGAGACCAAGAGGTCGTCTAGGTTAACGCCAACGATTTTAGCATACTTAGGATCTAATGCATGCTCAACATCGATAAAGGCAGCTAGGCCGCCGTTACGCTGAGCTTCTGCAATAACACTTAAACAAAATGTTGTTTTACCGGAAGATTCTGGGCCGTAAATTTCCATTATACGACCACGTGGTAAACCACCTACACCTAGAGCTAGATCGATTGCGAGTGAACCTGTCGACAGAGTATCGACTTTCATTTTATGCGCGTCGCCCATACGCATGATTGTACCTTCACCAAATTGTTTTGTGATGGCGCTTAGCGCGAGATCTACACTTTTACGTGCGGATTGATCTACAACTGGTGCTGCTTTTTTTTCTGCAGCTTCTTTAGATGATGCGGAGGATTTTGACATAGAGAAAACAGTTTAAGGGTGATGTTAGCGGATTTATACTAGGAAATAACAGATTTAATAAAACGTTTGATTGAATCCGGCCTTAAGCAAGGCAAGGCGTCAAGAAACGTTTATAATCTATAATAGCAAGTGAGTGAACACCCCCCCTGAAATATGGTCTATTTAAACTTTGTAATAATCTTTATACCAAGTAACGAAACGGGACAAACCAGTCTCTAAGGATACTTTGGGTGTATAGTGAATATGTTGCTTAACTCGTTCAAGATCAGCGCATGTTTCGAACATGTCTCCGGGTTGGGGTGGTAGGAGCTCCAGCTGAGCTGTTTTGCCTAGCATTTGCTCGAGCATTTTTACAAAAAGTAGGGTTTCAACAGGGCGATTATGGCCCAAATTGAAGATGCGGGAAGGTCCGAGTGGCAGAGCCCTAGCTTCATCAATAGGGTAGAGTAACGCTCTAACAACTCCGTCTACAATATCATCAATATAGGTGAAATCTCGCAGGTTTTTACCTTCGTTAAAAAGACGCACCGGTTTTCCCTCTGAAATTGCCTTAGAAAATAGGCTAGGGGCCATGTCAGGTCTGCCCCAAGGACCATAAACGGTAAAAAACCTAAGCCCTGTTATCTTTAAGCCATGGGTAAGTGCGTAACTATGAGCCATAAGCTCATTACTTTTCTTTGTGGCACCGTAAAATGATGTAGGTTGATTGGTATCACTATCCTCTCTGTAGGGGGCTTTCGCTCCTGAGCCATAAACACTGCTACTTGAAGCATAAACTATATGCTTTGGCGGTGTTTTGCGGCAGGCCTCCAGGACACTTGCAAATCCAACAAGGTTGCTGTGAACGTAGGCTTCAGGATGATCCACACTGTAGCGAACGCCTGGTTGTGCCCCTAAATGAGCTACATAGTCCGGCTTAAAATGATCTACTAAACCCGCAAATTTAGCAGTGTCTGCAAAATCAGCCTGTATGAACCGAAAGTCCTCAAATTGCTCGAGTTTTGTCAGACGTGCCTTCTTGAGACTGACGTCGTAGTAATCCCCAAGATTATCTACACCAAGAACTTCACACCGATTCGTTTCAGCGAGGCGGTGTACAACCTGGTGGCCGATGAAACCGGCTGCACCGGTGACGAGGACTTTCATAGAAGGTTGATAAAGAATACTCAGCAGATGTGCTAGGATAAAAGCCTGATCAAAAGATACATTATTTTGCTGAATTGGTATGGCTCAGGCTATAGCTAATAAAGAATCGCCCAAACTCATTCGCCAAATCACCAAAATTAACAAGACAGTACTTGCACCTAAGTTAATCAACCTTATAGATTAAAACGATTTTTCGTCTGCTTATATACGTCTATGAAGATCAAGGCATATCTTAAACCCTCCTGTGGCTGGTCAAACGGCGTTCGCGCTATCTTACGCAAGCATGGCTTGGAGTTTGAGGATATTGATATCATCAATAACCGCGAAAATTATGCCGAGATGGTGAAGAAGTCCGGACAGCCACTTTCACCATGTGTTGAAATCGATGGCGTTATGCTTGCCGACATATCAGGTGAAGAAGTGGAAAACTATTTACTCAGTAATGATCTCGTTAAACCAACTGCTGAAGCAGTTAACGTCCCGACCAATGCGGGATGTTCTGATGAGGAACATGCTAAAATGGCCACTAAAACAGTTCGCTTCTTTTGAAGGTGCGGAATCTTTCAACTAACAATTTTTGAAAGTCCGGCCCTTCAAGAGTCGCCGGACTTTTTTGCGTATTTAAACAGATGCACACGAGTACAGAAAATTCCAACCAGTTATCTAAGGGCTTAGGTCTTCCAGCTAAGCAGGGTCTTTATGATCCTCAGTTTGAGCATGACGCCTGTGGCGTTGGCTTTGTTGCGGATATCAAGGGCCGTAAATCCAATGCGATTCTTAAACAGGCTATTCAAATTTTAAAAAATTTGGATCACCGCGGTGCAGCGGGTTGCGAAGTAAATACTGGTGATGGAGCTGGAGTTCTTATGCAGATGCCACACAGCTTTTTTAAGCAGGTGTGTACAAAAGCACGTATCACTCTACCTGAACCAGAGTGGTATGGTAGCGGAATTGTTTTTTTACCAAAAGACCGCATCAAGCGTCGCCGCTTAGAAGAGTTGTTTGAACAAATTGTTCAATCTGAAGGACAAACCTTTTTAGGTTGGAGAACAATTCCAACAGACAATAAATCACTCGGTGAAACAGCGAAATCAAGTGAGCCGTTTGCACGACAAGTATTTATTGGCCGTAATCCTGATTTAAAAGATGCTATGGCATTTGAGCGTAAGCTTTACGTCATACGTAAAAGAGCATACCGCGAAATTCGCACTTCCACAGCAGACGGCGCAGAATATTGGTATTCAGTAAGTCTTTCTTATAAAACATTTATTTATAAAGGCATGCTCTTAACAGAGCAGCTTGATAGCTACTTCACAGATTTGTTGGATCCAGGTCTTGAAACAGCGCTAGCGATTGTACATTCCCGTTTCAGTACAAATACATTCCCAAGCTGGGAACGTGCACATCCATATCGGTACATCGCACACAATGGTGAAATTAACACCGTACGCGGAAACGTTAACTGGATGCGTGCTCGTGAAGCGCTATTTGAATCCGAATTATTTGGAGAGGATATCAAAAAAATTCTTCCAATCGTAAATCCAAACAGTAGTGACTCGGGCATGTTCGATAACACACTCGAACTACTTGTTTTAGCAGGACGTCCGTTATCACATGCGATGATGATGATGATTCCTGAACCATGGTCGAACAACGAATCCATGGATGATGAACGTAAAGCGTTCTATCAGTATCACTCCTGTTTAATGGAACCATGGGATGGACCTGCTTCAATTGTGTTCACAGATGGTGATCAAATCGGCGCTATTCTTGATCGCAATGGACTTCGTCCTTCACGTTACTATGTAACCAAAGACGATCGTATTATTATGGCTTCCGAAGCTGGTGTACTTGATGTTGCTCCAGAAGACGTTGTTCAAAAAGGACGCTTACAGCCAGGGCGTATGTTTTTGGTCGATACAGTTCTTGGAAGAATTGTAGATGATGTTGAGCTTAAGAAACAATTCACATCAGAGAGACCTTACCGTCAGTGGTTGAATGATCATCTTGTTCATCTCGATGATATCGATGATGCACCGGAAGTGCCTGCTCCTGATCACAAGACTTTACTGCAACGCCAAGTTGCGTTCGGCTACACCTTTGAAGATGAGCGCACAATCTTAGCGCCTATGGCTAAAGACGGTGCGGAAGCAATCGGCTCGATGGGCCATGATGCAGCACTTGCCGTACTTTCAAATAAGCCACGTTTACTCTACGATTATTTTAAACAATTATTCGCACAGGTAACAAATCCTCCAATCGATTGTATTCGTGAAGAAATTGTTATCGCATCGGAAACGCGTTTAGGTTCAGAAGGTAACTTACTTAACCCTCAGCCTTCGGCATGCCGTCGCGTTGAACTTAAATGGCCAATCCTAACGAACGAAGAATTTGCAAAACTACGCCGTCAACATTTGCCGGGCCTAAAAGTTGGAATCCTTCCTATTTTATTCCGTGTAAGCCGTGGTGAAAAAGGACTAGCTAAATCGCTCGAAGAAATTTGTTCAATGGCTCGTCGCATGATCGAAGAAGAAGACATTAATGTACTTATTCTTTCAGATCGTGGTGTTAATAGTGAATATGCACCAGTACCAGCGCTGCTCGCAATTGCAGGACTACATCATTATTTAATACGTGAAGGTCTACGCACACGCGCTAGTCTTGTGCTCGAAACAGGTGAAGCACGTGAAGTACATCACTTCGCATTATTAATTGGATACGGCTGTAGCGCTATTAACCCTTACGTCGCTTTCGAAACAATCGATGGCATGATTCGTGACGGTCTTGTTACCGGAGTCGATCATAAGACAGCATGTAAAAACATGGTTAAAGCCGCCGCTAAGGGTGTGATCAAAGTCATGTCCAAGATGGGCATTTCTTCTATTCAAAGTTACCGCGGAGCTCAAGTATTCGAAGCGCTTGGTTTACGCCGTGATGTTATCGATCATTACTTTACGGGAACTGCATCTCGTGTAGGTGGTATTGGCTTGGATGTAATCGCACAAGAAGTACTTGTGCGTCATCATAATGCTTTTGCCCCGAGACTTGCTAACGCAAACGGTACTGTTCTAGAGTCTGGTGGCTTGTATCAGTGGAGAAATGATGGTGAGGCGCATTTGTTTACGCCTGAATCCATCCATAAGCTTCATAAAGCAGTGCGTACAGGTAGTACACTTGCCTATAAAGACTACGCCAATCAAATTAATGATCAGGCTAAGAAACTATGTACACTACGTAGCTTACTTGAGTTTAAAGATAGTACTGCGATCCCAATCGAAGAAGTAGAGTCAGCAGAGGCTATCATGAAGCGCTTTAAAACAGGCGCTATGTCCTATGGATCTATTTCTAAGGAAGCGCATGAGAATATCGCTATCGCGATGAATCGTATCGGAGGTAAGAGCAATACGGGCGAAGGTGGTGAAGAATCGGAACGCTATAAGCCAATGGCTAATGGCGACTCAAAAAATTCTGCTATCAAGCAAGTAGCTTCAGGCCGATTTGGTGTAACGAGCGAATACCTTGTTAATGCTAAAGAAATTCAAATTAAAATGGCACAAGGCGCAAAACCAGGTGAAGGCGGACAGCTTCCTGGTAGTAAAGTGTACCCTTGGATTGCCAAGACACGGCATACTACAGCAGGTGTAGGATTAATTTCTCCTCCTCCTCACCATGATATTTATTCTATCGAGGACTTAGCTGAATTAATTCACGACCTAAAAAATAGTAACAGACATGCACGTATTAGTGTAAAACTCGTTGCTGAAGTTGGTGTCGGTACTATTGCAGCAGGTGTTGCAAAAGCACATGCCGATGTCGTTTTAATCAGCGGTTATGACGGTGGTACAGGTGCATCTCCACAAACTTCAATTGTCCACGCAGGTTTGCCATGGGAATTAGGTCTTGCTGAAACACATCAGACACTTGTTTTAAATAATCTACGTAGCCGTATCGCTGTTGAAACAGACGGTCAATTAAAGACAGGCCGAGATGTTGCTATTGCAGCACTGCTTGGAGCAGAAGAGTTTGGTTTTGCAACTACAGCACTTGTGGCCTCCGGCTGCATAATGATGCGTGTTTGCCATCTCAATACATGTCCAGCAGGTGTTGCGACTCAAGATCCACAACTGCGTGCACGTTTCTCGGGTCAACCAGAACACGTAGTAAATTTCATGCGTTTTATTGCGGAAGACTTACGTGAAATCATGGCAAAGCTTGGGTTTAAAACGATTGATGAAATGGTAGGCCGTGTTGATCGCTTAGAGCCAAGCAAGGCAGTCAATCACTGGAAAGCCAAGGGACTTGATTTCAGTAATATTCTCTACCGTCCTGATATGGACGATACGGTAGGCCGTTATTGCCAAATTAAACAAGACCACGGTCTTGATAAGTCGCTAGATCTTACAACGATTCTTGAAATCTGTAAGCCAGCTATTGAACGCGGCGAGAAAGTTGTCGCTAAGATGCCGATCCGTAATGTTAACCGTGTAACGGGTACAATTACAGGAAGTGAACTTACAAAGAAGTATGGTGCAGCTGGTCTTCCTGAGGACACTATCCGCCTTCACTTCCAAGGTTCAGCTGGACAAAGCTTCGGTGCATTTGTGCCTAAGGGAATGACCTTGTTCTTAGAAGGCGATGCTAACGACTACATTGGTAAAGGGTTATCTGGTGGTAAGCTAATTGTTTACCCACCGGAAAAATCCACATTCAAAGCTGAAGATAATATTATTGTTGGTAATGTTTCATTAATTGGAGCAACCAGTGGGGAAGCTTATATTAATGGAGGTGCTGGTGAGCGCTTCTGTGTACGTAACAGTGGTGTTACTGCAGTTGTAGAATCTGTTGGTGATCACGGATGTGAATACATGACTGGTGGTCGTGTCGTTATTCTGGGTGCTACGGGCCGCAATTTCGCTGCGGGTATGTCTGGTGGAGTTGCCTACGTATTAGATGAAAAAGGTGATTTCGCTAAACGTGTTAACGCTGAAATGGTCGGCATCGAAAAGGTGCAAGCACCTGCAGATATTGCAGAACTCAAAGTAATCATAGAGCGTCATTTAACCTACACTAAGAGTAACAAAGCTAAGCTCGTCCTGGATCAATGGGATAAGATGCTTCCACGTTTTGTAAAAATTATGCCAAAGGATTATAAAAAGGTCCTCGAATCGATTCGTCGTGTTGAAGAACGTGGTCTTACGGGAGATGACGCAATTCTCGCAGCTTTCGAAGAAAATATACGAGATGCAGCACGTGCTGCTGGCAAATAACTGGCAACGAACTAATCCACAACTACTTCACACGATGGGCAAACCAACTGGATTTATTGAGTATCTGAGGGAGCTTCCTGTAGACCGTGCTGCGCTTGAGCGCATTAAGGACTGGAATGAATTCCATCATCACATGGAAGAAGACAAGCTGCGTAAGCAGGGAGCTCGCTGTATGGATTGCGGAGTTCCATTCTGTCATACCGGCAAATTGATTAGCGGTATGGCTGCAGGTTGTCCCGTAAACAATCTCATACCTGAGTTTAATGATTTAGTGTTTCGTGGCCTTTGGCATGAAGCTCTTGATCGTCTACACCGTACAAATAATTTCCCTGAATTTACTGGAAGAGTATGTCCTGCGCCATGTGAAGGTTCCTGTGTTCTCGGTATAAACAATCCACCTGTTACAATTAAGAACATTGAATGCACTATCGTAGATAAAGGGTGGGATGAAGGCTGGATTAATGCAGAAACTCCTTCGAACCGTACAGGTAAGAAAGTAGCTGTAATTGGCTCAGGACCTTCTGGTCTTGCTGCTGCAGCTCAATTAAACAAAGCCGGACACAGCGTCACTGTTTTTGAACGCGCTGATCGTCCAGGTGGATTACTCATGTATGGAATTCCAAACATGAAGCTCGATAAGAAAGAAGTCGTTCTTCGTCGTATTAAACTTTTAGAACAAGAAGGCGTTAAATTTATTTGTAACGCAAATGTGGGCGATAATGTAGAGCCGCAAATGTTTTTAAAAGAGTTTGATGCAACGATCCTTTGCGTTGGTGCAACCCAGCCACGCGATTTACCAATCGAAGGCCGTTCCTTGAAGGGTGTTCATTTTGCAATGGAATACCTTGGTGCAAACACTAAGGCAGTACTTGCTGGTGATCCAAAGAAAGCTCCGATTAGTGCAGCGGGTAAAGACGTAATAGTCATCGGTGGTGGTGATACAGGAACAGACTGCGTAGGATCATCCCTACGTCAGGGCTGTAAGAGTATCATTCAAATTGAAATTTTACCAAAGCCTCCTGGTGAGCGCACAAAGGATAATCCATGGCCTGAATGGCCTAAGGTTTACCGTATGGATTACGGTCAGGAAGAAGCAGCCGCTAAGTTTGGAGCAGATCCTCGTGTATATCTCACTACAGTTAAAAAACTCGTTGCTGATAATGCAGGCCAAGTAAAAGAAATTGTAACAGTGCGTATTCGTTGGGAGAAAAATGAAAAGGGCCAATTTACGCCGGTTGAAGAACCAGGCAGTGAGCAAGTACTGCCAGCACAACTGGTGTTAATTGCAATGGGTTTCACGGGACCCGAACAAACACTTTTAAAAGAAATTGGTTTATCTGTTGATGCACGTTCAAATATCAAAGCTGAATTTGAGCAGTACACGACAAACATTAAGGGCGTTTTTGCTGCTGGCGACTGTCGCCGTGGTCAAAGTCTTGTAGTGTGGGCAATCAATGAAGGTCGCGGTGTTGCACGTGAGTGTGATCGCTATCTCATGGGCACAAGCGATCTAGCTTAATTGGAAACACTCTGGAGTTTTATATACTGCAGAGTGATCTTCAGATAGGCTTTGAGTACAGATCGACAATCTAGCCTTAGTGCATAAAGTGAATTTATCGTATGCGCTCTAAACCAATACCTGGCTCAACAGGTGAAGTACTAACTTGTTTGCCATCGCCTTATGAGGCGCACAAAGCAACAGGGTTACTTTATTTACCTCGGTTTATTGCTAAGTGCAGGTATGTGAAGAAAAACGGATCTCTTCCTGCAAGTTACGCTAAAAATTATAAGAGAGGACTTGACCGCTTTTTAAGCATGCATCTAGGTGTTGATCCCGTACAAGTTGAAGCAGCAGTGCATTCAGCTCTTGATGATGCTGATCTAGATCAAAAGTTACTCAGTTTTTTCCCAAAAGATGTACGTGCTTCTATATGGAACCGTGAGCTAGTTCAAAAAGGAATGACGGCGGAGGGACAAAAGTTTTTACTCGAAGCTCTTACTGCAATGGGGTGTGCGGACCGTGCAGATCAAATTAAAAGTGTGCCTGATTTGATCGACTTCGATGAAGGTCGAATCGAATGATAATTACGGAATAAAACGTGGGACTGGCTCTCCTAAATGTAAACGGATAGATTCAATGTTTTCACGAACCAAGGCTCCCATAGATTGACAGGTGGAATATTGGCAACGCTTATAGTGTTCACCGAGTGAATCACGCAGCATATTAATACGATCGGGTGTTGAGATATCATCAAGACACATTGGTTCCAAAAGTTTTGCTAAACGTAGCGATGCTAACTCAGCGCGTTGTAAGATAAGCGTTTGCTCTTCTCTAATATATTGCTTCACCGTTTCTGGACGTAGTTGTTTCGTACAGAATAACGCAAGAGCAGCATTTTCTTTGAAGAACTGAGGTAAATAAAAATTCAAACGACCATCGTAAGATTGTTGATCGAAATCCATCGCACGAATTCTAATTTGGGTATCTTCAAAATCAGGAGTTACAACACAGACAAAATTATATGACCGCATATCACCGAGAAGCCTTACAAAGCATCGCTCGTTAAATTTAACGAGTTCTTTGGCGACGCGTACGGGACGTAGTTCAGGACGCTTTAGCCAATGATTCGTGAACAAATCTCCAGGTAATCCTGGGATATGTTCTTCGACTAATGTTGTGCCGTGGGTAATAAAATTAAGACGATTAGGAGAAAGCAGATGTTCAAGTTCTAAGCCGTATACGCGTGAAGCATCTGCTTTTTTAACATAAAAATAATCTTGGTTATCGTTGTAAGCGTTAACGATTCGAATTCTAAAAGGGGTAGAATTTCCAAACGTGCAGAAATCTACCCTATCTACGTAGAGATGGCTCACAACCGAAAGATCTCCATCTACTTTTAATATAGCATAAACTTGTTTTAGGGCTTCGTTAAGAGCTAGCATTTCTTCAGACCTATAAATCACAGTATCCCAGAGAGTGTTTTTACCTTCAGTATCTACGAGCGGAATAGCTTCACTAAAATTGCGTAATCGCTCGTACGTAATGGGCAGATCTCTTTCTCGTTTATACCGAGTTAAATAAGTGCGTAGACCCCCACTTACTGGAAAGGTAGGTTTTCTTTTTGTAGCAACGGCCTGAGGTTGCAGCATGTCCATGCAGATCAGCTAGGCAGGATACGGTTACAAGCGCAATACGGTCTTTGTTTCATGGTATTGCTTCAATCGGGTAAAAGGGTATAGTTATATTCATGTTAAGTCTTCCAACCGAGCTGCTCATTTTAGCCCTGTTGGTTTTTGCCAATGGATTACTTGCCATGGCTGAAACAGCGGTAGTCTCTGCGCGTAAAACACGTCTCAGAAAAATGGCCTTACGCGGCGACGAAGAAGCGGCCCAAGCCCTTGCTCTTGCTGAACAGCCAACCCGGTTTTTAGCACTCGTACAATTTTGGTTAACACTATCAGGTACAATCGCAGGTGTATTAGGTGGAGCCGGTTTAGCAGAACAAATTCAAACGCTTTTAGTTGCGCATGCGATAACTGTACCCGTGGCTTGGGGTTTAGCTTATGTTGCAGTCACTGTAGGACTCTCGGCCCTGATGATTTTGTTTGGAGAGCTTGTTCCTAAACGTGTTGGACTTGCGTATCCTGAGCAAGTTGCAATGGCCTTAGCAGGATTGATGAAGGCGCTTGCTTGGTTAGCTGCACCGTTCTTAAAGATCTTAGAACTTGCAACAAATTCGATCACTAAACTTTTACGAGTAAAACCTCGACCTATATCCGAAGCGGTAGGAGATGATGAAGTAAGAGCGCTTGTTGAACAAGGTCTTCATGCAGGAGTTTTTCACCGTGCAGAAAAAGAAATGGTTGAGGGAGTGCTTGCTCTAGATCAGCTGATGGTCACCTCGATTATGACACCGAGGCCGAAGATTGTTTTTCTTAACATCGACGATCCTGAAGAAACTAACTGGAGAAAAATTGTTACAAGCGGCCACTCGTATTTTCCTGTGTATCACAGTAGTCGTGACCAAATTGTCGGTATGGTAGCAGTAAAAGCACTCTGGGCTCATTCAGCAATTGGGCTTCCAACGCATCTTAAGAATTTACTTATTTCACCGCTTTTTGTTTCTGAAACAACAACAGCGATGCAAATGCTAGAACGTTTTAAAAAAACTGGTCGTCATGTTGCTATCGTGGTCGACGAATTCGGTGCGGTTCAAGGGCTTGTTACATTAATCGATGTATTCGAAGCTATTGTTGGTGATTTACCTGAACCAGGTCAGTCCAATCAACCCACTTCAAAAACGCAGGAAGATGGAGCTTGGGTTGTTGATGCAACGCTTTCCATAGGCGATTTTAAAACACTTCTGGGTATTCAGGGCATAGTGCTTCCCCAAGAAAAAGAAGCTGAATTTCGTACGCTCGGCGGTTATGTACTAACTCACTTCGGAAGAATCCCTGCTGTTGGCGATTCGTTTGAGTGGCAGGGATTTAAATTTGAAGTAACCGAAATGGACAGACGACGTGTCGATAAAGTGCGCGTGAAGCACACCGCAGAAAAACAATCTGACCTTAAGGTAGATTAACTTTTTTGTTCAGCGATTACCTTAAGCACATCTGCAGCTTGTTGTTTGGTAGACGCTTTATAGTCAGCCCAAATGACCACTCCATTTTTAATTAGAAAAGCCTGACGCATTGCGATTTCACCTAATAGTGGAATCTTGCGCGTAGGAACACCGAAAGCTGCAATGACTGTTTTGTTTGGATCGGAAATTAAAGTAAAAGGAAATTTATGATTTTCTTTAAACGCTTTTTGAGCTGCAACGGTGTCTAAGCTAACGCCTAATACTGCGACACCTTTATCTTGAAGAACGGTATATGCATCACGCAGTGAGCATCCCTGAGCGGTACAACCTGATGTTTCTGCTTTAGGATAAAAGTAAACGAGGGTATATTGTTGTTTAGCGTAAACCTCAGAGAGTTTTAGGTTTTCACCTAGGTCTGAGATAGCCACAACATCGGGGGCTTTATCACCCACTTTTATTGGGTCTCCGAACAGTGAGCTTAAAAAGGATAAAAAGGCAGCAGCCATAAAATAGGTTAGGGGACGGATTCGCATGGTTCAATGAGACGCAAATAGCGATTTTAAGCAAGAAATGGCACATTTTTTGTCAAAAAGCTAAAAAAGTATGATTCCATGGGAACTTAACCTGGTTTTTACATGCCTAGTATCAGTTCTAGGACATCAATAAGATCACCCTCTTTAGTTGATTTCCTAGAGCGTACAGGCTAGTAATTAACGTGATACCACCTTTATGGCGGTATTGCACTTGTGCGCCTTGTTTTATGTCAGCAGATTAACCTTTCATGTCTCATTTTTCGTCCCCTCGTTTCTCACGCTACTCCCTCTTGCAGCTTGCTCTAACTTTAGCATGCATAGCCACATCACTGAGTGCGCAAACTGCGGTTCCTTATTCGACTGATGGATTCAATCCTAACGTCTCGGGACTTGTGAATGCTGTTGTAGTTCAAAGAGATGGGAAAGTTGTGTTTGGAGGCACTTTTAATCAACTGCAACCTAACAGCGCTTCCTCATCGTCATCCCGAGGCAATCTCGCACGAGTTAACGTAGACGGTACTTTGGACTCGAGCTACGACCCAGAGCCTAACGGTCAAGTTCTGGCAATGGCTTTACAACCAGATGGCAAATTGATCATCGGTGGCAATTTCACCACAGTACAACCTAACGGCATAGGTGCTCCTGTAATAGTTAATCATATTGCTAGGCTCAATCCAGATGGTTCATTGGACACGACATTCGCAAATTTAGGTGTCACAGGTACTTATACATCACAGGTTTACGGCATTTCCCTACAAGCTAATGGTCAGATTATTATTGGTGGAGCCTTTGTTTCTGTAGGTACAACTACTCGCAATCACGTAGCACGTCTAAATGCAGACGGTTCTCTTGACACTACATTTAACCCAAATGCAAACGGTATTGTAACCGGTGTATTTGTTGAAAAAAGTGGACAAGTCTTGATTGGTGGAGCGTTCAGTACAGTTCAACCTAATGGTGCTGCAAAGGCAACAACACGCGGACACTTAGCACGTTTAAATGCAGATGGATCAGTCGATACATCCTTTGATCCTGAGCCGAACAATGCTGTGACTGGATTTGCTCAGCAACTAGATGGTAAAGTAATCATTGTAGGGTCATTCGCAACTTTAACTCCTGGGTTAGCCGCTAACACAGCCGCACTTCCCGTAACTTCAGTTTCGATCGCACGCCTTAATGATGCAGACGGATCACCAGATCTAACGTTTAATACGTCCGCATCTGCTGCAATCCAATCAGTACTCATCACACATGAGGGTAAGATAATTATAGCGGGTTCAATAGGATCTATTTCAAATGGATCAGTTACTATATCCACGCCAAATATAGCGCGCTTAAATGCAGACGGTACAGCTGATGTCACGTACCTTCCTAATCCCAATTATTCCGTGAACGCGATTGCCGAGCAAGCAGACGGAAAAATTATTGCAGGTGGTATGTTTACGCAGTTAAAACCTAACTACTCCCTGAGTGGTGTTTATCGTAATGCTATCGCACGTATTAATATTGATGGAAGCTTAGATACTAATTTCGACCCGAATGCATATGGTGGTATTGGTGCAATTGCAGTACAGGCTAATGGCCAATTTATTATTGCAGGTTCTTTTTCAAGTATTGCCGGAATGACACGAGCTAATTTAGCACGTTTAAATGCTAATGGCAGTCTTGATACAACATTTGATCCAGAGCCAAACGGAATTGTTCAAAGTCTCGCTATCCAATCAGACGGAAAGATTTTAGTAGGCGGAAGTTTCACTACCTTTCAACCTAACGGCGCAACGACAGGATCTAGTACTGTAATCTCACGCGGATCTTTCGCTCGTTTAAATACGGATGGCACTGTCGATCAAACATTTGATCCAGAGCCAAGTGGACCAGTTAGTTCTATTCTAATACAGCCAGATGGTAATATTTTAATTGGTGGAACGTTCTCTTCGTTTTCTATTAATCAGGCTATTTTAAATCAACAAATAGCGGCTAAAGCTCCGACTGTCGTTACCGGTAATGCGCAAGCCACAGTAAGCTTTACTGAGATTAATTCCTCTACAGCAGGTGCTAGCGCAATTTCAGGTTATCTCGTTACAGCAAGTTCAGGGTCTACAGTTGTTTCAACAAATTCAGGTACTAAATCACCCGTTGTACTAACTGGTCTTACAAATGGACAAACTTATACTTACGCAGTCACAGTAATTTTAAATAGTACTCTTGAAAGCGGCTTAGCCAGAATTAAGGCATCAGATGGTAGTTTAGATCAAACATTTTTACCAAATCCAAGCGGACCTGTTAATAGTATTGTATATGAGGCTCAAAAATTAGCACCAGCCACAGCAAAGCATGATCAAATAATTATCGGCGGTGATTTTACGAGTATTACACCTGCTGGATATAAAACAACTGTTACAAGTATGGCGACATACATAGCACGTATTGATGCTGTCGATGGTTCAGTTGATACCACTTTCCAACCTAATCCAAACGGTGTTGTAGAAACGTTAGCACTACAGCCTAATGGGCAGATTATTGTTGGCGGTACTTTTTCCACTCTCACACCAAATCCAACAACTAAAACTACGGTAACTGGAACTACGGTAACTACAGTTACAACTCAACCAACTCCAAGACAGTTCATAGCTCGCTTGAATATTGATGGGAGTTTGGACACTAATTTTGATCCTCAAGCAAACGGACCTGTTCTCTCGGTTGGTTTAAATCAAAATAACGGGCAAATTATTGTTGGCGGTATTTTCTCTTCAATCGCTGGAGCTAGCAGAAATAATGTAGCACGTATAAATTCTTCAGGAACGATAGATAACGGCTTTACTGCAGGAGTTAATGGCATTGTAGATGCAATTCTTTGTGCAGCTGATAATTCATTTTATATTGGTGGCAGTTTTTCATCTGTGAGCACTGGTAATACTATTACAGCGGCAGGTCATCTCAGTCGTTTTACTGGCGATGGAAATCGCGATGCTAATTTTAATGTTCAACTCACAACAGGAACAAAAATTAACACCTTAGCCTTAGATCCGACTGGTAATGTTTTAATCGGAGGGTCATTTGTTAATATAGCAGGCGGGTATGCTACTAATTTGGTCAGACTTCATGCCGACACATCGTTTGATACAACTTTAGCTGCAAATCCTAACGGCCCTATTAATGCAATTGCTGTGCAAGCAGATGGGTCTCTTTACGTTGGCGGATCTTTTAGCACGATTGGTATAGCACCAATTAATGCCGCTGGTGACTTAGGTTCTGGTAAGGCAGCAAACTTTGCTCATATCGGCGGCAATTCATCTTCATTAGATTTATCATTTACAGCCTTTCCAGACGCTGCTGTGAACGCAGTTTTTGTTCAACCAAGTGATGGGAAAATTCTCATCGGTGGTTCCTTCAATAATGTTGGCACGCTATCCTCTAGCAGGATTGCTCGCTATAATGCTAATGGTACAGTTGATACTACATTTAGCTCTGCGTTAAATTCATTGCCATACATCAAATCTGGATCTGGTTCAGTAAATGCGATTGTGATGAAAGCCAACGGACAAATTATTGTTGGTGGATCGCTCGTAGCTAATGGGTCAACGACAGGATCTAGTCTGGTACAGTTAAACCCAAATGGTAGTATAGATGCAGGATTTACTACCACGGTTAATCAAAGCGTAACTGGCGTTCTCCAGCAACCTAACGGACAAATTGTTATATCTGGTTCATTCACGCAAGTTAACGGCGTAGCTCGTGGTGGTATTGCACGCCTAAACGCAGATGGAAGTTTAGATACAGCTTTTAACCCCAACGCGAACGGCACTGTAAATTCAATTGCATTACAAATTGATGGCTCTGTGGTGATGGGCGGCACCTTTACTTCTGTTGGCGGCATATCTCGCAATTATATCGCGCGTGTTACTTCTACAGGAGCTGTCGATTCAACATTTAATCCAGGAGCAGATGCGGCTGTTACAGGTTTAGCTATTGGCTCTGATGGAAAATTAATTGTTATAGGTAGCTTTTCAACCTTAGCTGGACAACCACGAAATGGATTTGGTCGGCTTTCACAAACAGGAATCACGATACAGGGTATTACTGTAGCAAACGATCTAAGCACAATTACATTAGCACGTAGCGGAACAGGCCCTGCTTTTACTACGGGTGTATTCCAATGGTCAACTGATGGTCTCAATTGGACTACGCTTGGCGTAGCGAATGGAACCATTCCATCTAATATGACAACAGCTACGGTTAAAACCTTAACAGGGGTTTCTAATGCAACAGAGTATTGGTCCTTAACTGGTGTTAATGTATTACCTAGTAGCACACCATTTTATATTCAAGTACTTGGTAGTTCAGAAACTTCGCAAGGAACATCGGCTAGTCTTGTTCAATATACACAGCAATTTTATATTAATTCCACTCCACAGTACGTTGGACCTTCAACGATCAATGCTGTTTTAGGTCAACCTGTTTATTTAAATACAGATGTAGTGTATGGACCTACAAATTATCTGATAACAGGCTTACCAACAGGGTTAACCTATAATGCGCTAACTGGTATTATATCAGGGACCCCTACAAAGGCAGGTAGCTATACAGTTTCGTTAGGACTAACGAATGCGACTGGAACGACTAACTATACAGTTGCGTTTAATGTAGCAGCTTCAGCTCCCGTTATTCCAGTAGGACCTTCTACACGTCTTATCAATCTTTCTACATTAGCTTGTGTTACAACGCCTGTTACAGATGGATTTGTAATTACTGATCCGTCGGGAAATAACGGAGCGAAAAACGTTCTTATTCGTGGCATCGGGCCTGCACTTTTAAATTACGGCATACCTGCGCCAATACTAAAAACAAAGCTAACTATAATGGATAGCTCGGGTAGACAAATTGCATCAAATACAGGTTGGGACGGTAGCGCATCATTAAGCCAAATTTTTGCGCAGGTTGGAGCATTCCCGCTTAAAACCGGTAGTCTAGACAGTGTTCTTGCACTATCACTCAAGCCAGGTTCTTACACAGCTACAGTAACCTCTACCGATGGAACAACTGGAGATGCTCTAGTTGAAATCTACGATGCAGACGCTAATCCGCTCAATATGGCCCAACGCTTAGTTAATGTATCAAGCATGGATTATGTTTCAACGGGTTACCCAGTAATTGGAGGATTCTCAATCTTAGGCAATTCTCCTAAGACAATTCTAATTCGTGGAGATGGTCCAACGCTAGCCTCTTATGGGAGCGCTAGTCCGTTAGCAGATCCTGTCCTGAAGTTATACAAGGGACAAACCGTTATTGCATCTAACACAGGTTGGTCTACTCCAACCACTGTCAACACAGCTTATCCTGGTGCCACAGCAGCAGCGATTTCGGCCGCTATTGCAAGTTCAGGAGCTTTCTCACTTCCTTCAGGAAGTAAAGATAGTGCAATTTTAGTAACACTTCCTCCTGGTACATACACAGCTCAGATTACCAGTGCTAGCAGTGGCAACGGTCAAGTGATGGTGGAGATTTACGAATTACCTAACGGTAATTAATTTTCCCAATCATCGCTTCTAAAAGGAACAGCTGGAAGACCGAATCCGCTGTACAGATTTGCTTCAGGTGCGTTATGCCATGCATATCGCACTGCCAGTGGGTGATTTACTTTAGTGCTATAAACTAAAATGTTTTCACCTGATATGACTGCTACCGCAGGAACAAAGACATGATCTTCTCCTGCGATTTCAAAAGCCTGAAGAGGCTTTCCGCCTGCAGTTAATGTCATATCATGTCCAAAGAAACTTACTTTCGCAGTTACTCCTTCAAATACAGCTGATTTAAAAGTTGGACCTGTATCGTCTACAGAGATTCCGTAAACTTTATTTTTAGCTAAGAGTGCAAGACGTCGACCAACTTCCTGTTTATTACCAGGATGTATATTATTAGGATTTCCAATATCAATCGTGATAGCCTGTCCTGTATTAGGTAGTACTAGAGCCTGTGTTTGTGCTTCTCTTAAAAAGGCCCAAGTGCGATCAGTCTTATCAGCAGCTACTTTAAAGTTCGCGAGTTGTACCCAATAAAAAGGTACATCACCCTGAGCAAAATGAGTACGCCAAGCATTAATCATTCCTTTAAATAGACGGTTATATTCATAGGCGCGACCTGCATTGTTTTCACCTTGGTACCATAAAAATCCACGAATACCGTAGGGAACTAAAGGATTTATCATACCATTAAATAAACCCGTTGGGTTTTCCTTAGGAACTATAGGAGGTCTAGGTTTAGGGTTTTTCTTTAAGAAAGCAGTTTTTGATTTCGGCTTCGCAGAGACCAGAGCAAGTGCTTTACTCCACTCATCAAGTGCAGTCTGGTAAGCTGCTAATCTATCAGGGTAAGAAGTTTTTAGATCCTGCCAGCGTTGGTTAACAATTTTTGATAAAGAATTAGATTCTAATCCTTCAGGACTCATCCAAGACTCCACATTAGTGCCACCCCAGGTGCTATTAATGATTCCTACAGGCACATTAAGTCTTGTGTAGATATCCCTAGCAAAGAAATAGCCTACAGCTGTAAAGTGACCAACCGTATCGGGCGAGCAAACGGTCCATGCAGCTATTGCCGAGTCCATTGGATCCTCAGACATCTTTCTCGATACGTATAATTGTCTGATCAGTGGATAGTGTGCTGATGCTACCTCAACAGCAACGTTGTCTAATTTAGCATTGGCAGCTTTAGGATCATACACGGCAAATTCCATGTTAGATTGACCAGAGCATAACCACACCTCACCAACAAGTACGTCATGTAAAGTGATTGTATTAGAAATAGTGCCAGATGGTGCTGTTTCTTGAATGATTAGATCTGAGCTCACAGCACTAGTTGGTTGCGCTGGTAGTGTAAGTATCCATTTACTATCAGGTCCGACTAAAGCAGAACCTGACGTCGAATGAAATTGAGCAGTTACGTGATCTCCTGGTGTAGCCGAACCCCCAATAGTAATTGTTTTATCGCGTTGTAAAACAGCATGATCCGAGAAAGCAGGAGCAAGAACAAGGTCTGCCTTGGCGGATAAAAGAAAACACAGCGCTAAGCTTGAAGTAATGAGTGGGTGTTTCATTGCAGGAAGCAATACACCCAAATACTAGCTTTGCGAACGTGAAAATGAAATTAACCAACTGTTTTTGAAGTCCGCTTAAGAAAAGCATATAAATCTTCTGCGGTTTTCTGACCAAAACCAGGCACAGCTTTGATTTCATTTACGGAGGCCTGTTTAAGTTTTTCAATGTCTCCAAAGTGTGAAAGTACAGCTTTACGGCGCATTTCACCCAAGCCGCTCATATCATCTAAAAGAGATTCTTTGATTTTCTTTGAGCGTAGTTCAGCATTGTATGTATTAGCAAAGCGGTGTGCTTCGTCTCTAATGCGTTGCAAGAGCTGTAGACCAGGGTGTGAAAGGGGTAGGTTTAAAGGGGGTCTTTCGTCTGGGAATATAATCGTCTCTTGTTTCTTAGCTAATCCAATTAATGGGGGAGGAATCAAATCTAGGGATATAAATGCTTTAAGTGCAGCACCTACTTGACCACGTCCTCCGTCGATCACTACAAGACTAGGAAGTGCTTTATTTTCAGTTTTAAGTCTGCGGTATCTACGTGCTACAACTTCTTGCATGGCTCTAAAGTCATCATTGCCTACAAAGCTTTTGATTTGGAAGCGGCGGTAGTAATCTTTATCTGGTTTTCCTTTTGCAAAATGGACCATTGAAGCAACGACAAATGTTCCAGATATATGTGAAATATCAAAGCACTCCATTGTTGATGGTGGCTCGGAAAGCCCAAGTGCTTTACCTAGCATGCGTAAGGCTGTTTCACTTGCATTTACTCCAGTAGGGTCAGTACGTGCAAAGTTGCGCGGCTTCTCCAAAGTTTTTTGCATCGCAAAAATTACATCGCGTAACTCAGCAGCTTTTTCGAAGGCATTTTTCGCTGCAGCTGCAGTCATTTCTGTTTTTAGAGACTCGATCCATTCGTGTGATTTTCCCTCTAGGAAAGTACATGCCTCTTGTACGCGCTCGAGATATGCTTCCTGAGTAACCTCATTTTCTAATCCATAAATATCTTTTCTTACATCATCATATAGCTGCCATAGATTACCTGAAATTTTCTTAGGTGTAGAGTCACTTAGTAGTACACCAAACTTGCTACGCATTTGCGATAGTGTTTTGCGTAGTAACCCACTGTGAGGGAAAGGGCCAAAGTATTTAGATTGATCGTCTTTTTTGATACGCGTAAGACGAAATTTTGGCATGTCTTCACTCAAATCGATGCGTATTAAAAGAAACCGTTTATCGTCGATAAAGTCTGTATTATATCTTGGTTTCCATTGTTTGATTAATTTACTTTCGAGCAGTAGGGCCTCGGGCTCCGAATTCACAATGATGATATCAAAATCCGCAATCATATCGATTAAGGTTTTGATCTTCGGTTGTGATACGTAAGATCTAGATCTTTGAAAATAGGTGGATACTCTTTTTTTTAGACTTCTTGCTTTACCAACATAAATGATCCGTCCTAGACGATCCTTCATTAGATACACCCCAGGTTGTTCGGGTAGGTGACGCACCTTTTCTTTTAAATTTACAGGAGTCTCGAGCACAAACTACACGTATAGCTTTTAGGAACATTTAACAATCGTCTATTAGGATTTGTAAAAGTGGCATCTCTATTAGCTTTTTAAAGAAATATCATTATAGTCTTAGGTTAAGTCATGGCTGAGTCTTATTCCCAAATTCCCACAAATTCACGTTCTGTAGCCTCTACACGCTATGAATTAGTTACACTTGGCGATGAGCTTCTACTCGGATTAACCCAAAACGGGCATCTTACCTTTATTGGATCTCAACTTGCTCGACGTGGGGTTATGCTTAAACGAAATGTAACAGTGACGGATGATGCTAATGTCATCGCTGCTCAGTTTAAGGAGAGTTGGGCTAGATCCGATGTTGTGATTACTACAGGAGGCCTTGGGCCTACTTGTGATGATAGAACTAGGGAAGCTGTAGCTGAAGTCTTAGGTCTTACCTTGGTGTTTGATAAGCAAATCGAGAAAGCAATTGAAGACCGGTTTATATTATTTGGACGCAAAATGACTCCTAATAATTTAAAACAAGCTTACCGCTTTAATAGCGGTGAGGTTTTATTTAACGCTAATGGCACAGCCCCTGGCCTATGGGTTGAGCAGGATGGCAAGGTCCTTTGCATGCTCCCAGGGCCTCCTAATGAGCTTCAGCCTATGATGACTGAGCAAGTACTGCCTCGTTTAGCTAAATTAGGGCTCTTGCTTGAAAAAGAAGCATATATTCAGATAAGAACGGCAGCAGTAGGAGAGTCGCTTTTAGAGACGAAACTACAGCCGATTTTTGATCCGTACGGCAGTAAATTAAGTATAGCGTTTTGCGCACATGCCGGTCAGGTCGATTGTAGATTAAGTTCACCTAGTGAAGAATTAACTTCAATTGAATTACAAAAAATAGCAGATCAGTGTGCGGCTCTACTAGGAGAAGACTTCATGTGTTTTGGGCACGACTCACTAGCAAAGGTTTGCGCTGATTTGCTAAGGGCACAGGAAAAAACAATTGCTGTTACAGAAAATGCAACTGGTGGTTTACTTGCCAGTGCGTTCACTGATCTATGTGGAGCAACTAAGTTTTTTGCCGGTAGTAGCGTATGCTATTCCAACGATTCAAAAATGCAGATGCTCGATGTGCCTGAATCTATTCTATTACAACATGGAGCAGTCAGCGATGAAGCAGCTGTTGCTTTAGCTTCCGGAGCAGCAGAGAAACTAGGTGCTGACTATGCTTTATCTACAACAGGATTTTCAGGACCCTGTGTTGGTGAAAAAGAAAACCCCGTTGGTTTAGTCTATATTGGATTACATGCACCGCATGGAGTATGGGCAAAAAAAATAAGTCATCCGGGCCCACGCAAAACAGTGTCATCACGAACAATCAATGGCGCACTTGATTGGTTAAGGCGTGAATTACTTAGATCCACACATGCTTCAGGCAATGAAGGAAAAGTGTCGGACGCGATGCAGTGATTAGCGTTGTATCAGCCTACTAAGTTCTTAAAAGCAGCGAGATATTTTTCTCTTGTTTTAAGAATGACATTTTCAGGTAGTGTTGGAGCAGGGGGAGTTTGATTCCATTTGATCGCGAGTAGGTGATCTCTTACGAACTGTTTGTCATAGCTTGGAGGTGATATTCCAGTCTTATAGCCATCTGCTGGCCAATACCGAGATGAGTCAGGAGTAAGAACTTCGTCGATCAATATTAAATTACCTTCATTATCTGTTCCGAATTCAAACTTTGTGTCTGCTAAAATCATTCCTGCTTTCTTGGTTTCTTCATGGCCAAGTTTGTATAGGGTTAGGCTGATTTCTTTTACACGGTTGTAGAGCTCTTTTCCAATTATAGCTTCACCTTGAGCGTCTGTGATTGGCTCGTCATGTTGTCCCTTAGGAGCTTTTGTTGTAGGAGTAAAAAGAGGTTCAGGAAGTTGCTCTGCTTGTTTTAAGCCCGATGGAAGTGTTATCCCACAGACTGTACCACTTTTTTGATACGAACTCCAACCGCTACCGACAATATAACCACGCACTACGCATTCTATAGTGAGTGGTTTTAACTTTTTAACAATCATACTACGGAGTTGAAGATCGCGGTCAGTTATACCGCGTTTTGCATATTCTGCTTCTTGGTTTGCGAAAAGGTGATTTGCAATAAGTCCCTTGGTTTTATCAAACCACCAAAGACTTAGTTGTGTAAGAATAATTCCTTTGCCAGGAATTCCATCAGGCAAAATAACGTCAAAAGCAGATAGTCGATCCGAAGCACTTAAGAGAAGAGCGTCACCTAGGTCAAAAATATCTCGCACTTTACCTGAGCCTATTTTTTTAAATGAGACGTGGTTTATCTCGGTTACAGCTTTAGTAGGAAGAGAGAAGGCTAATTGAGCGGTGTCCATGGAGTCGGCACCCTAAAATCAGTGAAAATTTACGATATAAGGAAGCTTAAAATATATTAAATGCATTTGCTTTAGCACCAGATGCCTAAATATTAGGTTTTGATGGAAATTGATAGTAGTCCCTATCGTCTAGCCCGGTTAGGACACTGCCTTCTCAAGGTAGAAACTGGGGTTCGAATCCCTGTGGGGACGCCATTCTTGAATTTAAATGCAACGCTTATCTAAGTATAAACACGCTTAGGTAAGCTTTGTTATAAGATACCCGTCACTTAGGATTTGCGCTCTTAAACCGCCCTTTCCCATCATTGCTTTATGTGCTCCTGGTGAAAAGGCATGATCCATCCACCTACAAGGACTGCATTCCTGCATGCCGCGGAACTTTACGCCCTGAATTTCAAATTCAACTCCTATCAAACTATTAAGATCAATTCCACGGGTGATTATATTACGACGTAAGACGCCAACGTGCTTAGTAGTGCACCCAAGTTGATTCGAAAGGTCTTGAAATACTTCGTAGCTAAAAAAAGTAGCTTGGCCCTTGTAATCTGGTTTGTGATCACAATAACGGTCACCTTCTAGCCCTCTGCCTGCTAGACAGTTAACCTTATCCACTTCAAGCGTAGGATAATCACCAGCTTCTAAACGGTCTCTACCAAAATTGTGTCCTGGAGAGATAAATAGGTGAAGAATATTTATATTTGAAATCTGTGAACTCACGTTAAATAATAAATACACCAAGGCCTAAATTAACAAGCCTGCATTGATTAGCTTTAGTCTGAAGAGTGGTAAGAATCTGGCTGGCATGTTTACTCAGTCTTGGACAAATTAGAGTTATGCAAAGGATGCCCAGTTTATTAACACGCAGTCTTGGACTATGCCTAGGATTAATCACTTTTAGTGCTGTAATAGCTAGCCCATCGGAGTTTAATTTAAATCTCCCGAAGGTTACTGCAGATAGTCTAATCGAGCGCACGAATACCTCGATACGATGGTACCGTGAAGTTCAACTTGGAAACCAGTGGATCAGCCAGCCGAGTGATATTTATTATTGGAATACTGAGCATACGCTATCGAATCAAATTTTACAGACCACCTTTCAATCGATTACAGCGCAGGTTCCATTTGTTGAGGCGACTTCGGTAGGGCAAAAAAAGAAAGCTATTGAGCCAGTAGAAAATGATCGCATCAGTCAGCTTGCAGCAGAGCGAGCCAGTGACATAGATCAAATTAAGGCTCAGATTAAAATCTCTGATACTGCTATTAGAAATGAACGGAGTGTAGAAGCGCGTGCTAATCTTGTCACTCGCAGATCTGCACTACAAACACAGCTAATATTTTTAGAAAAGTTAAGAGATAACCTACAAAAAACTGGAGGTCTTTTAAAAGTACCTGGAGAGGCGCTTGATTCAACGACATTAGTAGGACAACTCGAGGGACTACAGCAGTCTATTGCTGACGAACTTACATCAAACAGCTCTACTGTGTCTGTTGATACAACAAACCTTAAAGACTTAGATTCTGGTGGATTGTTTGCCCGAGCAGGAGGACTTCTTGCTCTTACTCGAGACCTCCGCGGTATTGATGGATTAATCTCCGCAACCACACAATTACAGAAAGGATTATTGAAATCCGAAGAGCCTTTCCGAGCAGCATTAAGGACTGTCGTACAACAAGGAGACCAAGCTAGAGAGGCTATGCAAAGCCAAGATCTTAAAGTTGTAGCAGATGCACAGCATAGTACCGAAAAGCTATCCGCAAATTTCGAAAAACTTTGGGCAGCTCTTCAACCTCTGCAAGAGGCTGGACTACTTATTGAACGCAGTAAGCACAATTTACAATTGTGGCATGACGCAATTTTACATCGTAATGAAGATCTTGCTAGGGCTCTACTGATAAAAGTTATCACACTTTTTTTGATTATAGTTTTTGTACTTCTACTTTCAGAATTTTGGAGACGCGTTACTTTTAAATATGTGAATGATGACCGTAGACGCAGGCAGTTTTTATTTATACGGCGTCTAGTCACAGGTGTTTTTCTGGCGGTGATTATTATCGCTGGTTTTGTCACCAACCTCTCATCGCTTGCAGCGTTTACTGGAATTTTAACGGTAGCTATAGCCTTAGCGCTGCAGACAATTATTTTATCTATAGCTGCTTACTTTTTTATTATAGGTAAACATGGCTTGAAAGTAGGTGATAGAATCACTGCAGGAGGAGCCTTAGGTGAAATTGTGGATATAGGTTTAGTACGGTTTTATATCAAAGAACTTTCCGAAACAGGATCCGAATTAAGACCTACAGGTCGTATTGTAACATACCCTAATTCAATTATATTTCAACCCGTACCTCTATACAAACAGATGACTAGCACTACTTTAATTTGGCACGAGATCGTGATCAATGTGCGGGTAGGAGCAGACGTATCCTTAGTAAAAGATAAGGGATTATCTGCTGTATTATCTGCATTCGCAGAATATCAGTCTTTGCTTGATTCTCATACACTTAAAGGAGACTGGATATTAGGTCTAAAGATAGATGCTCCTGTACCTTATGTTCTGACACGAAGTAATGATACAACGACTGACGTCATCGTTTTATTTCCTGTTAATTTGCTGCACGAAAATCAAATTGATCAACTCGTAATTAAATCAATTGATGCAGCCATTCAGCGAGATGATGCATTCAAGAAATCAATTGAAGGTACTCCTTGTATAGCGATTTACACTGAAATGTAATGAGAAGAATCTTTAGTCTGGTACTCGTATTATGTATTACGTTAGTTGCGTATGCAGATCATGATAATCTACAAAAAGATGTAGTCTATGGAAATGCTTTAGGTCAGTCCTTACTTCTTGATGTTTGTCGACCGCCTCAGCCTGGGCTCCACCCGATAGCACTTTTAATACACGGCGGCGGTTGGTCTACAGGAGATAAGGCAGGAAGCAATAAACCTGGAGATGGAGCTGATATCACTCCTTGGTTTAAGCCATTGTCTGAAAGTGGCTTCGTTTGGTTCTCAATTAATTACCGTACTGCACCTAGCTCACGTTGGCCTGCATGTTATGAAGATGTTAAGACAGCAGTAAAGTGGATCAAGTTACATGCATCTAAATTCGGAGGTGATGCTAGGCATATTGTTGTGATAGGGCATTCTGCGGGTGGCCATCTTGCTTTTTTACTTGGTACAGAAGAAGACCCAGCACTACGTGTTGAAAGCATCGTAGGCTGCGCTCCTGTCACAGATTTCGAATATGAACTACCGATACGTAAAGAGATAAGTAAATCTCTGCAAATGCTGCATTCGATATCTAAGGAGATAACTCCACAAGCACACGCGATTTTGAAAGATACGGCTCCAATAAATCATGTGCATAAGCAAATGGCACCTTTCTTAATTATACATGGACAAGCTGATAAAACCGTACCAATTCAGGAATCGATTAATTTTCAGGCAAAGGTCCATGCAATGGGTGGTGTCTGTGATTTAATTCAAATTTCAGGAGCACCACATAGGTTGCTATCTTATACCGATCATGATGCTCAGTGGACTAGCAAAATGATTGCTTGGATTTTATGCCACTGAGTAAAAGACCTGTAGCTACAGGAATTTTATCGGTTTTTATATTAACTGGATTGTTGGATTTTCCGCCGGCGTGCTCTTCTGCGATCGGACTTAATAGGTTCTAAGGTAGGCGGAATAAGTAGGCTTAGGTTTTGCTCTAGTTTTAGAACAGCTAGTATCGCGAGCAGATTTACCAAAGTGATATTACCACAGCCGTTTTCTAAGTTCTGATAAGCTGAGCGGGAAATGCCTGAACGAGCAGCCATGTCTGCCTGGGACCAATTATGAGATAGGCGTGCGTTTCTTAGCCCTTCAATAAGTGGTTTGAGTGATTCGGCTATTATGCCGTCAAACTGATCCATTGAATTACAATGCATGATATATTAGGCATAAACAAACAAATAAATCATAATGCCTATTATATTATGCATTGATTGGGTTATACTTATGCTCTCTTAAACTTATACACCGTATCCTAGTGTGAGTGACTCACTAGGTATACTATTGCCTCGCTGCTATAATACAGCTTTCTGGAAATACCCCTCATGCTTTTGCCTCTAATCCGCCGCATTCTAAAATTTAGCTTATGGTTTTCGATAGTCTGTGTTGGAACACTAGCGCTTAGTATATTGGCATTTAGAAGAGGAGAACCTGTTAATGCCCTTTGGATGGTTGTAGCTGCGCTATGTGTGTTCGCCATCGGGTACCGATTCCACTCGGCATGGCTAATGGCAAAAGTACTGACCTTAGATAAAACGCGCGCTGCACCTTCGGTTGTAAAAGCGGATGGTAAAGATTATATAAGTACAAACCGCTATGTTGTCTTTGGGCATCACTTTGCAGCAATTGCGGGGCCTGGACCATTAGTGGGTCCTGTACTTGCAGCACAATTTGGGTATCTTCCAGGACTTTTATGGATGCTTATTGGAGCTACGTTAGGCGGTGCAGTGCATGATAGTGTAATTTTATTTTCGTCAATTCGCCGCGGTGGAAAATCGCTAGGTCAAATGGTGAAAGAAGAAGTAGGGCCCTTTGCTGGATTTGCAGCACTAATTGGTATTTTAGGGATTATGGTAATTTTACTCGCTGTTCTTGGACTTGTAGTCGTAAAAGCACTCGCAAATAGTCCATGGGGATTATTCACAATCGCATCAACAATGCCTATTGCATTGATGATGGGTTTAGGAATGCGTAAAGCAGGACAGGGAAATAATAATTTAACATGGATTAGTATTTTTGGAGTACTTGCTTTACTGGCTGCAGTGTGGGGTGGGAAATTTATTCCCGGTTCTTCACTGGAGCCTTATTTTACTTATAGCGGTACACAGCTTGCATGGGCTTTAATGGTATATGGATTTCTTGCTTCGATAGTTCCTGTGTGGCTGCTACTAGCACCACGCGATTATTTAAGTACGTTTATGAAGATTGGGACAGTGGCTATGTTAGGAGTAGCGATTATTATTTTAGCTCCTGTACTTAAGATGCCAGCCCTGACTCCCTTTATAGATGGTTCTGGGCCTGTATTCGCTGGTCCTGTTTTTCCATTTTGCTTTATCACAATTGCTTGTGCAGCAGTTTCTGGATTTCACTCCATCATTGCATCCGGCACGACCCCTAAATTAATCGCGAAAGAAACAGATATTCGCATGGTGGCTTACGGTGCAATGGTGACTGAAATGTGTGTGGGTGTAATGGCCCTAATTGCAGCATGTGCAATGCAACCAGGTCAGTACCTTGCCATTAATATGGCCGGAGATGCTCAGGCAGTAGTTACAAAAGTAACTGCGCTAGGCTTTCCTGTAACTGCATCGCAGATGAATCAACTCGCTTTAAGTGTTGGAGAAAAAACAATGATCGGCAGAACAGGTGGAGCACCTACTTTTGCAGTTGGTATGGCAGAATTATTTTCTGCAGCTCTTGAAAAAACACATCTTGGTAAATCAGTGCATCAAGCAGTGCTTTCACTCTGGTATCATTTTGCAATCATGTTTGAAGCATTGTTTATCCTAACAACCTTAGATGCAGGAACGCGTGTGGGACGTTTCTTAGTGCAGGATTTACTTGGCTATAAGTGGAAGTCACTGGGAAATACACAGTCTATTTTAGGCAGTGTGCTTGCCACTGCTTTATTTGTTGGAGCGTGGGGTTGGTTTTTATATCAAGGCGTACTTGATCCTCTAGGAGGTATTAATTCACTGTGGCCAATTTTCGGCGTAGGTAATCAATTACTCGCTGTAATAGCTTTGGCTTTTGGAACAACTGTTTTAATTAAAATGAAACGAGTCCGTTATGTTTGGGTAACGCTCATCCCTTTAATCTGGTTACTCTCTGTCACAATGACTGCGGGATTAATGAAGATTTTTTCAAATAACCCAAAATTAGGATTTCTCAGTGGAGCACAAAGTCTTCAATCTCAATTAAGCACAGCCACAACGTCTCAAGCATCTTCTTTTCTAAAACAGCAAATTTTTAATGGTTATGTGGATGCACTAGTTACAGCAGCATTTTTACTTCTGGTGGCTATAGTAGTCATAGCTAACGCACGTGTTTGGATAAGGCTCCTCATCAATCCAAGCAGCGCTCAGTTAAATGAGGACCCTTACGTCGCTGTCGCAACTAAATCTGTTTAGGCCAACTGACGGCTTAAGCGTGATTTGTACTTACGGCCAAGTTCCCGGTTATGTTCGATAGCACCAGGAATATTTTGGCTCCTTAAAACAGGCAGTGAATGACCGTTTGCTTTTAGCCAATCCATTGTATCTAGCATAAGCCAATTTAGAACCGAACAGCCAATAAATGTACTCGTGGGTCCACCTTTGACTTCGCCATTAAGATCTACAATTGCGTCTCCTAGTACTCCTCCATTGTCTAAAACATAATCAGCAACTTCGAAAAGGCGTTTGCTACTTTTATGTTGAGAGGGGGTAGCTTCAGACATTGCCATACAAGTTAGGGCTACAACAGTAAGACCTTTTTGCTTTGCGTAGAGTGCTACATCGATAGGTGACCCGTTTTTACCTGAATTTGAGATAACAATAATGACCTCTGCTTTACGCAGTTCGTATTGACGGTCGTAGCGCTCAATCAAACGGCTTCCATAGTCAGGTAGATTTTCAATAAACCCAGCGGTTGGATCCATGATACCTGTGACACAGACTAAGCCGCCTGCACGTCCAATAATCTCGCGTGAGATGAGTTCACTGTGTCCGCTACCAAAGGTGTGTACTACACCGCCTGCAGCTATACTTGCTCCAATTAAAGGGGCTATTTTAGCAATTACAGGTTGGTTCTTTTCACGTGCTTTAATAAGCAGGCTATTGGCTTTATCAAAATAGGAGTCGGAAAGAGATAGCATAAAGTTATTACTAACATGAGTTTTCACGCGATAAACAACAATCTCAAGTCGTTAAGCTATAACGCATAGATGTTACGGGCTCGACTTGGAGGCATCTTGGGATTTCCTTAGACATTGTACCTATGGCACTTCCCGTTGAACGTCCTGCACTCATCCTAGCTGATAAGTGGAAAGAATATCAGATTTTAGAATCTGGCGATGGTATGAAGCAGGAAAAGTGGGGCGCCTATTCGTTAGTACGACCTGATCCTCAGATTATATGGCCAAAGTCCGGAGCAAAATTGGGCTCAGGTATTTCTAAGGAGGCATGGTCAAAGTGGGATGGTTTTTACCATCGCAGTACGACTGGTGGTGGAGAATGGGAATATAAAAAAGCCTTACCTGATCAGTGGGAAGTAAGGTATGACTCTTTAGGCTTAAAATTTAAAATAAAGCCGACCTCCTTTAAACACACAGGACTTTTTCCTGAGCAGGCCGTAAATTGGGAATGGTTTTCTGCACTGATAAAAAAAACAAAAAAAGAGGGCCGGGAAGTTTCAGTGCTTAATTTGTTTGGTTATACAGGTGCTGCAACCTGTGCGGCTGCTAAAGCAGGTGCGAGCGTTTGCCATGTTGATGCGGCAGAAGGCATGGTTAAGTGGTGCAGAGAAAATGCAGCGCTTAGTGGTTTAGCTGATGCACCTATTCGTTATATTGTTGATGACTGCCTTAAATTTGTAAGGCGTGAACAAAAACGAGGAAAATTTTACGATGCAGTGATTATGGATCCACCCACATATGGACGTGGAGCCGCAGGAGAAATGTGGAAGTTAGAAGATAGCCTTTGGCCACTCTTAGAGGAGTGTCGAAATATTCTAACTCCTAAGCCGCTTTTCTTCTTATTAAATGCGTATACCGCACGACTTTCACCCACGGTCGTTTCAAATCTTCTTGGTGAATTATTTGTAGGCCGCGGAGGCTCAATCTGTGCTGGCGAAGTAGGTATCCCAATCCAGAAGGATGGGAAAGTACTTCCCTGCGGCATTTATGGCCGCTGGGAAGCTTAACTGAAAAACTCAGACCGTCTTAGGCGATCTGAGGAACTACATAAGCTCCACGGTATGCACGCTTAAGCATTGCATCAGCCGCAGGATTATTAATGAACGATTCTTTTGCTGTATCTACAGCAAGCATCGCTCCGAGCGATAACTGAGTTTCTTTAAGACGAACTCCGTTTAACTTGAGGTGATCAGCCATACGACCGAAGGCCTCGGCAAGACTAGGAGTCGAACTTAACGTTTCACGAATCTCTTTTCCTGCAGCCTCTTGGCCTAAGCGGTGTGAGATATTACCTAAGTGACATAGAGCACTTGAAGTATGACCTTCAGTAACTGGACCATATTGATCTGCACTTTTACGGCTCTTCACTACATCGATAAAATTCTGCATATGGCGATCTACACCCTTGAAGTGTTTAACCATTTTACCGGAATGATCAAATGCAGTTGCGGTAAAATATTCGCTTGTGACTAAGTAGCCGCCTTCACAATCGATTACATTACCAATAGAAACACCTTTGTATTTATCCATTAAAGATGCACGTGCTTCTGCTGCCTCAACACTGCCTGAATCATCTCCACCGCCTGTTGTAACTTTTTTTCCAGGAAGGCCTCTGACTTCAAATACAAGTGGAGCGGTTGCATAATCATGCATCACTACTTGGGTATTAGGTGTATTGCCATCATCGACATAGCCTAGGCGGCCGCCAACACTGAGCGTGTGACGTGGTAGACCTGTTTCACCTAAGAACCAACGAGCAACGTCCATTTGATGGATGCCTTGGTTTCCTACGTCACCGTTGCCGGTTTCGTAGTGCCAGTGCCAATCGTAATGAAGACGCTTGCGATGTAATTCTTCGAGTGCTGCGGGACCTGACCAAAGATCATAATTAACAGACTTAGGAACAGGTTGAGCACCTGTTGTTTTTCCAATGCTGCCGCGGTATTTATAACAGAAGCCACGAGCTACGGTAATCTTACCTAGATTGCCTGCTTGAATCCAAGCAACTGCTTCACGTAGACCTTCGCCTGAGCGGATCTGAGTGCCAGCTTGAACAATACGGTTATATTTAGCTGCGGCACTGACTAATTGTCTACCTTCCCAAATATTATGAGAAACTGGCTTTTCAACGTAGACATCTTTACCTGCTTCACATGCCCAAATTGCTGCGAGTGAATGCCAGTGATTTGGCATTGCAATTGTTACAGCATCAACGTCAGGAGAATTGAATAGCTCCCTTAAATCTGAGTATCCTTTAACGCTACTATCTAATGAAGCTAATGTGTGTGCTAAGACAGCAGAATCAGCATCACACACTGCTACCAGTCGCACACCTTTTGCTTTTTGAATACTTGAGATATGGTTTTTGCCACGGCCATTGAGGCCGATAACTGCTATACGAACATCGCTGTTAGCATTTGTAACTTGCCCCCAGCTTTTAGCTGAGAGGACAAGCCCTGCGGAAGCCAGGGCTGAGGTTTTGAGGAATGTACGCCGATTTGTGAGGTTCATGGGGTTGAAATATATTTTGTGTATTCGTCTGAAACGTGAGCGGTTTGCTCGTCTCCTAAATGAAAAAAGAATCTGTAGCTTAAAGTTAAACTTGCACCAGCAGGAATAGTTAAATCACCGGCATGTACATCCTTTAAATTTTCATAATCGTGTTTTCCAAAAGGATTAGCACCGAAAAGACCGTAGTCGCGTGCCATCCAATAGGTGGGATGTTTGAAATTATTAGGTGAGTCAAAAATAGCTACTCCGTAGGTTGTTCCATTGTGCTCTGCGTGGTAATCGCACCAGTTGGCTCGTGCACCCCATGCGTTCTGATCACGCTTACCAGTTGCTGTAACAATATGACCTGTTCCGCCAACCATCGTTCCTTTGACTTTATGTTGCATCGTCATCCATTCGGCTAAACGCATCGCCATCGTTCCATCTTTATTATCACCCATGGTAAGGGGTTCATTTACAGGTGCATGTAGCGTAACTGAAATATCAATAAAGCGACCTTCAGATGTTGCAGAAAAAACAAGCGTGCGTGAATCAGTACAAATTAATTTACCCGATGGATCTACGTAGTTGTCTTCTGTAGTTAACCGGTTTCCAGAAATGATAGGAGTACCAACAGGAATAATTTTACCCTTATTTTTAGGAGACTTTCCTATGTCTCCTGCTCCTTCATTCCAGAAATCAACATTATTAATCATACTGTGAGCAAACCAAAGCGAACGATGCCAAGGATGGTCGTGTTCTTCGCCAGCGGTTGACTTCATTGGATAGTCACGGGTGATAGAAGTGCCATCGGATTCAATGATCGGATAGCAATAAGGTTTGTCTGCTTGGGTATAATTATACTGGGTAAATAATTTACCAGCGACTTCAACGCGGATACTTCCATCCGCTGCTGTAAGTGTTACAGGTAGCGATTTTGCTTTGATTACAAGGGAACTCCCTAAAAAGAGACCCAAGCTAAGAAGACGCAAAGACGAGCGAAGTGAGGGGTAAAGCACAAAGCTATATTTAACTCCTTTTATGCTAATTCAACATCAAACCAACTTCGGACAGTCAAGTTCCATACAGGCGGTCACCGAAGTCACCTAAACCAGGTAAAATGTAGCTTTTGGCATTCAGCTCTCGATCGAGTGCTGCGGCATATACAGGTACATCGGGGTGTTCTTTTCGTAGTGCTGCATAACCCTCAGGAGCTGCAACGATACACACAAAATAGGGACGTATTGCCCCACTGTTTTTAAGCAGTGTTAAGGCCTGACATGCAGAACCTCCTGTCGCAAGCATAGGGTCTACTGCAAATACTAGTCTGTCGTGTAGTGCAGGTAGCTTACAGTAATAACTACGTGCTTTCGCAGTTTCATGATCTCTTTCTAGACCTATATAGCCGATGCTTACATCTGGAAAAGTATCTACAAAAGGCTGCACCATACTTAACCCTGCTCTTAAAATTGGAACGACAACAATAGGGTTCTGTTTTAGGATATCACCCATGTATTTTTCTAGAGGAGTCTCTACTAACTTTGTCTCCAGCGTTAGTTGACGTGTAGCTTCAATCGCCAAAAGAAGGGTGAGTTGGGTAGCTAACGTTCTAAACGTAGCAGGCTTGGTTGTTTTGTCCCGCAAGTGAGTCATGATGTGACTAGCAAGAGGATGATTAAGTAGATGCAGGCCTCCATCTAGAGAGGTAATTGTTCCGTACGTATTAGTTGAATTCACAAGAGATCTTTCTTCGCCCTGTGTTCAAGAAATGACTTGAACTCATGGCGTACTTTTTTGTTTTTCTTGGATACTTGGGCGACTAATTAAACAGTGTCTAAAGTAGCGCAGGTCACAATTGAAAAGAGCTAATTATAAAGGACTAAGTATTAGCGTGTACTCTGGTTTACCTGGTAAGAAGGGTGTAGGTTGGCCTTTTACCCATGCTTCGTGACCAGCTAAATAAAAGGCAGATAAGGGATGTCCACTTTCGCCACCCGGCATTTCGAATACGCCTTGATCTTCATGTCCTGGTGATACGGCAAAACGTTCACTTGCACCAAATGTTTGTCCTTGGATGCGTGGCATATCGTCGCCTCCAGCAATTTGCTGTTCGGGAAAATTAAGACCACGTGCTATGAAAGAAGGCAGAAGTAAGCTAAAGGGATGCTTTGATGCGAGTGTGTTTAATTTACCCCAGGTCGCCTCTTTAGGTTTAAGATGAGATACTTTAAGTGAACTCAGGACATCATTTACGCTAGAGGTGAGTAGGTTATCCCAGGAAGAATAATTATTTGCTAGTAGGTTCATAGGCTTTTGATCAACGATCGTCCAAAGCGTATACTCTGAAACCATATGCCTGTATTGAAATTCTGGATAGTTTTCAACGCAGGGCGCAAAGATCGGGGTAAAGACACGATTCCATGTTGCGAGGCGAAATTCCCTTACTAAGCGATAAGCTGTAGAATCCGTGTCCGCTTTTAAATCACCTGTTAGTACCGCTTCAGACAATTGTTCAAGAGTGCTACCATGTTCAGGATGCATGGATTCTATCGTACTTAACAGAAGGGGTCTCCACTTGTTTAGAATAAGTGCTCTATTATCAAGTTGGATCGCTAAGAGATCAGTCGGTATAACTGAATGCGGTTTGTCGGTTACTAATGCCTTAAGATCGTCTCTTATCTGGGCTGCACGTGCAGGGCGTGCATAGCCTGCGTCACCTAGAAGCTGTAAAGCACTGCCTCCAAGGACACGCTGATTTGCTGTCCACAGATAGGACACATCTTTAGGACTCCATGCCGGCGTTTCTTCGGAAGATAAAAATCCGTCCCAGTGTCTATCTCCATAAACCCAAGGAACAGTTAAGCGACCATCAAAGCCCACTCGCTTAGGTATTTTGCCTGCAATAGTCCAAGCAATCTTTCCTGAGCTATCTGCAATTAAAATATTTTGCACTGGAATCCCTGCTTTGTGGGCAACCGCAATAGCTTCATCTACAGTATTTACTTTCTCCATACCTAATAAAGAAAAGTTAAAAGCCTGATGCATATGCCCACTCCAGTGCATTGCAAGTAAACGTCCATCGGAGTCCTTTCCAGTAATAGGTCCCCATATTGTCCAGTCGGTTGTCATTTTAACTGGTTCAGAACCTTTGACTAAAATAACTGCATCGTGATGTGTTATTTTTAGTAAGCCTGATTTACCTGGCCCATGGTACTGATCATCTTCTTCGCCACGTGCTACCGGAACCATATCTGCAGTATCAACGCATGAATTTGTGAAACCCCAAGCGACATGGCCATTACTTCCTGCAATAATTAAAGGAGTACCAGCTAAAGTCACTCCAGTTACTCGGTTATAATCCCAAACAAACGACGCGCGGTACCAAATTCCAGGTACTGAAATAGCTAAGTGCATATCATTTGCAATAAGTCCAGCTCCCGTAGAGGTATGTAGACCTGAAATTGCCATTGAATTTGAGCCAGGCATTAAGCTGCCATCATCTACTGCTTCACTAATAGCCACAGGTTTAGAATCACGTATGTTGATAACATCGGGTCCAGGAATAGGAATACGCGGGCCTACACTGCCATCTAATGCAGCATCATCGGGTGTCTGAAGTCCTGCAAAAAAAGGAAGGCTCTTTCTACCATAGGTATCATGTAGTGCGACTAGACTTTGCTCATAACGATTTTGGTCGTCTTGGAGAGTAATAAGCATAGCAGCAGCAACTAAGACGCAGTCTTCAGGTTGCCAAGCAGCAGGGGTCATCCGAAGAACAGAATATTCGAATGGTTTACTCTTAAGTGCAGCAAGGCCGGCGTTAACACCTGCAGTATATGCTACTACAACATCTCTTTCTTCAGCAGATGCATCTAACAGTACTTTTTTTGCAAGTAAGCGGAATTCATTTTTACGCGCAGCTTTATCAACAGCTATTGCACGCTTACCAAAGAGTTCTGCCAGTTCTCCTGCAGCGCGTCTACGAGTAAGATCCATTTGAAAGAAGCGATCTTGGGCATGAACAAATCCTAGAGCACGTGCTACATCACGACGTGTTTTCCCTCTTATTGTAGGTACTCCCAAATGATCCCGTTCAACAATAACTTGATTTGCTAAGCCTTCAATAGAGCTAGACCCGTCGATTTGAGGAAGACTTAATTTAAGTTTCTGGTAAGCCCAGAAACCTAAGCCGCCTGATAAAATAACGAGTATTACAATAAGGCGAATGGCCCAGCGCAAAAAAGTTTTCACAGGTAATTTAGAGAATATAATTATATGCCATACTGTTTGCGTATAGTCGCAACTAGATCTGCTACTGGCAGGGAGGCATCTAAGGTTATAATGCCTTGGGGTTCTTCAAGTGCAGTAAACTGGGAATCTAAAAGTGATTCCTTCATAAAATGATGTTGTCTGGTTTTAAGACGGCTTCGGAGAAGTTCTAGGTCTGCTTTTAAGTAAACTACTCTTACCCGTGCTTTATTTGCTAGGAGTGCATCGCGGTGTGACTGTTTTAATGCCGAACAAGTGAGTATATATGGCGTATTACTTTGAAGATTATCTTCTATGTGTGCTCGAATTGATTTTAACCAAGGAGCTCGATCTTCTTCGTTAAGAGGAACCCCAGATCCCATTTTTTGTATATTATTAGCAGAATGAAATTCATCTGCATCTTTGAATTTCCATCCTAGAGCTTCGGCGAGCGCTTTACCTGTTGTTGTTTTACCACATCCAGCAACACCCATTAATACAATAATCGAAGGACTTTGAAGCTCCCAGGCATGCGTAAGTGATGGATCACGGCCTTCGTCAAAATCTTGTAGATCAAACATTGTCTCAATCGGCTTTCCTTCCACGCCGCATTCAATCATGCGTGTTTTTAAAATATGTGAGCGGCTATCTCTCCAACCTAATTTGAGCATGAAGGCATTCCAGTGCTCACATTCTTCATCTGTGCGTTGGATGCCGTTAGCGTGTGCCCAAGAAAGTACTGCGCTATCATCTGTTAGTTGCGCTGCCTGCGTTTGCAGTTGTGTAAAAGTTACACCAAGAAAGCGGCAACAGCGTGCATCAAACATAAGCGGCTTAGTATCGCCTAGGTTAGCTTGATAGTCTGAAGGCAACTTACCCACTGCGTGAAGTCTGATTTTATCCATCATTCTTCCGAAGTAAACAAGACGACCTACTTTGATGTAGGGACTGCGAATGCCGGGTACAAAAGCCATAGTATAAAAAGGTTAAAAGAATTATTCTTTCCAGATATACACTGCTGTTACCCATGCGGCAAATACAAGTGTTGGAGCAGTAATCCACCATGCACTAAAGGGAATTTTATAGCGAGGGATTACCCATGCAATAAAAAGACATTTAACGATAATTAAGACCCAACATATAATCATCAATCGAACTGTACGCTTATTGCGCGGAATATCTTCTTGAATGTTTATTTCCTTAATAAAAGAATGATTATAGTCCTGGTTGGAAATCTGTGAATTAGATTTATTAAAGTAAGGGAACATAGCTTAAAGGATTTTTTAATTGCGAGCTGCAGTAGTAGCCAAACTTTTCAAGTAGGTTGCTGCACCTGAGTGAAGTATGTGACTGAGTTGATCTTCAGTCATTCTCCATTTCCAATTACCCTGGCTTTTGCCTGGAGTATTGAGTCGAGCCTCTGACCCTAAAGCAAGGATGTCCTGCATGGGGATAACCGCTAAGGAACTTATGCTTTGGTAAGCAGACCTAATTAAATCCCACGCAATCTCGTTGCCCGCAACACGAAGATAACGTCTTGCATGATCACGAGTTGATTCATTTGAAGACAAATACCAACCCACTGACGTATCGTTGTCATGGGTTCCTGTATAGATGACTTCATTTGCGATGAGATTATGTGGAAGATATAAATTTGATTCATCTCCACCAAAAGCGAACTGCAGTACACCCATGCCAGGTAGACCCGTAGCTTCACGTAGTTCAACTACACTTGGGGTAAGTATGCCTAAATCTTCTGCGATGATTTTTGCTTTCGGTAATGCTTTCTTGATGGCTTTAAACAGGTCTAGACCAGGAGCTTTTTCCCAAGTCCCAATTTTAGCTGTAGATGCAGGCAGTGGAATTCTCCAGTAAGCATCAAATCCTCTAAAGTGATCTATGCGTACTATGTCATATAAATCAAACGCAGCTTTAAGACGTTCTATCCACCAGCTAAAATTTTGTTTCGCGTGATTATCCCAAGCGTATAGCGGGTTCCCCCATAATTGGCCGTCTGCGGAAAAATAATCAGGAGGCACTCCAGCCACAGCTATCGGTTTGCCCGTAGCTTGATCTAATTCAAAAAGGTCTGGTTGAGACCATACATCTGCAGAATCTCCAGCAACAAAGATAGGAATATCGCCAACGATTGAAACGCCATGTGATTTGGCATAAGTTTTAACCCTTTGCCACTGCGCAAAAAAAACGTACTGGTAGAACTGATGAGCTTCTATTTCGTAACTAAGCTTTTTTGCCTCAGAAGATGAAGTTGCTAACTTAAAATAACGCAGATCTTTCGGCCACTCTGTCCATGACTTACCGCCTTGAGTATCTTTGAGTGCAAGAAATAACGCGTAGGCATCAAGCCACGATGTATTATTTTTTTTGAACTCAGAAAATGTAAGATTTCCAAATTTCAGAGGGGCTGATTTTGAAAAACGCTCAAACGCGAGTTTAAGTAAAGGCCACTTAGTGTGATATAAAGCGCCGTAATTAACTTCGTCTTTAGGCAACTGAGTGATCACAGTAAGTTCATCGCCCCTAAGCAGTCCTTGCGCGGCGAGTTCTCCCAAATCAATTAAGTAAGGATTTCCAGCAAACGCTGAAAAACATTGATAGGGCGAATCACCGTATCCGGTTGGTCCAAGTGGACAGATTTGCCAGTGCGATATCCCTGAGGCTTGTAAGAAATCGATAAAACGATCGGCCTGAATATCAAGTGTCCCAATACCTTGATTACCGGGTAGCGAGGTAGGGTGCAGTAAGACTCCTGCACTGCGTTTATTTAACCAATTAAAAAGCGGCTTTTGCATTGCGTGGCTATATACTAAGCATCGATCGAACCACATGAATAGAAAGAATGAAATGAAATGGTTACAAAATCTGAACAAAAGAGTGCTTTTTAGGATCGAATTGTATACCCCATTATAAACATGAAAAAGTCATGGTTAAGTTCTGCCCTTCTTTTTTTGCTAGTAGGCTGCATGATGCCTCTTGAGCAACAAAGACAAGAGCCTCGTGTTGAGGTTGTTTTCCAGAATTCGGAAAAGTTTACGGATATCAAAGATTCGGTATTGCCGACAGAAAAAGCAGAGCAGGAAACGCTAATTCAGCTCAAAGAATTCATTATTGATCAAGCAATTTCATATATTGATGATAAACATAAACTTACAATAGTTTTTACCGATATTGACCTTGCAGGTGATTTTGAGCCTTGGAGGGGGCCTGAATGGAGCAATGTACGCATTGTTAAGAGCATTTACCCACCCAGGTTTTGTTTCACATGGCAGGTTATGGACTTAGCCGGAAAAGTAGTCAAAAAAGGTAGTGAAGATATCAGGGATCTCGCTTTTGATATGAGAGTTACGTTAGACAGGAACGATCCGCTACATATCGAAAAAGACGTCCTTAAAGACTGGATGTCGTTAAACTTAAAGTAGCTAATCTGACTATTCCAAGACACATTAAGTAAGCATGGATAAACCAATTGGTATTCTAATAGCTTCATAAACCCTTATTGGTTAATAACCTTGATTTAATTGCCTTGTTCTGAGAGCTTACATGCCTCGTTAGAGATAGCGTTTAGATGACAGTGTCTGGTGATTCGTTGGCTGAGCAGGTCGCTTAAGTGATGATTTCGAAACCCAAAAGTGGGAACGGACTGGCAGATGACGGTTTGCTCTACGAAATCAACACATGGCCAACTCCAAACTATACGTTGGAAACCTATCCTTCAAGACATCCGAAGACGAGCTTCGCTCGCACTTCGCACAATTCGGTACCGTGACTGACGTTTACGTTGCTATGGACAAAATGACAGGCCGCCCACGCGGTTTTGCATTTATTACCATGGGTAGCGATGACGAAGCACGTATCGCAGCTGAAAAAGTAAACGGAACAGAACTCGGTGGCCGTCAATTAACGGTTAACGAAGCTCGTCCAAAAGAAGATCGTCCAAGTGGCGGCTTCGGTGGCGGCGGCGGTGGACGTGGTGGTGGTGGTGGCGGTGGTGGC
>Ga0208496_1000002_pt1 | contig 201212 bp, 171 predicted proteins | sample CryBogmetaGMA2M_FD_184552 | JGI IMG/M metagenome (GOLD analysis project Ga0208496, IMG submission 184552) | Freshwater microbial communities from Crystal Bog, Wisconsin, USA - MA2M (SPAdes) | ecosystem: Environmental > Aquatic > Freshwater > Lake | place: Crystal Bog, Wisconsin, USA... | reverse complement strand
GGTAAACTAGAAAGGTCTGTATTGAACATCGTAATTGAGTTCGAATTTACAGCACCATAGCTACCATCAGTATCTGCTTTAACTTCAAAGACATTCATCGCGACTGCTAGGTCTTTAGATGCAGCCGTTACATTCGCATCTGCAGGAGCTGAAGTCTTAGCATCAGCAGAAAATCCAACCGTAGGTTGAATTACACTTATAGTGGCAGCAATTAAAGCTGCACTAGATAGAACAGATTTAAGGACTCTACTGGCAGTTATATCGGTATGCTTCATAAGAGGTGGTCTATTAGGTATTCATTAAAACTCTAGCTTCTATAAGAGATTTCACTCGAAGGGAGTTTTCGACAAGTATTTAAGTTAACGGTTAACATTATTTCTCTTCGTACTAAAATACAGCCTATTATTAGCATCACCACTCATACCCATGAAAACCCTTTCAGGTAGCAGCCTTACCGTTGGAACATATACCACTCGCATTGCGATGGGTGAAGCTGCTGCTCAAAATGTTATATCTGAAATTGAGCTAGCTCTTACAAAGAAACCTAAACTCCGTGTCATTTTTAGCTGCGCGCCTTCTCAAGATGAATTTCTTGCAGCTTTAGTGCGATTAACCAGGGAAAATCATGCTTTATGGAAACGCATAGATATTTTCCATATGGATGATTATGTGGGGTTTACAGCATCTAACCCCCAAAGTTTTAGATCTTATTTAAAGCAACACTTACTCGACCACATTGAGCCTGCTTCATTTAGCCAAATTCAAGGCGAATCTGCCGATCCTTATGCCGAAGCTGAGCGATATGGCGAACTCTTAGGCCAAGCCCCAATTGACCTAATAGCCTTAGGTATTGGAGAAAATGGCCATATTGCCTTCAATGACCCTCCCGTTGCTAATTTCACTGATCCTGTTAACGCTAAGATAGTCGAAATAGATCACATGTGTCGCCAACAACAGGTGAATGATGGCTGTTTCCCTAACTTGGCCTCAGTTCCTAAGTTAGCAATTTCGATTACTATGCCAGTATTTGCCAAGGCCTTAAGCCTAAGTTGCGTTGTGCCAGGACAACTGAAGGCTGATGCGATAAAAAATACGCTAACTAGCCCAATAGGGACAGACTGTCCTGCCACTCTACTCAGGAATCACCCAAGAGCTAAACTCTTCATAGACCAAGATTCTGCATCTCTAATTCCTGCAGGTACCCTCAAATAAGTTTAGTTAGTTAAAACTAAAATAGCGTTGCTCTTCACTGGCTGATTTGTGCAAAACAGATTAACCGTTAACTTCAATGAATCTACGTGATCTTGCTCGCATAGCTCAGCTTTCAACAGCGGCAGTTTCGCTAGCGCTCAACGATAGTCCAAAGATTTCACGTGAAACAAAATTACGTGTAAAAAAACTAGCGAAGCAAAACGGGTATAAAGCAGATGCACGTGTAGTGGAGCTTATGAAGCACTTACGCACACCGCGCGATTTACGTAAATCTGCATGCTTTGCTGTTATATCTTTTTACGACTCACTTAGACCTTGGAGCCGGTCACTTCATCTAACGCGTGTCTATCAAGGTATGTCTCAAAGAGCAGAGCAGCTCGGCTATCGCCTTGAACCACTCTGGCTTAAAGAACCGGGAATGAATAATAAACGCTTCCGCTCCATTCTTGAAACACGCGGAATTGATGGTCTGTTATGTTTTGGAAGTCCTGACTTATCTCAAGAATTTCCATCAGAATTCGATCGCTGTGCAATCGTAACACAAGGCTTAAGTATTCGCACTCCCTTACATCGCATCATAAATCATGCGTATCACGATACAATTGAAGCTCTATTAAAACTACATGAACGGGGATACCGTCGTCCTGGTATCGTCTTGGGTCAGTACGAGGATATACGTAGTGCCCACACCCACTCCGCAGCATACTTAGGTTGGTGTGAACTCAATTTAGGCCGCGGAGGTGATTTGCCTATTATTCGTATGAATGATTTAGATACGAATGAATTAACACGGTGGTACAAACGTCACAAGCCTGATTCTCTGATCATAGTTCATACACCATCTATCCTAGGTGAACTCAAACAAGCGCTACAAACAATTGGAGTAAATGTACCCAAAGACCTAGGAGTTTTAGTCATAAGTCCGGTTGTTGAAGGCAGTGGATTTTCAGGAATTCAGGAAAATCAAGTTGTAATGGGTGAGCGTACAGTTGAACTTTTAGTGGCACGGATCGCGAATCAAGATTTCGGAATTCCTAAAACGCCTCGCATTGAAATGGTCGAAGGCCACTGGATTGAAGGAAATACTATTCGCGAAAAATAGAGCTCTCGTGTAAAATAATTTATGTACAATCGATTTATTGGATTAATCATTATTGTTTTTTGCTTAATTAATCCACAGAGCGCTCGCGCAGCTCAAACCGCGTGGAAAGCAGGTCTAGGTAAAGAAAAAATTACGCCTGAAAAACCGATTTGGATGACAGGCTATGCAACGCGAACACATCCAGCAGATGGAACTGCAGAAGACTTGTGGGTTAAGGCTCTCGCACTATGTGATCCTGAAGGAAATAAAAGTGTAGTTCTCACTTTAGACCTCTGCGGCATAACACGAGAAATATCAGACACTGTCGCTCTTGAAATCACCCGTCGCTACAACATACCACGAAGTGCAGTTATGGTTAATGTTTCTCATACTCACTGCTCCCCATGGATAGAAGGAAATTTAATTGGCCTACGTCTTTTCCCTGAATCGGGTTATCAATTAGCGCATGAATATAGTAAGTGGCTTAAGACAAAGATGATCATAGCTGCAGATCACGCACTTCAAACGCTAAGCCCGAGCACACTTTCTTGGTCTGAAGATGAGGCAAATTTTGCGATGAATAGACGTGAAAATCCAGAAAAATTTTCTGCATTAAGAAAAGCCGCTGGAACTATGCGTGGACCCATTGATTACCGAGTACCAGTCTTAATTATCCGCGATCAAACAACTCAAATAATAAAAGGGCTGCTGGTTTCATACGCCTGTCACAATACTACACTCTCGTACTATAAATGGAATGGAGACTACGCGGGCTATGCACAACTCGAACTAGAAAAAAGACATCCAGGCTCAACTGTTCTATTTGCAATAGGTTGCGGTGGAGATGTAAACCCTAACCCTCGCGGAACTGAGGCCTTTGCAATCCAACATGGCAAAGCTCTTGCTGATGCAGCTGACAGAGCAATTACAAAACTTAATCACTTAATCTCTGGAAATTTTTCGTCATCTTTTGAAGACATTAAACTTCATTTTTTAAAAAAACCTACGGAAGAGAAAATCGCTAGTGAATTAACAAAAAATCAGCCTGCTAAAGAAATGCATCAGGCGTGGGCAACGGTTATAGAAAAGCAGCTAAAAAATAAAGGAGATGATATCCTTACATACGACTACCCTATCCAAACTTGGAAGATAGGAAATTTAATGTGGGCTGGCTTAGGCGGAGAAGCTGTTTGCGAATATGGTCTTAAGCTGCGCGCAAACTATCCAGGAAACTTATGGGTCTTTAGCTACTGCAATGATGTTATGGCTTACATTCCCAATGAGCGCATTTTAAAAGAAGGTCAGTATGAGGGAGAAACTTCAATGATTCCATACGGAAGGCCAAGCCCGTGGGAAGCTGGTTTAGAGGATAAAATTATAACTAAAACACACATATTACTCGTGCGTACTGCTTCTAAATAGCATTAAATAATTTATACCTTTAAAAATTCGTGCCTATCAATCGTCGTCGTTTTTTAAAACTAGCAAGCTCATACGTGATCGGTAGCGCTATCGCCGAGCGGCTGCTTGCTACACATGCTTTAGCGGATTCAGTCACGCTCCCTTTTGAAAACGGAGAACGTGAACTTATTGCCTATCCGCAAAAAAGAGCACTTATGCGCCTTACCTCAAGGCCTCCTCAACTCGAAACACCCTTCTGTATTTTCAACGAGAGTGTGATCACCCCTAACGATGCTTTCTTTGTTCGCTACCACTTAAGCGGTATCCCAACAGAAATCGATCCAGCTAACTATAGAATTAATATCCACGGGCTAGTCAGTACACCACTGAGCTTAAGCCTTGCTGATTTAAAACAGATTGCAGACCCCGTAGATCTAATCGCAGTAAATCAATGTTCAGGAAATAGCCGCGGCTTTTTTTCTCCCCGCGTTCCTGGTGGTCAATTAGGCAACGGTGCAATGGGCAATGCCCGCTGGACTGGAATTCCTTTAAATAAAATACTCAAGAAAGCAGGTCTTCTTAAAGGAGCTAAGCAAGTAAGCTTTAAAGGACTTGATACCGCCCCTCTTGCAGCAACGCCTGCCTTTATTAAAGCTCTAGATATCGACCACGCTTTAGACGGGGAAGTTATGATTGCTTTTGCGATGAATGGTGAGGATATCCCGATGTTAAATGGGTTTCCTGTAAAACTCATTGTACCAGGATACTACGGTACATACTGGATAAAGCATCTTACAGATATCGAAGTCATAGATCACACCTTTGATGGATTCTGGATGAAAACAGCTTACCGGATTCCAGATAATCCAGAGCACGCTGTAGCACCAGGGCAAGTCCCAGCGAAAACCATTCCAATAAATCGGATGAATGTACGCTCCTTTATCACAAGCCTTAGTGAAGGATCTATTCTAACAGCAAATCGTGAAACGATACTTAAAGGAATTGCATTTGATGGAGGTGAAGGAATTAAAACTGTTCTTGTATCAACAGATGCAGGCAAATCATGGAAAGATGCTTTCTTAGATAAAGATCATGGCCGTTACTCATTTCGTGAATGGAAACTGGCATTCACACCTCCGAGCGCTGGTCAGTACACCCTGCTTGTTCGGGCAGTAAACAAAGTAGGTGCTACACAACCCAGTACACCATTATGGAATCCACCAGGCTATATGCGTAACGTAACTGAGAGTCTTCATATAAGAGCAGTTTAAGGTTTTGCTATGCGCTACATTAATCTCATTTTTTTATTTAGTTTAGCTTCAGCTATTTCTCACGCTGAGCTAGCTACAAACGTTTTAGCCACAACGGTTAAAATTTCTCTGCCACCTGAAACTCTTTTCCTTAAGGAGTCTAATGTAGTAGGCTACTCTCTTGCTAGTGCATCATGTATCACCTGTCATTCTGCTGAATATATTCGTACCCAGCCGAAATTAACGCGAACCACATGGAAAGCAGAAGTCACCAAGATGAAAAAAGTTTTTGGAGCACCAATACCTGATGGAAGTATTGATCCGCTGGTGGATTACTTAGTACTCACCTATGGCGTTAAGTAACCAAAGAACTGTAAAAGATAGGAACTCAGAAACCATTCAAGGTGCATTGAAGTGCTTAATTTTTACTGCACTGATTTACCTCGCAGTCTTGCCTTTGCAGCTAAGTGCTGCGTCTAAAGCCAGCAATCCTCCACTTAATATCGTATTCATATTAATAGACGATATGGGCTGGGCTGATGGCGGTTGCTTTGGTAGCGCATTTTACAAGACCCCACAGATTGATGCACTGGCTGCTTCAGGAATTCGCTTCAAACAAGCTTACGCAGCATGTGCTGTTTGTTCACCCACACGCGCTGCACTGATGACTGGCAAATATCCAGCACGCTTACATATCACAGATTGGATACCGGGAGAGAGCGCACCTCAAAATGCTAAATTTGAAATTCCTGATTGGACTGAAAAATTACCGCTTAAGGAATATACCTTAGCTCAGGCATTTAAAAAACTAGGCTACGAAACTTGCCATATTGGCAAATGGCATCTCGGAGGTAGTGATTTTTTTCCAGAACACCACGGCTTCGATAGTAATATTGCAGGAGGTGAAACAGGACAGCCTGCATCTTATTTCTGGCCTTATGGATCGTTAAGCAATGTACATCATGTTCCTGGGTTATCAGAACGTGGTGGCCAAAAAGGGGAATACTTAACCGACCAACTCACTGATGAAGCGCTGCGTTTCATTGAGGCAAACAAAGATAAACCTTTTTATTTAAACTTTTGCCACTACGCAGTGCATGCTCCGCTTATGGGTAAGCAGGCACTCATAGACTCTGCTGCAGATAGACCCGGTGCAGATGGCCAAAGCAACACAGTATATGCTGCAATGCTTGCAAGTGTAGATGAAAGTATCGGACGTGTTGTAAAAAAATTAGATGAACTAAATCTCACTGATCACACACTGATTGTTTTTACTTCAGATAACGGCGGCGCAATTCATTTCGGCAAGCCACCAGCTACATCTAATTATCCCTTACGTAACGGCAAAGGCACAGCTTACGAGGGAGGCCTGCGCGTACCTCTTATCATAAAGATGCCGCATGTGACAAAGCCTGGTAGCGTGTGCGATACACCTGTTATCACGATGGATTTTTTCCCAACGCTGCTGGAATTAGCTGGTGCAGATAAAACAGCCAGTGACACCGCATTAGACGGTGTGAGTTGCGTATCATTATTGAGAGGCGAAAAACAAACGCCCCACGCTAAGCTATTCTGGCACTATCCCCATTACTGGAATGGCGGAAAAGTTTCCCCTTATAGCGTAGCTCGTATTGGCGACTGGAAGTTAATACGGTTTTATGAAACAAACCGCGAAGAACTCTATAATTTAAACTCTGACTTATCGGAAACAAACGATCTGTCGGTTAAAAATCCTGCAAAGAGGAAAGAATTAAGCACTCAACTGGACTTATGGCTTAAGGAGGTAGGCGCACAAATACCGGTGGCTCATAACGCCAGATAGATTTTTTTACCCATTTGAAGACCTCCTATAGCTCAAAAACCAAAAAACCCTCCCGAGCAGTAGGGAGGGTTTAAATTGGGTGCAGGGCTGGGATTTGAACCCAGGACCTTCAGGTTATGAGCCTGACGAGCTACCAGGCTGCTCCACCCTGCAATAAGGAAGGCAGAGAATTGGCTTCACCCCCCCGTATGTCAAAGAGTTTCTGGAATAAAGAGTTTATTTAGAGTTTCTTTCACTTATAGTGTTGTAACTACATTAATGACAGTTAATTACGTATTTATACGGACCCGATTAGGTAGTATATTTAACTGCTAAGTGGCACTGCTCTCCAATAAAAGCTCAACCTATTACAGGGAATACCAAAACGAAGGTTGACACTCGAACCCTAAACCTTTGCATTTGGCCTCTTTTCCCATGAAAACTTTCCTCGCCAAACAGGAGACCGTTCAACCCAAATGGCATCTTATCGATGCACAAGGTGTTGTACTAGGACGTCTCGCAGTGAAAGCCGCGAACATCATCCGCGGCCGCCATAAAGCATCCTACACACCGCACGTTGACACTGGCGATTACGTTATCGTGATCAACGCTGACAAGGTCGTCCTTACCGGTAAGAAGGAAGAACAAAACGAGTACATGTTTTTCTCGGGCTTCGTTGGTGGCGAAAGCTACCGCAGCTTGAAGCTCATGCGCGAAAAGCATCCTGAATTTATCATCGAGCACGCTGTTAAAGGCATGCTTCCAAAGAACCGCATTGCTAACCGCATGCTCACCAAGCTCCGCGTCTTCGCAGGCGCAGCGCACACCCACGAAGCTCAGAACCCTACTAAGGTTTCCGTCTGATTGAGACCATGACTATCGCATCTAACATCTTCACAGCAACAGGCCGTCGCAAGACAGCAACCGCTCGCATTCGCCTTTCCGAAGGATCAGGTAAGCTCACCGTTAACGGTCGCTCATTTGACGTTTATTTCTCTCACGAAAATTTCTCGAAACAAGCTTACGCTCCTTTGCTCGTTGTTTCGATGAAAGACAAAGTTGACGTATCAGCTAATGTGGCTGGTGGCGGCGTCGCCGGCCAAGCAGGTGCAGTTGCCCATGGCATTGCTCGTGCTCTCCAGAAGATGAACCTCGAACTTCGTCCAGCTCTGAAGAAAGCAGGTCACATTAAACGTGATCCTCGTCAGAAAGAACGTAAGAAGCCTGGTCAACCAGGTGCTCGTAAGCGCTTCCAATTCAGCAAACGTTAATCGTTTCTGTCTCTTTTCCAAAAGCCTTACCTTTACTGGTGAGGCTTTTTTTATCTCCATTTGCAAGAGCCTGTGCATTGTACACCTAGTCTTCTATGCGTTTAGCATCTCTAGTTAAAAGACTATACCTGCTTAATTTACTAAGCGTCCTAGCCCTATGCCCCATCCTCAAAGGATTCGGCGCAGACTTAGTCGTTACTGACCCCGCACCCGAATTAGCTTTAAGCTTAAGTCCAACTTACGTCTCAAAGAATATTTTTAGAGGACAACAGATTGCAGGGCCCAGTTTTCAAATTCCATTACAAGCAGACTATGGAGCCTTTACTGCACTTTTATTTAGCTGCAGTGACCTGAAAGCCAGTTCAAATCTGAGGCTCAACTTTCATACCTCCTACTTGTTTAATATCGGACATACTCTAAAGCTAGAGCCGCTATTTAACGTTTTTACTACTCCAAGAGAAGATACGCTGAATCCATTGTATGTCGCAGGAAAAGCTGTCGGGGAGCAGCTCTATCATACCCAATACGAAACAGGACTGGGTACTGAGTTTACACTGTATGGATTCAAACTGCAGCCACGCTATTTCTATAATACGACTATAAAGGGAAATACGTACGAGCTATATACAAAGTACGATCTACCTTTATTATCCCTTGGAACAGAAATTAATTTCACTGCAAAAATAGGGGCTATGCATGACAAAAACTTAACCACACCTGTAATTAGTCAAGTAGCTCGTGGTGTAGTAGCCTACCCTCTTAATTTACAGACACACTATACGGTGCTAGGAGTTTCAATACCTTATCAAATCAAACGCTCTGTAAGCGTGAAACTAGGCTGGTATTACAACCAAAGCTCTTCAGATCTAAGCCAAAATCTTCCAGCGGGAACTGTTTCTGGTGTAGAAAAACACATCGTAACTCATGCGGGAGTATTTTCATCTCAAATCGAATTCAAGTTCTAACTAAGATCAGAAAATTTGCCTCGTGCGTTACAAATGCATGGCAAAGTAGCATGAAAATTTCTCGTTTTCCCTGTGAAAATGATTTGTGAAGAAGCCCAATCCAGTCCTTTATAGACTCATCATGAAGGTAGGTATCGTCGGTGCGTCCGGTTATGCCGGCGAAGTTCTAGTTAAACTCCTTTTGCGTCACCCACACGCAGAACTAGCCGCGGTTACATCACGCGTACATGCCGGTAAAGCACTCGGCAATGTAATCCCTTCCTTACGCGGTGTAGACAAGGGTCTTTTCTTCACGGCCTCTGATGCAGCTGCCTTAGCAGCAACAGACATTCCTGTTTTTTTCTTAGCTCTCCCACACGGAACAGCAGCCGAGTACGCGAAAGTATTAGTTGCAGCAGGAAAACGGGTCATCGATCTAAGTGCAGACTTCAGAGTCGCTAATTTAGAAACCTACGAGCACTACTACGGTAAGCATCACGCCCCAGAACTTTTAGCACTTGCTCGTTACGTACTTCCTGAAATCACGGATCCAGCGTGGAAAAAAGAAGCTAAGATTGTCGCTTCCCCAGGCTGTTATCCTACGAGTATTTTAATTCCGCTAATACCTCTACTAAGAGACGGTATTGTTTCTAGGCAGCATATTGTCATTAACAGTTTCAGTGGCGTAAGTGGTGCAGGTAGGAAAGTTGAGGAAACTTACCTCTACGTTGAACGTGCCGAAAGCGCTAAAGCTTACGGCCTAGTAAAACACCGCCACCTTTCTGAAATCGAAGAACAGCTAGCCTTGCACACAGGAGGCAAAACAATCGTACAATTTAATCCGCATTTAGCTCCTATGCGCTTTGGCATAGCGACCACCATAACGGTACCTGCTGCTGGAGGTTCCACGGTGGATATGGTCTACACTTCTTGGAAAAAAGCATACGGTAAGTCTTCATTCATTCAGCTCTTACCTACTGGCGAGACACCAGATACTGCCCACGTCATTGAAACAAACCGGGTTGATATGTCTGCAACCTACGATCCAAGAACAAACAACTTCATAATTACCTCTGCCGAGGATAATCTTTACAAAGGAACCGGCGGCCAGGCAGTCCAGACTCTCAACTTATGGGAAGGCTGGAATGAAACAGCTGGGCTAGTGTAAAGAACCTGCTTAAAACAGTAACAAAATCCTTGTAGCAAAGCGTCTTTCCAACAGTACTCGTACTTTAACTCACATGACACAATTCAATAAAAAAATCCTATTCGTAGGCTACGGTGCCGTAGCTGAATGTACATTACCTATCTTGCTGAAACTCGTTAAGGTGCCAGCACGTAACATCACGGTCATGGATTTCGTGAACAAGTCTGCAAAACTTAAAGCTTGGACCTCCAAAGGTGTTAAGTTTGTTAAAGACCGTGTCACTGAAGAGAACATGGGCAAAGTGCTCTCAAAGTATGTTTCAGAAGGCGATCTCATCATTGACTTGGCATGGAACATTGATGCCTGCGAAATTCTTCAATGGTGTCATGACAAGGGTGTTCTCTATATTAACACCTCAACAGAATTGTGGGATCCGTATGCAGGTGGCCCTAACAAGCACCCAACTGAGCGCACACTTTACTACCGCCACATGAATCTTCGCAAGATGATGTCAAAGTGGAAGACCAAAGGTCCAACCGCTGTTATCGAACACGGTGCAAACCCAGGACTCATTTCTCACTTCACTAAGCAGGGCTTAATAGACATCGCTAACCGCTCAATCTCCGACAAGAAGGTCAAGGGCAGCAAAGCAGAAAAGCTTGTTCAATTAATCAGCGACCGCTCCTTTAACCAACTCGCTCAAGCTTTAGGTGTTAAGGTTATTCACTGTAGCGAACGTGATACACAAATCAGCGACGTGCCAAAGCAAGTCGATGAATTCGTGAACACATGGAGTATCGAAGGCTTCCGTGAAGAAGGTACAACAACTGCTGAAATGGGTTGGGGTACGCACGAAAAAGAACTGCCTGCTCTAGCTTACACTCATAAGACCGGACCAAAGAATCAAATCTGCTTAGGTCGTATGGGAATGAACACATGGGTACGCTCATGGGTACCTAACTATACCATTCAAGGCATGGTGGTTCGTCACGGTGAAGCATTTACGATTTCAGATAAATTAACCGTCTGGAAGAATGGTAAGGCAGTATATCGCCCTACTGTTCATTACGCTTACAATCCTTGCGATACTGCAATTGCTTCCCTTAACGAAATGCGTGGCTACGACTACCGCTTAGTCGAAAACCAACGCATCATGAATGATGAAATCACCACAGGTGCAGACATCTTAGGTTCACTCATCATGGGTCATGATTATAAATCCTGGTGGACTGGAAGTGATTTAAGTATTGAGCAATCTCGTGCTTTAGTTCCTCACCAGAATGCAACCACGATGCAAGTAGCTATCTCAGTTGTAGCAGCATCGATGTGGATGATGGAGAACCAGGCTTCAGGCATCGTTGTTCCTGATGATCTTCCTCATGATTACATCTTAAAGATTTCGAAACCTTACCTAGGTAAGTTCATTTCGACACCTTCAGATTGGACACCACTACGTGATTTAAAACCAGGATTTGGTAAATTCACGAAGCGTGACTTGGATCACAAAGATCCTTGGCAGTTTAAGAACTTCTTAATCAACCAAAACGACTAAGCACCAAGGATGATCACAAAATCGCAGCTTCAGAAGCTCGCCAAAGTTCACGGCACTCCTTTGTTCATCATCGATCATGATGAACTCAGGAGCAACTACCGTCAGTTTAGGAAATACCTACCACGCGTTCAGATTTACTACGCTGTCAAAGCAAACTCTGATCCTGCGATTGTGAAAACCCTCTACAAAGAGGGCTCGAGTTTCGACGTAGCGTCGATGCCTGAATTTGATATCGTTCACGAAAATATTAAGCACCTATCTGCTAAGAAGCGCCAGGAGTGGATTTGGGATAAGATTATCTACGCAAATCCAACCAAGCCAACCGACACACTCGAAGTCTTAAATAAGTATAAGCCTTTGGTGACTTTTGATAATTCTGAAGAAATTAAAAAAATCAAAAAGCACGCACCAAATGCTGGCCTTGCACTCAGACTTAAAGTGCCAAATACAGGCGCTATGGTGGAACTGTCTTCCAAGTTCGGAGCTTCACCCGGTGAAGCCGTTGATCTGATCTTAGAAGCAGATAAGGCGGGCTTAACCGTAGAAGGCATTAGTTTCCACGTTGGAAGCCAGACCACTAATTTCGAGAACTACGTTCAATCGCTAAGCTTAACAGCGTCTGTTTTCAAAGAAGCAATAGATCGTGGTTATACTAAGATGAACTTAATTGATATCGGCGGAGGCTTTCCAGCTCCTTACGATTCCTCGGTTAAGCCATTCAAGGAATTAGCTAAGGTAATTAATACCGAAATCGACCGCCTTTTCCCTAAAGATATTCAAATCTTAGCTGAGCCAGGTCGTTACATGGTCGCTTCAGCAGGTTACTGCGTTTCTTCCGTAATCGGAAAGGCCGTGCGTGATAACAAGATGTGCTACTACATCAATGACGGTGTATATCATACGTACTCAGGTGTAATTTTTGACCACTGTAAATATCCAGTAAAAGCCTTCAAGAAAGGCCCAACTCAGATGAGTTCCGTCTTCGGTCCTACCTGTGATGCACTCGATGTTGTTTCGATGGCAGAAAATCTCCCTTCGCTAGAACGAGGTGATTTTGTGTACAGTGAGAAAATAGGTGCTTACAGTCACGCTTCAGCTACGTACTTCAACGGCTTCCCACCTGCAAAGGTGGTTCACGTTAACCAATAAATCTGAGCGATCAGCTCCGATAGTCGGCATTCTCACTCACGTATTCGTGGGTGAGATCTCCCCCAAAGATAGTCGCTGACTGATTACCAGTACCGACATCTATTTGAATTTCCACGCACTTTTCGTGTGGGGGAAAATCGACTGCAGCAGTAAAGACACCGTCCTTTGGAGGTGCGCTTTTGTAGAGTTCTGCATCTACTAAATGAGCTGAAAGAGCTTTCTCTTTTGAAGGGTCGAGTTGGAAAAACCCCTTTGAAAAAATGGTTATTCCGCCAAGTTTAACCTCTAACTGAGATAGATCTGTTTTATCATCACTTGCTCCTACGTGTTTTCCAATTGCCTGAACTAAACGCCCAACATTGGCGTCATTGCCTGCGACCGCACATTTAAACAGAGGTGCATTAACGATTGTTTTACCTAATGCCCTTGCGAAGGCTTGGTCATTAGCGCGCGTGATTGATACTTTAATGACATGACGAACGCCTTCACCGTTGCGCACTACGTCTTCTGCTAAGTCACAGCACACCTGCCTTAATCCACGCACAAAGGCAGCCTTATCGCTGCAAGGCACTTTACTTGAAGAAATAAGAACAACGGTATCTGAGGTGCTTGTATCACTATCAATACTGATTGCATTGAAAGAATCTGAGACGACCTCTTTCAATAAGGCTCTGAGTTCTTCTCTAGGTATAGCGATGTCTGTGAGAATATAGACAAGCATGGTAGCCAAGTTCGGCTCGATCATCCCTGCTCCTTTAGCGATACCCACAATACAACCCTGCCCTACATCAAAGCGGCGAATTTTTGGATAAAGATCTGTTGTTACAATGCCCTCTGCTGCAGGTAGAATTGAGCCAGCTGCTAACGTTGAAATGGCTTGAGGCAACGCTAGTTTCATCGCGTCTACCGGAAGCCCCCAGCCAATAACTCCCGTTGAACTAGGAAGTACTTGCTCGGCTTTTAAACCCAGATGCTTTGCTACTTCAGCACAAATATTTTCTGAGGCAGCTTCGCCTCCAGGAGCACAAACATTAGAAATTTTATTGTTAATGATAATAGCACCTAGATTCTGTGATTCTAAACGCTTGCGGCCAACAATCACGGGAGCACCCGGAAAAGCATTCTTCGTAAACACAGCAGCAAAATCTGATGTTGGTTTATCTAATGCAATCAATGTCAGAGTCATTTTGGCAGGCTTAGGCGCCTCCTGCGGCACAAAATCAAATCGACTTGAGCCTACGCGGAACCCTGCAGGTAATTTAGCTTGGGAAATAAGCCAGGCGCGGTGGCTAGAACGATCTGAAAAGTGAAGTGACGTACTTGGCATGTTGGAGTAAGAGCACTTAAAACAAAGACTTTGAAATCCTCCACATTATTCTTTAGGCGCCTGAATGGAGCCTAGAGCCTAAACGAGCATTTTGAGGAAATCGTTTAAAGACTAAAAAATGTTATCGAAATCTAGTCCAAGTCTGCACTACTGTCGTTTTAATACAAAGACACGGTGAACGAAAATAATAGTCTCCTCTTCAAAGCACGGCAATTAAGCCGTGCATCATAATCCGGCAATGGATGTTTCAGACGTAACAGCAAAAGCGAAAGTGCTTCTCGATGCACTTCCCTATATTCAAGACTTTCACGGATCGACTTTCGTCATCAAGTATGGCGGCAGTTTCATGGATGATCCCGATCCTATCGTAAGGACCCGTGTTGCCTACGACATAGCCTTCCTTGCTGCAGTAGGAATCAATGTAGTTGTCGTTCACGGTGGCGGTAAAGCGATCACTAAAGCCATGGAGAACTCCGGACTTAAGGCTAACTTTATTAACGGCATGCGGGTGACTGATGAAGCAACAATTTCGATTGTTAAAAAAACCCTCGATGAAATCGTAAATAAAGACGTCTGCGCTGCTATTGCATCAGCTAAAGCAAAACCAAAGGGCTTACCTGGCGATTCAGTGCTCGTTTGTGAAAAACTGATCGTTGACGATGACGGCAACACCGTTGACTTAGGATATGTAGGTGAAGTCACTGAGGTAAAAGTCAAACTCATCAAAAAAGAAATTGCTGAGGGCTTCATTCCTGTAATCTCCCCTGTCGCTGAGGACATGAACGGAAAGCCTTACAACGTAAACGCTGACTTAGTGGCAGGCAAAGTAGCCAGTGCCTTAAGAGCTCGCCGCTTAGTTTATATGAGCGATGTACCAGGACTACTTTCTGCTCCACCTGATCCAAGTACCCTAATTTCTACACTTAAAATCAGCCAAGTTGATGAGCTCAAACAAAAAGGCGTCATTGATAAAGGCATGAGACCTAAAGTCATGAGTGCCGTGCGAGCCCTCGAAGAAGGTGTTCAAAGAGTTCACTTTATTGACGGAAGACTCCCACACAGTCTGCTACTGGAAATCTTCACCGATAAAGGCATAGGAACAGAAATTGTTCATGGATAAGCATTCGTCCATTATCCGCTCTAACTCCGCAGAGCTTTACGATGCCCACGTTCTTAAGAACTATGGTAGGCCTGCCATTACTCTTGTTAAAGGCAGTGGCACCCAAGTCTGGGATGATGAAGGTAAATCGTATTTAGATTTTACCTCAGGTATTGCAGTCAGTGCCTTAGGGCATTGTCACCCCACATGGGTAGAAGCAGTCCGTAAGCAAGCCGGTGAATTAATCCATACAAGTAACCTCTTTAGGCATCCCAACCAAGGTGAGTTGGCTAAGCGTCTTGTAGGTTTCGCAGGCCCTGGTCGTTTGTTTTTTTGCAATAGTGGCGCTGAAGCCAATGAAGCTTTAATCAAACTTGCACGGCTACATGGCATGCAAAAGTCCGGCGGCAAAGAAGGCATTTGCTATAAAGTTATCTGTGCTAACCAAGCCTTCCACGGGCGTACCTTTGGTGGCATGAGCGCAACGCCACAAGAAAAAATCCAGCACGGCTTTAGGCCGATGACTCCAGGATTTGTTTTTGCAGACTTAAACAATCTCGCGAGTTTCGAAGCCTTAGTAGATGACCAAACCGCCGCAATCATGGTGGAGTCAATTCAAGGTGAAGGCGGGATACGTCCTTGCAGTAATGAATTCCTGGTCGGCTTAAGAGAACTCTGCACACGTAAAAATATTCTGCTTCTACTCGATGAAGTACAGTGCGGCATAGGTCGTACCGGTAAATTTTATGCATTTGAATATGCAGGCATAACTCCGGATGCAATTGGCATGGCCAAGGGACTTGGTGGTGGTTTTCCAATTGGTGCTGTATGGATAGGTGAAAAAGCAGCTGAGCTATTTCATCCAGGCCAACACGGGACTACCTTTGGAGGAACTCCATTAGCCTGCGCTGCAGCACTGGCCGTTCTTAATGTCATTGAACAAGAAAATTTAATTTCTCATGTCGCAAAAACAAGCGGCCCATGGATTGCCAAACTTCAAGGTCTTGCCCATGAATTTCCTGCACAAATTAAAGCCGTAAGAGGTAAAGGCTTCTTAGTGGGAATTGAAATGGCTTCAGATCCAGCTGCCTATATTTCAGCTTTAAGAGAGCATGGTTTATTGGCTCCTTCGGCAGGTGGTAATGTAGTTCGTCTACTGCCTCCTTTGAATGTAAGTACCCAAGAGCTTGAGCGTTCGATAGAGATATTGCGCTTAGTCTTAGCCGCTAAAGCCTAAGAGCTGCCATTTTGGGCTGCTAAAAGGGTCTTTGGGGTTAGAATTGTGTAATATATAAGTTATTTATAATCATATACTTATCTTATCATAACGCGTTAAATGAACCTACGCTTCTTTTCCGCTGGTCTGAACCCCCTTAAATGCCTAGAAATGAACGTTTCCTTCGATGAAACACCTCCTCAAAGAGACCGACCTTAGTTCCACGGATCTCAACCGGGTATTCTCACTTGCTCGCGAGCTTAAGAAAAATCGTGGCAAGCAGACATCATCGCTACTTTCAGGTAAGACATGGGTGCTCATTTTCTCAAAGGAAAGTACCCGCACACGCGTTTCTTTTGAAGTAGGTATTCGTGAACTTGGTGGAAATGTTATTTTCCTCAATAAAAACGATATTCAACTAGGTCGCGGTGAAACCGTTGAAGATACTGCACGAGTACTCTCTAGGTACGCTCACGGGCTAGTTGTTAGAACCTATGATCATTCGGATGTAGAAAGACTCGCCTCAGCAGGAAGCATCCCAGTGATTAACGCACTCACTGACTTTTTACATCCCTGCCAAACCTTAACAGATGCCTTTACTGCAGCTGAAAGATGGGCTGGTCCTACGGGAGACTTAGTTGAATCACTGAAGGGTCGTAAAATTGCCTTTTTAGGCGACACCCGTTTTAACATGGCTAACTCCTGGATGCTTACAGCAAGCATGTTTGGAATGAAAATTTCGTTAGCAGGTCCTACCGCATATAAGCCAGGCGAAAAAATTAATCAGTTACTTCAAGCCGGTGGCCGTAAAATAGACTACCAGGTAACCACAGACCCCTACGAAGCGGTTCAAGGTGCCGATATCGTGTACACCGATACATGGACTAGTATGGGTCAAGAATCAGAGGCAGCAGCACGCGCTATTGCAATGAAGCCATACACTGTGACCGAAAAACTATTTGCTGCAGCTAAACCTGATGCCTTCTTCATGCACTGCTTACCCGCTCACCCGGGTGAAGAAGTAGTTCAAGCTGTGCTCGACAATCCTCGCTCGATTATTTTCGATGAGGCAGAAAATCGTCTTCACGTTCAAAAGGCGATCATCTCTCATTTGACCGAATCTAAATAATTTCATGAAAATCGTTCTCGCTTACTCCGGTGGTCTAGACACCTCGGTTATTGTTAAATGGCTGCGTGAAAAATATGACGCTGAGATCGTCACATTTGCAGCAGATATAGGACAAGAAGAAGAGCTTAAGGGCCTTTCTCAAAAAGCGCGTAAGACTGGCGCATCCAAGCACTACACCCTCGATTTAGTTGAGGAGTTCGCAAGCGACTACATCTATCCGATGATTCGTGCTAACGCAATTTACGAAGGACAGTACTATTTAGGCACTTCAATTGCCCGCCCGCTGATTGCTAAGGCCCAAGTTGAAATCGCCAAAAAAGAAAAGGCAGACACAGTTGCTCACGGCGCTACAGGTAAAGGAAATGATCAATGCCGCTTTGAATTAACATACATGGCGCTTGCTCCTCAGCTTACGATCTTAGCTCCATGGAAAATTGATGAATTCCGTGAAGAATTCCCAGGTAGATCTGAGATGATCGATTACTGCCGGGACCATAAAATTCCAGTGGAAGCTTCCTTAAAAAAGCCTTACTCGATGGATCGCAATCTTCTACACATCTCCTACGAAGCAGGTATTCTCGAAGATCCTTGGTTTGATCCAACAACCAAGAAAAACAAGGCGATGTTTAAACTTTCGGTTTCTCCGGAAGATGCTCCAAATAAATCTGAGTATGTTGATCTTGATTTCGTTAAAGGAAATTGTACTGCAGTAAACGGAAAGAAATTATCACCTGCTGGAGTACTTAAAGAACTTAATCGTCTTGGTGGTAAACACGGCATCGGTCGTGTTGATTTAGTAGAAAACCGTTTCGTTGGGATGAAATCACGTGGCGTTTATGAAACTCCAGGTGGAACAATTCTTGTGCACGCACACCGCCAAGTTGAATCACTTACGATGGACCGTGAAGTGATGCATTTAAGAGATTCTCTGATTCCTAAGTATGCAGAACTTGTATACTACGGTTTCTGGTTCGCTCCTGAACGTGAAGCACTGCAAGCCTTAGTGGACGAAAGCCAAAAGCACGTGACTGGAACAGTACGTCTTAAACTATACAAAGGTAACGTTATTACCTGTGGTCGTAAGTCAAAATATTCACTCTACGATCCACATATTGCATCGATGGAAGGCGTTAAGAGCTGGTACAACCAAAACGATGCAACCGGTTTTATTCGCTTAAATGGATTACGTCTGCGCGCTCGTTATTATGCGCAAGGCGCTCCGAAATGACATTTAAAGACTGGAGGCGGCTTTCTGCTTGGGAAGCCGCTTCGCACGTAAGAAATAGCATAGATGCCCTTCCCCTTACTCAGCGTAAGGCGGCTATTGCCTCTATGCCAAACGAGTCAACTTTAGTCGCACGTTTTGCGTCTGCCCCACAGGGCAGAGCTTTATCGGGAATTCCTTTTTTTGTTAAAGATCTTTTTGAAACTAAAGGCGAAACGATACAGGCTGGTTCTTCATTTTTAAAAGAAGTTAGACAACCAGCATTAAAAGATGCTGCTCTCATCGAAGCACTTAAACAACTCGGTGCAGTCTTTGTAGGTAAGACACACCTGTATGAATTTGCTTATGGCTTAACAGGTGAAAACAAACATTTCGGAGACTGCGATCATCCTAAATTTCAAGGACGCACAACCGGAGGTTCAAGCAGCGGCTCAGCTTTAGTTGTAGCAGCAAACGCTGTACCACTAAGCTTAGGTACAGACACCGCAGGTTCCCTGCGTTTACCGGCAGCATTCTGCGGCTTATACAGTTTTAGAGGTATTCCCCAGGAAACATGGATTAATGACGCTTTCCCCTTAAGCCAGTCTTTTGATACTGCAGGATGGTTTACTGAAAGCGCAGAAGATATGCTCACTGTACTAAGCGCTTTAGTTGGCCCATTGCCTAAATCACCAAAACCTCCGGTTGGTTATTTTATATCTTGGCCAGGCTTAGATTCCAGCATTGCAGATACACTAAAGCACTTTGCTGAGAAATTATGCTCCGAAGCGAGTGCCGAACTCAGTAATAAAACTATCTCTATATTTAAGGATTCTACTTCGGCTTACACTGTTCTGCAGAGTAAAGAGACGTACGCCACACATAAGGATTGGCTAGCTACCTACCAGGATCGCTATTCACCTGAAGTCCATGCACGTATTAACAGAGCTGAAAGCTGGACAAAAGAGGATGAAACTAAGGCGCTTGATAAAAAAGAAGGTATTAAAACTTTTTTTGAGACGTATTTTAAATCTGCAGACTTCTTAATACTCCCAGTAGCTCCTTTTGCTGCTTTACCAAAAACTCAATTAACACTTGAGAATCGAAATAAAATACTCGATCTAACAACGCCAGGAAGTCTAGCAGGTCTACCTATACTCACACTTCCTGTCCCCCTACATTCAGGACTTACTCTTGGACTTCAAGTGATTATTAAAGACCAAAAAAGCTCAGCCCTGGAATTTATTTTAGCTAAGCTTTGAGTTTGAGACTTACTCGAAACGTACGGTTACTTGTATCTCCACAATTGCGTTACGAGGTAATCCTGCAACAGCTACAGCTGCACGAGCATGCTTACCAGGCTCGCCATAAAGTTTAAAAAATAATTCACTAGCTCCGTTAATAACCTGCGGACTTTGATCAAATCCTGAAACTGCATTCACGAAACCACTTAAAAAAATAAATTCTTTTACACGCTCGAGATTACCCAACGCTGATTTGATAGTTGCTAGCGTATTTAAAGCACAAACCTGGGCAGCTGCATAGCCAGCCTCTACTGTCTGATCTTTACCCACTTGTCCTGTGTGAGGCACTGGGCCTGAAGAAGTACTAATCACACCGGATAAAACTAAATTATTTCCATTTATGCGGTATGGTACATAAAACCCCGCAGGTTGTGGTGCAGGAGGTAGAACATGGCCTAATTCTTTAAGTTTTAATTCGATGGAATCCATAATAGGAGATTCTTGCATAATCATAGATCGAGGCAAGCCATTGAAACTAGATATATTAGACTCAGTATTCACTCTTGAGATAAATAAGGCTAAAGCTAGGTTACTGGGAGTCGTTTTCCTACAATTGCACTTTAATGACGTGATACCTAATTCAGGAGATTGTGTTATCTTAGAAGGTATAGCTAAACGCTTTACCAAGGATGATCATGTTCTAGAAAATATTAGCCTGAAAGTAAGCAAAGGTGAATTTATCACTTTTATTGGACCAAGTGGCTGTGGAAAATCAACCCTGCTACGTCTGATTGCAGGTCTACTCAAACCATCTGAAGGCATAATTCATATTAATGGGAAAACTCCAGAATTGGCTGATTCAGATTTAGCCTTTGTTTTTCAAGATGCCAACCTACTGCCTTGGAGAAAAAGCATAGCCAATGTAGCGCTACCTTTATTACTCAGAGGAGTGCCAAAATTGGAGCGTGAGGCCAAAGCTCGCATGATGCTTAGTTTAGTGGGCTTAAATAATGCAGAGAATAAATATCCCTGGCAATTATCAGGCGGAATGAAAATGCGTGTTTCAATTGCACGCGCACTTAGTATTTCTCCAAAAATTCTATTACTCGATGAGCCGTTCGGAGCTCTTGATGAGATTAGTCGAGATCACCTTAACGAAGATTTACTTAAAATAAGAGAGAAAGATTTATTCACCACATTCTTTGTTACACATTCCGTAGCAGAAGCTCTTTTCTTATCGACGCGCGTGATCGTCTTAAGTCGAAACCCTGGAAGAATACATACAACTATTGATGTTCCATTTAGCTATCCACGTAAGCCTGACTTACGCGAGAGTCCCGAATTTTTAAGCTTACTGGCCCAGACAACGCGTGCGCTGCGTGCTGTGCTTTAAACGTATGAAAAAGATTACATCATTACTTTTTCCTATAGTATCTGGAGTAGCTCTAATTGCGATCTGGTATGGTATTATTATTTTATTTAAAATACCAATTTACGTCCTACCAACACCAGGCCAGATTATTACAGCAGCATGGACTGAACGTCATGCTATGTTGGCCTCTGCATTACTCACTGGCCAAGGAGCAGTCTTAGGCTTCACCTGTGCAGTAGTAGGAGGATTTTTATTATCGATGATTATGGCGTTTTCTCTGCGCCTTAAAAAATCTCTATATCCTTATATTTTAGTCTTACAGATGACGCCCGTTATTATCTTAGCTCCAATATTCGTATTATGGCTAGGTCAAGGTCTGCCTAGTATCGTAGCAATCACATTTATGATTTGTTTTTTCCCTATCGTTGCTAGTACTACATCAGGATTTATGTCAGTGGATAAAAATTTGCTCGAAGTCTTTAAAATGTGTCATGCAACAAAGCTCCAGGAGATTCGGTACCTACGAATCCCTTCAGCAATGCCTTACTTTTTAACAGGAGTTAAAATTGCAGGAACCCTAGCACCTATTGGGGCCATCACTGGAGATTTTTTAGCTGGTAGCGCTCAAAATGGAGTTGGTGGAATTGGCTTTATGGCCATTACCTATTTTTCCCAGCTTCAAACAGCTTCTTTATATGCAAGTGGGTTAGTTGCATGCCTTTTAGGCTTTGGCTTTGTTGGATCAATCAGCCTTTTGCACTGGGTGCTTTTACATAAATGGCATGATTCACTGATTAAAAAAGAATGAACCTGTGTTGCAGATGATAAGCTTACGGCTATATTTTTTATCTACGTAATAACTATGCGCGGTACTTCTATTTTATTAGCATTAATTGCATGCTCACTATTTACAGCCTGCTCAAATAAAAAAGTTATTTCACCAGTACAGTCGGACACCCCATTTCCTATTACCGTACAACTGGATTGGGTGGCAGAACCTGAACATGGAGCATTCTATACCGCCGAGGCTCTAGGATACTATAAAGCAGAAGGCCTAGACGTTACGTTACTACAAGGAGGAGCAAATGCATATGTGCAAACTAAGGTTGCTACAAACCAAGCCCAAATAGGTCAGGATGATTCAGGCAACATACTGACCTCAATTCAATCAGGAGTACCGCTACTTTGCGTAGGATCGATTTTCCAACACGATCCTTCTGTACTCATGATGCATGCATCTAATCCGATCAAAAACTGGTCTGACCTGAATGGTAAAACAATAATGTCAAAGATCTCTTGGACGTTTCTTCCCTTTCTGAGGAAGAAATACGGGATTGAATATAAAGTCATTCCTATGGACTACAATCTTGGCCGCTTTGCTATTGATCCAGATTTTATTCAACAAGCCTATTTTACCTCAGAGCCTTATTACTTAGAACAAAAAGGCATTAAGACTAAATTCTTACATGCAGCTGATGCTGGTTTTGATTCGTACACAACAATCATGACCAATAAAGCTTTTGCCAAAAGTCATCCCGAGCAGCTCAAAGCGTTTCTAAGAGCTACGTATAAAGGTTGGAAAACGTATATTGAGTTAGACGGAGCTGCAGCTCATGCAATCATGCTTAAGGTAAATCCAAAAGTAACTCCAAGTTTCTTGGATTGGTGCCGTTTACAAATTATTAAAGCAGAATTAGCTAAAGACGCTAAAGACGACTACCTGACCTTAAGTAAAAAGCGTTTTCAAATTCAAATTGATCAACTCACTGACTTGGGAATCCTAAAAAAAGATGCGGTAAAAGTAGAAGATGCAGTAGATACGTCATTTCTACCCCAAGCAAATCCCTAGTTATTACCAGCGTGTTTGGCTAAACTTCCAACCAGGAACTTTTTTTTGCATCTCTATTTCATCGTTACGTTCTTTAAGACCACAACTTAGAAAATTTTGATGCGCCCTAGCTAAAGCTGCTCGGTCAAGCTCAACTCCAAGGCCTGGGCCCTTAGGAAGCACAACACAGCCAGCTTCGAACTTAATACGACCGCCCACAATAATCTCCTCACTCTGCCAAGGATAGTGGGTATCTAAAGCGTAACTTAAGTTTGGCATTGCAGCCCCTAGATGAGTCATAGCTGCTAATGAAATACCTGCATGATTATTTGAATGCATAGAAACTCCTCTACCAAATATTCTGCAGAAGGTAGCAAGTTCCATGGAAGCATTTAAACCTCCCCAGAAATGATGGTCTGTTAAAATAACATCTTCTGATCCGGTACGCACACTGCCTGGCAAATCATCAAATGAAGTTGTACACATGTTGGTCGCTAAAGGCATCTTCAGTGCTTTACGCACTGAAGCCATAGCTTCCTGGCCTCGGGCTGGATCCTCTAGATACTCCAAGTAACCTTCGAGTTGCTTACCCCACTTAATCGATGTCTCCACAGTCCATAATGCATTAGGATCTAATCTTAAAGGAACACCTGAACCAAAATGCGCATAAAGCGCCTTGATTGCAGCAACTTCCTGATCAGGAGGAAAAACTCCGCCCTTAAGCTTGATTGATTTAAACCCGTATTCTTTAACCATGGCAATTGCCTGCTCAACAATCCCAGCAGGATCCAAGGCTGCTTTCTGCCGAGCACTTGCCCAGCCTGTTGCGTTAGGCTCTATATTAAAACCGAGTGCTCCACCTGCTCCTTCATACTTATAAAATAAATAAGCTGAGTAAGGAACTCTGTCTCTGACAATACCTCCTAGTAGTTGTGCAACAGGTTGATTGTAGGCTTTCCCCGCAATATCAAGGCAAGCCACATTAAAGGCACTGTATACTTGGACAGACTTACGACCATCCCAGGGAGCGACACCGCGTTCAGCAGATCCTTCGAGTTTAAATTGATCTGCAAGCTTTGCTCTAAGGGCATTCCAATTTAATGGATCTAGTCCAATTACAAAGGGCTTAGCCTGATTAAGTGCAGAATCTATAGCTGCACTACTAGGAACTTCAGCTAGTCCTGTAATACCACTATCTGTGATTAATTCTATGACTGTTCTTAAAGCATAGGGAGCATGCAAGCCAGCGGCATTAAGAAGAGGAGGATCAATCAGTGCAATTGGAGTAATGATTACATCTGTGATCTTCATAACGATTTCACCATACACTAAACTGAGTGTTTATTTCTTAGCTGCTTTAAGTGCTGCTGCATTTTGTCTAAGACCGTTTGCAACAGAGCCGCCATCTGAACCAAGAGCGACAAAGCTAAAGCCTAAGTCCCGGCATTTTTCTACCATCGCAGCACTCTGGACTAGAATTCCTGCTGCTTTGCCTGATTTTTTTGCAGCTGAAACTACCTTCGTTAAAGCTTCAATAAACTGTGTGCTCTCGAGCTGATCGCGAATCCCCATATTGTAACTCAAATCTGTGGGACCAACAAAGAGAACATCTACACCATCTACAGCTGCTATTTCATCCGCTGCTGAAACGGCTTCAGGAGATTCAATCTGTGCAACAAGCAGTAACTTTTCGTGACCATGTAAATAATGATCCTCAAAATCGACTCCATAACCTGAGGCGCGTTGCATCTTTGCAAGACCGCGCACCCCGCGTGGAGGATACCTCATTGCTGAAACAGCTTTCTTAGCTTCTTCAGCACTAGAAATAAAAGGAACCATCACTCCTTGTGCTCCCATGTCTAAAACACGTTTAAATGTAACGGTTTCATTCCAAGCAATACGTACAACAGCAAACGCTGGAGTGGCTGCTGCTGCTTGTAATTGAGAAACAAGCGTATCTTGACCACCAGGTCCATGTTCATGATCAATTAAGAGCCAATCGTAACCGGCATTACCTGCGATCTCAGTTGTTATAGGTGAACCTAAATTAATAAACGTTCCAGTGAGCCATTGACCGGCAAGTACTCGAGTTCGGAAATCGCTGGAAAGTTTCATAAGTTAGATTGGATTACAAAGAGGTATACAGCTGATACAAAGCTTGGGTGCCGCACTCACTCCAACCATGCGCAGCTACATCATCATATAATTTCTTAGCTAAACTTAGCCCAGGAAGCTCTAGTTTCATTTCCTTAGCAGAATCTAAAGCAATACCCATATCTTTAATGATATGCTTTACATAAAAACCAGGCGCAAAATTACCTGCCAGAGCACGTGGCGCAAGTGTAGTCATCGCCCAACTGCCTGCTGCACCGCCACTGATACTTGCATGTACTTGGGTCGGATCTAAGCCTGCTTTCTTAGCATAAATAAGCGCCTCGATCCAAGCTACCATACCAACAGCAACGGAAATTTGGTTAGCCATCTTACAATGCTGTCCAGCACCAGAAGCACCAAGAAGAGCAATGTTCTTACCCATTAATTCAAATAAAGGTTTAGCACGATCGTAGGCTACTTGCTCACCACCAACCATTATTACTAAACGAGCTTCTTTAGCTCCAATATCTCCGCCTGATACAGGAGCATCAAGGGCTGAAATTCCTTTCTTAGAAGCGGCTTCTGAAATGCGGCGTGCAAGAATCGGACTGGAGGTCGTCATATCTATGAGTAAAGCGCCTACTTTAACTCGATCAACGATTCCACCTTTTCCTAAATACGTTTCTTCAACGTCTTTTGGGAAACCAAGCATGGTAATAACTACATCAGCAGCTGCTGCCGCTGATCCAGCTGAGTCATGCCAGATTGCACCAAGATCAAGCAAGTCCTTAGCTTTCTCTTGAGTTCGATTGTACACGTGCAGCGTATTGCCGGCTTTAATAAGGTGAGAAGCCATGCTTCGCCCCATGACACCTGTACCAACAAACGCGATTGTATGAGCCATAAAATTATTTCGCTGAATATTCAGAAGCTAGATCGAGACGGAAATAATCTCGAGCGTTTCCAAAACAGATATTTTTAACCATACTACCGATAAAGGCCATGTCTGATGGCAAATCTCCGCGGGCAATATCTGCTCCGATTAAATTACATAATGTACGTCGGAAATATTCATGCCTTGGGAAGCTCACAAAACTACGTGAATCCGTAAGCATACCAACAAAGCGACTAAGTAGTCCCAAATTAGATAAAGCATTAATCTGCCATTCCATTGCTTCTTTTTGGTCTAAGAACCACCAGCCACTACCAAATTGCAACTTGCCTGGAATTGAACCGTCTTGGAAGTTTCCAATCATAGCACCAAAGACGTAATTGTCTGCAGGATTTAAATTGTAGATAATCGTACGAGGGAGTTGATCAGTTGCATCTAGTGAATCTAAGTAACGCGATAAGGCGGCAGCTTGAGGTAAATCACCAATCGAATCAAAACCAGTATCAGGCCCAAAAGATTTTAATAAGCGCTTATTATTATTACGCAGTGCACCTAAGTGCAGCTGTTTAGTCCATCCACGTGCTGCGTCCCAGCGGCCAAATTCAAGCATCAGGTAAGAACCGTATTTAGCTTGTTCAGTTGCGGAAGGAACTCTGCCTTCACGAGCTGCATCAAATACAGACTTTGCTTCAGCATGTGTGCATGGCTCTGATAATGCGGTTTCTAGGCCATGATCAGACAAGCGACCACCAGCTGCATGAAATGCATCGTGCCGATTCTTAAGAGCGGATAATAAATCATCGAAAGTCTTAACAGGCATGCCTGCTGTACCTCCTAATTTTTCGATCCAAACATTAAATCCAGCAGGATCACCTACAGATAAAGCCTTATCCGGACGGAACGCAGGATATACTTTTGTCTTGAGCCCACTTTTTTGGATTTTTGCATGCGTATCTAAAGAATCCGCAGGATCATCTGTGGTACATACTACAGCCACTTTGGACTGTGAAAGTAAATCGTGTACACGCAACTTAGGCAGTCTCTCATTTGCTTGTTTCCAAATAGCATCAGCTGTTGCAGGTGTAAGCAGTGTATCCACATCAAAGTAACGTTTTAATTCAAGATGCGTCCAATGGTACAAAGGATTACGCATCGTATGAGGCACGGTTTGCGCCCATGCCTTAAATTTTTCTTCTGGTGATGCACTCCCAGTGATGAAACGCTCATTAACACCATTGGCACGTAGCGCACGCCACTTATAATGATCACCACCTAACCATAGCTCAGAAAGATTCGAAAACTGATGATTGGATTCGATTAGTGCGGGAGAAAGATGGCAGTGATAATCGAAGATTGGCTCGTTCTTCGCAAAGTTGTTATAGAGCTCACGCGCTTGAGGAGTCGTAAGCAAAAAATCGTCGTGAATAAATGACATGGTTGGAAAGCATGCACTCTACGACTTTCGCTGGATGAGTACCAGCAAAAGCCTTCAAAACTTACGGTCTTTTTTAAGTCCTAACCTGCAATTGAACTCACTAAATCCGAAAGCTGCTTGTAGCCTGCAAGTGAAGCACTCGCTTTTGCACATACCGCACTTGTCGCTAACCCGGTGGTTTCAGCTAGGAATATAATATAGCTAGCTACATTACGGGCAAAATTTAGACGACCTTCTTCACTAATGGAGTAGAAGCGAGCCCTTTGAATATAGCCTGCAGGCGTATGATCACCGAGTGCTGCTTTCTCTGCACGACCACCTCCGGCAAGTACATAAAGGAAGTTATACTCAAACCAAAACATATGTTCAGGATTTGGACTAAGTGCCTCTAGAGCTGTGCGACATGTAGCAGGAGATTGAAATACTTCCATAGCCTTACCAGACTTTGAAAGTGCATCAGTAATAAATATACGAGCCATCTTTTGCTCAGTAGCATCTATACTGAAAGCTCCCAGTAGGGCTAATTCTAGGGTGAATAAATACCAGTCATGCCAGAGTGCCTGATCAGCAGCGTTCTTTGAAATCGCTAAGGCCTTACCCATTTCGTAGGTGTAGCGACCGCTTGTTTTAATTTCTAAGCGGCGGCCTGTGACTTCACCCATTACCCGGTAATTCTCAGCTGATTTACCGGAGCCTGAATGAAATCCAATACTTGCATCAAACTTTGAACATACAGCCCACTGTTTCTCAATTAAGACCTTGAGTGCTGCGTTATCAGGATAAGGCATGTTCTTTTGGAAACCAAAAGCTGGAGCTACAAAATGAATCTTCATTCCAAGCGCTTCACAAAGAGCTAACATAACTGCAGTTGTTTCCTGAGTCGTTAGACCAGGTAATTCATCAATGGATAATTCTCTTAAGTAGTCACGCCCAACCTGAGTTGTGAAAGCTTTCTCACGTGCAGCACGATACTTGGTATCACGCTGTTTCATTTTTTGCATCGAAGGCCATACGTAAGCCACTAAGTGAGCAAATTCTGCTTCATTTAAAACTAGCCCTACAGAGGCGACACGTGATTTAACAACTTTAAGAATTTCAGCTGGTACGTGTGCACTCACCCAAGCTGCTGCATCACCAGGAACCTGTGTTTGAGCAAGTTCAGGAGATAAATCAAATGTGATATAACTAGCCAATAAGCAGCCAGTGACTAATTGATCTTCACGACTATCAAATTTACCGCCGATTGGTTGATGATCAGCATTAAAACTCCAAGCAATTTTACGTTTATGAAAGCCTGTTTTCAATTTTGAAATTACGCAGCCATGGCTCATACCCTCAACACTTTGGCCTTGGTGACCTTCAGGAACATTCGTTCCAATAAACGGGAAAGGAACACTATCTAAGCGACCATCTAGCATCGCGTTTACATCATAAACTAATTCACGAGGAATCGAATTTTGATTAGCAGTAACACCTAGATTAAGATGGGCCATTGCCCACTCTACCCCAGTCCAGTGCAGTGTCGTAAAACGAGCACCAATACCTAAGGTGCGTTTACCTAAATCTGCTCCTGCAGTTGGAAAAATTGTGGTAGACGAGTCATGCTCCTGAATTAAATTTTTAAGTGCGAGTAAGTTTAAAAAACTTGCTGGAAAAATATCTTCGTTATCTGAACGAGCTAACGCTTGCCGTAGGGTATTTGGCGAAACTGCTCCTGCTTTTTTCTTAAGCAACCATCCGCAGTCACCGGTGTGTGTGTCTTCAAATAAAGTCCAATCACCCTGAGCTGTCTGAAATGCACTTGTGGGATAATTTTTTAATAACCCAGCATCTTTACTGAGTGCTTTGCTAGATAACTGATCCCAATCCAAACAGAAGTCGGGACTTACACATGGGTTAGATGCGATACGCAGATTATTATTAAGCAAAAATGTATTAATAGAAGACATATAAAAAAAGAGGTATTTTAACCTATATTAGTAAATTCCCTCACAATCAAATGCAGCTTACAAGGATCGAATACGGACTCGTGTCTTATTTGTACCAGATAAACATCCAGTAGCTAAGGTAAATTATCTTCCCTGGGCTCCACTGTCTAGCAAGTGGCCCTGCCGGGCGCATATAAAAAGGCCGCCTCGGGCTGCTATCCGAGGCGGCTCACACCTACCCTAACAAGTGTTATGTCGTAGGAGGCGCTGCAGGTGCAGGTGCTTCTCCATCCGACTTTTTCTTACCCCTTGGTCCACCACCCATTGGAGGTAATTTATCGAAAGTAGTTTGTTGTTCAGATGTCAAAAGGGCGCGGATTTTAGCGTTACCTTCCTTACGAATAGCCATCATCTGCGTGCGGCGATCGTCCTGTGAAAGATCTTCATTTTTGCGAAGCTCAAGCATCTGAGTCATTTGATCTTTTAAAATAGCTGCTACTTTAGTTTTTTGCTCGTCCGTTAAATTAAGTTTTTTAGCCAGTTGCTCCATAGGACGAGCGCCACCCCAAGCTTTGCCAGCTGGAGGTGTAGCAGGTGCTGCATCTTGAGCATACACTGCAGGAGTAGTGGCTAAAAGGCCAAGCACTAGACCAAACACAGATGAAATCAGAAATGGCGTTTTCATGTTTTTAAAAATGAGGTACTGCTGCTTCCAACCAGCCAGACGCACCTATTTAGGAATAGTTTCGAAAAATATTATTTTTCCAGCTCTTTCCCTATGAAGTCGCGAGTGTTGCAATCTAAGCCAAAGCACGTTTTTTTAGGTACCAGATGAATACGTTTGATAGGCACCTAATGCGCGAGTGGCTGCAAATACTCTTCTTAGTGCTAGTCGCTGTCTGTGGCCTATTGTTTGTACAAATCTGCTATGATGACTTCAAAGACATGCTAGAAATCGGTGCAGGCTTCTCCGATTTCATACGCTATATCTTTATTACAATGCCTAGTTTTCTGGGTCTTGTACTTCCCTTAGCGTTGCTTATTTCACTTCTTTTTACCCTCACTAAACTGCACCGCTCCAACGAGATAACAGCAATGAGGACTGCAGGTGTAGGGTTTGCAAGACTCACCGCTCCACTATGGGTCGTAGGCCTGTTTGCCTGTGCTTTAGTTTGGTGGCTTAACTCAAGTGTAGTACCTTGGTCTGTTGAGCAATCCCGCCAATTGGACGCAGAAATGCAGTACAAAAAGCAGGCTAAAACCCTACCTCCCGATCGAGTTGGAGCAGTCTATAGCGTTGCTTTTGATAACTCAGAAGATCACCGCATGTGGCTTATCAATCGTTACAGGCAGGCGTCACCCGCTAAGGGATTTGGTATATCTGTCTCTCAAATGGATAAAAGTAACCGAGAAACGATCCGTTTATTGGCCTCGGAGGCCTGGTATGACGCTCCACGCACGAGATGGATTTTTAAAAATGGCCGAGTGCTTAAATTCAATCCAGATACGGAGGAGCAAACAGCCTCAGAGCCTTTCACCACACATATAGAGACTTCGTTTCATGAAGATCCAACACTGATGCTTCTAACGGATCAAAGACCAAGAGATCTCTCGTTTTTTGAACTCAAACGTTTGATGGTATATTTCGAAGCAGAAAAAAATCCTAATAAAGTAGTACCCTATGCTGTTAGATACTACTCGCTGATTGCTGATACTTTAGCCCCCTTAATTGTAATCGCGATTGCTATACCCTTTGCAATTGCTGGTGTGAGAGTAAATCCTGCAGTAGGCGTCTCCAAAGCAATTGGTCTATTTATTCTTTATTATATTTTTAATACAATCGGCAGCTCAATTGCGATGAAACAGTGGATGGATCCAGAAACTGCAGCATGGATTCCAAACGCAGGAATGGTTATCTTAGCAACATACTTTCTGTCACGCCTACGTTAATATTTTAACTCCAGTTATAGTTAAAGCTGATACTAATTCGCTCTTTGCTTACTCGGTTCTGAGCAACCTCATGTCTTAGCCAGCTTTCAAAAAGTAAGAGATTCCCTGCTTTAGCAGGATAGATAATATGGGCTTTATTTTCATTTCTTGCAGACGCTGTACGCGGAGGGGCTGCCATAAAGCGATCAAGTCTAGGATCTTCAAATTTTAAACCAGGGCAGCCTACAGGTGTTGTGACATAGTAGGTACCGCTAATAAATGCCAGAGGATGTAGATGCAGTGAATGTGCAGCTAAAGGAGGCATTATATTCACCCAGCAATCTGTCATACGAATGGATTTACCCTGCAGATCAAAATCAAGTGCCTTACTATACTTGAGTACATGTTTATTAATCTTCTTTTCAAGTTCAGCGAAAGTGGATGAAAAACGCTGAAGCTCATTCATCGAGGCATAGCTCGTATAACCACCTGGATAATTTTTCTTTGACCAAGCACGTCCCGCTTTATCGTAGTCTCTTAAGTTACGACATTCCTCAGCCAGTTCGTTATTTAGTTTTGCAAGACCTGAAGCCTGAAGGGCTTTGCTATAAATATAAGTCGGAAACCAAGATTTAATAGACATAAATTATCCTAAGGCTGAGTTAAGAGCTGCAATAATAGAATCTGAAGGTTCAGCGCCAACACTAAGACGCAGTAGATCTGGATTAATTCCCTGTGAAAATAATTCCTTACGCCCTTCGTCTTTAGTCACCATGTCGTAATGCGCTAAATACATAAAAGGACATATAAGCGTTCTTTTCATGCCGAAACTCGGTCCCTTCGGCAATGCAAGTCGATCGTAAAATACATCCAAAGAACCTGCTAGTGTGAAAGATATCATACTTCCAACTGAAGCAGGACTTTGCGCAACACTAAGATAATTATTTTTTGATTCGGGAGCTAAAGCCCAAAATACTTCTAATACACGAGGGTCCTTTTCTAGATAGGTGGCAATACGCGTGGTATTAATTGCAATTTGCGCGAGTACTTTTTCTGTATTTGTAATTTGTGCCGCAAGCCGAGCGCTATCCTTAGAGTACAAACCCTCGATATTTTTTGCGATGCGTGTACGTAGCAGTTTTGCATTCTTTGCTTCAGGATTAACAATAGCTAGACCCGCTATCACATCCCCTTCACTGGCTGTATATTTAGTTAAACTGTTCACTTGCACATCCGCATACTGAAGCACCTTCACACTAAACAATGAAGCAATGGAGGTATCTAGAACGAGTGAAATATCATGAGACTTACATAAGTCACTGAGTGCTTTAACATCGGATGTTTGGACAAGAGGATTTGAAGGAATTTCAGTGATTACACCTGCAATTCGATCTGCTTTTTCAGCGAACAATTTCTTTAATGTATCAAGATCGAATACATCTCCTAAAAAAATATAGTCATCAGTGCTTGGTGTTAACTTCTTAAGAATAGCAATAGTATCCAAGTAAAGCCATCCTAGCTGAATCCATATCTTTTTTCCTTTCTTTGTTTGGATTTCAGATATTGCCATGAACGCGGAGTAAATCGCATTCATTCCATTGTTGGTTAAAAATAAATCTTCTACACTTGCTGCAGGAAGTGCCTTAAGAAGATATTTTTTAATCTCCAAATCAGAATCCCCACTGAAGAGTATTTCTTCATTTACTTCAGGTATAATACCATAACTTACCAATTGATCTTCAGCCTGCCTTGAAGAAATAAAACCACCGACATGCTGTAAAAAACCTTTAGCCCGTGCATTGAGTTCTACTGAATCGATGTGAGCTACACCAAAAATTGAATCAATGTTAAAACGAACTAGGTTAGTAGCACCCACTAAATAGCCCTCAAGCTTTTCAGCCATAGCCTCAGATGAGGTGAGCCAAAGTTTTAAGCCTTCATAGCCAGACTTTTTCAAATAATAGGCAGTAAGCTGCAGTACATAAGGATGAAGTACGAACCGAGGGTATCCCGAGGTTAGCTGAGAGGTTATCTCGGGCCTTTTTTCTTCATACCCACGCACCGCTTCCATAGTAGGTAAACTACACGAAACAGCATGCGTTACATCAGGAATAGGCCTTCCAAGAGGGAGTGGTTTAAATCCAGGCATTTAAGTAAGTCTGTATTGTCTTATTATTAGGGTGTTTGGCAATCGGAAGCTTTGTGCAGAAAAGTGTAGAAAAGTGCCTTATTTTTCTCACTTTTGTTTCGAAAATACCAATTCATTGACCATCGTAACCTACTACCCCCCTCGTCGTCTTAATTTAAACGAATTTGTGTCTTAATTATATACGCCAAAACACCACCTAGTCTGGCCATTTCAGTGACATTAAATAGTCTAGATTTTCCAGCTTTAAAATAACCCCTCTTATCACTTAAACTTAACACTAATTACCCTATGAGTTCATCCCATAACCAACCTTACGACACGTCCGGACAAACTTGGGCTTTCCTTACCCTACGCATTTGGCTTGGTGCACGCACTTTACTAGCAGGTCTTGAAAAGTTTTCTGAAAAGATCACAACCCAGCAACCTCTACTTGATGCCAACGGAGCTCCTGACTCAAGTGGAGCAGTTGTTGAAGTATCCAAGAAGGTCTACGGGATTAGTCATTACCACGGCATCCCTGAAGTTCTAAAAACAAAGTTCTTAGACGAACCTTTGTTACCACAATTTCTAACAACACCATTTTACGCAGTTCTTGGTTATGCGTTAGTCATTCTTGGTGCAGCACTGCTTCTTGGTATTTGGACACGTTTGTCATTAGTCCTCATAGGACTTCTCTACACAATGCTCATGCTTGGCTTATTACTCATCCACCAAGAAGATGGTGTAGCTTGGCTGGCTATTCATGCAGTGCTAATCGCTAATGCACTTCTTCTCTCCAAGCATAACCGTTTCTCGATTACCCGCAAATGAGTACCCAAGATAAAAACGACTCGAGCCCACAGATAAACAGACGTTCCTTTATCACAACTGCAGCCACAGCAAGTGCTGCACTCGCTTTTGCGCGTCCTGCTAAATTATTTGGTGCAACGGTTGCTCCCTCAGATGTGCTTAATGTCGCTTTAGTCGGCATTGGAGCCCAAGGCCGCGTACTTCTTGACGATACACTTAAGATTCCTGGGGTACGCTTTGTCGCTATCTGTGATATCTGGGACTACAACAGACAATATGCAGAAAAATATCTAAAAAAGTTCGGCCACACTGTAAAAAGCTACCGCGACTACGAAGACATGCTTGCTCAGGAGAAAGATATTCAGGCAGTGATTGTTGCAACTCCTGACTTCTTGCACGCCCCTATCTCTATTGCTGCAATGAAAGCAGGTAAAGATGTGTACTGTGAAAAGATGATGTCCAACACAATCGAGGGTGCAAAATCGATGGTACGCTCAATGAAAGAAACAGGGCGTCTATTACAAATTGGTCACCAGCGTCGCAGTAACCCACGTTACTTAGTGGCAAAGAATCGTCTTTTAGGAGAGGCAAATCTCCTCGGCAAGATTACAACCGCTAACGGTCAATGGAACCGAGCAGTCAGTGAAGATTTAGGTTGGCCTAACCGTGCCGCAATCCCAAAGGCAACCTTAGCTAAGTATGGCTATGATGATATGCATCAATTCCGCAATTGGCGTTGGTTTAAAAAATTTGGTGGCGGTCCTCTTTCTGATTTAGGTGCGCATCAAATCGATATTTTCAATTGGTTCTTTGGCGGTCCTCCCGTTTCAGTTAGCGCAGACGGCGGAAACGATCATTATTCGAACCATGAATGGTTTGATAACGCGATGGTTATTTACAAATACAATACACCTCAAGGCGTGGCGCGTGCTTTCTACCAAGTACAAACAACAACCAGCGCAGGCGGCTATTTCGAGCAATTCATGGGAATTGAAGGCACACTTAGGATGAGTGAGAATCCGAAGTATACAGCGATTTATAGAGAAGCTAACGCACGTGATTGGGAACCATGGATTCGTCGTAACTTCCTAAAAGCTCAAGCTGCACCTGCCCCTGATCCAAGTGCAGATGCAGTGGTAGATGCGCGTGAAACAGCAGCACTAGCAACCTTTGATTTACCTGTTATTCTTAACAAGCCAGCACATCAACCTCATCTGGAAAACTTCTTTAATTCGATTCGCGGCAAAGCAACGCTTAACTGCCCAGCTGACGAAGCTTTTAATAGCGAAATAGCTATCTTCAAAGCTTGCGAAGCAGTGCTCACCGGAAAGAAGATTGAGATTACAGCAGAAGATTTAAAAATATGAATTCACGGTTATCCGCAATCCCTGCATTAGCTAAGCAATTACTCACAGCAATGTGTGTCTTAAGTGTTGTGAGTTTTGCTCAAGCAGAAGACTTAGTGCCACTAAAAGTTGTGCTTCCAAAGCCAATGCTTGCAGGCACTCCAGTACCGATAAAACTTCCTAACTTAGAAGCACCTCATTCAGGGCGCAGAGCTGATATATTGGTGCCAGCAGGGACTGTGAACCTTGCACTCAATAAAGCTGTTACAGGAAGTGACAAGGATCCGGTTTTGGGGGACTTAACATTAATCACTGATGGCGAGAAAAGTGGAGATGAGGGAAACTTCGTTGAATTAGGCCAAGGTAAACAATGGGTACAAATCGATCTGCAAAAAAGCAGCTCTATTTATGCCGTTTCCTTGTGGCATTATCACTCCCAGGCACGTGTATACTTCGATGTTGTTATACAAATTTCAGATGATCCAACTTTTGCTCAGGGTGTTAAAACAATTTATAATAGTGATACAGCCAACGTACTTGGTCTAGGAGCTGGTCAAGACCACCTCTACATCGAAACATACGAAGGCCGTTTAATTGAAGCCAAAGGCGTTACAGGACGTTATGTGCGTCTGTATAGTCGCGGCAATAGCTCAAACGAGATGAACCACTATATCGAAGTTGAAGTCTACGGTAAAACGTCTTCCTAAGATTCGTGTTTGGCTTTGGCTTGTTTGCATAGCCATTGCCACAGCTGTATTTTACAAAACAGGTCTAGATATTAGGCCTGTTCATACAGATGAAGCAGTCAATGCAGTCATCACTTCAGAGCGTCTTGCTGGGCAGGCTTATCACTACGACCCAAATGACCGTCATGGACCATCTTTGTCATGGCTTGAAAGTAAAGTCTTTGAGTTTTATTCGGTAAATAGACTAGGAGATATGAATGCCGCAGAACTTCGCATAAGTTCTGTCTTAACAGCAGCAGCAAGTATAGTTGTCCTAGGGCTACTGCCCGAGGCATTACCGGGTGCACTACTCACAAGTGCACTCATCTTTGCTTTAGGTGCTCCATTTGTTTTCTACGGTAGATATGCACTACATGAGCCGGTGCTTATTTTTTCTACCTTACTACTTATTGCCTCATTAAGTAGGCTTTGGACAACCGGTAATTTAAAGTGGGCTTTAATCGCAGGCTTAAGTACAGGCCTAGCACTTTGCACCAAGGAAGCCTCATTAATTACGCTGATTACACTCGGACTATCCATATTTGTCTGCTCAAAATTTAAATCAAGTCGCGCTGAGTTAATTGAAACAAGATCACCTTTGATTAATCAAAGTCGCGTTCGCTTTGCACTGACTTTGATCCTTGTTGTCAGTGTGGGTTTAGTTCTACTCGCCTACTCTTCATTCGGTAAAAATCCATCTGGATTTTATGATTTTTTCCGCTCAATTCCCTTACTGCTAAAGCGCGCAGCTGGATCAGGTCACGAGAAGCCCTGGTACACGTATGTCGTATGGCTTCTCAAACCTACGGAACTTTCATTTCCGTTTTTTGGCTGGATTACCTTAGGTTTTGCAACGCTAGGCGCTATTCGAAGTTTTTTCACACCTCATAATACATTTCTTATACGCACACTTGTAGTATACGGACTGTTTATTTTTCTCATTTATTCTTTTACTCCATATAAAACACCTTGGCTGATGCTTGAATTTTTAATGCCTGCAGTACTTGTAGCAGGTTACGGTATGGCATCGGTATGGAATTTATCTAAAGGAAATTTAAATCCCGTATTACAAAGAGCAATCACCCTAATTGTGATTTTCTTATTGGTGAGACAAACAGATCGTTTATGTTTCCGCTATACCAGTGAATCTCAAAATCCGTTTTCTTACTCGTCAACTTCTCCAGACTTAGAGCGTCTACCATTACGCTTAAATCATGTAGCTGCGACTGCCACAGCTAATAAGCCTTTTATTGTAGCTGTAGTATCAAAAGACTACTGGCCACTCCCATGGACCTTACGCTCATTTAATCATGTAGGGTATTTTGACCAACTACCTGAAACCCTAGAAGTAAGCGCTGTAATTAGCTCCTTAGAATATGCACCTACAGTCGCTAAACAGTTAGGCAAAAACTGGGTTCAAGAATTTGTGGGTTTAAGACAAGATGTTCTCATTGTTTTATTTACTCCTGAATCTTCTCACAGTGGCTAATACTATGCATACGTTTCGCCATGATGCCATGGCTACCTACTTTGAGGCACGTATCAGCGCCCCAGATGCGACTTATGCAAAGCAAGCCGCTCAAGCAATTTGGTCAATTATCGATCTATGTGAATCACGTTTAAGTCGTTACCAAGAAACCAGTGAAATCTCACTCATTAATAGACTTAAACCAGGAGAGGTACAAAAAGTAAGTCCTGAAGTCTTTGAATGCCTCAAGTTATGTCTAAACTACCAAGCTATAACAGGTGGCGCATTTGATCCAGCACTAGGCCCATACACAGAAAAACGCGGCCAGTTACTGATGGATGAAAATTCTTTTTTAGTAGGTGTAGAAGGAGGCATGATCTCTCTAGATCTAGGAGCTATAGGCAAAGGCTATGCTCTAGATTTAGCCGCCGAAGAATTACGTTCCTGGGACATTGAACAGGCTTTACTTGTAAGCGGTGGAAGCAGTTTACTTGCTCTTAACAGTCCAGACCCTCAAGGCTGGAAAATTGGAATCGGTGGTGCTCAAACAGGAAGGTATTTGTATTTGAAAAATAACGCTCTAGGAAGTTCAGGCACTGCCGTTAAGGGTGAACATATTATTAATCCCATGACTGGTCAGCCCGCCCAATCTAACAGACGCACATGGGCAATTGCTAAGTCTGCAGCCAAGGCTGATGCACTTTCTACAGCCTGGATGATTCTAGATACGGATGAAATTCAGTCTATTTGCCAGACAGATGTAACCACTGGTGCTGTAATGCAGTCTATGGATAATCCGAAAGAACTCTGGACTACACTCCCCAATCCTTTGTCAGCTCTGTAAATTATTTTTATTATGATCCCCAAACTACGCTACCTCCTCTCACTTGCTTTCATTAGCATAGTAGCATCAGCCTTCGCGGAAGATGATGCCAATCTACCTAAGCCAGAATTAACTGAATACTATACACCAGTTCCTGCTGTTATTTCTGCGCCTGCAGGAAGTGCACCTTCTGATGCTATCATTCTGTTCAACGGAACTGATCTTAATTCCTGGGCACCAGTCAAAGCAGGTTCAAAAGGTTGGGTAATTAATGAAGGTGCTATGACTGTGATTCCAAAATCAGGCTACATTCAAACAAAGGCAGCGTTTGGGGATATGCAGTTGCATCTCGAATTCCGTGAACCTAAGGCAATTGAAAGTAAACACAGTCAAGCACGAGGAAATAGTGGCGTATTTATGATGGGTCTTTATGAACTCCAAGTTCTAGATTCTTACAACAACCCAACTTATGTGAATGGCCAGGCAGCATCTATATATAAGCAATATCCACCTTTGGTAAATGCATGCCGTCCTCCTGAAGTATGGCAAACTTACGATGTTATTTTTATCGCACCTCGTTTTGCAGCAGATGGTAGCCTTATTAGCCCAGCACGCGAAACTGTACTACACAACGGCGTACTTGTTCAATATGACGTAGTCCTGAAAGGACCTACCGAATATAGAGGCTATCCAAAATACAAAGCACATGCTGCAAAGCTTCCGATACAACTCCAAGATCACGGAGATAAAGTTTCATTCCGTAATATTTGGGTAAGAGAAATTACTCTACCTGAAACAAAGTAACATTACCTAACATTTAATAAAAAAACCCGGTACGTAATGCATGCCGGGTTTTTTTATGCTCCTCTTAGAGGAGCTTTACTAATTCAGATGTCGGTGGGACATCTTTAATTATCTGGGAAGGAAGTGGTCCTACCCCTAGGTAACGCAGATTTGGCAGTTCTTTAGGCCAAGGTTCGTTTGCGTAGGCAACATCGAGTAAACTCTTAACCATAGCAGCAACGTAGCGTCTTGCAGCTACAGGCAGATCCGAAAATTTACGCGCGCCTGAAACATCTTCACTCCATCCAGGATATGCTACGTACACAGGCTTTAGCGATTTGCGTGTAAGTTCATTGCGAGGAACGTGAGTGTAACGCTTCCCCGAACTATCTTGATAAGCAGTGCAGATAAGTAATTCGCCATTCCATGCACCCGAATATGTTAAAGCATCGAGCTTATTAATCATCACATCTTGGAAGCCACCGTAGCGTAAGGCATCTCCTTTTTCAACGGCATCATACCAGCCCACCATGCGTTGACGACCCGTGCTGGTTCCAAATTCAATTTGCTTTAATTTTATAGCGAGTGGATGCGTTGAATCCATCTCTGTGATAAAGGTGTGAGTTCCTACCTTAGTGTCATAAGCTTTTGCTACTCCAAAAGTATGCACACGTTGTACAGGAATTCCTGCACTTTCAAAAATTTCAGGTGTATAGGTATGAGAAGCAGTAACGTTAGGCGAATACCCATGTCTCTTATCTAACCAGTATGCCTGGCCAAATTCACCAATGACGGTATGCCCTGCGAGCATTTCTTTGAGAATTAATTCACGCACTTCTCCAATATTCTTAGCGAGTGCAGTTCCAGCAGCCCAATACACTTCAATCAAACGTGCGATATTAAGCGTGAAAGGCTTGTCTCCTCTAAACTGAATAAAATCGACGTCTTCTTTTTTCAAAGAACCGAGTTCGATAGCTTCGGAATTAGCGCGTACTTCTGCCTCAGTAAGTTTATTAAAAAAGCTATTCCACGTCTCTTCACTGACTTGGCATACGTGCTGAATTGTCCGTATCGCTCTTTCAGCACGCTGTGTTAGTTTACGCGCAAAATAATTTGGTCCACCCAAGAAATCTGCATAAGTAATCTGCCACTGACCTACTTCATCAGCATATGCTGGTGTGATACCTCGACCTGTAGAACCACGTGGTTCTTCATGTAAGCATTTAACGCGGTAGTCTTCCCAAGCTAAATCAAGTAATCGATGGGATAGATCTGAAACGAGTGTACGTTCATCAATAACTAAGCGGCTTAAGATTGCATGGCCTTTTTTCTCTAAAGGCAGTGTCTCCCACCAAATTTTACGTGGATCAGCTACTACACCACTTCCAATCGCAAGGTAGGTAACATCTTTTTCAACAACACCTGCTGGAAGTAAATTAAGCTTAAGACCACCTGCTGTATGTCCAGAATTAGCTCCGCCATTAACTTTAAGGACTACAGTAACACGAGCAGGTGTACCCCTGAGCTCTTCGGTTACTTCAGGTATAAGGCGGCCTTTACCTTCGTCTCCGAAGGAAATACCTACATCAGCTATTAGACGACTCGAGAATGGGAGCAGTGACATGGATGGCGTTGCAACCGAAGCCCTTGGCACCTGTTGCGGAACATCAAAGAGGCATTCTTACAGGGAACCGCAAACAAAAATTGCTTCGATTTATACTTTAGTGGTTAAAAATCCTGAAGACGGCCCTCCTGTTGACCTCGTTCGGGCTGAATTCGGCCCATGACTTCTCCTAGCAGATAAATTGAGCCTGTAACAATTACCCTATCTGCCAAACTGCCTGCAGTACAGGTCTTTGGATCAGGGAAGAGTGTTTCAACGGTAGAGCGGTATACTCTACCTTTAAAAGTCTTGGGGATTAAGCCTTCTAGTTGCTCGAAACTGCAGGCCCTACTCTGATTAGGTACTACAAGATAAATATCCTTAGCATAACGGCTTACCGTATTAAGTAAGGCTGAGGCACGTGCTAAGCCAAGCGAACCGGTAATAATAACAAGAGGTTGTGACGACTGTTTTACTAACTCAGCAAGATTATGATCCAAGACTGCCGCTCCTTCCGGATTATGCGAAGCATCTAAGATTAGCGATCTACCTGCTAAAGAAGTACTTTCCCAGCGCCCTGGCCAACTCACTTCAGCTAACCCCTTACTTACTATCACAGGCGTAAGACACCACTGAGCACCAAGAGTCTTACAAATCAAAGTTACCGTAGCTGCGTTCCATCTCTGGTAATCTCCAGCTAGTAAACAGGTGGGATAAGCCTCGATCGATTCTCCATATACTTCCCTGACTGAAATCACTTCAGAGCCTTGTTGTTTAGCAATCAAGCGAATGACCGCCTCTGCTTCATTTGGCATACGGCCGATTATAACGGGCTTACCCGGCTTGATAATTCCTGCTTTTTCAGCCGCTATTTTTTCAAGTGTATCTCCTAACATTTCACAGTGATCGTAGCCTATCGAAGTAATTACACTTAACACTGGCTGGACAATATTGGTTGCATCCAATCTTCCGCCCATCCCCACTTCGATAATATTAATGTCAGTATTCTTACGCTGAAACTGAAGAAAAGCCATTGCTGTCATGAACTCAAAAAAACTTGGTTCATCATCACTCCCACCATTTAGACCTATCTGTTTTGCCACTGGGTTGAGTTCATCACAGTACTCGATAATTTCTGCTTCAGTAAGTAATTTACGATTAACTTGAACACGCTCTCCTAGACGTACTAAGTGCGGCGAAGTATATAATCCTGTTTTCCATCCTGCATGCCTAAGCACACTCTCAAGCATGGAAGCAACAGAGCCTTTGCCATTTGTTCCAGCTATGTGAATACAGGGCCGAGATAGCTCAGGTGAGCCTAGTGCTTTTGCAAAAAGCCTCATTCTATCTAGCCCAAACTTCACCCCTTTAACTTTGAGACTAAAAAGGTAATCTTGGACAGCCGAATACTCGGCTGCTGAAACAGGCGAATTCACCAGATTTACTAAGCGGTCTTCTTACGTTTAACGTGCAGTGCAGAGAGAATCTGTCCTAAACGATCACGCATTTCTAAGCGGCTTACAATTTGATCGATAAGCCCATGCTTTAACAAAAATTCTGCTGTTTGGAAACCTGATGGAAGTGTTTGCTTTGTAGTATCACGAATAACACGAGCACCCGCAAAGCCAATCAAAGCACCAGGCTCGGCAATAATCACATCACCCAAGGTTGCAAAACTTGCCGTAACTCCACCCATCGTTGGGTGAGTAAGTACTGAAACAAAAGGCAGCCCGGCTTGAGATAAACGTCCTAAAGCTGCGCTTGTTTTTGCCATCTGCATTAAGGAATAAATACCTTCCTGCATACGTGCACCACCTGAGGCACTGAAAACAATACAAGGTGCTTTAGCTGCGGTAGCAGCTTCAATAGCGCGTGTAATTTTTTCTCCGGCAGCTGCACCCATTGCACCACCACAAAAACGGAAATCCATTACTGCAACGGAAACTTTAATTCCATGAATAGAACCTAAGCCACTGATAACTGCCTCAGGTAGGCCGCTATCTTTTTGATAACGCTTAAGGCGCACATGATAAGGCTGCGAATCAACAAACTTAAGTGGATCTGAAGACGTTACATTCTGATCAATTTCTGTCCAAGTATCAGGATCCATTAACGAAGCGATACGTTGCCTAGCTCCGATTGGGAAATGATGCCCACTCTTAGGTACAACCATCAAATTGTCTTCGATTTCTTTAATGAAGAGGATGTCTCCAGTAACTGGATCCTTAGTATATAAACCTTTAGGAATATCCTTCTTGCGCTTCTTTTTAACTGTATATGTTGGCTTATCGAAATGCATGATAATTAGATATTTACACTAGTTAAGACCTAACATTACCGAACTAAAGTGAACAAAAGCTGATTGGTTTATAAAAGGCATCAAAAGAATATAAACGAGCATTGAGTGTGGATAACTTGAAGCTTAAGTGCAAAGGCAATTTTAAAGGGCCAAATTGACTTAAACCCATCTTTTTGAGCTCCAATAGCATACAAATCCACCATCCCACTACATTTAAAGCTTAGGATAGAAAACTTCGTCTAAAAATAAACCCTGCGCTGGAGCCGTTTGAATAGCATTCACTCTTTTTTTAGATTCTAAAATTTCCTTAATTTGCTTTGGAGTAAGTTTGCCCTCACCTACTGCAACTAAGGATCCTACGATGCTGCGCGCCATTTTATATAGGAAGCCTTCGCCTTCAGCGATTATAGTAACGTTTTTACCACGTTTTTTAATTTCGAGGCGGGTTAAATGGCGTACTGTATTTTCCTCAACTGTTTTTTCTGCTGTAGAAAAAGCCCTAAAATCATTTCGTCCGACAAGAATCGCAGCTGCTACTTTCATCGCTTTGATATCAAGTGGATCAAACACTTCCCAGGCATAAGGTCTCACAAAAGGAGATGCATCTCCTAAATGAATATTATAGGTGTAACGCTTTCCAATTGGCGAATAACGTGCATGAAATTTAGCCGTCACTTCTTTAATTGATACAATCTGAATTGTGAGTGGCAGAGTCGCACGTAGTGCTGCCATAAATCGCTCGGTACCGTGACGCCATGCTGCATCAAAATGAAAAACCTGAGCTCTTGCATGAACACCTGAATCAGTTCGGCCGCTACCTATGATTCGGATTGGTGTTTTGAGAATTATTTTAAGTCGCTCTTCAATAACGTCTTGCACAGCAGGTAAGGCTGGTGCAGGTGGAGGCCCCTTGGGCTGACTTTGCCATCCCGCAAAGGTTGATCCATCATAAGCACACACTACTTTCCAACGTACTGCTCCTGTAAGCTTTACCGTTTTCATAGCAAAGGATGAATCTGATCTAAATAATCCTGGAGAATAATTGTTGCAGCTCGTGAATCTACGATGCCACTGGGGCGCTGTGCACGCCGCTTAGATTTAGGCGTAGCTAATTCTGCCTCATAGGAGGTTAACGTTTCATCAATTCGGTGAACTGGTAAGCAAAAACGATCTGTAAGTAATTTAATGAAGGCGTCTACTTCTTTAATTTTAAAGCCTTCCGTACCATCAATATTATAGGGATATCCGACAATGAAGGCGTTTATTTTTCTTTTTAAAACAACATCCGCTAAAGCAGTCCAGCGCTGCGATTCTTCTTTCTCGATAAGTGCAGGCAGAGGTGTTGCTACAGCAAGCTCATCCCCAAAGGAAAGACCCCATCTTCTTTCACCCCAATCAATACCTAAATAATTACTCATGGCACCTTAAGTTCAGGATGAGATCTGGCTGAACTTTGCATATAATTTTCAAAAGCCTGGTTGAGTTTTTCGGTAACAGAATCAGGACTGACTTTGAAACTAATCGAATCAATTAAACCAACAGGAACAATAACGCGTGTGGTAGATAAAATCATGCACTCCTGCATCGCAGACAATTCCTCGGGCTTAACAACACGCTCTAGTACTGGAATACCTAAGTTAACTGCAAGTGAGAGTGTAATTGAACGGGTAATCCCTGCTAATATACCTACTTCAAGTGGAGGGGTAATCAGGACACCGTCTTTTACAAACGCCAGATTCGATACTGAGGCTTCGGTAATTTCACCTCGCTCATTTAATATGACAACTTCATCTGATCCAGCCGCTCGAGCTTCCCGTAAACATAAAATATTGTTTAAATAATTACCTGTTTTCCAAGCAGGATTTAATGCACTTATAGGATTACGTCTGAGTGTTTTAGCGACTGTAAGTTTAAGACCGGTTCTTCTTTTCTCGTCTGACAATCCAAAGCATGGTTGAACGATAATCACAAATTCAGGCTTATCCGCTAAAGCAATATCAAGCCCGATTGCACCACAGCCACGCGATATCTGAAGTCGTATATATAATTCACCTGTATAAGCACTTGCTTTGCGAAATGCTAAACATGTACGAGTAATTTCTGAAAATATGTAGTCTCTTGAAAAAAGCTCTTTCATAAAAAGAGCCGATGCAGATTTCTCTAATCTTTGCCAATGCTCATCCCATGCAAAAACTACACCGTCAAAAGTACGCCATACTTCATAGATTGCATCACCATACAAAAAGCCTCGGTTGAGCGGACTAATCGAAGGCTCACTTGCTGAATGCAGCCTACCATTGGTGTTAGCTTGTATATAGTCCTTTTGCATATGACTAATACATTCACTTTTTGACCCGTGAGTTGCCAACACAAAATCGCCCTTGTTCGGTAAAACCAAACAAGGGCGATTATATAAATACTAAAAAATTACTTGCGGGCCTTAACTAAACCTAAGCCCTTCTTAATATTCTGCACCGTAGGAACCGAAATTCCGAGTTCGGCAGATATCTCATTATTTGTCTTACCGTCCTCATTCATTTTCTTAACCAAATCACGAGTTTGGTCAGTAATTACTGCACGGCTACGGCGCTTAGATGAGTCCTTTTTCACCTTACCGCCTTTAGCTGCAGCTTTAACTGCACGAATAAAATCACCGACATTATCAAACCCATATGCCTCAGGAAGCGTAACTAACTTCTTAGCTAATTTCTTCTGTCTTTTACCGGCTTTTGCCTCTTGTAAATCGAGATCCTTGAGCTGTTTCTCGAGCTGCTTACGCATTGCTTGGAACTTTTTACTGAAGATCATATAGCCATATATATAGATACGATATATAGCTATAGCAAGCCTATAAAGATTGGTAAAAAGGCTGTTACTATAGCTATAGCAACACTGTATTATCTTATTATTTAATAAATAATAAGATATATAATTATATAGTCATCGCGTGATAACCGCCATCTACAACAACTTCGCACCCGGTGACGAAACCACCTGCAGCATCACTAGCTAGCATTATTGTGGCACCAACTAATTCTTTAGCTTCCCCGAAACGCTTCATAGGAGTATGGCCTAAAATTGAAGCAACGCGTTCTGGAGAAAGAATTTTACGATTCTGTTCAGCAGGGAAAAAGCCTGGTACAAGTGTATTTACGCGTACGTTCTTTGGAGCCCATTCGCGTGCTAAATTTTTTGATAAATTATGCACAGCAGCCTTAGTTGCTGAATATGTAAACACGCGCGACAAAGGAACAATCCCTGACATTGATCCTAAATTAATAATTGAACCACCTTCTCCGCGATCGACTAGATATTTTCCAAACACCTGACAGCCTAAGAAAACACCTTTTAAATTAATTTTAACAATACGATCGAATTCATCTTCTGCTATATCAAGAAATGGAGTTGCTGAATTCACGCCTGCGCCATTCACAACAATATCAACGCGGCCGGAACGCTTTAGTACATTTGCCAACAGTGCTTCGAGTTGAGCTTTATCACTAGCTTCAGTTGATATAAAATAGCCTTTACCTCCAGCCGCATGAATACGTTCTAACCGCGGCTTTGCCTTTTCTTCATTACGACCTACAAGGATCGTTTCAGCACCTGCAGAAGCAAGGCCTTCAGCCATAGCTCCACAGAGTTCACCAGTGCCGCCAATAACGACAGCAACTTTACCTTTTAAAGAGAAGAGGGATTCGAGATATACGCTCATATTGGGTCAAAATATAGTGGATAATATGCTCAAGGCCATACCATTTTCTTATGCAAATACGGTTGCGACTATGGCAAGCACCAGCAACCATAGATGGACTATGCCACGTATACCCATTGAAGACAATTTTGCCGATGTTATAGGCAAAGCCCAACGTGGCTGGAATATTTCCGACGAAGACCTCGCTAAACGCGCAGAAGTTACTCTAGGTGATCTAGCTGCTGTAAAAGCAGGTAGCCCTAATATAGCAGTTATACGCAGAGTTTCTAGACACTTAAGGTTGAGCCCAGATGCGATGGAAGTGCTCACTACGCAGCAATTCTATCCATATGCACCGGATTATAAACGCGGATTCGCGATGTTTAATACGCTGCATGAAGGTATGGGAGTTAATAGTTACATGGTCTGGGATACCCGAACCAAAACTGCTGCTGTATTTGATACAGGTGCATCGTGCACCGAAATGCTCGATTTAGCCCAGGCTGAAGGCTTAAAAATTGAATATATTTTTATCACACACGCTCATGAAGATCATATCGCAGATTTAGCAAAATTACATGAGTCAACTCATGCAGAAGTCTGGATTAGTGAACTTGAAACATTAGATTTTCCAGGAGTGAAACACTTTAAAGAAAATGCTCATTTTCATATTGGAGCACTCGCGATTAAAACGCTTTTAACTTCAGGTCACTCGCCTGGGCAAACAACTTTTTATATAACAGGCTTAAGTTGGCCCTTAGCAGTTGTTGGAGATTCCATTTTTTCAAGCTCAGTAGGTGGAAGCAAAACACACTTCGACGAGCAACTTCGAAATGTTAGAGGTAAAATATTTAGCCTACCTGCAGATACAGTACTAGCCTGCGGACATGGCCCATTAACTACTCTCAACCAAGAGAAAGCGAACAACCCCTTCTTCAAGCGCTAGAGCTAGTTTTTCTTATGTTTACTAAGACTTGCTAAAGGGCTGTTTTTCATAGCATAACTTTACCTTTGAATCTGACGATACATCCTTCAAAAGAGGCCTTCGCTAAGCTCGCACAGCTTGGCAATGTAATCCCTGTTTACGCTGATTTGATGGCAGATTTCGAAACACCTGTTTCGGTATATTCGAAAATTAAAGACTCTGGACCTGCCTACCTACTTGAATCAGTCGAAGGCGGGGAAAACTTATACCGTTATAGCTTTATTGGATGCAGACCACGAATGATCATAGCCTCGGGCCCTGAGACGACGGAAATCAAGCGCCCTGGAAAAGAAACCGAACGCATCCCTACTCCTCAGGACCCACTTACACTACTTCAAAAAGAGATCTCGGGATTTAAACCGGTTAAAATACCTGGAATGCCACGCTTCACAGGCGGAGCAGTTGGTTATATCAGCTATGAATATATCAACCGTATAGAACCTACAGTTCCTACAGCGAAGATTGATGAACAAAAAATTCCGATAACATATTTCATGCTATCGGATACTTTAGTTATTTTTGACCGCGTTCGCCAAACTCTACGTCTGTGTGTTAATGCTCATTTAAAGTCCACTGAAGCTAAGGAAATAGAAACGGCTTATAATGCTGCAGTAGCGGGAATCGAAAGTCTTTATAGTCTGCTGAGTAAAGCACCTGAACTTGCACCTGCTCCAATGGTTGAAGTAGGCGCAGTTAAGGCACCTCAAGGCAATTTTACTCAAGAACAATACGAGGATCTAGTTTCTGGCGTAAAAGAATACATTAGAAGTGGAGACATTATTCAGGTAGTTACCTCTCAGCGTTTCACAAAACCTTTTGATAAAACTCCCCTGCAGCTTTATAGAGCGCTTAGATCAGTAAATCCATCTCCGTACATGTTTATCTTAGATACGGGAGATTTTGCCTTAGTAGGTGCTTCACCTGAAGTACATGTACGCTTAACCGATGGATTAGTTGAAATTCGTCCTATTGCAGGAACACGTAAACGTGGAGCAACGGTTACTGAAGACGTAGAGCTTGAAAAAGAACTTTTAGCAGACGAAAAAGAACGTGCAGAACATTTAATGCTCGTTGATCTTGCTCGTAATGACATAGGTAGGGTTTGCGAATTCGGCTCTGTGCATGTACCAGAGTTGATGATTGTAGAGCGTTACTCGCATGTGATGCATATCGTTTCTCAAGTAGAAGGTAAAATTTCACCTACAAAAAACGCATTCGATTTAATGCGCGCTACTTTCCCTGCCGGTACGGTTAGTGGTGCTCCAAAGATTAGAGCCATGCAGATAATTTCTGAAAAAGAAACTCTACAGCGCGGATTTTATGCAGGCGCATTAGGTTATTTTTCCTACGACGGAAATCTTGATTCCTGTATTACACTACGCACATCTCTACTCAAGGATGGCAAGATTTACATCCAGGCAGGTGGCGGAGTTGTTGCCGATTCAGATGCTAATGCTGAATATCAAGAAACGATTAACAAAGCGTCTGCCTTACTCAAAGCAGTCGAGATAGCTCAGCGTTTTTGACGCATTAAATCGGACCACAGCTATGGCTGAAGCCGATCCAAAGCCTGAATTGTCAGTTGTTATCCCCTTCTTCAATGAAGAGGATAATGTGACGCTGGTGATAAGTGACGTTACCAGTGAACTCAATAAATTAGGCAAAAGCTGGGAAGCTATTTTAGTAGATGACGGAAGTACCGACAAGACACTGACTCAGTTAAACAAGATAGCTAAAGAATTTACCAATATTAGAGTAATCCATTTTCAACAAAATCTAGGCCAAGGTGCATCCCTGTTTGAAGGTATCTCTCTAGCAAAAGCGCCTCTTATCGCAATGATGGACGGAGATGGTCAAAACTTGGCTACGGATATAGGTCTACTTATTTCTCAACTTAAAGATAATGATTTAATTGTTGGGATTAGGGTTAATCGAGATGATTCAAAACTACGAAGACTAACATCTCGGATTGCTAATTTTACACGTAGTCGACTGCTGAACGATAAATTACATGATGCAGGATGTGCGCTGAAAGTATTCCGTTCAGAAGTACGTAGCTCATTTTATAATATTAAAATGCTAAACCCTTTCATGCCAGCGTTAGCCGTAGCAGCACATTTTAAAGTTGCTGAATATCCTGTAAGCCACCGTGCAAGGACAAAGGGTAAATCTAAATATGGATTTAGAGCTATGCTAGTACGGCCTATACTTGATCTTCTAAGCGTTTGGTTGATCATACATTCGAAACGTAAATAATTTGACCAGATGGCTCTTTTTACCTCCCAGTTTGACTACACTTTACCTAGTGATCTTATCGCTCAAACTCCAGCACTACGCCGTGATCAGTCCCGCTTAATGGTAATTGATCGCAAGACAAAGAAGATTGAGCATAAACTATTTAAAGAACTTCCTAGTTATCTTAAATCCACAGATACCCTCTTTCGTAATAACGCATCAGTACTTCCAGCACGCTTAAGAGGACTAAGACCTACAGGAGGAGCAGTTGAGTGCCTACTGCTTGAGAAAATGCCAGATAAGCCTGAGACATGGCGGTGTTTACTTAAGCCCGGTCGTAAATTACCTGAGCAAGCAACCTTTCACGGTGTCCAAAACGAATACATAGCACTAGTAGTAAAGAAAGATGCAGAGGGAATTGCTGAAGTAAGTTTTTTAATTCCAAGCAATAAATCTTTGGTTTCAATCGCACGCCAAATTGGAGAAATGCCACTTCCTCCTTATATTGAACGAGCTAATCAAGACCAACACCTCTTAGATGCAGAACGCTACCAAACCGTCTATGCAAATCACGATAAGCCTGTAGCAGCTGCAGCTCCAACAGCAGGACTACATTTTACTTCAGATGTATTAGCTGATCTATCAAAGCTAGGCGTGTCTATTCAAGATCTCACATTACACGTAGGGCTTGGTACATTCAGGCCAATATCTACAGACACAGTTGAAGAGCATAAGATTCATCACGAACTTTATGAAATCTCTGTGGCTACACAAAAAGCACTTTTAAATCCTAAAGTAGGACGTCACATAGCTGTAGGTACAACCTCTGTGCGCACCATTGAAGATTTTCTAAATACACAAACAAGCGCACATAATACTGCCTATATCACCGGCACAGAAATTTATATTTACCCTCCTTATACATTCAAAGGAGTCGATGCCCTGATAACGAATTTTCATCAGCCTAAATCAACTCTGCTTTGCTTAGTCTCAGCTTTCTTAAGCCCTGGCTCATCCGATGGAATCGCATGGATGCAAGAAATCTATGCAGAAGCCATTGCGCTTCGTTATCGCTTTTTTAGCTATGGTGATGCCATGCTCATTCTTTAATACCACTCATGACGCCCGATGACCTCCAGAGCCTAATAGATGACGCCTCTTTCGACCATGCAATGGGAGAGACTGCTGCTGCGTTGGAAAAATTAGGTAGAGCAACTAAGGCATACCCAGACTCATTTGAGGCCTGGCATGCACTCGCAGAAATTAATTTTGCTAATCGCAACTTAGATGAGGCTCTTAAAGCTGCAGAAAGTGCGCATAAGGTACGTACTGATGATCTTTTTATAAACACTACATTATCGCGCATTTGGATGGAAAAAGGCGATAAAGCCAAAGCTGAGCACTTTGGTGCTCAAGCAAAAATACAAAGCTGGAAAGAACAGCTTAAAGAAAAACCTTAAAGCGTAATACGTTTAGCTGCAGCTTGAGCTTTGAGGCATAATTCAGCGGCCTTAAAAGCATGTACTTGAGTCATCGCGTTCTCGGTACGATTTAAGCAGTCCAGAATGAGTTGGCCAAAAAAACGAAATCCTACCAAACCAGCTACTGGTAAATGGTGCTCACCTGCGTCATCGACTAAGTATAGATGATCTCCTGTTTTATCTCTTCCAACATCTACATATTTACGTAGCTCAATATATCCCTTAGTTCCTAGAATTACTAAGCGACCATCTCCCCATGTTCCAAGGCCAGATGGCGTAAACCAATCAACGCGGATGTAATTACTACTTCCATTATTTCCCAGAAGAGAGGCTTCTCCGAAATCTTCAAATTCAGGGTGATCAGGATTTCCGTAGTTGCCTACTGCAGCAAAATTAACTGAAGCATCGGTAGCTCCAGAGTAGGTAAGAAATTGTTCAAATTGATGGCTACCAATATCGCATAAAATACCGCCATACTTTGCTTTATTAAAAAACCAATCTGGACGGCCTTGACCAAGACGGTGAGGCCCAAGTCCTAAGACTTGTATTACACTCCCTATAGCGCCACCTTGCACTAAATCCGTGGCATACATTGCAGACTCCACATGTAAACGCTCACTGAAATACACCATGTATTTCTTCTTTGTTTCTTTAGTAACTACCTTCGCCTTCTCCAATGCCTCAAAGGTGGTAAAGGGTGTCTTATCGGTAAAGTAGTCCTTTCCTGCACGCATAACTCTACAGCCAATCTCGCCACGTTCACAAGGGATTGCTGCAGCAGCAACAAGATTAACTGCGGGATCATCTAGGACTTCATCAAAAGATCGTGCTACTTTAACGTCTGGAAACTTCTCTTTGAATGCCTCTACTTTTTTAGGATCTGAATCATATACCCACTTTAACTGAGCGCCTGCCTCAGTAAGGCCATTACACTGACCGTAAATATGGCCATGATTAAGATGAGTAGCCGCAAATACGAATTCGCCTGGTTTTACCACAGGAGTAGGTTTGCCCTGTGGGGCATAGTTCATTCCATCTGAATTCTGGCTCATGGTGTTTTCTTTTGCGAGTCACGCGTTTGTTTCACTAAGGCTTTAATCTCTGGATCGATTAATTCCCGCGCCTTCCTTGGCATCCTATCAATAAAAAGTATTCCCTGAAGATGATCATACTCGTGCTGAAAGCACCGTGCAAGTAAGCCGTCGCACTTAATTATGTGCTTATTTCCACGTTCATCTTGAAAGTGCACTATGATCTTATCATGCCTAATTACTTCTCCTCGAATACCAGGGAACGACAAACAGCCTTCTTCAAATGGTGTTTGTACTGCCCCTTCATCCACTAAAATTTTAGGATTAACAACAATCAGGGGCATAAACAATTCCTTAGGAGGACGAGCGCCATTATATTCCCAATTACATTCGGCATCGCTAGCTCTTAAATCAACAACGCAAAGTTGAATTGCACGACCCACTTGTTGTGCGGCTAAACCTATGCCCTCAGCTTCATGCATTGTTGCAATCATTGCCTCTGCTAGTCTGGCAAGTTCTACGTCAAAACGGGTTACGGTTTCACCCTTTCGGCGTAAAATCGATTCGTCAAAGTAAGAAATGGGAAGCATGGGCTTAAAACAGTCATAAAGGTAGGTGCCGTTTACGATACCTCGCAACTCAATACGACAGTCTAAAAGCAATTTTTATTGCCCATAATCCTACCCTTTTTGGCAATGCCAATACACTGTAAATACCAATGGAGTTAACAGAGCAAAATCCGCCAAAACCCGTGCCCATGGCCTACCATATTTAGGCTCATAGTGATCGATCACTATTAGAAACAGGCTACTTATCAAAGCGCATACACCAAGAATTTGCATGCCTGGGTCTGAAATTAAGCAAAAGACCCCAATAAAAATAGTATAACACCACGCAAACCAACGCCCAAATCTCATAGTAAAAGCATATTCCCTAGCAAGCGAGGCTTGCCCTTGATGTGTATCTATAGCCTTCTCCCAGATAGAAATAAATGTACAATTTACAAAACATAATAGGCCAAAAATAATTAAACTTTTGTTTAGAAATTCACGGTTATATCCTGGAGTGAATATAATAAAAAAACCAACTCCCGCGCTTAAGATAAGTGCTACACAAATTTCCTTTGGAATTCGCCACCTTACGTGCCTATGCAGTAACTGATGTGAAAAAAGATACAGTGCCACTGCAGTAAACAAATAAAGCCCGTGCGTAATTTCACTGCGCGATAGATTATGGAGTGCAAGATATAGATCGCATCCGAACAGTATCAGCCAAATCAGTGCAATAAATTTCTGGTTAGTATGATAAAACATCAACCTTTTGGTATGTATCTGCTGTGTCTTTAGCCGATAAGCCTCGATCCATCGATCTATCACATATGCCAGCCATATCGATAAGCCCAGAATGATCTGCCTTGGCAGATCCAATACTACACCACACACATGGCTAATCATTACCTGCCAAACCAAGGCTACTGAAGGCGCATCTAACGAAAGCACGGTTGGCCATTGCCACCAATACGGCTTTAAAGAGGCACTATTTACTGTTTTAACCTCTATAGGCATAGCTTTAAGGATACTTTAGGACTTAAAATATACGTTGGCGCTCGACGAACATCATTCAAGCACGTTAACCATTAGAGATGGGCATTTTATGGATTGTAACGACGCAGTGGCGTGCACAAGCGTGCGGCTATGCTGGCGATCAACAAGCTAGGACCCCCAACCTGGACAAACTTGCATCGGAAAGTATCAATTTCACACAAGCAGTAACTCCTCATCCTTTCGGTCCCTTTGCACGTGCGGCAATGCTGACTGGAGTTCATTCTCCGGATAACGGAATTAGCGATTACTATGATTCACTGCCCGAAGCCAAACGTACGATAGCTCATGATTTAAACGATCACGCGTATTCAACAGCTTTCTTTGGCAAATGGCATCTTGCAAAGAGAAGTGTAAACGCAGATCTCGTAGGCGATGAACATGCCAAGATAGTTATTCCTATATCAAACCGTGGAGGCTTCACTTTTTTCGAAGGATTCGAAAGCGGATTTTTACTAAACGATCCTTGGCTTCATGGTACTCGTCTTGAAAAACCAGTTCAAATAAAAGGCTATCAATCGGATATTCTCTGCAAACGTGCTGCAGATTGGATTAAGACGGAAAAAAATTCTTGGTTCTGTGTTGTCAGTTTAGAAGCCCCACATCCACCGTACGCCAGCAGTGCAGCAGGCATAGTACCTAAAGATCCAATTTCAATTAATCTTAGGGCGAATGTACCTCAAGATTCATCTATTGAAGTAAAAGCACGCCAAGAATTGTCTGGATATTACGCACATATCGAAGCAACCGACAGATCCCTAGGTCAACTGCTAGCAGATGTCCCTAAAGATACGGTCGTTGTCTTTACATCAGTTCACGGAGATATGCATGGTTCACACGGGTTATTCAGAAAAGGATGGCCTCATGAAGAAAGTATACGCGTACCCCTTTTAGTAAGATTACCGCAAGGTACAGGAAAACATACTCCTGTACAAACCTCTCAACTCGTATCTCTAATAGATCTGCCTCACTGGACCAGAGCATGGGCAGGAATTAAAGCAATACCTCGAGAAATAGAAGAGATGCAAAAAATAAGTATGCCATCGCAAGTTAAATTTCCACTGCAATGCGATCGTAAATGGACTGGAATAAGAAATACTAAACGAAAATTAATTTTAAATCCAGATGGGGATGTGTGGTTATTTTATAATTTAGAGATAGATCCATTCGAGATGACTGATTTATCTAAAGATCCTGCATATATGCACGAAATCGAATACTTCAAAAAGCAGCTTGCTCACTAAAACGTCTTAGTCGGTTGCGGTGGCTCTGGCGGTGTTTGTTTTTCTGCTAGATCTCTTAAAATTGTTACAGGGCTATTAGCAAATGACCATGAAGGCTTATCGACTGTTCCCTTAAGCTGTACTTCAAACACTTGTGAAACAGGACTTAGTACAACATCCATAACCTGCTGAGGTAAATTTTTACTTTGCTGGAAAGGATTAATACGAGCCTTAAAGTCGAGTTGTTTAGTGCCAAAGGTAAAACTACCTGCTGCAGTAATTGCAGAATTGGCTCCAACTACACTTACCTCAGAAAAATTTAATTTGCTGCCATCTATTTTGTATTGGGCGTGTGCCGATGTAAAACGAAGCGATGTAAATCGAAATAGCTCGGATAAGAGCCCTAGCATCTTAACTTGGCCAAGTTCGGATCCGTGAAAATGTGCATCGCCAGTACCATGAAAACTATAAGGCATGCCTAGTACACCTTTTGCCTGTGATGAGGCAGAGAATAGTACTGCACTCTTATCTTTAAGAAATGTCTCGAGTCCTTGCGGTTCACGATGCTTGCGGTCTGCAGAAAACGAAGAAATAACAAAAATAGCTTTATCAAGACGGGCGTCTGTAAGCGTACCTTCGTAATTTAAATCCTGTTTTTTGGGATCCCCTGATAGTCTAACTTTTCCAGTCAAAGCGCCACCAGCAAACGATGAAACTATATCAGGTAAAATAATATCATTATCTTTAACATATACAGTCGCCTTTACTCCATCCAAAGGAAACCCATTGAGTCTAAATTCAGAATCACTATTGAACTTTATAGTAATATTTTTGTGTTCTCCGATACCTGAATTAATTCCACTTACTCTTCCTGAAGCTTCTACTAAGGGAGGTTTCATAAATTTAAATATCGCTAAGCCCGACTTTGCCGCTTGACCCCCTAAAGATCCAATGTCCTCGAGTGACAAATTAGACTGAACTTGAAATTCAATAATCTGGGAAGATATGCCTTTATAGATATCTAAACTCCTCGTAAAACGACCCTGTGCCTGATAGCCCAATTTCTTTAAATCGAAATTTAAAGTATCAACATATTGTGGCCTTGAAAATATAGTTGTACTTAAATTATCGAAAGGAACTCCTTTAATAACAGGATTCGTGCTCTGGACAGAGACAAAGGATTTTGCGTGTAGAGTATCTAGCATGGATCCCGAGAAATCTAAATCTGCTTCGGGAAGCATATCTGTAAATGCAAAGGGTGAAAAAAGATCTCTCCACCACGCCTGCGGTACCCAGCTACTGATTTCTAAAGGCCTTAATTTGCCTTTGATTAAATACCTAAAGGTATGATCAGAGAAGTGTTCCTCGATAGTTCCTCGAGCAAAGTTGTTTCCGATGCGCGCATAAGCGTCTTCTGATTTTAGCACATTCCCTGCAAAATTAAAATTACCACGCAGTTCATTAATATTTACATCCAATATTGAGAAATCACCTCCATCTAAATACGCAGTTGCATCTTTAAGTACCCAACCCGGATTAACACTAAGATGACCAGATAATTGAAGTAGTGTATTAAAATGAATATATTTTCCTAAATCCTTCTTTAATTGTGCTGAAACTAAATCAAGCGCAGCCGCAGGCAATTTACATACAAATGAGCCTACAGCCATATGTGTATTTAAATCGACAACCCCATCAAAAGAATCTGGTTCATTTAGAACCCATGCCTTAGCAGAGACATTTACAGTTCCTGCATGATCAAAAAGTCCTAGTGCAGTTAGCACATCGCCACCTTTTGTACTGAGTTTAAGTATAGGCGCTTGTAGTGCTATACCCTTAACCATTAAACGCGATGCACTGACATTAACACCATCCATCTCTAATGGCGATTTACTCTCACTGCCTAAACTTTTAGGACGAATGCCCTTAATAATAATACGCGCTCCCCTAGCTGATATATTAGCTGAAGGTATATTCATACGATCCGCATTAATAACTAGCTCTTCTATATCCATACTTGATCCATTTATAGGAATGCGCGCCGAAGCATTTATCTGGCTTAATTGCATCGCAATCGGATCTGTCAGTCTTAAACCGGAAGCTCCCAACATACATTCAGCCACTTCTCCGTCTGCACTTGGAATAAGTGTTATGCGCAAATAAGGATTTTCTATAATACCTAAGGCACTTAGAGCGATTGCGCAGCGTTTACTAATACTTGGATAATTACGAGCAAGAAGGTCTGCTACAGGAAGAGCTTCTTTTTGGGCCTTGGATTGATCGCCAAAAGGCACTTCTCCAGAAACAGATAAAAGAAGATTACCTAAATGGCCTCTAAGATATTCAATTTTAAGTGACTTGGCCTTTGGAATAAAATCCGCATCAAGATCCTTTACAATTTCATCCGCTCTACCCGAAGGGGATAACATTGCAGGCACGCGTAAGGTTACGCCAGAGACTCTTAGCTCTAGAGGCTCCACCCTTTGTAAGGCAAGTGCTGTAGGATCTATGCGCGCATAAAGTGACTGAATTGTAGCAATTGGTTCGTCGAAACCGTCAAGCGTAACTCTGGCATTTTCGATCAAGATACTCCCAGAAGGATCAAAAATTGTATTCCCAAAGGTGATATGCACTCCAGATACAGCGAGTTTATCAAGAATTGCTTTTTGAACAAACGTAGGAACTTGCAGTTGATTTGTTGAAGCAACGTAAATTTGAAGTCCAAGTAAAACAACAAGCAGAAGCCACACGGTCCAAACCGTGAAAGTAATTATCCCAGAAAGTGCCGAACGCACCGCCTTAAGACAGAACTTAACCTTGGGTCCTAACATTAGTTTTTAATCCGAGGAACCCCAGGATCAAGAGAACCGTACGTCAAAGTCCAGAGCGCATCTATAAAAGATTGCTCAATCGAGAACTCGACTCCTAGCTCAGTGGATCCAGCAATTTGCTCTGTACCACCGGTTCTTTCTGCAACCCAAAGCGTATGGGTACTCATTTCGATCTTACCGCTACCGCCAGGAAGAGCCACTTGCTCATCGATACGATAACGCCAGGGCTTATCTCCCATTTCTGTTTTAGCGGTTGATGCAAATGTACCTTGGATAAAACGAGATGCCTTTAAATTCCTGAGCTGCTTTTGCAAAGAACGTAGCGCTTCTAGTTTAGGGTCTATAGGGCCACTGGTAGGTTGATTATCTCGATTTGATATCCACTTAGCCACGCTATGGTTGTCATTTAAGTCAACGACCTCAACGGAAACAATCTGAGCAGCATTTGGGAGGCTTGAGAGCAGCCGACTTCTCCATCTATTCACATTTACATCAGCGTCCCTGATAATATCAGGGTCTATCGCATACACAGATAAAGCGTTTGCCAAGTGCGCATACACAAAGGGATCGTTTCGATCAGTTGACCGTCCCACTTCAAGAACGATCTGTGAGTTTACCGCCTGACCTTTATTTGCACCAGTAGCACTGAGCTGTTGATTGATGACAATTGTTCTCTCAGGTCGATTAAAACCCCAATTATCTAGATCGCTTGCCTGCGGTGCATCGCTTTTAAATTGGCGTGCCGAGAGTACGGTAAGATTATCAAGAAAATGCTGCACCACTTTAGTATCTGCAGGCATGGTGACAGGTCCTTGCGTCGCGTCTCCACTCGCCACTATTTGCCAACGATTCTCTCCAGCAGAAGCGGAGGCATTCGTATCTGCTTCTAGGCGCTGGAGAGTCAGTAAAGGCTGATTAGGAGCTTTAAGCGTTACGACTGAAACAAGGGATGCATCAAAATCAAGGACATGGCGATCGCGTAAAGTCTGCTGAGCATTACGAAGCGTTGTCATCAACACATCTGGTACATCTAAGGTAAACCACCCAGATCGACCTGATGCTTTATTTGAATCTTCAATTTGAGCATAATATTCGTGCGCGTTTGCTGCCACTTTACCCTTCACTACCCCGGTTACTTCAGTACCAATAAATAGAGTTTCGTAGCGATTATTTCCCTCAATTGTAAGTCTAAGACGAGCATCTCCTTGCACCAGAGCATTAGCTGGAACAAAAGATTTAACGCGTAGTCCATCGAGTCCATTAATAGCAAGTTCTACTGAATCTTTATCGGCACGAGCTGGAATAGGTGTTTCAAACGACCAACGAGAACCGTCATTTTGCAAAACGACATGAACCCCCGCAGGAGGAGCATCCTGTATATTTAATGCACGTGCTTCATAGACAGGTATAGTAAGTACAGTATCTGCTCTGAGTTGCTCAATTGGCATAGCTAGACTTTCTGCAATTTCACGTCCGACGACATGGATACGTTTACCATCAGGTGAAAGCACATACAGTCTCTGCCCTACTTTAGTCATCTCTCCGATACCGATGGTTGTAGCGGTTGAACCCGTTCCATTAGTATCCACGCCACCGGAATTAAACGTAACTGTAATTTTAGGAGGAGCTAATCCATAATCAGCAAGTGACTGTCCATTTTTAACGACAGCAGCTACGTCAAAACTTGTGAAGTGCTCCATGAACTCTAAGTCACTTAAAATGCGAGCAACAGCATTTGTGTTAGCGCGCCATTCAACAGGCTTTGTTAAAAACCATTCACCACCTTTACGCTGAACCGCAAACGAAGAACCAGGTGTATTACTTTTAACTTCTAAAGATCTGATATCTGTAGTCTCTGCTCCAAGCACACGGCGGCGCACTTCACGTGCAACGCTATCCGTACGCCATGCGCGTTCGAAATGGAAGATAACGAAGAACAAAGCAACGTTCAGGAAGATAAGAACGAGCGTAACTTTAGTGCGCATGACGGTGAGTGGTTTACAATAAGATCAGGAACGCCGAGTCCAATAAACAATTAAGCCCATTAAAGCTGCAATTCCAGGTAGAGCAAAGATTAGACAGTAACGTAAATTCTGAAGTTCCCTTGGACTAAGTAATAATTGAAATCGGTCAATAGGCCGTGAGGGGATATTAAGCTGGGTATCCCTATCAACCATCCAATTAACTGCCCCAATAAAGAGATTAAAAACACCTTCACTTGTTACACGGGCATTATCGACAAGATCGCCTGAGCCAAAAACTACCAAACGGCCCGTGGGTACACTAAATGGTAAATTACCCCTAGTGCCCACTCTTTCTGCTGCTGCAGCAAGACCAAGTCGATTTGAGGTATCTGGTCCTACTCCTGGACGAATATCAATCTTAGGATCAAACGCTGCCTTCATGCGCGATGGTGCATATATTTGTCCCCATGCAGTTGGAGAACTGCTTGCAAGTGTTGTCACATCAAGACCGAGTCCCGCAGCACGTATTTTATCAGAACGTACTGTGCGGGATGGACCTACACGAAGTCTAGCTTTATAACTGGAATGCAGTAGAGCCTGGGTGACTGGATGCTTAGGATCAAAACTGCTGATGATTAGATCTCCATCCTCCGTCATATTATCAGCTCCGGTATCTTTTATAGAATCATCATCTACTAAAATACCCCAATCAGAAACGAGACGGTCAAGACCATGCCCATAACCTGGAGATAACATCAAAATCAACCGACCTTCATCATTAGCTAGATAATGTCTAAGCTGTTCTTGTTCAGCATTAGAGAAACGACTTTGAGGCTGAACGGCAATGAGAAGTGAAGCGTCTTCGGGTATTTTCTTAACACGAGTTAAATCTAAACTCGCCACATCAAAATTGCGCTCTCGTAACATCGCGTTTAATGACGAAAGTCCACGCAAAGGATCGGTATCATCAGGTCTTAACTCTGAATGACCATAAATAAAATAAATTCGTTTTCTACCTTCACGTGCAACATCAAGAATAGAAGCCGTGATTATCTGTTCACCCTTAAAAGCTCTTCTTTCTTGGTTTTCATATTGATAAAGATCATTAACCGATACGGTCTGTGCTTTATCTGCACATATCAGTCTCACTAAATTAGACTGGTCAAGACCAAGCTGTTGAGCTTCTCTTCTAGCGAGATCAATATCGACGTATTCTACGCGAATATGGCCGCCTGCTAAATTATTAGTCGTAGCATCAACATACTCTCTTAATAAACCTTTTAGCTCTGCTGGAGCTGCATCCTCGGAGAGCGTTATTACGATACGCACGGGGCTTGCCAAGTCCCTTAAGTAGGCTGTTGTTTCTGGTGATAACGTGTATCTGCGATATCTCGTTAAATCAATGCGCCATGCACCTCCACCGCTAGAGCGAATACCTGCCAAATAATTTAATCCCCCAAACAAAGTTATAATCAAGATTGCCTGAACAATCAGATTTGTGGTTCTTACCCAACGCGATGTTCGAATATTATCAGAAAATGACATCGGATTAGTTATGTAAGAGCTTAGCCTCAACAGCTAAGATGCTAAAAAGAAGTGCGAGTACTGTTGAGCTAAAATAAAAGAGCAATTGACGAAAATCGACTACGCCGCGCGTGAAATCTTCGTAATGTTGTAATACCTGAGCATAATCCACAGCAGACTTAACTGGATGCATAATATCTCCGCGTAGCCATGTCGCAGCACCAAGATAAGATCCGCCAAAGATAAGCGCGAAAAGCATTGCGAAGCATAAAATGCCAGCAACGGCTTGTGTGCGACAAACCGCACTTGCAAGAACACCAATGGCTACAAACAGAAGTCCTGAAACAGCGATAAATAAATAACCCCCGATCATTGGACCTGGATCTAATAGACGAGAGTCACCAGCAAATGCTTTTAGTATCCAAAAAAATCCTCCTGTTGCAGCCCAAAGCCCCATGTAAAGCACATAAGCTGCCCCATACTTACCCACCACAACTTCAGTGGTGGTAACAGGTGTTGTCAGTAAAGTCTCCATTGTGCCAAGACGTCTTTCTTCTGCGAGACACTTCATTGTAAGCAGTGGAACAATAAAAAGTACGGGAAGATAAAATTGCTTAAAAAATACATCCGCTGGCGAAGTATCTTGGGCAGCGCGGCTGAAAGTCTCCAGTATGTCTGTAAAAACAAACCCCATAAGAGATAAAAAAATAACCGCAGCAACATAGGTCGCTGGATTAACCAGCAACATTCTTACTTCGTGACTTAATATCGTGAAAAAATGTTTCATTTTTTATCAATCACGTCCCAACTTCTTCGAGTCGCAGCTAAAAACACATCTTCAAGTGTAGGTCTTTGCCGATTAAGCGATCTGACTCTAAAGTGTGCTTCAATTAATTTCTTTAACAGAACTTCGCCTAATTCCTCATCCTTATCCGTTGTGAGAACAACAGTCTTAAAACCTTCAGCATCAGTTTCGTCCTGTAAAGCTACGGTGATATTTGGATCAACTAAAGATACAACACGATTTAAAGAGCTAAAGTCACCTGAGATTATAATTTCGTAGCGCACATGGCCTAATATTTCTCTACGCAGTGCTGCAGGAGTTCCTTGAGCAACCACACGGCCTTGATTAATTATAAGTACTCTATCACACGTCATCTCAATTTCTGGTAGAATATGACTTGAAATAATTACAGTCATTCTTCCGCGTAAACTAGCAATCAAATCACGGACGATTATAATTTGATGCGGATCAAGTCCGATCGTTGGCTCATCCATAATAATCACTGGTGGCTCAGCAAGAATTGCTTCAGCAATTCCTACTCTCTGCCTAAAACCCTTAGAGAGTTGACCAATAATGCGGTGACGCACTCGTTTTAAATCACAGACTTCAAGCACTTCATCGATACGACTTCCCAACTTAGACCTCGGCACTTCTTTAAGCCGGCCTCTATAATACAAATATTCACTTATACGCATATCCTCAGGCAAAGGATTATTTTCAGGCATGTAGCCTACTCTACGCTTAATTTCCTCACTTTGTGTCGCTACAGGAAATCCACAAATTGAGATACTCCCGGATGTGGCTGGCATGTATCCCGTCAACATGCGCATCGTAGTCGACTTACCCGCTCCATTTGGTCCCAAAAATCCGATAATTTCCCCTTTTTCTACCGTAAAACTGACATCATTAACGGCAGTGACTCCCGAAAAGGTTTTCACCAAATGGGAAACCTCAATTGCTGGCTTGTTTTGTTCTAAAAGAGTCACGCCGTTTTAAGTTAAGAGAATTACTTAACTTCAAAGGATTTCACCAAAAGGACAAACCCTTACTGGTGAAGATATTATTTTTCGATCGTCACTTCACCTGCCCTGAAGCGCTGGGTCTTACCCCCATGGTCCTTCAGTAAGAGGGCCCCATGATCGTCTATTCCCATAACAGTACCCGAAATACGACGATCAGCCTCAATAAGTGCGACTTTCTTACCCCTAAGCACGTCATAGCGGTTCCATAGGTCGGCAAAGGTCTTTAAGTGGGTTCCATCGCCAAAAGCATGGTAAGCTTCGATTATCCTTTCACTTAAAGCGGAAGCTAGACGGTTATAGTCAATCGCTACACCCGCCACCTCACCTAGTGCAATAGCGCGATGCTCAATTTCTACAGGCCAGCCTTTAGCGGGTCTATTCACATTAAGGCCTAAGCCAAACACAAGGTCCCTAATCTGATCAGCATCAATGCGAGCTTCCGTGAGTATTCCTCCAGCTTTTTTACCATCAAATACCAGATCGTTAGGCCATTTAATCTGAGGTGAGGTCTTGGTATACGATGCAATTAAATCACAAATATTAACTCCCATCCACAAAGTGAAGGTCTGCATACGATCTGGAGCTACCATGGGTCTAAACCCAAAGCTTACATAAATATTTGTCTCAGATTCACTATGCCAGGTCCGTCCAAACCGACCTCGTCCCTTAGTTTGCCTACGTGCAAATAAAGCAAATGGAGCCTCTCTACCTGCAGCTAGCTGACGCGCTACTTCGTCATTGGTGCTGTCAATCTCTTCTAAAATATCGAAAGAAAAGTTCCTGTGCTTTGCTTTCAAGTAAAGCTGCATTAAGACCGCGTTTAAATGCTGTGGTTTAGTTTTAATCCGGTAACCCAAGGATCTGCGTGACTCGAATTCAAAGCCCTGAGCCCTGAGTTTTTCCATGTGATTCCATATAGCTACACGGCTTAACTTGAGTTGCTTTGCAAGCAGTGCACCTGAAACCCAATCCTGCTCATCTTTGAGCATTGCTGTAAGAATAATCTTTTCGGGAGTGTTGTGTGAATGGCTCACGGCTTAGGAATAGTTCCGCCCCAGTTGATACCATTCATGTAGGTATCTTGCGATTGTCGCTTAATATACTCACTTTCCTTTACATCGCCACCACTCCTAACTGCACCAGCTAGATCCTTTAATTCAGCTATATTTTGAAGTCGTTCATCTTGTTGATAGAATTGCTTAGCTACGGCGCCATTGAGCAGTGGAACAAGCCCAAGTCCAAGCCCCGCATATTTTTTCATAGCTAACGCCGTTTTCTGTGCGTCTGTTAAAACTTCTTTATCTGATAAAATAGGGGATTTAGGCGCATGCACCATATACTTAGGAAGCCTAATAATTTTATTCTGCGGCTTATCCACTTCGCGCAAATCAGGAAATTCTTCAGCCAGCGTCTTTTCTGGTACAGGAGGCTTAGGTGGACTGTATTTAGGTAAGCCCCCAATAACTAGTGCTGAGGTTGAAGAAGAAACAATATCGGAATGAGGCTGAACCGAAAAATTCTTCTTTGGCACTAACATTCCCGAGTCAGGAGGAGTATCTGTTGGTTTAGCTTGAGCACTAAGTACTGGGCTTGAATCAGGATTCAAGGATTCAACCGCCTGCTGCGCCTGAAGCATGAAGCTCGACACAAAAAATAAAGAAAAAATAATAGGCAATTGCCGATTCATAGAAGAGATCAGAAAGCTAAACTTAAGGCTTAGTTCCTTACTTATTCTGGATTATTAAAGCTTAGGCGCAATCAAAAGCGCATATCAGCTTAGGACCTTACTTGCCCCTGCCCATCAACGATAAACTTATGTGAGCACAGCTCCCTTAGTCCTACTGGACCCCTAGCATGCAAGCGGTCGGTACTAATGCCGATTTCAGCTCCATATCCAAATTCGAATCCATCGTTAAAGCGCGTACTCGCATTCCAGAGCACCACAGCGCTATCCACACAGGATTGAAATAAGCGAGCATCAGCTTCACTCGAAGTAACAATAGTTTCTGTATGACCTGAACTATCCCGGTTGATAATCTTTATGGCTTCACTGGTAGAATCTACTACACGTACAGCCAAAGTGAGATCTAAAAATTCAGTGGTATAATCAGCAAGCTGTGCAAGTGAATGCTTAATACCTAATTTAGATAAAACAGTAGCGCAGGATTTATCGCAACGCAGTTCAACTGATTTATCCACTAAGGCAGCTGCAACTTGGGGTAAGAATTGTTCAAGAATATCCTTATGTATAAGTAACTGCTCAGCAGCATTGCATACTCCAGGACGATGCGTTTTTGCATTAACAACAATCGCCTGAGCCATTTTCATATCGGCTGTTTTATCGCAGTAAACAAAACAAACGCCGTTATAATGTTTTATAACAGGAATTGTACTATTTTCTGTGACGAAACGAATTAGACTTTCTCCACCACGTGGAATAACGCAGTGAATAAGTGTATTTAGTTTCAACAGTGCGTTAAGCGCTGCTCTATCGGACGTTGGGATTAGTTGTACGGCGTCAGCGGGAATTCCTGAAACCGACTTAAACGCTTCGGTGATTATATCTGCTAAAACTAAATTGGTGTTAAAAATTTCTTTTCCACCTCTGAGTATAGCTGCGTTACCTGACTTAAGGCACAGCACCGCACAATCGATAGTGACATTAGGTCTAGATTCAAAAATAACAGCTATAACTCCAATCGGAACACGCACTTTTTTAAACAATAAGCCATTTGGCTGATTCCATTTTTCTAAAACTTCTCCTACAGGATCAGGAAGTAACGCTACATCTTTAACGGATTGGGCTAACTTAGAAATACGCACAGGATTGAGCGTTAAGCGATCAATCTGAGCCATAGAGAGACCTGCTTCTTTAGCGCCCGCTAAATCTTTTTGGTTAGCTTCAAGAATCTTATCGCTGTCACGAATAATCAATTCACTTAGAGCATCTAATGCAGAGTTCTTAGAAGCCGTCGATGCGACCGCGAGCGAAAAGGAGGCCGTACGCGCACGTTGCGCAATTGAGGTCACCAGATCTGTTAAATGGGTGGTCATGAAAAATCAATGATCACGCAACAAGACCTAAAGGGCAAAGCGATTTTTGCCCTTTAAACCCTTACAAAGATGTAACGGCTTTAAGGATCTTGAAGCGAATATCGACTTCCTTGCGTCCTGCAGCCGATAAACGCGTCGTTCCGAAACTCTCTACGGTTAAACTCGAGCATGCTGTAGCATAACCAATAGCTGTTTTTAACGACTTAAAATCAGTTTTATTTACCGAAGCTAAGTAACCAATAAGTGCTCCAGCATAGCTGTCTCCTGCTCCCGTTGGATCAATGACTTTAGCAACTGGATACGCAGGAATCGCAAAGAAACCTTCAGGATGAAATAGCAGTGAACCATGAGATCCTTTCTTTATGATCACAATTTTGGGACCCATTTTCCGAATCTTCTGACCTGCGAGAATAAGATTTTTTTCGTTAGCGAGTGATTCAGCTTCCCCTTCGTTAAGAACAAATAGATCTACTTTAGGCAACAGACGTAGAAGATCTTTCTTAGCGACATCGATCCATAATCCGCGTGTATCGGCGAGTACAAAAGCATTGCGAGAAACTTGATCAATTACCTTTAACTGCAAAGCAGGAGTAATGGCTCCCAGCATTACAAATTTTGTTTTTTTGTAGGCTGCTGGAATAACAGGTGAGAAAGTCTGAAACACATTAAGATCAGTGATCAAATTTTCACAGTGATCAAAATTAGCTCCATAACGACCTGACCAAAAAAACGTTTTACCCTTCGGATCAATCTGAAGTCCTTCAAGATCTACCCCGTGCTTAATGAGTTTAGTGATGAATGGCTTTGGAAAATCTTTACCAACTACACCCACAACCTGAGCTGGCGTAAAGTAGCTTGCCGCAATGGCTGCGTAAGTTGCTGCACCTCCTAGGATATTACCGCTTTGACCATGAGTCGTAGCAATACGATCAATCGCAACGGAACCAACAATGAGTGCAGGTTGAGCAGAACGAGGATAAGTAGGCATCTGTAAAATTAAGAAGAAACTCCAAGGTTAGTAGCAAGTAAAGGCTCATCATCTATCTCAATAAGAAGGCAATAATCGCCGGGATCAGGAAATGACAAATTGCGGATTTCGTTGATTAAATTAATCCGGTGCAAAGGACTCTGGGACTCAAAAGGACGCTCAATAAGCGCTTGCATGCTAGTTGGAGTAAGCCCCATCGAAATCCGCATCACATGCTCACCTGCTGAAACATCCGTTAAAGTCATAAACCACACCATGAGCGGATGATTCACAGGGAATTCAAGCGCCTTGATATTAGAAAATACCCCTAAAATAGTATACTTTCCAGAACTAGGGTCGATATGCACTCCATCGCAGGTAAGCCAGGCTAGGAGTTGTGGTTTAGATTGCATCAATGGCAGTTGGCCTATCTCAAGCCCCAAGGGCAAACCATTTTACTAGCAAAAAGCCCTGATTTGACGCTGATACTGCTTTTCTTTACACTCTAACCCCATGGGCCTTCAAACCCTGCTAAATACCCTCTCTGCATATCCGCGATGGCTTGTAATCCTCGCAGGATGCCTCGTCGGCGCCTTAGCCCTGTGGATAATCTCAAAACTGATCAAATGGGCACTCTGGTTAACTATAATCACACTATTGGCGGGTGGCCTCATTTTTGCTGGTTGGACACTCTTTCACTAAATTTTCCACTCTTATTCTTGCACGTTTAGCGCGTGCCTTTTAATTCATCCCGATGAAGTACATCTTCGTAACTGGTGGCGTAGTATCCTCTCTAGGCAAAGGCCTAACTGCAGCAGCGCTTGGTGCGCTTCTGGAGATGCGTGGATTAAAGGTTCGAATCCAAAAATTCGATCCATACTTAAACGTAGATCCAGGCACAATGAGCCCTTTCCAGCATGGTGAAGTATACGTACTTGAAGATGGAGCTGAAACAGACTTGGACTTAGGTCACTACGAACGATTCACAAGTGGTAAATTATCACGTCTTAACAGTCTTTCTTCAGGACAAGTTTACGAAAGTGTAATTCAAAAAGAACGCCGCGGCGATTATCTGGGTAAAACCGTTCAAGTTATTCCGCACGTCACTAACGAAATTAAAGAGCGCATTTACGCCGGTGGTAAGGGAGTTGATATTCTGATCACTGAAATTGGTGGCACTACAGGAGACATAGAAGGCCTTCCATTCCTAGAAGCGATGCGTCAGTTCGCCCACGAAGCTGGCCCCAAAGATGTTGTTTTTATTCATGTCACTTTAGTTCCTTATTTATTTGCAGCTGGTGAATTAAAAACAAAACCAACTCAGCAATCTGTAGCAAAGCTGCGTGAAATTGGTATACAACCTCATGTCTTAGTATGCCGCTGTGACCATCCACTCGATCACGATCTTCGAGATAAATTAAGTCTTTTTTGCAATGTACCGGTAAAAGCAGTCATTGAGTGCCGAGATGTAAATAGTTCTATTTATGAACTTCCCCTCGCACTTCAAAAAGAAGGCATGGATGATTTAGTAGTAAATCTCTTAGGCCTAAAAGCCTCCCGCCCTAAGATTAACGTCTGGGAAAAGATGGTTCATCGTCTTTTACATCCTAAATACGAAATTACCATCGGTGTTGTCGGTAAATATATTGAACTTCAGGATGCATATAAATCGGTCTATGAATCAATCACCCACGCAGGCATCGCTAATCACTGTAAAGTAAATGTACGTCGTATAGATGCAGAAGATCTTCAGAAAAAAGGTGGAATTTCCTTATTGAAGGGGCTAGACGGAATTTTAGTCCCTGGCGGATTCGGAGACCGTGGCACAGAAGGTAAAATCGCAGCAGCTAGATTTGCTCGCGAAAAGAAAATTCCCTACTACGGACTCTGTTTAGGCCTACAGATTGCAGTCATAGAACTCGCACAAAACGTACTCAAACTCAAAGGTGCTAATAGCACTGAATTTAGTCCTCAGACTAAGCACCCCGTTATCAATATGATGGAGGAGCAAAAGAACGTAACCGATAAAGGCGCAACTATGCGCTTAGGTAGTTACGAATGCGCAATTAAAAAAGGAACGCTCGCAGCTAAAGCATATAAGAAAACCAATATACGTGAGCGCCATCGCCACCGTTTTGAAGTCAATAACACCTATGTTCCTCAACTTGAAAAAGCAGGTCTTATTGTAAGTGGCTTCAACCCAAGACGTAACTTAGTAGAGATTATAGAACTCAAAGATCACCCTTGGTTTTTAGCAGTTCAATTTCACCCTGAATTTCAATCAAAGCCTAACCAGGCTCATCCATTGTTTGCAGCTTTTGTTGCTGCAGCTTTGAAACATAAAAAGTCTTCCAAAAAAGGATGATTTAAAAAATAAGCGAAACCTATGATCTACGAACCTAGTAAATTACTTCTAATCGCAGGTCCTTGCTCGCTTGAAAATGAGAAGGTCTGCCGCGCTGTAGCAGAGACATTAATTAAAATAGGTAAAGAACAGCCTGATCTTAAGATTATCTTCAAAGGTTCATTTGATAAAGCAAATCGTACATCGATCGAAGGAGATCGCGGCACAGGAATAGCAGAAGGCTTAGCCCTACTCGCCCTTATCAAAAAAGAGTATGGCTTTCCTGTCTTAACTGATGTGCATGAATCTACTCAGGTAAAACAAGTAGCAGCTGTATGTGACATTATTCAAATTCCTGCATTCCTATGCCGCCAAACCGATTTACTCTTAGCGGCGGCTGCAACAGGTCGGACAGTTAATGTAAAAAAGGGCCAATTTCTTTCCCCTCAGGAAATGCTTCACGTTACTGGTAAGTTAAAGCACGGTGGCGCAAAAGAAGTATGGCAAACTGAACGCGGCACAACCTTTGGTTATCAAAACCTAGTTGTAGACATGCGCTCTTTCTCAATCATGAATCAAAACGGTTTCCCTACTATTTTTGATGCCACCCATAGCGTTCAACTTCCAGGTGCAGGAAATGGTAAGAGTAGCGGGCAAAGAGAATTTGTAGCCCCGTTAGCTAAAGCAGCACTGGCTGCAGGTGCTAGCGGACTATTCATTGAGACACATCCCGATCCCGCAAATGCAATCAGCGATGGTCCAAACATGATTGCTCTTAACGATCTATCCCACCTGATTGCAAATTGCGTTGCAGTGTGGAAAGCAGCAAAGGCTTAAGTCGCCTTAGCTTTTGGTAGTACCAGCTTCTTCGTATACCCCGAGGTGACGATAGCGTTCGTATCGTGAATCCAGTAAATCATCTGTTGTTTTGTCTACAAGTCCTGCCAAGTGCTTATGTAGACTTGCCTTCAATGCTAGGCCTGTAGCCAAAGGATCATTGTGTGCTCCTCCGACAGGTTCTTCGATTACTTCATCGATAATACCCTGACTAAATAAATGGGGAGCGCCTAACTTTAAGGCTTCAGCAGCCTTAGGAGCAGCAGCGCCATCTTTCCATAAAATTGCTGCACAGCCTTCAGGGGAAATGACGGAATAGTAGCTATTCTCAAACATAAGCACTTTATCGGTTACACCGATTCCTAAAGCACCACCAGATCCACCTTCGCCCACAACAATTGAAATTGTTGGTGTCTTAAGCATAGCCATCTCGCGTAGATTTACTGCGATTGCTTCTGAGACATGCCTTTCTTCAGATGCTACCCCTGGGAACGCTCCAGGCGTGTCAATAAAGGTAATCACAGGAAGATGAAATTTTTCTGCCATCCGCATTAAGCGAAGTGCTTTACGGTAACCCTCAGGATGCGGCATTCCGAAATTACGCGAAATTTTCTCTTTTGTATCACGCCCTTTTTGATGCGCAATGATCATGACGGCCTGGCCTTCAAAAAAGGCCGTGCCACCAATCAAAGCTCGGTCATCACTATACTGACGATCGCCATGTAATTCTTGAAAGTCTTCGAAAATTTGAGCTACGTAATCTAAAGCATAAGGCCTCTTTGCATGACGTGCGATCTGCACGCGTTGCCATGGAGTAAGAGAGGCGTAAATTTCTTTTTCGAGCTTGGAAATTTTCTTTTCAATCTGAGCTACTTCCTGTGAAACATCTTCACCTGTTTCAGTAGAGCGCAGACGCACAGATTCGATCTCCATTACGAGTTCTCGTAGCGGTTTTTCAAATTCTAATGCGTAATCTGGAGTGTTCATGCAAATCACTCTAGCCCGTAAAATTACTTACCTGCGTTGATACCAATCACTGGCTTTGAGGCAGGAACTTGGGCCTGAAGTCCAAATGCGCGCTGCGCCCAAGGACTATTTGAATCTAGCTGCATGAGTTGCCCTGCAAGACGTTGAACTTCATCACCCTTGCCTGCAGAAGCAGCAAGACTAGCAAGTTGATACATCGCTTCTAGACGAACTGCTTGATACTGCTTTGTATCATCTGAAAGTTGGCGAAGTAGCGCTTGGCCTTCAGTAGCTTGTCCTGCTTGGATCTTAGCCATTGCTAAACCAAGTTGAGCACGGCTTGCAAAAGGTCCTGCTGGAAGAGCTGCTGCTGCTGCTGAGTACTCAGTGACTGCCTGTGCAAATTGATTTGCACCATAAATGGCGTCTGCAATTTGAAGATTAGCTAATCCTGAGAGTGAGTGACCAGGATGAGCAGCGATGAATGCTTTAAAATTATCTACAGTAACTGCCTTAGCGTATTCAGCTTGGACACCCGCTTCGCGTTGATCTGCAAGGTAGTCATAACCAGCTTTACCAATATAAAAGAGTGCTACTATAACGCACAGTACGCCAATAGCCTTACCGTTCTTTTCCCAAAAACCATGGAGCTTCTCATCAATATGAGAATTGCTTGTAGCCACTGGAGCAGTTGAACCTGTAACAGGCGTAAGATTTGAGGAAGAGTCAGACGTAGACATGAAAAAAGAGGTTCTTAGGTCGAAATGAGCCAGTAATAAAGCAACTATAGGCGCCATTGTAAATAGTCATCTCCTTGAGAGAAGGAAGGCCAAAAGAACCCTTAAAATACGCAAACTATTGATTATCAATCAAAAACAACAGTCTTGTGTCCATACACAAGTACCCGGCTTTCGAGATGCCACCGAATAGCTTGGGCAAGTACGGTCTTCTCAAGGTCCCTTCCCTTTCGGACCAAATCTGGAACTCCGTGTCTATGGGTGACGCGGACCACATCTTGTTGAATAATTGGTCCCTCATCAAGCTGCTCTGTTGCATAGTGAGCCGTGGCTCCAATCAATTTTACCCCACGTTCATGAGCCTGATGATAAGGCTTACCTCCAGCAAAGGCAGGAAGAAAGGAATGATGGATATTAATCACTGGCTTACCCAAAAAGTTTAAAAAATCCGCGGAAAGCACCTGCATGTAACGCGCAAGAACAACAAGCTCTACATTAAGTGACTTAAGTAGCTTAAGTTGAAGAGCCTCAGCTTTTTGTTTTCCCTGAATTCCTGACTCAAAAGGAAAATAGTAAAAGGGCAGACCGTAACTGTGTGCTGCCTGTGCGATAATTTCATGATTAGAAATAATAGCCACTAAGTCAGCAATATATTCTCCAGCCTTCCATCTCAGTACGAGATCATGAAAACAGTGATCTTCTTTAGAAACAAACAATGCGACACGCGTACGGTGCACAGAAGAACTCACGCGTGCAGTCATTCCAAGTGCCTTGGCAAATACCACAAAAGAATCACTTTCCTCTTGAAGCGTCTGCGGATTGCGCGGTTCCCACTCTATTCGCTGGAAAAAAACACCTTCTTCCATATCTCGATGCTGATCGGCATGTAAGATATTACCTCCTTGCTCAAATATCTTTCCAGATACACGAGCAACCAATCCCGGTTGATCAGGTCCTGACAAGAGTGCCGTGAGCGTCACTAACAGACTCATATTATTTTACTGCAACAACATTGCCACGGTATTTTTGAATAGGACGAACATTAAGTGGCTTTGTGCGCACAGCCTTAATTGCTTCGATTGCAGCAAGAGCCCCAGTAATTGTGGTCATCAAACAAATATTATGAGCATACGCAGCTGCACGGATTGCATTCTCGTCGCGGCGAGGAATCATTCCACCAGGCGTGTTAATGACCATCGAAATTTGCCCGTTCTTGATCATATCTACGGGATTAGGGCGACCTTCACTAATCTTAGATAAGCGTTTTACTTGGACAGAATTATCTTCGAAAAATTGAGCCGTTCCACTTGTGCTATAAATCGAAAATCCGAATTCAATGAGGGATCTAGCAATCTGAAGTGCTGTTTTCTTATCTGAATCCTTAACACTTAAGAAAACATTTCCAGAAGAAGGAAGCCCAGGACGAGCTGCGGCCTGTGCTTTCGCAAAAGCTAAGCCAAGATCATCATCAAGACCCATTACCTCACCAGTCGAACGCATTTCAGGTCCAAGAGCTATAGTTGAGCCAGGGAAGCGAACGAAAGGAAATACAGCTTCCTTCACACACCAGTGCTTAGGGGTGACTTCTTGTGTAACACCTAATTCTGTGAGTGTTTTACCTGCCATGACTTTGGCAGCAATCTTCGCTAGTGGTAAACCAATTGCTTTAGCAACAAAAGGAACTGTGCGCGATGCACGTGGATTTACTTCGAGCACGTACAGTTGATCGCCTTTGATCGCGTACTGAATATTCATCAGTCCAATAACCTTTAACTCACGAGCAAGTGCATGGGTTGCTGTGCGCACAACATTAAGCATTGCAGGACTGAGTGTGTGTGGAGGCATTACCATCGCAGCATCACCTGAGTGAACACCTGCAAACTCAATATGCTCTAGCATACCGCCTATCACACTGGTCTTACCGTCGCTTAAGCAGTCGACATCAAGTTCAATAGCATCCTCTAGGAATTTATCTATCAAGACAGGCTTACCTGGCATGACGTCAAACACTTGGCGCGTTACACTCTTTAATTCTTCTTCGGTATAAACGACAAACATGCCACGCCCACCAAGAACGAAGGAAGGCCGTAGAAGTACAGGATAACCGACATCTTTAGCGTGTTGTGCAGCCTCATGTTCACTCAGGGCAGTACGGTTATCAGGCTGGCGCAAATTAAGTTTATTTAAAACCGCAGCAAATAATTTACGATCTTCAGCCACCTCAATACTCTCAGGCGAAGTACCGATAATATTTACACCACGCGCCTTAAGTGCAGAAGCGAGATTAAGTGGTGTTTGCCCACCGAACTGAACAATCACACCCTGGCAGGCTTCTTGTTCATACACTTCAAGTACATCTTCTAAAGTCAGTGGCTCAAAATACAATCGGTCACTGGTATCATAATCCGTAGAAACTGTTTCTGGATTTGAATTCACCATGACTGTTTCAAAACCTATTTCTCTTAAAGCAAAACTTGCGTGCACACAGCAGTAATCAAATTCGATGCCTTGGCCGATGCGATTAGGTCCACCACCAAGGATCATAATCTTTGGCTTCTTGGATGGAATCACTTCATTCTCATCACCGTAGCTGGAATAATAATAAGGTGTGAAAGCTTCAAATTCAGCAGCACATGTATCTACTAAACGGTAAGCAGTATGCACTCCACGTGCCTTACGGTCCTTGCGCACCGCATCCATTGTAGAGCCTAAAATACCTGCTAGCTGTGCATCTGAAAAACCAAACTGTTTTGCGCGGCGTAGATGCGTTGTATCCAATGCTGCAAGAGTTTTGCCCTGCAGTGAAACTTCCATCTCATAGATCTCTTTAAGCTGAGTTAAGAACCAAGGATCTATCTTTGTGAGATCAAATAATTGTTGGATAGTGTAGCCTGCACGCAGCGCATGACGTAAATAGAAAATACGTTCTGCGTTAGGTGTTCCCAGCTTTGCTTTGATAATAGCATCATCAATAGGCTCGTTACCACCAAGACGACCGCCACCAAAACCAAGCGCTCCTACTTCAAGTGAACGCAGTGCTTTTTGAAGCGACTCTTTAAAGGTACGACCAATCGCCATTGCCTCACCCACCGACTTCATTGAAGAAGTAAGCGTTGGATCTGCGTTTAAGAATTTCTCGAATGTGAAGCGAGGTATCTTAGTTACGATGTAATCAATAGTAGGCTCAAAACTAGCAGGTGTGAGACGCGTAATATCATTACGCAATTCATCCAATGTATACCCTACTGCTAATTTTGCTGCAATTTTAGCGATTGGAAAACCTGTTGCCTTTGAAGCAAGTGCTGAGGACCGAGACACGCGCGGGTTCATTTCAATAACAACCTGACGTCCTGTCTTAGGATCGATAGCAAATTGAATATTTGAGCCGCCTGTTTCTACACCGATTTCACGTATTACAGCAAACGAAGCATCACGCATCGCTTGGTACTCCTTGTCTGTTAAAGTCATTGCCGGAGCTACAGTGATTGAATCGCCTGTATGCACTCCCATAGGATCAAAATTTTCAATCGAGCAAATCACTACGCACTGATCTTTATGATCACGCATGACCTCCATCTCGAACTCCTTCCATCCAAGTAAGCATTCCTCAACAAGAACTTCGTGAACCGGTGAAATATCAATTCCGTTTGCAACGATACTTTCAAATTCTTCGCGGTTGTAAGCAATACCACCACCTGCTCCACCTAAAGTGAATGAAGGGCGAATAATGAGCGGGAAATCTCCAATCTCTAAAGCTGCTAGACGAGCTTCTTCTAAGGTGTGAACCGTGCGAGATTTCGCAACGTCCAAACCAATCTTGATCATCGCCTGCTTAAACAATTCACGGTCTTCACCTTTTGAAATTGCTTCAGGTTTAGCACCGATCATTTCAACGCCGTACTTAGCTAGAACGCCAAGTCGGTTTAACTCCATCGATAAATTAAGCGCAGTTTGCCCACCAAGTGTTGGCAATAATGCCGACGGTCTTTCTGCAGCAATAATTTTTTCTATAAACTCAGGCGTGAGTGGCTCAATATAAGTAACATCTGCGAACTCAGGATCAGTCATGATCGTCGCAGGATTAGAATTAACTAAAATAACACGATAGCCCTCCTCCTTAAGCGCCTTACACGCCTGTGTGCCGGAATAATCAAATTCACAAGCTTGGCCGATCACAATTGGACCGGCACCGATAATAAGGATGGACTTTAGATCGCTGCGTTTGGGCATGAAGGTGTAAACAGACGCAAAATTCTGCTAAGAGTTGCTAGCCTATCCATCTACGTCAAGAGCCCGAGCAATCGAATTTTAATATTATTAGATTTAATAGATATTAATTAAAGACTAGCCCATCTCCAAGAATCCCCTTATTTCGATTATATGCGTCTTAAAACCCGTCTTTTTACCATAATTGGCCTCATTTTAGTGGCTAAAGCACCCCAAATACACGCGTCTGAGTCCGTAAAGTTCGATTTAGCAGCATATGAAAGACCTCGCCTCATTCAAGAGGCTGAGTCCGTCATTTCCTTGGAGCCTAAGACAATTGTAGCTGCCGCTAATCCACGTAGCGCAGGGGGAATACATGACTGGTCATCTGAAGGGGATTACTGGTGGCCAAATCCTAAGAATCCTAACGGACCCTATATCCAAAGGGACGGTATGACTAATCCCGACAACTTCATTGCTCACAGACAATTCATGCTGGCATTTGTAAGAGCTTTCGATGCTCTGGCAGCAGCTTACAAAGTCACTGCAGATGAACGCTATGCAGAAGCTGCAGTTAAGCACTTAAGAGCCTGGTTTATTAATCCAGCAACAAAGATGGCTCCTAACCTCAATTATGCTCAGGCCATTCATAATAAAGTAGCAGGCCGCGGCACAGGTGTTATTGATACCGTTCACTTCGCAGAAGTTGCCTTAGGTATAGAGGTATTAAGACATTCTAAAGCACTCACAGCCGAAGATGACAAAGCAGTTACTCAATGGTTCAAAGACTACTTAGTATGGCTACAAACTAGCCCTAACGGAACAGAAGAAGAACAAACCTTAAACAACCACGGCACTTGCTGGGTACTACAGGCTGCTTCATTCGCACATCTTGTTAATGATCAAGTAGTTTTAGCTAAATGCAGAACCCGTTTTAAACAAGATCTTCTGCCTAACCAAATGGCTGCAAATGGTAGCTTCCCTCGTGAACTTGCCCGCACAAAACCCTATGGTTACTCGATTTTTAACTTAGATGTAATGACATCACTCGCGATGGTGCTTTCTACTCCCTCTGAAAACCTCATGACCTACACATTATCAGATGGTCGCAGTATGCTTAAGGGAGTCGCTTTTCTTGCACCCTATGTTGCAGATAAAACAAAGTGGCCTAAGAAACCAGACGTAATGTATTGGAATGATTGGCCAGTGCGCGAGCCGTTCTTAATTTTCGGAGCGCTTAATACAGATAATGCTACATGGCTAGATACGTGGAAAAAATTAGATCCAGATCCAACTGTTGAAGAAATTCGCCGTAACTTACCCGTTAGACAACCAATTCTCTGGGTAAACTAATATTCAAAAGTGGAGCGGGCGACAGGACTCGAACCTGCAATATTCACTTTGGAAAAGTGATGCTTCGCCATTAAGCTACGCCCGCAGAACCTGACATACCTTTTCAAAAGGAAGGCTTGGGGTCAAGCCTTCCAGAAAAGCTTTAAAGTAAGTCTGCAGCTAGCTCAGCTAGCTTAGAGCGTTCACCCTTTGTAAGCTTAACGTGTGCTGAGATTGCTTGCCCGCGCATACGGTTATAGCAATACACTAGCCCATTACTGCGTGAGTCCACATAGGGATTATCGATTTGGGATGGATCGCCAATGAGAACAATTTTTGAGCCTTCCGAAATACGCGTGATCACAGTTTTTACTTCATGCGGTGTGAGCTGCTGCGCTTCATCGAGAATGAAAAACCTACGAGCGATAGAGCGGCCACGAATAAAGCAAAGTGCCTCAATCTCAACTAAGCCTGATTTAAGCAGACGCTCGTAAGGTTTAATTGCAGGCACTCCAGCATGACTATGCGAGGCAGCATCGCGCTGCGAATGACTAGAAACTGAGGGAGCAGACTGACTAAAGCCCTTACTCTTTTTCTTTGATACTTTCTTTGAGGCAAATTGCGGCTCCTTCTGCGGCTTAGAAGGAATCAATACTTCTAAAGCATCATGGTAAGGTTGCAGCCAAGGTCTCATTTTTTCCTCTAAAGTACCTGGTAAAAATCCAATGTCTTTTCCAAGTGCAATCACAGGGCGAGCAATTGAGAGCCCATCATAAAGAGATCCTTCACTACAAATTTGGCTAAGCGCACATACTGTAGAAAGAAGCGTCTTTCCGGTTCCTGCTTTTCCAAAGCAGGTGATCATTTGGATATCCTCATCAAGTAAACAATCCATAAAGAATTGTTGCTCTAAATTACGGACACGAATTGGAATTCCACCAGGAGCTTTTACAAATTCAGGTATCTTAAGACGACGCACAACATTATCTCCATAGTAGCGTGCAGGCATCGCCTTACCATGATCAGCACGCAGAAGCACATAATCGTTTAGTTGAAGCCCTGGATAGTCTTCGGCCTTAATTGTAAACTGCCCTTCAGAGGAGAAACGCTGAAATTCATATACAGATAATGGAATTTCTAAATAACTCGCCTCTTCCATTTCTTCTGGAACTTTATCATTGAGATAATCTTCGGACTCTAAGCCAACAGCACGCGCTTTGAGCTGAACATTAACATCCTTAGTAACCAAAATAGTTGGAGGTGGATATTGATCCTGAACAAAAATTGCTGCCGCAATAATACGATTATCTATCTTTGTTAGATCAGGTAGGATAAGCTTTAGGCGCTCCATCGCTGCACAGCGACGTCCAGACTCTAAATACGGATTAATAATAATTGAAAGTGTACCACCGTTAGGAAGTTCAACACCTTCATGCATTGAGCGTGAATCAGGAAGCAGCTCTTGGAGGATTCGGTGCACGCGCCTTGCGTTGCGACCCCGTTCACTTTCCTGCTCAGTCTTGATTTTATCTAGCTCTTCGAGCACCTCGACAGGAATAGCAAGATTGTTGTCCTGAAATTTAAATATCGATTGGGGATCGTGGAGGAGAACGTTCGTATCGAGTACGAATGTCTTCACCTTCGTTGAAACTTTGATCCTAGGCCTAAGGGCTGTAGCCCCACGGGTTTGTTCCATGTGAATAAGTTGTAAATAACGATGTACGCATTTTTTGATTTGTCCACACGACATTTGTGAAGATTACGAAACAGTGCTTTTTCTAACGCACACAATTTAAATTCCTTCATTACGCGAGCCGTGCTCATTTAAAAAATTAATACTGAGCAAATAAATCTATAGTTAGCTGAACTAAAATCCGGGCTAAGAAATCGTGGTTTCCGTAAACAAGTGCGGGCCACATACCCCTATGTGGCCCGCTGGTTTGCTTTAATTATACCCCAAAATCTTCAGCGCTAAGCGCCGAAGAAAACCAAAATGAATACTTCCTTACAGACCCCAGGTACTTGAAATTTGTTCCAAGCAATTACCTTCAGTTTATTTATTATTGAAGGATAATAAGTTGTATAACTTTAGACCTTCTTTAACTGAGGAGGCTTTTTTACTTTAGGCTCTACCCAAACCCGAGTCAGTAATTCTGCCAGATTACGCATACTGGTGCGATTCAGTCCTTCATTCCTAGCTGCTTCTTTGAAATTAGAAACTACTGAGCTTCGCTCGACATAATATTTCCATAACTCGCTATCTAAGCGTTGGATACCAATCTCTCTACCTTCAGGAGTAAGAGCTAAACGCTGTACTTTTTCATGCCAATACTTACGTTCCTCGGGTTTTAGCTCCAAGTAATCGAATACGCGTTGCTCGCATGGATTAAGACTCACAAAAGCGACCTTGTAAGGACTGAGATAAGAAACAATCGCAAAATAGCATATCCCCGCGAATTCCAGAGCAGTATTGCAATTAATCTGCTCTGTAGGCAGGTTGCAGAAGAAGGGATATTAGCCTCAACTCACTAAAACTCACTACTATGTGGCAAAAAATTAAAGATCAACTTCCTACGATTATCATCACTGCTGTTCTAGTTATTGGTGCAGCACTCTGGATGCAAGATCACACCGTTAAGGTAATCAATGCTCAAGAAGACGCAAAACTAGCCCCTCTACGCGAACAAGCAGATGCCCTGAAAGCAGCATCAGACGACAATCGTCAAGAGCTCGCATCTACAAACAAGCTACTCAAGGACGCTATTTCAAAACGTGAAGCTGATCTTTTCCGTACTGACGAAGAAGTTCAGAAGCTGAACTCACAACGTATGGATGCACTTGCTGAAGCAATCGCAAAGAAAGTTCAGCCTTACAATCCACTCCCAAAGAGTCCTGAGGAAGCTGCACGCATGCAAAATGAACAGGTTGATAAAGTCTCGTCACGTATGGCTGAGCGCGTTCGCCCAATCTTAGATCAAATGGCAAACGATCAACACCTCACACGGGACTCAATCATGAAATATTCTCAGCGTATTTCAGATCAGGTAAGTATTGCTCTTACTAGTGAAATGTCTCGCAACCAGAAGCTAAATAATAATCTCCAGCAGACACAGGCAGCTGCTCAAGACGCGATGGCTTTATCTCACGAACTTACAGCTCTGTACCTAAGTTCCTTTAAGGATCAGGGATTAATCACTCGTCTACTCTCCTTGCCAGCTAACGTTGTTAAAGACGCTGCAAGTATGAGTATCGTAAACAGTAGCGACAAAGAGAAGATCGAACAAGATTTGGTAAAACGCATGAATGAAATCGAACAGCACTTAGCTGAACTTCAGGCAAAAAACCCAAAGAACTAATTACTCTTTAAAATAAAAAAGCGGCGCTTTATAGGCGCCGCTTTTTTTGTGCAAATAAACTTAGTGCTTATCAGGATAAGGTGGTACAGGGGGAAGAGGGAACGGCTGCGTTGCACTCTTTAGATCAATGAGCACTTCTGAAATCGCTCGATCAAGTTGCTGATCAATACCTCCAATCTCCTTACCAGGCTCATTATCGACTTCTATATCAGGAGAAACGCCGCGTCCTTCTATTACCCAATTTTTACCATCCTTACTATAAGGTGCAAATTCAGGGGTGGACAAAACTCCGCCATCAACAGCAACGGGGACCATACCACGTATACCAACAACTCCACCCCAAGTTCTTTCACCAATAATTTTGCCTAACTTATATTGTCTAAATCGGAACGGGAAAATGTCTCCATCGGAAGCTGAATATTTGTTTACAAGCAAGACCTTAGGCCCAACTAACATATCTTTTGGATTAGGCACAGGCTGCCCATTACGATGGACTTCAATCATCACTAATTCACGTCTTAAGCGTTCAGCGATCATAGGAGACACAAAGCCTCCACCGTTACCACGGTCGTCAATAATTAACGCTTTCTTACCTAGCTGAGGATAGAAGTGTTTAACAAATTCATCTAGCCCTGGAAAACCCATATCAGGAATATGAATATAGCCGACTTGGCCTCCCGTCTTTTCAGAAACATAATCGGTATTATGCTGAACCCAGTTATAATAATATAGCGGTTGTTCATCTGCTATTGGCACAACAGTTACTTCGCGCGAGCCCTCTAAAACAGGTTTTGAATTAACGCGTAAATTTACTTGTTTACCTGCAGTTCCGATTAACGAGGTGTAAATGTTAGCCATTTGGCTGACAGGCTTTCCATCGACTGCTAATATGTAATCACCTGTGTGCACATTAACTCCGATTTCCGTTAACGGTGAACGGGTTCCGTCCTGCCAATTCTCGCCTTTGAGAATCTTATCGATACGATACGTATTACTAGCTGCATCTCGGGACAATTCAGCTCCCAATAATCCAGTAGCTATACGAGGCGCATGAGGACGATCACCACCACCAACGTAAGTGTGACCGATATGTAGTTCTCCAATCATCTCGCCAATTAAAAAGGTCACATCATTACGATCTTCAGCATAAGGAATTAGTGAGCCATACTTAGCACGAATTTCAGGCCAATTTACTCCATGCATGTTTGGAGCATAGAAATAGTCCCGCATCCGTCTCCATGACTCAGTATAAATTTCATTCCATTCACTATGCCGATCTAAATGCATTTCTAGATTAGAAAAATCAATATGCTCCTTCAGTTCCAACTTTGCAGAAGGAACTTCTTGCATCGCGTATACATGGCCAGTTCTGGCTAAAATCTTTTTACCGTCAGCTGTAAATTCAACACTATCAACAAGACCAAATACAGTCTCTTTACGTTCTTTTAAGTTATATGCTGCAAAGGATGAAGAGGGTCCACTCTCAGGGCCTTCACCATGTGCTCCACCAGCATCAACCGCTTTAGCCATAGTCCTTTCATAGTAAATATTATCACCTACCATACGTAACACATTATAATTAGAAGGCTCAACAGGCAGTCCAACCACGCGGTCTATGATACCATCAGCATCTACCTTAACGATCACTGGCTTTTTTACTGTTTTCTCCTCTTTTAAGGGAGCTGTATCTAAGACTTCATCACTTTGAGGTTTTAGCGGTGAAAGCGTATCTTTTGCCAATGTAACCATGTAAACACGCTGCATGTTTTCATAGGCATGATTAAATTCTGTCTCGCTAAATATAGGGTGAAAATCACGACCCGAAGCAAATAGAAGGTATTTACCATCATCGCTAAAACAAGGGCTACTTGCCTCATACCATTTTTCAGATGCTTCAACATCTTGCTTACTTACCAATGAATATAAATGAATTGTAGATTCACCGAAATCTTCAGGTTGGGTATAAGCAATCCAATTTGAATCAGGTGACCAAGTGTACTGGTGATACTCTGAACTTAGATTTTTATTAATTTCAGTTACAGTCTTAGTTTGAATATCAACATAGCGTAACCGCTGATTACGATCTCCCCAGAGTAACTTTTTACTGTCTGGTGACCATTGAGGAGTAAAGTAATCCGTGTCTGCTCCTTGAGTAATTTGTAGCGCAGTAGATCGACCATCTTGTGCGCGCACATAAAGCTCAGTCTCGCCAGTAGCATCAGAAACATAAGCAATCCATTTTCCGTCGGGTGACCAGGAAGCTCCTTTTTCATGGGCGGCAGAAGTATCAGTTAAGTTACGCACAGGCCCATGCTTTACGGGTACAGAAAAGATATCTCCACGAGCTACCACAACAACCCGATTCCCGTCAGAGGCCGGTCTTACTGAAGTTACAAAATGCGATACATTTGTAAGTCCACCCCTAGAGGCTACAAAATCTTCCTTAATTGAAACAGTTACAGGTGCAGCAATTGCTGACTTAAGATCAAATTTCCAAACTACACCTGCTTCTTCAAAGACAATTACATTTCCACCTAGAGAAGGGAACTTGATATCAAAATCTTTGAAATGGGTATACTGGTTTGTTTGCTTGGATTCTAAATCATAGGAGAATAAGTTCATACGGCCATCGCGGTCAGAAATAAAATAAATCTTATTATCTGGTCCCCACATAGGTACTATATTTTGGGAGTGTTCTCGGTCATTAGTGATATTTTCTAGGGCCTTTGTCTTAAAATCATAAATCCAGACATCATCAGCCATACCACCTCGGTAATCCTTCCATGTACGGAATTCCCTAAAAACACGGTTATAAGCGATTTTAGAGTCATCTGGAGAGTAAGATACAAACCCTCCCATAGGGACTGGTACCTGCTTAGGTAAATCACCCTCCATACCCACACTATACAATTGACCCACAAAATCATTATATGAACGCATCCGTGAGCGGAAAATGACTTCTGGGGTCGTATTCTTCCAAGTCATCACAAGATTATTTGGCCCCATACGGTCACTGATATCATCGCGCTGCAGGGTTGCAGAGGTAGTAAGTCTTACAGGAACTCCACCATCACTGGGCATTACATAGACTTCGGTATTTCCATCATATTGGGCCGTGTAAGCCAATTGCTTGCCATCAGCTGAAAATCGAGGAAACACTGCATATCCAGGGGTATTTGTTAAACGCCGAGCTAAGCCACCATCAGTAGCTACACTGTAGAGCTGGCCTGCGTAACTAAATACAATCTGGTGCCCGTTGGTTGCAGGAAAGTGAAGCAACTTAGCTTCCGAACCTTCTGCGAGAGTGATATCTAAACCCTGAAATAAACCTAAAACGATAAACGCTAGTAGTTTTCTCATAACCTAAATCTGCCTAGTTTGAGCTATAAGATCCAAACAAAAATAGGCTAAAAACCGATAGGTTTTAAAATATAACACTCCGAGATTGAAATCTTCGCAGAGTAAGAGCAAAAAAGAGGCGTAAGCTAACGCTTGTTAAAGTATAACTATTATGCTCCTCCCCGACCAAACTCCCCGCTTACCGAAATGGCCCTTCTTACTTGGTGATGCTGGCCTCTTACTGACAGCATTGTTTATCGGAAGTCAGGCTTCTAGCCACATGACTTCATCAGAAATTTTAACTATAGCAGGCTGCGTTGCCTGTGCTGCTATTATTGGTGCGATTCCTTTTATCTCAGATTACGCACGCAAACAGGACGAAGCACTCGATGAGCGCCAACGCTCTTTAGAATCGCTTTCACGTACAATCACAACCTCAGCAGATCAGATCAGTATAGCAGCTGATGGATTTAATAAAATTTCAGAACTTGCTCAGAATAATTTAAAGCAGGCCGAACAGCTACCACATAAACTCCAAGAAAAAATAGCCGAATTTCAAGCACGCTCGGCATTGGCGGCTGATTTAGGAAAAAAAGAGTTAGAGCGCTTAGAGGCTAACGCAGAAAAAATAACTAAAGCAGCATCTGATTGCCTTAAGGCTGAAGCCGCAGTTCAAAAACAAATTACTTCAGCTATGGCCTTAGTCGAGCAGCTCGAGGATAAAATCACTCAACTCAATGATCGGATTGCTAAACTAAACACATCTGGCAGCAAATCTAAGCCTGCAGTAACTGCAAAAGATCCGGAAATTGAAACTCCAAAAGCAGAAGAGGTAGTCGTTGTAGAAAAAGAAATAATTCCTGAAGCACCTGCAGTAGTAGAGCCTGCCGAAGTAGTACCAGTATTCATGGAAGAAAAAAATCTAGAAGTTCCTACTGAAGTAACACCTACTGAGACAGCCGACTTATTATCCGGAGCCACACCTGAAACCACTGAACCAGCACCTGTTGAAGTAAAACCTGAACGTAAGCGCTCAGCTAAGAAACAAGCTGAACCCAAAGTTGATACTTCTGTAGAAATAGACGTACAAGATGAAGTACCTGCTAAAGAAGAAGCTCCTGCTCTTAGTCTCGAATTTTCAGATGTCTCTGCAGATGAGGCAGGCCCAACAACTGCAGTTTCTGCAGACGGAGCTACACGTATCACAGCTACAGCCTACATAGGTATTGGTAATCGATTATTTATACGTGGAGATGGTCCAGGACTAAGTTGGGATAAAGGCATCCCACTACAGTTTGTTTCTATTGGGAAATGGCGCTGGGAAACCATGGATGCTGATAAAGCAATTTCCTTTAAGCTCTATAAAAACGACGAGGTGGAATCGACTAATCGAAACCATGCCCCACTCGAGCCAGGCAGTCAGGTGGAATTAAACGCTACGTTCTAAGAGCAGACTGGGCGTTAGCCCATTCTGCAAATCAGGAGTTCGCGCTCGTAAATCAACTCTTTAGGGAGACGATCATGGATATCGAGGAATAGTTCTTCGTGATCCATTACTTCACGTCTCCATGCAGCCTTATCAAAGGACTGCAATTGATCAAAACTGTCTTTAGAAAAATCCATACCATCCCATTCGATATCTTCATAGCGAGGGATCCATCCGATAGGCGTTTCGCGACCTAAGGCACGTCCGCGTGAACGATCTACGATCCACTTTAAGACGCGCATGTTTTCCCGGAAGCCTGGCCATATAAACTTACCATGGTCATCTTTTCTAAACCAATTAACATGGAAAATACGTGGGGTTTCAGTGAGCCTCTTTTGCATTACAATCCAGTGTCTAAAATAATCACCCATGTGATAGCCACAGAAAGGAAGCATTGCCATTGGATCACGGCGAACCTTACCAATCGTTCCAGCAGCAGCAGCAGTCATTTCAGAGCCCATTGTAGCTCCAGTATAAACGCCTGATGTCCAATTAAAGGCTTGGTAAACAAGTGGCATAGTAGTGGCACGGCGACCACCAAAGATAATTGCGCTAATTGGTACTCCATTTGGATCCTCCCAACGTGGATCAATCGTTGGACACTGTGAAGCAGGGGCAGTGAAACGCGCGTTTGGATGAGCTGCCTTAGCGCCAGTTTCTTTTGCAATTTGAGGCGTCCAAGTCTGGCCTCTCCAATCCAAACACTGCGCAGGGGGCTCATCGGTCATTCCCTCCCACCATACTCCCCCTTCAGGAGTGAGTGCGACATTAGTAAAAATCGTATTCTTTGCGAGTGAGGCCATCGCATTAGGATTAGTTTTAACCGATGTCCCAGGAGCAACCCCGAAGAAACCTGCCTCAGGATTAATAGCATGTAGCCGACCCTCACTATCAGGCTTAATCCACGCAATATCATCTCCGACAGTCCAAATCTTCCATCCTTTTTGAATAAATGAATCCGGAGGAATCATCATTGCGAAATTTGTTTTTCCACAAGCACTCGGGAATGCTGCAGCAACATATGTTTTTTCACCGTTAGGATCTTCTACTCCTAGAATCAACATATGCTCAGCCATCCATCCAGCGTCACGCGCAAGATTCGAGGCAATACGTAAAGCAAAACATTTTTTCCCTAGTAAGGCATTGCCACCATAGCCTGAGCCGTAGCTCCAAATTTCCCGTGAATCTGGGAAATGAACGATATATTTTTCTGCATTACATGGCCAAGGAACATCCTTAACACCTGCATTAAGAGGCATACCAACTGTATGCATACAGGGCACCACACGCTTCTCTTGTTTATCAATTTCTTTAAAAACAGAAATGCCGATACGAGCCATGATGCGCATGTTGACAACAACATAAGGCGAATCAGTAAGCTGAACTCCGATTTCAGACATCGGTGAACCCACAGGACCCATGCTAAAAGGTAGTACATACATAGTACGACCATGCATGACTCCATCAAAAAGCCCCTTAAGCTTTCGACGCATATCAAAGGGATCAACCCAATTGTTTGTCGGTCCAGCTGCTTCTTTAGATAATGAACAAATAAAGGTGCGGTCTTCTACCCGAGCTACGTCATTAGGGTCCGACTTAGCATAAAAACAACCAGGCCATAATTTTTCATTTAACTTTGTAAACGTTCCAGACTGAACCATCTGAGCACACAGTGTATCATATTCTGACTGGGAGCCATCGACCCAATGAATCGATTTGGGCTGGCAAATATCAGCCATTTTTTTTACCCACTGTAGTAGGTGCTTATTAGAGCTAAGTGGTACAGACGAGTCGGATTGAATACTCATGCTTTAAATACAGCATAATCAAATCCAGTTAGGAGTACATTTTAATCCATGGCTAAAAACCACTCATAATCAGTTTACTAAGCCTGTATTAGATAGCCTAAACCTTAAAAATAATTAACCCGGCATAGGTTCTACATGCACAGAAACGTCTGTTACACCCAGTGAAGCTCCAATTAAGGCATCTTTAACATCATGCGATATTGTATGCCCTTCTCTTACTGTAAGGGATCCATCCACACGTATTTGAATATCGACTATATGAATAAGTCCGCTTTTACGGACACGACATTTATCTAACGCTTCCACCCCTGTTACATTAATAGCAATTTCACGCACAGCAGCTTCAAAACTTGGATCTACAGCCTGATCCATCATTTCAGCCAATGCTTTCTTAAGCATTCCAATGCCATTAAAAATAATAACGATGCATGCAAATAAAGCCGCCCAGTCATCAGCTGACTCCCAGCCTTTACCACCAATAACGGCTATTGCGATGCCAACAAATGCAGCTGCTGAAGTGATTGCATCTGAAGCGTGATGCCATGCCTCAATGCCGAGTGCTGTGCTACGAGATTTTTCGCCTGCAACTTGCGTGACCCGAGCAAACCAAATTTTCGCTAAAATCATTCCTGCCAATAAAGGCAGAGTGAACCAGTGCGGTCCTATATGCGGTGTAAGAATGTAGTGAACGGCATGCCATGCCACAACACCAGCTGTGATGAATATAAATAGCACAACAGCTAAAGCAGATAATGGCTCTGCTCTGCCATGGCCAAAGGGATGATCTTTATCAGGCGGAAGTGCTGCGACACGAAAGCCGGTCCATACTAAAAACGAAGACAGCACATCTAGAAGCGATTCTGTACCATCTGCAATCATTGCATAGGTATGCCCCAGTATTCCGCCAGCAAATTTCAAAAGTGCTAGAATAGCATTTAGTAACATTCCCCGCAAAACCAGTTTAGCACCTGCATTCGCACGAATCTTTGCAGCAGCATAGTGCGCGGGTATTTCGGGTGTAATGCGTGCTTCCACAGATACAACAGTGACAACTTACAGCACGGCACGCAAGCGCAGCGCCGTTGACCAAGCAAGTATTATTGTCATAGTTAAATCATGGCTCAGGAAACCAAAAGTCGCCCCCTTGATCCCGTAATTCAATTTTCTGTATTTACAGAAAATAGAGTAGGTCGTTTACATGACCTAACTGGTCTTCTTAAGCGCAATAATGTCCATGTTATGGCCATTACAATTCTGGATACAACTGATAGCGCGATTGTGCGTCTTGTCGTTGATGATCCTGACAAAGCCAGAGAGTTATTTATAAATAACGATTTTGCTTATTCTGAATGTAATATCGTCGTTGTTGAAATTATAGATGAATCTGAGTTAAACCATGTTCTTTCAGCACTGCTAGAGGCAGAAATTAACATTCACTACATCTACAGTTTTATTAAACGACCTCAATTTAAAGGTGGCATAGCAATGAGTGTAGAAGATCAAGAAGTCGCAAGTCAGGCACTCAACAACCGAGGCTTTAAAGTACTTAGCCAGTCCGATATTTCGCGCTAGTACTACTTTAAATAAACTAGTTTTTAATTTCGCCCATCTTCTCGGCATCCATGGCGAAAATGCCGGTCATGTAACCATTCTCATACATGGCTCCCACTTTGAGAGTTCCGTAAAAAGAAACAGGGATATCCTGAACAACAGGAACTCCATTAGGCATTCTAACGACAACCCAATCATTCATATTGGGAACTGTTCCAAAGCAGCAGGCCATTTGATTAGCCATAATTAAGAATTCAGTAGCCTTCCCATTATCCAATTTAGTCGGAAGCATGAAGCCAGTAATAATAGCTTTGCGACCACTCCAAGATTTTACTTCACTAGGAATCTGAGCATCTCCCGTAGGAGGCAATGCGTTAGGTGTCGCTACGGGATCAAATTCGGGAGTGATGAACTTAAAGGAAGAAAGACGATCAAATCCGATCTTTAAATAACCATTCTCCACTTCAACAGGAGTTGCTGCTTTCAGATAAACTGAACAAGCAATTAATCCAGTATATAAAATTGCTTTTAGACGCATAGATATAACTTTATTAATATATGATAATTGTGCAAGCGTGTCGATTCACAGACTCATCTGCGTAAACTTGCCTTTACTTTAGCATGCGATTTAAGCCATGCAAGTCCACCAGCCTCGTCCTTAAAAACACCCTCCATTTGAGCTTCAAAAGCAGCATCGAGTAGTGGCTTGAAATTTGGGCCAGCTGTGAGCCCAAGACTAAGTAAATGACGCCCTAACATAATAGGTTTAGGAGCCTCATCTTTTAAGGAAAGTGAATGAGCACGATCAATCAATTTCTGAATTAGAATAAGCGTTTCTGGCGACTGCTTAGGAGGTCGACCCAGTGAATCTGCAATCATTACAAGCGTAAGCTCATGAATAGTTGAAGGTACGAGTCTACGAGCTAGACGCCTAACTTGCGTATCAGTAAATTCGGAGGCGTTACCGCTATGATGAATAAGATGATTTACAACAAGTGCCCTGACGGGAATTAGCACGTCACCTGGTGCACCAATTCGTGTTAAAAATGAATCTGAAAGAGGTCCACCCGCTGGTTCGTGGCCAGGACTTACCCAACGCATAACCCCTTTTTTCTCAGTTCGAACAGTAGTACTTGGTTTGCCAAAATCATGTGCAAGTACACTTAAAGAAAGAATTCTGCGTCTTTGCATTGATGCTGAGGTCCAACCTTCAAGTTTTACGAGTGCATCTAAGCAGTGCTGCGTGTGAGTAAATACGTCACCCTCTGGATGCCATTCCGGTTCTTGAGGTGTTCCTCGTAGTATAGCGATTTCTGGAAAATGAATAAGCCAACCCGTTTGCTCTAATACCATTAAGCCCTTGGAAGGCACTGTAGATTTTTGAGCCCACTTGTCCCATTCACCCCAAACGCGTTCAAGTGGAAGTTCCTTATATGAATCCACCATTGTCTTACACAGCTGAGCGGTTTCTTCAGCTAATACAAAATTAAAACGTGCGGCTAACTGCATCGCTCTTAATACGCGGAGTGGATCCTCCACAAATGCAGCACTTGTATGCCTTAGGATCCCAGCTTTTAAATCCGATTGACCATTATGCGGATCAATTAATAAGCCTGTAAATGGATCGTAGCTAATCGCATTAAGTGTAAAATCACGCCGTGAGGATGCCTCATAATCACTTAGGCTAGGATCGGGTGAAATGATAAATCCCCTATGGCCTGCACCCGTTTTGGATTCACGCCTAGGCAGTGAGAAATCGTATTCAGCTAGTGTTGTCTTACTCCGGACTTTTAATACACCAAAGCTACGTCCCACAACATCAGTAACGCCGTACGGAGCCAATGCACGACTCATAGATTCAAAATCTGTTCCTGCTACCTCAATATCAAAATCCTTCGGTATTAAACCAAGTAGCCAATCTCTGACACCACCACCGACTAAACGCGGACGACCGATGCTCCTTAAAGCATCAAGCATCGCTTTTAAGTCTTCGGGGATCTGGAAGGTCTCACTCATGATTACTGCGTAATGCAACTAAACCTAATAAGAGCCATCCAGCAATAAGTGAAACACCTCCCAAGGGAGTAATAGGCCCAAGCCAACGTGGTCCACCTAAAGCTAAAAGATATAATGACGCGGAAAATAAAATAATTCCTATAGTCCATAACCGAGCAACCCAACTTAGTTTGTGTCTAAATACAGCCCAACTAGAATTTGAGTACAGACTAGTCAAAGCAAACAGGGCGAGCGCATGAATGAGCTGATAACGAACTGCTGTGTCCCATACCTCATTCATACCATTTTGAATCAAAATAAGCTTAAGTGCATGTGCCCCAAAAGCCCCAAGCATAACGCCACTCGCTCCAAAAAGCGCGGAAAGTAGCACAAGAGTACGGGATTTCATAAGGTCTATTCTTTCAGATTACCGGCGCAAAACAAGCCGTACTACGCACAGTTGCTATTATAGCATCATGAACCTTTGGACCATCATAAGTGTTTGTGTGTGCTTTTTAGGGCTTAACCTGCGTGCAGACGCGACACCTCTCACCTACCATATTATACCAAAAAACGTTTCCTCACTAGATACCTTAGAGGAACCTATAAAGTCGTTTCGGGCGCTGCATATACCTATCAATACAGCCTTTTTAAGCCTCAGTAGATCCTACCCTATTACATTCATAGTTGATCCATTAATGACTGGCTACGTTTCCCTCGAAATGAAGTCAGGTACGCTTAGAAACTTAATTGAAGCTCTTACTGAATCCCAGGCAGGCTCATGGGAGCAACAAGGTCGTCTCATTTATATTCATCACACAGAACAATGTTTCTATGAAATTGATTATCCTCAGATGAGTCGCTCTGCCCAAGGCAGTAGCAGTGTAGTCCTGACTGCACAGACGGGCTCAAATAACAATGCTTCAAATTTAGCGAACACTAATCCATCCAATACAGGCCAAAACACATCGAACGCACCAAGTGACCAAACTAATCTTTCTATTCAGCAGCAAAATCAAACTACATTTTGGACAGATGTACTAGCTGAATTAACTGGTATGTGCTTACCCGGAGAAAACATAGCGATAAATAAACTCGCCGGGCTAGCTATTATAACAGCACCCAAGCCTAGGCAAAAAATATTTAAAGGATTTATTGAACTATTAAATAAACGAATTTCTCGCCAAGTTAGGATTACTGCGAAAATTCTTGAAGTGAGTTTAGATGATCAACATCAACTCGGAATTGATTGGGCTTTAGCAACTCAGAAAATAGGGAGTTTAAATATTTCAAGTATGGCTACGGCTACTGGACATGCTGGATTATTGTCTTCGACAGTTAGTTCAGCGACTGTTTCAGGCACCCTAGCTCTAGGTCAAGTGAGTGCGGTCGTGAATGCTCTTAATGAACAAGGATCAGTAAAGTCTGAATCTAATCCATCGATTGTTACTTTAGGAAACCAAACCGCGTTTGTTAAAGTTGGAACCGAGCAAACATTCTTCTCACTTACAAATGCGACATCCATAAGTAGTCTAATTACGACTGCGGGCGTTAACCCAACCGCTGCAACGCAAAATAATTACACTCAAAATGCCATAACAATAGGTACCGTATTATATGTTACTCCTGAAATTAACACGGATGGCTCAGTAACAGTAGATGTACTTCCAGCAATAACTCAGCTTACAGGAGTAGATACATCTCCTGATGGACTTCAAACGGCTCCGAGAATGGATATTAAAGCATTATCAACGATCGCAAGATTACATGCTAATGAATCCATAATGATAGGTGGATTAATTCAAACCGTAGATTCCCAAACAACACGAAAAACACCAGGCCTTGGATCCATTCCCAATGTAGGAAATCTTTTCTCTAAGACTGCTAAACTTAAAACGAGAACAGAATTAGTTATTTTCTTAACTGCTGAAGTTATACCATGAGCAGTTTAATTGAACCATCAGCGCCTCCTACAGCCGATCCTTTTTGGGTGGGAGTGCAGCTATTACGTAGTGGAGCAATCACTGCAGAACAACTCACCAGCGCTAAGCAAATCTGGAGAAAAACACCTACGTTAAGTTTTTCCTCTATCTTAGAAAATCTAGGCCTTGTCCATTGTCGTGAACTGACAGAAATGATGGCACAATTTCATAAGGTCGCTATAGCCTCATTGGATCGAAGACATATAGATCAGCAAACAATTCGGCTAATACCTGAGCATACTGCACGCAGTAAAGGGATCCTTGCTTTTAAGCGTTCAGATAACGGTCTTCATTTGGCTGTAGAAGATCCAAAGACCTATGGACTTAGCCAAGCCCAAGTTGATTTTCCAAACTCTGCAATTCACATTGAAGTCGCATCACGCAGAGATATCCAAGGAGCTATAGACTATGCGTGGAAAGATAGAATAGCTCCAGGCGCAGCAGATTTATTTTTAGACTTAATTAGAGATGCTGTAGCAGAGCGTGCCTCTGACTTACACATAGAACCTAGAGAACACAGAATTGATGTACGACTAAGAATAGATGGAATACTAATTCATCGCCGATTCTTTGAGCGCGAATTTAGAGAACCTCTTATTCAAGCTGCTAAAATAGCGGGTAAAATGGATATTACTGAGCGGCGTCTTCCCCAAGACGGCCAAGGTCATATTGCAATTGGAGCGCATGACTACCATCTACGGTATTCCTGCATACCAACTATTCATGGAGAATCTATCGTTGTTCGTATCATTGATGATCGCGCGGGCTTAAGATCATTTACTGAAGCAGGCATATGGCCAAAGGATCAACTTCATATTGAGTCACTCTTAAACCACCCCAATGGTCTAATATACGTAACAGGACCAACGGGATCGGGTAAAACAACCCTTCTATATTCGATGCTTAATAATCTACCAGCAAGCCGAATCAATGGTCTTAAAATGATAACACTTGAAGAACCAGTCGAAGTTAGACATCGCAGATTTTTTATGCAGATAGACGTGGATGAAAAAATAGGCAGAACCTTCTCTGAGCTTCTACGTCATGTTTTGCGTCATGATCCTGATGTTATCCTAGTAGGTGAAACACGTGATAAGCCCACAGCTGAAATCACACTCAGGGCTGCACTTACAGGAAGACTATGCCTAAGTACGCTTCATACAAACGATGCACTAGGAGCAATTACACGTCTTACTGACATAGGTCTTGATCCACTTATGCTATCAACATCTTTACGCGGAGTAATCGCTCAGCGTCTAGTACGTAAACCCTGTCCAAGCTGTAGCAGTATTCATCCTAATAATCAGTTACTGATAAATCGATATGAGAGCTTATTAAATAAGCATGCACCCTTACCCTACCCAATTGAATTTAAAGAGGCTCATCCTGGCACCTTGTGCACACACTGCTCAGGACGCGGTTTTTTAGGTAGAATATCGGTTATTGAAGTATACCCCTTTATCGGTCTTGAAAGGATGATTGCAGCGCATACTCCTCTTAACGTGATTCGCAGCGAGCTTCAATCACGTGGTTTTAGCACTCTTCTAGAAGACGGAATTCTTAAATCTGCCTGTGGATTGACAACAATTGAAGAAGTTTATGCTGCAGTTGAGATGAATTAAACAAGGGGTACACCGAGCAGTTGCTTCTATAGAGTGAATATGAATACAAAAAATAAATATACCCAGAATTCAGATTTTAGAAACAAAAGTAAACGTGGCTTTACGCTTATAGAAATTCTAGCTGTACTTGCAGTCATAGCCGCAATCATTGCTATTGGTGTCCCTGCTATTGCACGCGTACTTCAAAGTAGTCGCATTAGAAATATAGAAGGTACAGCAACTGTACTAAAGTCTGCGATCACTCAGTTTTTAAGCAAAACAGGATCAATAGGAACCATACCCGTTACTGAAGGAACATCGACATTGCTTACTACAGAATATACAGGACCAGGAGCACCCTCGGCATCTGCAGTAGCTGCGGCTGCAACCTTAGATAACTTACTACTCTCTGATGGTGAGCTAGATCGGGTCTTAAGTCTACGCATGGGTACACAAAACACAGCGATAACAGGAATTTCGAATAATTTTACTTGGTCAGCTACAAGTCAAAGTTTTACAGCAACAGCATCACCAACGTTGTCCTATGCAGCGGTAAGTCGTGCAGAGTGCTCCATAAGTGATGGAGTGAGTAATCCTGGAGTCACTGGACAAACAGCTGGTTCATCAGCATGCGCATTTAACATCAATGGCTCAGGAACACTTATATCGAGCGGTGCACACGTAGCCTATCTCATTATCAAAAGTGTACCCATAGCAGATGCCTATCAGTTAGCACTAAATGTAGATGGACCTATATTAGTAGCTAACACCTCTTCTGCACCTGCTACTAACGATCAATCTCAAGGAGCAGTAGCGTATGCAAAAGATGCGGCAGGCGTTGGCTATGTTGATGTCTACTACTACCTCACAAGCCTTTAAACATGCAGCCACTTATTCTGTGCTGGTGGAACTTAGAACTTCGTTTAGTTTACCCATCTGGTGAAGTACACTCACATCTTATAGACGAATCGAGCGAACCAACTTCAGATATCCTTACATTTCTTGGCAGTGAAGCCTCTGAAATTAAACGAATTAGAATTATATATAATTCTGAACATCTAGGTTTGTACTCACTCAAACATCTAGAGATTCCTGTCCCAGAGGGAAGGAACTCTAAGCGTAAACGCTCAAAATTAAAGCGATTACTACTTATGCACTATCCGCAATTGTCCAACGAGGATAATTACTGGTCACTGACGTATGACTTTAAAAGAAATCCAAACTATGCAAGCTTAGCAATCACGACTGATTCTAATCTTAAGTTGCTGTGTAAAAATCTATTAGCTTTAGGATACTTTATTGAAGGGATGTGGCCGTTACCATTTTTAATGAACACATCGCAGTCTAAACTATCTCACGAAATAGGAAGCCTATGTGTTGCTTGTACCGATAAGAATTTTCTAATTACTACAGTCAGTCCTTCCGGAGACTGGCAATGCGATAACTTTGCCACCTCAGCAGATGAATCAATTACTCTATCTGGATTGCGTAATGCCCGTCTTCGTTTTGACGACGAAGCTGCCCCGCAGGGTTGGATAGCAACAGATTCAAGCTCTGAGAAAAATCCTTTAACGTATTATTGTAGGGAATTGGGTTTAAACAATATTATGCTTTCACAGGTATTACATAAATCACTTTTCCTGCCCGAACAGGGCTGGGAAAATATGAATTCAGAAAATATATCTCATAAAAAATTTAGCTACACTAATGTTTACTTACCAATCACAGCAGCACTACTCATAGCTACATCTGCATTGTACTTTTGGTATAACTCTAAAACAGAGAAAAATAGAATCGATGAAAAATTCAAGCTCCAGGTTCTAGAAAGACAAGCGCTTTCAAAACAGAAAGAAGCTGTAGAAATTAAAATAAAATCAGAATCAGTTAATCGCGATTACAACCTTATTTTTACTGAACCACAGGGAATAGACACTTTACTTACCTCAATTAGCCAAACATTTAATCCACCGATATCACTGAAGAGTTTATATCTGCGAGACAACATAATCTATCTTGAATCAGCTGCACTTGAGCGAAATGAATTTAAAATTCAAGCAAGTGAACTTTGTCACTCTTTGAACGAGCAATCAGTTAATTGGAATTTCTTAGTTGAGCCTGAGACCACAAAGAAAACATCAGTAAGTTTTAAAGGTAGCCGTCTTAAAACGTATATGAAACCACTCGATGTTACCGATTTGAACCTGCAAGAATTACAGCAGAGCCTAATTAATTCTAACGCATTGAATCTTAACCTTAGCAATTTAGCTACGCACTGGCGCACCCTCTCTCATATTATCAATACTTACACACTATTTCAGATTCACAAATTAGAACTCTCCTACAATCAACCCAGAATCGAAGATTGGTCAAAAATTACTCAAGATATCCACACGGTATTATTGATGCATAATACCATGATTGATGAATTACTCTTAACTGCAGATACAGAAAATCCGAACCTCTTTAAAGAAGTTCGGATTAATTTCTCTACACGCACTAAGCTTTAGAGCGTTTCACTGCTTTAGGTTTTTTTACTTTAGCGGGAGCAGCAGCTGGCTTCTTAAATTTCGTTGCTTTTGCATTGAGCCAAAACTCGCTCTTTGCATTTTTATTTATCCAGAATATTTCTCCGGCATGCTCAACAAATATAGGTTTATCTTTAACCTTTGCTGGTAATTTAAGTCCTGCTTGAAGCAGCGCATCCATGAGTTCATCTTTACTCTTGGATAAACTTTGCGCTAAGCGGCCAGTTTCTGCAGAGAAAGTTCCTGTCTTAGTAACTTTAAGTAAAAGTCGTAAGGCGGAGAGTACAGGAGCTTGTTCTTTTACAGCTACTGGTTGCTTCACCTCGACTACTGGAACTACTTCAGGAGCTTGCGCTACTTCAGATGTACCCGTGGTTTTTACGCCCTCACGTGCATTAATCCACGTACCACCGCGCTGATCTTTACTCAGCCACCAAAAATGGCCGTCTAATTCCACTTCATTAGGTGGAGTATCTACACTTTGCGCAGGTGTTAAATTAAAGGCATTAAACGCTTCAAGCAGATCTGCTTCTTTACAGCGCAGTGCACGAGATAAGAATTGGAAGCTACCACCCCACCCAGGTCCTACTCGGTTTCTGCGCATGTGCGGCTTTACGCTATCTAGTAATGCCTGCCCCTCAGGAAGCTTTTTACCTGATGGTTTTTGTTCGGCAGTATTTTTATGTTCTTTTTTAGATTCAACGTGCTGTTCAGCTTCAGGTTTTACTACCTCATGGTTAGGCTTTGGCTCTGCTATCTTTTTTGCAGCGATTGGTTCAATATGTTTTACCTCTGCTACTGCAGGTTCTGGTTCTGGCTGAACAGCTGTTCCCTGTACTATACGGAATACTGGGCGTGGTTTTTCTTTTGTATTTACCCAGTACTCTCCACGGCGATTTACATTCACCCAATACAAATCTCCATCGTATTCTACATACGCAGGTTTAGTATCTTCATCGTCTGGGATACTAAAACCGCATTCTTTTAAAGCTCCCTTTACATCGTCTTCTGAAATATTCCATTTCTTTGCGAGGAAATCTACCCCAGCAGATAGACCTGATCCGCGTTGATTACGACGCATGAGAGGCTCAAGTGCTTCAAAGAAGGTAGGAAGCTCATCTTCTTTTTGTAATTTATCCCATTCATCAACTTCACCCTCTTGCTCGGTCGCTTCAGGATCATGGTCTTTTTCAGTATCTCGCACTCTGCGCAAGCCATCATCCACTTCTGGATTATGCGATACTTGAACTTCTTGCTTTTCTTCATGCACGGCACCTTGTGATCCAGAGCCTTTGAACTTTGCTTCGAATTCAGCACGTAGTTTATCAGCCTCATCTTTAGCGGCTTTTGCTACAGCATCTTCTAAGGTCCAGTCACGCTGTGTGCTGCGACGAGCAAGACCGCTAAAAGCGAGTAAGTTATCTGGTTGGGCACGAAATGCGACTATCTCCCACTCCTCTTTACCCAACTGATTAAGAAATGTTTCCATGAGTGCTGGGGTTGCGAAACCGCCCTTGCCACTCGTAATGACTTTATATTCCCAAACTGACATAATTTTAAAGGTGTTGGTAGTAGTAAAAGAAAGCATCGGCGAACGTCGCCGGATCAATCCCCTAGTGCTACATGATTGTTCTATACTTTATATTCAAAAAATAGCGTCCTTGATATATGTACATATTCCGAGCCTATTATGCAAATGAAGCATCTTTTATAAGGCAATAAATCAAAGCAGCATGAAAGCCTAATGTACGGGTAGCTTAACCGAGTGATTTCAGCAACCGCTCAAGTTCCGATTTTTTGGCTTTTTGTTCAGCCAATTGCTTACGTGCTCCCTCAATAACAGCTGGAGGTGCCTTATCTACAAACGTACTGTTTGAAAGACGTGCTTCAGTTGCTGATATATGTGCTGTTAGTTTTTCTAGCTCCTTAGTGAGTCTTAATTTCTCAGCTGCAGGATCTACCGTACTCGCTAAATCAAGGTATAGCGTACCCAGAGCTGTAACGACAGCAGGTGCACCTTCGACTACGTCTTTACGAGTAATCTCAGAAGCTCCAGCCATACGCAGAAGTTTAGCTAAATTACCTTCAATAGATGACCAATGCTCAGAAGAAGTGCTCACAAAGAAACGAACATCCTTACGACTTGCGAGATTATGCTCTGACTTTAGTGCTCTAGCCTGCGATGTAAAAATCTTGATTGCTTCGACTTTAGCTGCCTCATGCGCATTAGGCAGGAGTTTATGATCACTAAGAATCGTGGTTAATGTTGCCACAGGCTCAACGCGTGCATCACGCATTAATAAAGATCCTTGAAGACCATATCCTAAAAGACTCCATAATTCTTCAGTTATAAATGGAATAAAAGGATGAAGGAGTAAGAGCGTCTGACGAAGTACTAAATCCTGTATCGCAAGACAGTTTGCTTTCGTTAACGGATCTTGGAGCTTAGATTTAGAAACTTCGACATACCAATCACAGAAATCATTCCAGAAAAATCCGTATAACGCTTGTGCTGCTGCACTAAATTCAAATTCACGGAATGCTTTTTCAATCTGACCTGTGGATTCTACTAAACGATGCAGGATAGCATGATCATCAGCATCAAATTTATCCCGACTTAGCCTTGCAAGAATTGCCTGCAGGGATGAATTATCCTCGGAAGGACCACTCATCTGACGGAAGCGAGAGGCGTTCCATAACTTATTACAGAAATTTTTACCTGCTTCTATTCGGTCCTCTTGGAAACGAATATCTTGCCCTTGAGGAGCAATAGAAACGATACCGAAGCGAAGTCCATCAGCACCGTACTTTGTAATTAAATCCAAAGGATCAGGTGAATTACCAAGCGACTTAGACATCTTCCTTCCCTGTGAATCACGAATAATACCTGTGAAATAAACATTCTTAAAAGGAATGCGTCTGTCCAGGCTCTCGCCAGGTCTTACAAATTCAAGCCCCGCCATGATCATACGTGCGACCCAGAAGAAAATAATATCAGGCCCAGTCACTAAAGTAGAAGTAGGATAAAATGAATCAAACCCGGCAGTCTTCATCTTTGCAGCATCAGGCCAACCCAAAGTAGCAAAAGGCCAAATCCAAGATGATGCCCATGTATCCAATACGTCTTCTTCTTGGCTCCAGTTTTCAGGATCACTTGGGCCATCTACAGAAATATGAACTTTCTTAGGATCTTGTAGATCCGCTTCAGTCATCTTCTCGCGGTCTAGTCCCTTCACATACCACACAGGAATTCGATGTCCCCACCATAGCTGACGACTAATACACCAGTCTTGAATGTTATCCAACCAATGGAGGTAAACTTTAGACCAACGTTCAGGATAGAATTTAATTTTTCCATCACGAACAACAGCCTTAGATTCTTCAACTTGGGGATATTTGAGCCACCACTGCCAAGTAAGACGAGGCTCAATTGGCACATCTGCTCGTTCAGAATAACCAACATTATTAGCGTAAGGTTTTTCGCCCACTAAGGCACCGACTTCACGTAGCAGTTCAGCTGCTTTTTTACGCCCAGCAACACGGTCTAATCCAGCAAGCCCAGGACCAGCCAGCTCATTGAGCGTTCCGTCTGAATTTAAAACATCAATAACAGGAAGGTGATTTCTTAGCCCAACTTCATAATCCACTTTGTCATGAGCAGGAGTAATCTTTAGTGCTCCTGAACCGAATTCTTTATCTACTGCCATATCGGCAACAATAGGAATCTGCGTACGGTTAAGAGGTCTCCACACTTTCTTGCCAATCAAATGAGTGTAACGTGGATCCTCAGGATGCACAGCAATAGCAACGTCTCCAGGAATTGTCTCGGGACGTGTAGTAGCAACTTGAATAAATTGACCAGGTGTTTCTACAAGTTCGTAACGAATTTCATAAAGAAGTCCGTTTGCTGGCTTCATGATCACTTCTTCATCAGAAAGGGCAGTCTGAGACGCAGGGCACCAATTGACCATGCGCTTTCCCCGGTAGATACGACCCCGCTTAAAGAGTTCAACAAAGACGGTAACAACAGCCCGAGAATATTCTGGGTCCATTGTAAAATGAGTTCTCTGCCAATCACAGGAAGCTCCCAAGCGGCGCAGCTGCTCTAAAATAATATTACCCTTCTCTTGGCGCCATTCCCAAACCTTATCTACAAATTTTTCGCGGCCAAAATCATGCCGTGTTTTTTTCTGCTTACGTAGTTCACGCTCAACCACAGTCTGTGTAGCAATACCAGCGTGGTCTGTACCAGGAAGCCACAAGACAGACTTACCCTCAAGACGAGCACGTCTAACAAGGATATCTTGGAGTGTGTTGTTTAACACATGCCCCATCGTTAAAACACCCGTCACATTTGGCGGGGGTATAACTATCGTGTAAGACTCCTTAGCTGGGTCAGCTTTACCTGCGAACGCACCGGCCTGCTGCCAAGTGTCGTACCAGCGTTTTTCTACCTCTAAGGGTTCGTAGCTCTTTGTTATTTCGGCCATTTACGTCGTGAACTGTCCAGAAAACCGAGCCAACCCCCGAGTGGCAAGTGGTTTAAGTGAATCTTTACGCCTTTATTCCCAGTCTTTAGGCTTTTTCCACAAAGGTTTGCGGAGGATCCAAAGGCCCTCCAGCCTCATAACCTCCCATGTTGCAGACTGTTGAACAACGAGCGCTCAAACACTTAGCCTTCACCGAGGACACTTCCTCAAGCGATAAGCTAACCTTGTGTAAAGATTTCCTCAAAAGCGAATCAGCCTTTCTAAAGGCCTCACATGAGGAGGGTGCCTCGGGTCTAGATACTGTAAAAAGGCGCTCCTTAATACTAGATGAAATAGTAAGACGGTTGTTTGATAGCGCACTGAAGGCATGGGAAAAATCATCTAAGCATTCCGTACAAGTCGCATTAGTGGCACTAGGTGGTTACGGCCGTGGCGAACTTTCACCTTGGAGCGACCTAGATGTAATGTTTCTTTTTCCAGCTAAAACTAAGAAGCCAGTGATGAATCCCGTCACTGAATACTTAGCCAAAGAAACGCTCTATTTATTATGGGACTGCGGACTTAAGGTTGGGCATTCTGCTAGAACAGTGGATGAAGTATTTATTGAAGCAGAAAAAAATATTCAGACAAAAACTTCCCTGCTTGAGTCACGCTTAATTGCTGGAGCTTCTGAACTGTACGACTCCTTCGCGCAAGCTTACCGAGCATATTACACAGGAGAAGCACCTAAAGAATATATTGCTTTACGCCTCCAAGATCAGGCCCACCGCAGAGCTAAATTTGCTGATACAGTGTTTAATCAGGAGCCAGATATTAAGAACGGCGTAGGCGGTCTTAGAGATTACCAAAACACACTTTGGATGGCCCGTGTTAAACTAGGAATCGATAAAATCGAAGAGCTAGTTGCACAAAAATATCTCAAACAAAAAGACGTCGAAGAATTTATACACGCTTACGATTTTCTAATGCGCGTAAGAAACGAACTGCATTTTCAAAATGCACGCCTAACAGATATTTTAACGTTAGATTCTCAACCTAAAGTCGCCTGGACTTTAGGTTATAGACAAGCTGATACACTAAGACGCGTGGAGCGTTTCATGCAGGATTACTATAAGTCAGCTCAAGCTATTTTCAGGATCGCAAAACTCATTGAAAGTAGACTCGCCCTTACGATTGGCCTGGATCCTTCCAGTGAGTCCGAATCGGTAGTAGATTCACTGAAATCGAGTCGGTTTAAAAAACTACAGCATGTTGATGGATTTGTTGTGCGCGGGGGTGAACTCGTTGCAAGTTCTCCTGAGGTATTTAAGGAAGACCCTGCTCGATTAATACGTATTTTTCGACATAGCCAACAGTTAGGCTGTAAAATCGGCTTTCATTTAAGTGAACTCATTAGAGATTCATTAGATATTGGTAGTGAACTAGTTAAGTCTAATGATGCAGCCATATCCTTTAAGGCTATTATGGCAGAAGTCGGTGGTGTATACCCCGTTTTAGCCCTCATGCATGAACTTGGTGTTTTGGGTGTATTTATTCCCGAGTTTCAAGGACTTACGTGTCTAGTTCAGCACGAGTACTACCACCGCTACACTGCGGATGTGCACACGCTTAATACCATTAAAGAACTGGATCTAGTCTTCACAGATCCTAGTCGAATTGCTTCCCAGTACCGCGACGCCCTAGAGGAGGAAAGCGACCGATCTTTAATCTATATAACACTGCTCCTGCACGACATTGGGAAAGCCGAGGGAATCAAAGGTCACTCCGAAAGTGGCGTTCGTATTGCAAAACCCATTCTTGAGCGCTTGGGAATTAGTGAACCAAAAATTGAATTAATTCTTTTTGTAATAAAAAATCATCTCGCGATGGCACGATTCTGGCAGAAGAGAGATGTCGATGACCCTCAAACTATCAGTGCTTTCGCAGATTTTATTGTTAACTCGGACCAACTCAGGCTGCTTTACGTACACACGTACTGTGATGCCAGAGCTACGGCTACAGACTTGTGGAACAGTTATAAAGACATGCTCCACAGCAAGTTATATAAATCTACATTGGAGCGCTTAAGGCTTGGAAATTCGAGTAACTCCCAAACAGACGCCCAAAAGAAAATGACTCACCAAGATATCATTTCTAAAACAATGCCAGGAGTAAGCGAAGATGAGATCGCAGCTCACTTTAGTTTACTCCCAGATCGTTATTTTGTGAACACAGACGCCGATGAAGTCGCACTGCATATTCAAATGGTGAATAAGCTACTAACCTCGATATCGTCTGCTGACTCCGTTGGAGCTCTTAAACCTGTGATTGATTGGAGAAATGACGTGAATCGCTCTGTTACGGTCGTAAACGTGGTGACCTGGGATAGAGCCGGACTTTTTTATAAACTTGCAGGCGCATTTGGCGTAGCAGGTTTAAATATTTTAGGAGCTAAAGTTATTACTAGAACAGACCACATCGCAATCGACACTTTCTACGTAATAGAACCAGGAAGAGGCGTAGTTCAAAATACAGCTGCACAGGATATTTTTGCTAAAAATATCGAAGCAAGCTTGGTTACTAATAAAGATTTATATCCTGATATCGTTGCCCAGGCTAAAAAAATCGCAGCTACGCGCTATCTCTCAGCAGCAAGCAGTGATAACATGCATGCCTCTTTCCCTCCCACCGTGGAAGTGTACAATGAACTTTCCATGGAACGCACTATTGTTGAAATCCAAGCAAAGGATCAACTGGGGCTTCTTTACCGCATAGCCAAGACTATCTCAGAACGCGGATTCGATATCACCTTTGCACGCATCGGAACTGAACGCGGCGTAGCACTGGATACTTTCTACGTCGAAAACGAAAAAGCTGAGCCTGGCTCCACCGCTGACCGCTTATTCGCACTGAAAGAAGCACTATCGGAAGTGATTACGCCTCCTGCTATCCTTGCAAGCGCTTAAGCAGCTGAGATTGCAGGCTCGCCGAAAACTAAAGAATCCCCTTAAGTAATCTTTAGGGTGAAGTCTTCTGCATCACATGAATCTCAGCATAATCTCTCCGACTTACGTCGAGAGATTACTGGTCTTATTCAAAATGTACCAGATACAACAATAGGGTTAAAGTCTGCGATCGATAAGATCTCTTCTTTTTTCAAAGCCGATGCCGGACTTATTTTTCTACTAAATGCAGATACGAACCTGCTCGAGCTTGAAGCTCATTGTCATTTAAAAACTAACGATAAGATCACATTATCTCAGGGTCATGGAATACCTGGCTGGGTTGCTTGGCACGCTAAGCCACTGTTAATTCCTGAAGTTGCTTTAGATAATCGCTACCGTTCTATCCGAAACGACACACAAAGCCAGATGGCTGCCCCGTTACTTGCCTCAGAAGGCCAAGCTATTGGTGTTATAGTTCTTGAATCGAATCACGTATCGGGTTTCACCCAAGACCAACTCAAAGACTTAAGCCTACTCACCCAAGATACAGCAGATGCAATTTTGCGCTACTGGGAACTTGAACGACTGCGACTTAAAGCAAAGCAATTTGAAACACTTTTATCTGCGGGACAAACACTTGTTTCAAAATTAGAGCCTCAAGCACTCTTTGAAACTCTAACTCGGGATACCTGCAGGATGCTAGGAGCACGCAGTTGTGCATTGTATATAATAAATGAAAATAGAACTCTAAAACTAGGTGCTTTTTCTGGTCCAGAAGGCACTACCCCAGTATGCGATAATGTTACCATTGATTCATGTCTAATCGCAACTGCAGTGCATACACACAAACCTGTTTCTTTTGTAAATATTCAGTCCAAAGAATACACGGACATTGCTGACCTACCAAAAGATTCAAGTCTACAGTCTGTACACATCACGCCAGTTGTTTATGAAGGCGAAATTTTTGGAGTGCTTGCTGTTTACGTAGATAAAATCCACCGCTTTGCAAATGATGAAAAACGGATTTGCTCATCCTTAGCTGGATTGGGAGCTGTCGCATTACAAAACGCACGCCTCTATAACCGAGTTTTCCAGAGTGAAGAATCTCTACGTAAAAATGAGCGCTTAACAATGCTAGGTCTTTTGACTTCTGAGATTGCGCACGAGATTCGCAATCCGTTAACAGTACTCAAACTCCTTCATGGCGGACTGGGTTCTGATTTCCCTCACGACGATCCTCGTCATACAGACATGCGTGTGATTAGTGAAAAATTAGATCAACTCGAAGCGATTGTAACTCGTGTACTGAATTTCGGCAAAGCTCCTACAAGTATTCATTCTAGGTCATTACTCTCAGAAATTGTTGAAGATACAATTGTCTTAGTACGCCTTAAACTTGCTCAAAGTAACGTTAAGCTTTCCTTTACCCCTTCAGTTAAAAAACTTGTCGTGGATGTCCACAAGGGGCAAATCCAGCAAGTGCTGCTCAACTTGATTATTAACGCGATGCAAGCAATGCCTGCAGGGGGTATAATTACTATTACAGCAGCTGATGAGAAAAAAGAATCTGGAGCAGTCGCGACTCTACACGTAAGCGATTCCGGCACTGGAATACCAGAAGCCATAAAGGATCGTATTTTTGACTCCTTCCTCTCAGGAAGACCGGACGGGACAGGTCTTGGTCTCGCTATTGCTAAACGCGTTCTTCAAAGCCACTATGGAGATATCACATTAACTTCAACAGGCCCCAAAGGGACTACTTTCCTTATTTATTTACCGCTGGTTAAATAACTTTTCAGATGTACAAAAAAAATACGCTCATTCTTATTGCATCTGTGCTTATACTCGAAGCGATTCTAGTTGCGGTACTGCCAACAAAAATACCACGCGCCTTAAGGGCCATGATCGCAGCAGGTAATGTCATTGCTGTAGCCGTACTCTGGCTTATGTCTCGCCAGAAAAAGAGTTAATTACTCTTCTAGCTCTACATTCCAGTAAGCGACATCTAAGAAATCTTTCCAGATCTCTCTGTTTTGCTTACCAAGAACTAGCGAAATAACAGGTCTCCACTTTGGCCGCGAAGGTTTGCGAATAAGACGCATATTGGCTTCATGCGGGAGTCTATTAGCTTTCCTTGTATTACATTTAATACACGAGCATACAATATTTTCCCAGGTCGTCTTACCGCCATGATCACGTGGTATAACGTGGTCTAAATTCAAATGCTCACGCTGCATCGTCTTAGAACAATACTGACAGGTATTGCGATCACGCTCGAAGACATTATTACGCGTAAGTTTTAATTCCTTACACGGAAGTTTATCAAAGAAGGTGAGTAATATCACACGCGGCAGACGTATAGTTCGTGTAGGAGTGTGCACCATCTCTAAATGAGCACTGGGTGGATTCGTAATAGAAAAATCTATCCAATCCATCATAGAAAACATTCTAAAGTCATCTTCATGGTGATGCACCACATGCGCGTGACCACGAGACAGAAGAGCGAAAGCGCGCTTAGCGCCGATAACGTTAACCGCCTGCCAAAGGCGATTTAACACAAGCACCGGTTGATCCAATGCAGCCTCCATATACTGTAAAATTAAGCGTGTATGCTCACACCCTGTCAAGGTAGCCAATATGACGATTTGGAAAAAATGCGCTACTGTTCTCACCTACAACTACACTTAACTAATTTAGCTTAGATCTGATAGGTTCAGTGATTCGCTTATCGATAGAAGCATCCGAAATATACAAAAGCTGATCTATTTAGCAGGGCACCTCTTGTTTCTTAATCAAACACGCGTCGCTCGCCGGTTACACAACCACACAGCGTTAGTCCTTCAAAGACGTTTCTATTTGGAATATCTGCCTATTGTGGCCCTTCCTATCCGAGTAGGTTAAGCAATTCATCCTAGGCCGTTGTTTTGCAACATACTGTGCTGCAACAGCCTAAGGAACTATAAATTCCATCCCAGTCTCTTTAAATAAAAAGATTAAAAGTTAATAACTTCTGATTGCCGATGGCATGACGAATGCTAATTTACGAACTGAATGTATTAACCCCCTGTTTTTCTTAATTGAAATCAAGGGTTCAACCACAACTCAGCAATTCCTCACTAAACCTCTCTTATTATCATGGCCAAATACAAACTCGAATACATATGGCTCGATGGCTACACGCCTCTAGCTAGCCTGCGCAGCAAAACACAAATTAAGGAATTCGCTAGCTTTCCAAAGCTCGGAGACCTTCCTGATTGGGGCTTTGACGGTAGCTCAACCCAACAAGCTGAAGGCAAAAGTTCTGATATCGTTCTAAAGCCAGTCGCTGTATTCCCAGACACTACCCGTAAAAACGGTGTATTAGTCATGTGTGAAACATTCCTGCACACAGGAGTAGCAACACCTTCCAATTCACGCGCAACAATTCCAGACGACGCAGATACATGGTTCGGCTTCGAACAGGAATACTTCTTATATCAAGACGGGCGTCCTTATGGATTCCCTGTTGATGGTTACCCAGCTCCGCAAGGTCCTTACTACACAGGCGTTGGCTACAAAAACGTTGGTTCTTTAGCTCGTGAAATCGTAGAAAAGCATATCGATCTTTGCTTAGATGCAGGTATCAACATTGAAGGTATCAATGCTGAAGTAGCAAAAGGTCAGTGGGAATTCCAGATCTTCGGTAAAGGCTCAAAGAGCGCTGCCGATCAGATGTGGGTCGCTCGCTATATCTTAACTCGCCTTTGTGAAGCTTACGAAATTGACATTGAATGGCGTTGTAAGCCAATTCTTGCTCCTTTCAACCAGCCTCTCGATTGGAACGGATCAGGTATGCATGCGAATTTCTCAACTAAGTTTTTACGCGAAGTTGGCGGAAAAGCTTACTTCGAAAAACTCATGGCAGCGTTCGACAAATACCGTGCAGAACATATCGCTGTTTACGGACCAGAAAACGAGCTTCGCCTCACAGGTCTTCACGAAACACAGTCGATCCACAAGTTTAGCTATGGTATCGCAGATCGTGGAGCTTCAATTCGTATTCCACACAGCTTTATTAAAGCTGATTACAAGGGCTACCTCGAAGATCGTCGTCCAAATTCAGCTGCAGATCCATACTTGGTCGCAGGCCGAATTCTCAAGACAATCCAGAGCGTCCCTACTGCCTAATTTATTAGCGTAAGATACATCAACACACAAAGCGTCGACCCTCACAGGTCGACGCTTTTTTGTCTAAAATAATCACACCCTAGAAAGAGAGTTGATACAGTTTTGAGTTAATCCATCCTTCTAAAGGTTAGCCCCACCCCATGAATCAAGGATTTTCGAAATTTCTTAAATCAACACTTATCGTGATTGCAGGGTTATGGGTTTACTCTCCGGTTTTCCATGGAGCATGGATATGGGACGATTCCGTCGAGATCATCCAAAATTCTGCGATTAAAACATCATTTAATGGTTTAGTCTCGATTTGGACATCTCCTAAAGGGGCGGATTATTTTCCGCTTAAAACCTCCGTACAATGGCTTGAATGGCACTGCTTTGGAAATGATCCCTTAGGATACCACTTACTCAGTATTGTACTGCATATTACATGTGCACTGCTGCTTTGGAAAATTATCTCCAAATTAGATAATGCCTACGGGTGGCTAGCAGGATTGATTTTTGTTATACATCCAGTCGCTGTAGATTCCGTAGCCTGGGTCTCTGAACTTAAGAACACCCTCTCTCTTCCCCTACTCTTACTAGCGTGGTGTTCCTTTATTGACGAGGACGCACATGCTAAGAGACATATCCGTTCATTCGTCTACTTTAGTTTAGCACTACTTGCTAAATCTTCTGTGGTTATATTCCCTATTACAGCACTACTTTATCTATACTGGAAACATGGAAAATTAGACTTAAAAAAGATTTTAAACCTTTCACCGTTATTTATTGCATCAGCAATTGTAGGCTTAATCGCGATTTATTTTCAACATACCCGTGCAATCGCAGGCGGAGAGTTGCAAATAGGAACTTGGTTTGAACGCACTCTAGCAAGCCCAATGAGCCTGATGTTTTATATTAAACAAGCATTCTTACCCCTACACGTCTCACCCATTTATCCTAGGTGGTCTCTGGATTTACTGTCCCCTCGCTTCCTTAGTTCCTGGTTATGCCTGATTGCTCTATCGTTAGTGTGTTTTCGTTTTAAAGGTGTATTAGGTCGTGGATTCTTTTTCTTAATTTTATTTTTTATTCTTAATCTAGTACCAGCACTGGGAATAATCCCCATGTCTTACCTAAGATACTCATGGGTATCTGATCACTTTGCCTATATCTCTTTGATTGCAATGGCTACTCTTGCAGCTGGATTATGGATAGAAACGTTAGCATATATTAAACAGAAATCTAAATATGCCCCGATAATCATGATATGGCTTGGATTCGGGGTATTAGGTTACTTTGCTTCGATCAGCCATGTTCAAGCAGCCCGTTACGCAGTGCCTGAAACATTTTGGGCCTATAATTTAGACCAAAATCCTGATTCATGGGTTGTCCAATATAACTACGCTGAAGTAATTGCTAATGATTCCAATAGACATCTCGAGGCAATTGAGCACTACAAGGCTTCAATCAAATTAAATCCCAGTGACCCTGAAGCACATAATAACCTAGGAATATTACTTGGAGAAATCCCTGATCAAAGAGCTCAAGCGCTTAATGAGTTTGCTGAAGCTTTGAAAATTTTGCCTTCATATGCTGAAGCTCATAATGATTTGGCTGCACTATTAAGTCAGGACCCAACACAAATTGATACATCTATAGAGCAGTACCAATTAGCATTGGCGTTAAAACCTAACCTTTCACAAGCCCACAACAATATTGCTAATCTCTATAAAAAACAGAATCGTTTTAGCGAGGCCTTGGAGCACTATCAAACAGCACTCAGCTTGAACCCGAACTATGCTGAAGCTGAAAATAATTGGGCAAACATGCTTGTTCAAGAAGGAGGGCACGACGATGAAGCTATTCTACACTATAAAGCTGCCGCAAAACTTGCCCCAAATGCAGCAACGATCCACTTCAACCTAGGACTACTTCTTGAACGCACTGCTGGCAGGCAAAATGATGCTGTGCATGAATTTGAGATTGTTCTAAAAATTATCCCTAATTACCAACCTGCTATTGAACAAATTGATCGTTTAAAGCGTTAATATAAATATTTAGCTAATCTATTTTTGAGCAACAAACGTTTACGACCTGCTTTAATTGTAACGATTCATAGCCTTTAACGACACCCATGAAAAAAGATCCTTGGATACTACTAAAAAGCATTATGCTTATTAGTATAGGTCTTTTTGTTTATTCACCAATCTGGTCTGCGTCATGGGTTTGGGATGATACGATTGAGATTTTAAATAATTTAGAGATTCGCGGTTCAATTTCATCACTTAGTTCTATCTGGGTTAATCCTCGAGGGTTAGATTACTTACCAGTTAAATCAACTTTGCAGTGGTTTGAATGGCATCTCTGGGGAGCGAATCCACTAGGCTACCACCTTGTGAGTCTAGGCCTGCATCTATGTAGCTCGTTACTTGTATGGCGAATTCTCAAGAAACTTGGTTTATCATTAGCTTGGTGGGGAGGAGTTTTATTTCTTGTGCATCCAATCGCAGTACAATCTGTAGCTTGGATATCAGAACTCAAAAATACACTCTCCCTACCCTTAATGCTTTTAGCGTTCGATACGTTTATTGAATACGATACTGCATTAAATGAAAAATCATCTCGTTCTCATTTACTTTATTTTTACTCACTTGGATTATTTTTACTAGCAATGCTAGCGAAAGCTTCAGTCGTGATGCTACCTTTCAGTCTAGTGCTATACGTATGGTGGAAGAGATCACATGTTACAAAAAAAGAACTTTTCACACTAAGCTCATATTTCATCGTATCTTTGGCACTAGGATTAGTAACTATCTACTTCCAACACACACGAGCCATAGGAGGTGAATCAATAGCGATTGGTACAACTAGTGAACGCCTACTTTCTTCAATTCTTAGCTTCGGATTTTATCTTAAATCCTTCTTAATCCCTTCTAACCTAACCCCAATCTATCCACGTTGGCCATTAGGCACATTCTCGTTTATTAATATAATTGGATGGACTCTACTGATTTCTTTTTTGCTCTTCCTTGTGAAGATAAAAAGTAAAAAATCAAAGAACATACTCTTTGGCTTCGGCTGGTTTAGTATTAATTTAATTCCTATTTTAGGAGTTATTCCAATGTCGTTCTTGAAGTACGCTCAAGTTTCCGACCATTTTGCCTATATCTCAATACTGGGGCTTATAGGATTAACTGTTTTAGCAACAGGCTCACTCATTGACTGGCTTCAATCTAAAAGCCTGTACTTAAGTTATTGTGCTTCTGTAGGTAGTTTCTGTCTTCTTAGCCTCTTAGCTTACATTAGCTACTACCATGCAAAAGATTTCGAGTCCGATACTACGTTTTACACTAAAATCATACATGATAATCCATCCTGCTGGATGGCTCACGATAACTTGGGGAATATTTATAATGATACTAAAAGGTATCCTGAAGCGATTTCAGAATATACTGAAGTGCTTAAATTGGTGCCTCGCTACGCTAAAGCACATTACAATTTAGGCCTAGCTCTAGTAGATTCAGGACATATCCCTGAAGGCATATACCAGTATGAGGAAGCACTGAGTATTCATCCAGAATACGCAGAAGTTCATAATAATCTCGGAATAGCGCTATCTTTATCCGGGAGATGTACTGAGGCTATTGTGCATTTCCAGGAAGCAATCCAACTACGTCCCAATTTCAGTGAGGCTGAACTTAACTGGGGATTGGCATTAGCCAAAGACAATCGAATACCAGAAGCACTAGAACACTTCCAGGGAGCTGTACGGCTTAATCCAGCTTCAGACCATGCACATCTAATACTTGGCTATGCACTCCAGGCATTAGGCAGACAAACTGAAGCTGATGAAGAATTAGCCTTAGCTCAAAAACTCAAAACACCACCATCTCTGTAGTTTTACTCTGTAGCTTATCTTAATTGTTTTAAAGCGTCCCTAGCAGGCGTGAATTCAGGATTTAGTTTAAGTGTCGTTTCAAATTCAAGTATTGCCTCATTTTTGCGATCAGGATCGCGTGCAAGTAAAAGGGCATAGTGATAATGCATGAAGTAAAGATCTGGTCTTAATCTAAGCGCATTCTGATAACGTTGCAAAGCCTCTGCCCTTCTCCTCTCATTCCTTGAGATTAAAATCGCTAAATTGTATTCAGCTTCCACAAAATTAGGTTTTATAAGTAAAGCCGATTCGTAATGATCGATAGCTTCATCTTCCCTACCCACTACATCTGAGAGTAGATTTGCCATATTGTAGTGTGCATCAGCACTCTGGGAATTAATTACTAGCGATTCTTGATAGTGTGTAATTGCATCTAATTTGCGTGCTGAATCCTTGGACAACAGCAGACCTAAATTAAAATGCGCTATAAAAGAACTATAGTTTAATTTTATAGCCCCTTCGTAACTACGAATTGCTTCTTCATTTTTCCCCAAAGTCTGAAATACAGATCCCGCCCTAAGGTAAGCATCTGCTGACTTTGGATTAAGTTTAATGACAATTTCGTATTGTCTGCCCGCTTCATTAAGATCTATGCCGGTGCGTGCAAGTAAGGATCCTAGATTATAGTGCGCTTCTACATAGTTAGGCCTCAAAGCGATAGCTTTACGATAAGCATCGATTGCTTCGGATTCATGCCCATTTAATTCTACGAGTAGATTCCCTAAATTATAATAAGCCTCAACCCATTTTGGCTCTATACGTATCGTTTCTTGATATTCAGTTATGGCATCTAATTTATGGAGTGGATCATCTTGATATACTACCCCTAGATTGAAATGAGTCTCCGAACTCAAGGGATCTAATTGTACTGCCTTTTGATAATGAACAAGTGCTTGATCTTTATATTCAGGATAATGAACAAGTAATCCACCTAAGTTTGTATGTACCCGTGCATACAAATTAGCATGCCACGCAGAACCCGGTTTACCTTGGCCAGCATCGGGAGTAAGATTCAATGCTAGCTGATATTGTTTTATAGCATCACCTTGCTTTCCAGGTTCAAATTGCAGTGCAGCTGCCAGATTATAGTGGGCAGCCCATGAGTTCGGATCATTTTTACATACCCTACCCCAAAAAGCCTCACCCCCAGAGTATAAACCTGCTTGATCATAGCTCATATACGACAATACCCCAGCAAGCATAAATAAGCCGCAAGTAATGGCTAGTTTCACTGTCGAGCTACTCGTGTAAATGTCTGATAGTTTTCCGAGACCTGCCACAAACAAGGCAATGATTCCAATGAGTGAGATATAGGTAAAATGATCGGAAACCCATGAAAAACGCATAAAGTACATTGGGACTACTCCAAGTACGGGCACTAAATTTAGTCCGAAAAAACCTAAGCCAAATAATATATTACGGCCATAGGTGTTTCGTTTAAGGTAGAGAAATAAAATTGATCCAATAATTAAAAACCAAATTAAGATCATCTCTAAAGATACTGGAATGATCGACCATCTTAAGTAGACAGGAATTAAGTTTATCGGTAGTAACGCTTTTTTTAGATAAAATAGAATACTTAATGAAGAAGCTATAATGCGCGTGAAGGCATCCGCATTAACCAGATCTGATCCAACAATAACACGATTTTGCTGAAACCATATTGTTACAGCACCAAGAACTGCCGACACGCTAAAGAAAGGAGATGAGCTTTTGATATCATTCCACGTTATGCGGTTTGTTTTCCACCATATATATAGCAAATAAGTGACTGGAAACATGACCACGGATGACTTCGATAGCATGGCCAAAGAAAACCACCCTAGTGCCTTAAGCTTTGATGGAGATGACCAAGAATTATTCCCACTCTCTAAGTTTTCATCTAAAATAGCATTCCAAGCTAAAAGTAATAAAGGGAGTGAAAGGGTATTTTTTAGTTCTGAAATCCAAGCTACAGACTCAACAGCTAGGGGATGCACTGCAAATAAAAGCCCTCCCCACCAAGCAAAAGTACAACCTAATTTAGTTAAACAGCGCCATAACAACACAGCACTTAATACGTGTAGCGCTACACTAACTAGATGATAACCTAATGGATTAGGACCCCAGCTGTGCCATTCAAACCACTGAACAGTAGCTTTGAAGGGAAAATAGTCTGACGAACTAGGATGAAACCAGATTGAGAAAATAGAACTCAGTGGCCCCTTAATTTCTTCATTATCTAGAATTTCAGCTGTATCATCCCAAATCCAATGACCAAACAAAGCAGGTGAATAGACAAATATTCCTGCACCAAGGACAGAGACAACTTTTAAGAAATTAACTAACTTTGCCTTCATTTAGCTTATTCGGGGCTAATTAAAATTTGGGTAGATAGAAGTCTAAAACAATCTAACCTGCTTAACCAACAAGATAATGCTAGCCCTGTATTATCAACCAGCCATAAAAGAGCCGTTTAATAAGCAATCTTGATTGATACCTTAGTACAGTCGTTCATCTTGGAATGAAGAAAACCTGTGGCACACGAGACAAGCTACCCCAACCGTTTAAAAGCAACGGCGTATCGTTATAGTACGACGATTGCCTTAGTGCTTATTTTTTGCGCTACCACACTGACTTACCTAAACTCATTTAAGGGAGTTTTTGTTTTCGATGACATAGAATCTATACCGCAAAATTATTCTATCCGACATTTTTCAACAGCCTTATTTCCACCCCACGAATCCGGAATAACAGTTGAGGGTCGCCCGATCCTGAATCTTTCCTTAGCGTTTAATTATGCCATTAGTGGAAACTCAACATGGAGTTATCATCTTACTAATCTATTTATACACATAGCGTGTGCTTTTTTAGTTTTCGGGATCATACATCGTACTTATTTAAACAAATCTTATACTAATGCTCTAGGTATTGCTGCATGTACCGCATTATTGTGGAGTATACATCCCCTAAACACTGAATCAGTTACATACATCATACAGCGAGCAGAGTCGCTCATGGGTTTTTTCTATTTATCCTCTCTATACTGTTTTATTCGTTTTAGAACCTCAGAACCTAATAAAGGAACATACTTTGGAGTACTTAGCATCATCTCGTGTTTTTTGGGAATGGGAACCAAGGAAGTTATGGTCAGCGCTCCATTACTTATACTCATTTATGATTACCTATTTCTTACTCATAATTTTAAAAAATCACTGACACAGTACTGGGTTATCTACACAGGCTTATTTGCAAGCTGGCTTACACTCATTTGGCTTATTTTTTCAGATCAAGGACGCGGTGGAACTGTCGGCTTTGATTCTAAGATAACAAGTTACCATTACTTACTTACCCAATGTTACGCGATTACCCATTATCTTAAATTAGTATTTATACCAACTAACCTGATATTCTACTACGGAAGAGATGTAATAACTAACTTTGGAGAAGTAGGTATCGCTGCAGTCTTAATAGCTATAATCATTGTGACAACTCTATGGGCTTTACGTAAGGGCCATGAAGTTAGTTATCTAGGAGTAGTATTTTTAGCCACCCTGGCACCCAGCTCTAGCTTCATACCTGTAAGCACTGAAACAATGGCTGAGCATCGCATGTATCTAGCACTCATACCATGTCTGATGTTATCTGTAGTGTTAATTGATCGTCTGCTAACTAAGAAAATACTTTATACTATAACAGCCGTGGCTTGTATTATTTTAGGGAGTCTGACTATTCAAAGAAATTCAGTTTACTCCTCAGCATTAAACGTGTGGACAGATACAGTAATTAAAAAACCAAGTAACCCTTGGGCGCATTTCTACTCAGGATGGTTTCTTGAACATTCTGGTGACTTTGAAAGTGCTCGAAAAGAATACCTAGCAACACTGCAAATTAAACCTGATTTTGCAGAAGCACATAATGATTTGGGTAAAATACTAGCGGAAAAAGGAAACTACCCTGCTGCAGAAAAATATTTTATCCAAGCTATACACTTTAAAGCTGATTATGCAGAGGCGCATACCAATCTAGGAACCCTTTACGCCAGCAACCGCGATCGTCAACTAGAAGCAATGGCAGAGTTTAAAAGTGCGCTCAAAATAGATCCACACTTTCCAGAGGCGAATAATGGATATGCTTTATTAATTGAACAAGCACCAGAGCACGCAAATGAAGCAGTTGAGCATTTTAATGACGCACTTTTATATAACCCAAATTATGCTGCAGCTCATAACAACCTAGCAAACCTACTTGCTAAACTCAGCGGTAAACAAGATGAGGCTGTAGCACATTATGAAGAGGCTATTAAACTTTCTCCTAATAGTGCTGGTTTTCATATCAACTATGCTAACTTTCTTGCGAATCTTCAGATCGAGCAAGGTCGTTCAATCGCAGAATATAAAATAGCCCTTAAGCTAGAACCTAATAATACAGATGCTCATAGTAATTTAGCACTTCTATTAAGCAATATACCAGGGCATGAGGATGAGGCATTGTCTCATTCCCGCATAGCACTCGGCTTAAAACCAAACTCACCCCAGCTTCATAACAATCTAGCAAATATTTTAGCCTCACTACCTGCTCACCAATCTGAAGCTATTCAGGAATACAAGGCAGCTTTACAGCTATATCCAAATTACGCTGAAGCACATAATAACTTTGCTCAACTCCTTGCTATTATTGAAGGTCAAGAATCAGAAGCTCGCTACCAATTCCAGCAAGCACTTCAGCTTTTACCAGGCTCTGTTGTCATACATCTTAATTTTGCACGTTTCCTAGAATCGCGCCCAGGCAGTCAGAGCGAAGCTGCTCAAGAGTATAGGGCAGCCCTAAGACTTGATCCACGTTGCACGCCTGCATTTGCTGGCCTGCAACGTCTTGGGCTAAACTAGCCCAACTGAGATATTACTCTGCAGCTTTATCTTCAGTTGTAGCTATTGCTGATTTTACTAATTCACCACGGATACGAATTCCGTGAAGCTTCTTAGCTATAACTTCAGCATGCTCTGAAGCTACATCAACAAGTGAGTGGCGTTGATGAATATCAATAGCTCCTACAACTTTGGCAGGCAAACGTGTTACTCCAGCAACTTTACCAACTAAATCTGCTGCTGTAACTAGATGTTTTCTGCCAACGTTGAAGAATAACGTCGTCATCCCAGTTTCCTTACCTGTACGCGAAGAACGATCGAACTTATCTTTACGCAGCGGTTTAATTGGCTGTAAAGAAATATCATCTTCTTCAGGTCTATCCATTGAAGTCTCTGTACGTCTGCTTGCATGTACAGCTGGCTGCTTAAAGCTTGGTGGTGGAGCAATAGGCACTACAGCTTTCTCCATCTCACCAGTAGGACTTCCTCCCTGTAATAGATGGATTAAAGCAGAGCAGATATCTGTACTTGCATAACCCTGATCCAAAAGACGATCAATCATCGGCTCATAGGTCTTAAATTTATGTGCATCAAGTGTTACTCTTAATTTTTCGAAGAATACATTAGCACGTGCTTCTTCAACTTGATCCATTGAAGGGATTGATTCACGTCTAATCTTAAGCCGTGCAAAACGCACCATGCTTTGTAGACGATACAATTCTCTTCCTGAAACAAAGGTAATAGCACGTCCTGACTTCCCGGCTCTTCCTGTACGACCAATACGATGCGTATAGTCTTCAGAGTCATTAGGAAGATCGTAATTAAAGACGACTTCTAAGTCATCTACGTCAAGACCTCGTGCAGCAACATCGGTCGCTACAAGGAATTCAAAGCCCTTACGTCTAAATTTTTCCATCACGCGATCTCTCTGCGCCTGACTAATATCTCCATGCAAGCGGTCAGTTGCATAACCTCTGGAATGCAAGTGTTCATCAAGCTCATCGACCATGATTTTTGTACTACAAAAAATAATTCCGTATCTAAAATCATACAGATCAATTAAACGTGTAATAGCTTCAACCTTAGAACGTCTATCTACTTCATAGTAGACCTGATCTACTTGAGGTGCATTTTGCGCGATTGCTTCAACTTTAATCCAAGCTGGATCGTTAGAGTAGCGCTTAATGAGTTCTTGAATAGAATGCGGCATGGTCGCCGAGAAAAACAGCAACTGCCTTTCTTTTGGAACCGCGGAAAGAATCTTTTCGATGTCTTCTCTAAAGCCCATGTCTAACATACGATCCGCTTCATCCAATATAACGAGTTTAAGCGACTCGAGCTTAAGCGTCCTTCTTTCCATATGGTCCATGACGCGACCTGGAGTACCTATAACTATCTGCACACCAGCTTGAAGCGCTCTATATTGTCTCTCATATGGCTGACCACCGTAGATTGGAACTGCGTGCACACCTTTTTTAAATAAGGACAATTTACCAACTTCTTCAGCAACTTGAACTGCGAGTTCGCGAGTTGGACAAAGAATTAAAACTTGTACTGCTTTCTTATGTGAATCGACTTTTTCAATCGCAGGAATAGCAAAACCAGCTGTTTTACCAGATCCAGTTGCAGACAATCCAACAACGTCACGACCAGCTAAAATTGTGGGTATAACAGCGGTTTGAATAGGCGATGCCTCTTCATAACCGAGCTTATCTACAGCTTTTAAGATTTCAGGGGATAAACCCAATTCACTAAAACGGCGCTTTTCCATAACTCAGATTGCCCTTTATCTAATGAAAAGGGAAGACTGATGCTCATTTTAGAGCCAAAGATACACTCCTAAAGGCAATAAAGGGCCTTAGCCATAAGGTAATAGTACTTAATTACACATATATACCTGAAATTTAAGCTCTTTTCTGACGTCATAAACTAAACTTCTTTATAGCTCCATGAGAACACCCCTAAGAATTAAATCATATCATTTCACTGCACATGCCTTAGTTTTACTAGCTGGATTGCTCAACTACTCACAAACGATCTTATCGGCAGCAAATGAAGATTCTTCGAACCTTATCTGGCTTAAAGCACCTGCGAATCGCTTCTATGAATCTACTCCTCTGGGAAACGGTCGCCTAGGAGCTATGATTTTTGGATCAATTAATGATGAGAAAATAGTCATTAATGAATCCGGCATGTGGTCCGGTTCAGCTCAAGATTCAGATAAAAAAGATGCTGCGCAATACTTACCTCAAATTAAACAGCTTCTTATTGAAGGTAGAAATGTGGAAGCAACTAAACTAGTAAATGCTCATTTCACATGCGCAGGATCTGGAAGTAGAAGTGGAGAGTACGGCACTTACCAATTGCTCGGCCTTCTGCATCTAACTACGCCAAACGCAGAAAATTTAGGCACAATAAAAAATTATCGAAGAGAGCTCAATTTATCGACTGCAGTGTCAAAGATTACCTACACTCAAAATGGTATAAACTTTTGCAGAACTGCATTCGTTAGCGCACCTGATCAAGTTTTAGTAATCAAGATTTCAGCAGATACGCCCCACAGTATTTCATGTGATCTAAAATTAGATAGGCAGGAAAACTACAGTGTTTCTAGCCCTGATAAATCAAGTCTCTTAATTACAGGACAACTACCAGATGGATTATCAGGAAAAAACGGTGTTTCATATGCATCACTGCTTAAAGCATATACAGATGACGGACTACTTACTTTAGATTCAAATACGCTTCACATACATAACGCAAACTCAGTGACTTTATTAGTCACCGCTGCGACTGATATCAAAACATTTGCAGGCAGACACAGCTCAAATGCAAAACTCTCTGCATTTGAGGATATGAGATCTGCGCAATTAAAAAATTATGATGCACTACTTATTTCACACATATCAGACTATCAAAGTTTCTATAACCGTGTCGTCTTAAACTTAGGCGCAACACCTCAAGCAATAGCAAGCGAAGCAACTCCAGATAGACTGCGTGCTCTGGGCAAAGGCACCTCAGATCAAAGCCTAGAAACACTCTATTTTAATTTTGGGCGATATTTATTAATTTCATCATCTAGACCTGGTGGCTTACCTGCAAATTTACAGGGCATCTGGTCCGACGACACTAAGTGTCCATGGCATGGAGATTGGCATCTTAATGTAAATGTTCAGATGAATTATTGGCCTGCTGAAATTTGTAACTTATCAGATTTACACGAGCCTCTATTCTCTCTGATTAAATCTTTACAAACTCCTGGAGCTAAAACTGCTCAACTGTATTATAACGCACATGGTTGGGTTGCTCATACAATCACTAACCCCTGGGGTTTCACTTCCCCAGGAGAGGGCGCTAGTTGGGGCTCATCGACATCTGCTTCAGCATGGCTTTGCGAGCACTTGTGGGATCACTATTTATTTACTAAGGACAAGGAATTCTTAATTAAAGCGTATCCTATATTAAAAGGATCAGCAGAATTTTATGTCGATATGCTGATGGAAGAACCAACGAATCACTGGCTTGTAACAGGACCTTCTAATTCACCCGAAAACTCATATATCCTTAAAACAGGCGAAAGACTTAGCGTTTGCATGGGGCCTACCATAGATCAACAAATTGTACGTTACTTATTTAGCGCCTGCATTGAAGCTTCAGATATATTACACCAAGACCCTGAGTTTAGAGCACTATTACAAAATAAGCGGTCACGACTCGCGCCAACCCGGATCGCATCAGACGGTCGTATCATGGAATGGCTTGAGGAATACAAAGAATCGGAAGTACACCACCGCCATGTATCTCACCTATGGGGACTTTACCCTGGCAATGAAATCACATATCAAAGCACTCCAGATTTCGCAGCTGCTGCGCGTAAGTCACTTGAAGTAAGAGGAGATTCAGGGACTGGTTGGAGTTTAGCCTATAAACTTAATTTATGGGCAAGACTTCATGATGGTGATCATGCAGAGAAAATACTTTTGCGCCAATTACACTTAGTTGGAGTAAGTGATATGAATTATAAAGACGGTGGTGGAACCTACCCTAACCTCTTTGATGCGCATCCACCCTTCCAAATTGATGGTAATTTTGGTGCTTCTGCAGGTATAGCAGAAATGCTATTACAAAGCTCTGCAGATCTAATTGAGCTCCTACCTGCGCTGCCAAGTACGTGGTCTACAGGAAATGTAAGCGGACTTAAAGCAAGAGGTAATATCACAGTTGATATGCAATGGAGTGCTGGAAAGATCGTTAGCTATCATCTTAAGTCACCATCTCCAGTATATGTTAATGTGAAAATTAACGGTGAGATTAAACATCTCCTGCCAGAGCAAATCTAAATAAACACATTAGCATTAATTGTATTTACTGCTTGGACTACATGGCACGGGATCCATCTACATACCTAGTTAATAACGGCAGTACTTTAAAGCTAGGCATCGATAGACTCAGGTGCAATTTTACGGGCAGGAATGCTTTATAGGGCACCGAAAGTAGCTAATAGGGTTTCAGGCAATTATAACGATATCATGATCTAGCGTTTAAAATCCTAAATTTAGGAGATTGCGCGCTGCATGAATCAATATAATCTCATGAGCAGTGAAAATAACGATCAAGCTAGACTATGCCTGCCGTATCTTATGTGAACTTGCACGGGAATATCGCTCTGGAAAGCCAGTGCGGCTAGATCGCTTGTCTAAAATTGAACAAGTTCCAGCCAATTTTTTAGCTCAAATTTTAGGTGAATTAAGAACCTCACGTTTAGTTGAAAGTAAACGTGGAATTAATGGAGGATTTCTACTCACTCGCTCTCCAGAGCAGATCACCCTTCTTGATATTGCAGTAGCAATCGAAGGCGGACTACTCGATTTAAGCGGAAATCATAAAGGCAAATCAGGAAAAAAACTTAAAGAGGTGTGGCAAGAAATTGGAAAATTCGCCTCCATTAAAGCAGCTGAATACACTCTTGATACAATTGCTGACATGAAAGAGATCGTTATGTACGATATCTAATCACTGTAATTACTCTACAAATCTGTAACTCGAGTTAGCTTTTAGCGTCTGCTTTGTTGTGAAAGTCTTGGTGTATATAATAAATATATACACCAGAATACCCCCTATGAGAATATTGAAATTATATAAGCTTTTTTTTGCAAGCGCCCTGCTCTGCTCATGTTTAGGTTTCGCACAAGAAAGAGCACCGGCGGTTCCTTTAATAACCCATAATCCATATTTTAGTATTTGGTCTATGGCCGACCACCTTACTGATCAGCAAACAAAACATTGGACTGAAACTTACCAACCTCTTGTTGGTATCATACGAGTTGATGGTAAAGCATTCAGGTACATGGGTACAAATCCAAGATCCCTGGAAGCTGCGAAACAACTAAATGTAAGCGTGCAAGCAACGCATAGCTATTACACATTTGAAGCTGCCGGTGTAATTCTAAAATTAAGTTTTTTCACACCAGCCTTCGTTCAAGACTTAGATTTACTGTCGCGGCCTGTTACTTATATTACATGGGACGTATCAAGCACGGATAGTAAAATACACCATGTAGATGTGCTATTGGATATGGATGGTGTAATAGCAACCAACACAGACAACCAACTAGTCACTTGGGGAAGAACTCAAACCAAGAGCCTTACGGTACTCAATATTGGCAGTCGCGATCAAGATGCCCTAAACAGGTCAGGAGATGATCTTAGAATAGATTGGGGTTACCTACATTTAGCATTTCCTAAAAAAGACGGTTTCTCATCAGCTCTATCGTTTACTAATATACCCGACTTTGTCTCAACAGGAGAGCTGACAACCGAAGATGATCTAGAAATGCCAAAGACCCCACGCGGTAAGGCAGCCCACCTTGGAGCAGCGTTTCATATTAATTTATTGCCTGAAAAAATAGAAAGTCGTCATGCACTTATCGCTTTTACCGAGGGCTACATGATCGAATACTTAAATCGAAAACTAAAACCCTATTGGCAAAGAAATAATGTTTCAACTCAAGCAATGCTTGATCAGGCAGAATCTGAATACAGCTCTCTTGAGGTTCGCGGTAAAGAATATGATAAAGCTTTATCAAACGATTTAGAAAAAATAGGTGGAGCTGGCTATCGCCAACTTGCAATCCTATCTTATCGTCAAACTCTAGCAGCACATGGTCTAGCTGCAGATCTTAGCGGCAAGCCCATGAGCTTCCCTAAAGAAAATAATTCAAATGGATGCATCAGTACAGTAGACGTACTTTATCCTTCGGCACCTTTTTATTTATTTTTAAATCCTTCATTACTCGAAGCCGAAGTGCGTCCAGTACTCGAGTACGCGAGTTTACCACGCTGGAGATTTGATTTCGCACCACATGATTTAGGTACTTATCCTCTTGCCAACGCACAGGTCTATGGCGGTGGAGAGGTAACCGAGGAAAATCAAATGCCAGTAGAAGAAAGTGGTAACCTTTTGATTTTAGGTGCAGCACTTGGACAAACTCAGGGTGACTGGCATGTAGCAAAAGAATTTTGGCCTCAGTTTTCTAAATGGGCTAAATATGTAAGGCTAAAGGGCTTGGATCCTGAAAATCAATTATGCACGGATGATTTTGCAGGTCACTTAGCCCATAATGCTAATCTATCTATCAAAGCAATCGAAGCTATAGGCGCTTATTCTCTCATGGCACGCGGACTTGGCTATACATCGATTGCTGATGACTATATGGCAGCAGCTAAACAAATGGCTAAAGCCTGGGAGAATTTAGGCTTTGATAAAGATCACTATTCTTTGGCATTCGACCGCCCTGGGACTTGGAGTCAGAAATACAATTTAGTGTGGGATAAAATCCTTAGTCTAAATCTCTTCTCTGATACAATACGCCAAACAGAGGTTAAGTACTACCTAAGCCATTTAAATCGTTATGGTTTACCTCTAGATAGCCGTAAAGATTACACTAAACTAGATTGGACTATATGGTCAGCTACCCTAGCAGATAATCAAGATGACTTTAAGACACTGATGACTCCAATCTCAGCCTGGATAAATGAATCTACTTCACGAGTACCACTCACGGATTGGTATGATACCAAAACAGGTAAGATGGTAGGGTTCAAAGCACGCAGCGTAGTTGGCGGTGTTTACATTAAGGCACTAGCCGATACGACACTCGCCGAGAAATGGCGAGCGAAGGTTAAATAGCAATTAGCGCGGCTCGTATCCAGCAGAAGGTTTACCATCATCATCAAGTTTACCAGCTGCCCAAAGTACTCCACGAGTTACAAGATCTAGATAGCGTGAATCCTGTACTGTAGGGTTACTATGGCCAATTGTTGTACTAAAAACACGTACATTTTTTGGGCCATAGTGATTCGTCCATACGACTACATAATTAGCTAATTTCGTAGCTCCATTCTTCTGCTTTTGTAACTGAGAACCACGAGCTAGAGAACTATGATTAGGGAAATTAGTTGGAGGTTGAACATTATTGTAAAGTTCTTCGTCTATAGTTGTCCAATCTGACATGCCATGCGTAATAGGACTAGCATTAGCAATAAACGAAATGCTGATTGGTGCTCGTGCTCCGTGTGCACTTGATTGTAAACCTAGATAATCAAACCAGAGTGCATTTTCAGACCCAGGCTGCATCGGATGTACAAACTCTGGCGAGACACGGTAAGAGTGCATTGCACAATGCAGATTAACGCCAGGGATTCCATCGCGATGAGGCTTAAGTACGTTTTCTACCTGCTTTTTATCTTTTATGTCTGCAGCACATTCATCATGAATAACAACATCGTAGCCTTTGGCATAATCAGGATCATTAAGACATCCTAAATTAGGATGAGTGTTTCCATCTGCGCAGTACATCTGAGTCACAAGGATATTAGCTCTTTTCTCTAATCCTGTTTTGAGAATCTCTTTTTGATTGGCATAGTCGTGGCAGCAGCCACCAGAAATAAGTAAAACTTTAAGAGGCGCTGTGGTGCTCTGTCCTAGGGCAGACACAACTAAAATGAAGGCAAAAGACACAAAACGAATGATATTTTTGTACGTATTCATAGGGGTTAAAATTATTAAAGACTATATCTGAAAGCTTTATTCGTATAGAACAAGCATACAGATTAGTACATTGCTTGAATTAAGGACGTCTATAGCTTCTGTTAGGTTTCAATTAAGTCACAGTAATGCCCCAGGAAAGCCCAGTTATTCATAATAAGCTAACTCCCAAGTCCTCGGGAGTGTCTTGGTCTACGTTGATTAAGGGGTATATTGTATTTGTATCTCTTGGGATAATCTCACACTGGCCTGCTCTTTATGGCGGTTTCATCTGGGACGATGACGCCCATGTTACCCGGAAGGCCATACAATCCCTTTCAGGATTGTTAGCTATATGGACAAAGCTGGGGAGCACCCAGCAATACTATCCGTTACTGCACTCCCTGTTCTGGGTACAGCATTTCATCTGGTCTGATTCATCTTTTGCCTACCACTTAACAAATATTTCACTTCATGCTTTTGCATGCTTACTGCTCGTATTAGTTCTGAAAAAACTCTCGATTCCAGGGGCTTGGCTAGCTGGACTAGTCTTCACACTTCATCCTATTTACGTGGAGTCCATTGCTTGGATATCTGAAGAAAAAAATACGATTTCAGCTATTTTTTACTTAAGCTCTGCTTTTTATTATCTTCATTTTGAAGAAAAGAAGGTCAAAAAGTACTATATAATTGCAACGGTATTTTTTGTTTTAGCCCTGCTTACAAAAACAGTCACTGCAACCCTTCCTTCAGCACTACTTCTCTTAATTTGGTGGAAAAATGGAGAGCTTTTATGGAAGCGTGATATTAAACCTTTAAGGATATGGTTTGGTGCATCAATCGTTGCAGGCATTTTCACCGCATGGGTAGAATCAAATCTGGTTGGAGCACAAGGCACTGAATACATAATGCCAAGCTATGAAAGAATTCTTTTATCGGGGCGCATCATCTGTTTCTATATAAGTAAAATTATACTACCTACTCATCTCGTATTTATTTACGAGCGTTGGACTATCTCTAGATTAAATCCCATATCGTACGCCTACCTTGCTGTAGCGATTGGTTTACTCGTAGTATGCATTTGGCTTTACTTATTAAAATCCAAATCAGCGGAGCAAGCTCGCAGCCTAAGAACACCACTAGCCTCCTATTTATATTTTTGTGGAACGCTACTACCCGTATTAGGGTTTTTTAATATTTATCCATTTAAATATTCATATGTAGCTGATCATTTTCAGTATTTAGCTAGTTTAGGTATCGTAGTTCCTATCTGCAGTTTAGCATCACTTGGCATAAAATCAGTTTCACATAAAACAAAATTACTAAGCACGACTTTATGTGTTTTAGTTCTAGTATGCTTTACTTACCTCACGGTCGTACAAAGTAATGCGTATCAAAACGCAAAAACACTTTATCAAGTAACACTAGATAAAAACCCTGAATGTTGGATGGCCCATAATAACATAGGTGTCATCTTACTTGATGAAGGGAAAACTGATCTAGCAGCTAGCGAGTTTGAAGCCGCTCTTCAATTAAATCCAAACCTCGTTGGCCCTCATGCTAATCTCGGGAATATTTATTCGAAAAATTTATCAACGCAAAATAAAGCTTTTAAGCATTACGAAGCTGCAATTGCTCAGGCTCCTAATAGCGCTGATATACATAATTTATATGGCACTTTCCTAACAACGATTCCCGAAAAGCATCAAGATGCCTTTAATCAAATTCAGAAAGCTATTGAGCTACAACCAAATTACCCTGAAGCCCACTACAATCTCGGGATTTTACTTAGCCAATTTAATGATAGGCAAAACGAAGCTATTGAAGAGTACAAAGCAGCACTGACACTCAACCCGGACTATGTACAGGCACATACTAATCTAGCTATTATTCTAGCTCACACACAAGGGGGACAAAATGAAGCTATAGCCCACTTACGTAAAGCTTTAGAAATAGATCCTGGCTATGCTGAAGCACACTGCAATATTGCGCCATTACTCGCATCTGATCCAAGTCAACTAAATGATGCAATAAGTCACTTAGAAAAAGCACTTTCATTAAAACCTAACTTTGCCCAGGCCCATAATAATTTGGCTAACCTTTTCGCACATATAGACGGTAAAGATCTACAAACAATATATCACTATTCAGAAGCAATACGCATTAATCCTAATTACGCTGAAGCTGAAAATAATTGGGCTAACTATTTAGTGAGAAAAGGAAACCATGATAACGAAGCAATAGATCATTATCGTAAAGCTATAGCTATAGCTCCCGAGTATATCATTATTCGATATAACCTAGCGCTTCTACTTATGAGAAATCCTGCAGCCAAACAGGAAGCTGTCGATAATCTTGAAAGACTACTTCGAATAGCACCAAACTATCAACCAGCCCAAGAACTACTCAATAAATTGAAGTAGAGCATATGCTCAAACTACAGCATTAGTATTACACTTATAAACTGTTAGTCTGAATAATTCATTTTAATACAATGTACCATAAAGCAATCGCAGAGCTTTCTAAAGATGAGAAGTTAAGAGCTCTCATAAAAACTATCGGCCCAATTGAATTTAAGCCTAAACGCATAGACCCTTATAAATCTATTATTAGAGCAATCATTTACCAGCAACTAACAGGTAAGGCTGCTGGAACTATATTCGATCGATTTTTAAAACTAGCACCAACGACTGCATTTCCAAAACCTGAATTTATATTAGAGTTATCAGAGCAATCTCTAAGATCTGCAGGTCTATCAGGTTCCAAGGTGCGCTATATTAAAGCAGTAGCAAAAATGACAGCTTCTGGTGATTTACCACCACTTAAAAAATTTGATAAGATGAATGATTTAGAAATTATAGATTGCCTTACAGCAATACACGGAGTCGGACGCTGGACTGCAGAAATGTTTCTTATATCAAATATGGGTAGGCTAGATGTTTTCCCCGTAAATGACCTGGGAGTGCGAAAAGGATTTCAGGTTGTATTTAATAAAAGAAAACTCCCTGAGCCCGAGGCGCTCATGAAGTTTAGTAAGCGTTGGTCACCTTATCGTACCTTTGTGACCCTCTATTTTTGGCGTGCAGCAGATATGCTGAAAGTCGCTAAAGTCTGAGAAAAATATTACGTTTATATAAAAACCGTGCGATAAGTACGCACAGCATAGCATTAAATAATGCTAAGGTAAGGTCACCCAAACCTGTCCATAAAGAATTAAGCTGGTGAGATACTAGGCCGCCAACAAAACGTGAGCACAGTGTATGAAAGCTTACAATGTTAGTTAAGACGTAGATAGTTAATGCATTCGCACCAATCCATTTAAATGGAGTTGCCCAAGTCTTAATATTTAGACCATCTATTAAATAATAAAAGACGCCGAGTAATGCTAGACTGTAGCCACCTGACACAAGTACAAAAGATGATGTCCAAATCTTCTTAATCACAGGGAAATACATACCCCATACAAAACCAATAATTACACAGGCTATGCCACCAAGAAACATGGTCCATAGTTTAACTTTTTCTGTACGTACAGATTTAAGATACATTCCTGCACACACACCGAAAAGACATGTAGCAATAGCAGGAATTGTACTAAGTATTCCTTCTGGATCATGATCTTTATTCCAAAGACGTCCAGGCAGCCATTGTTTGTCTACCCAATTAGCTAGATTCTTTCCTTCCTCAAAATTTCCTACACCAATGCCTGGCACAGGAATTAACATCATAATTGCCCAGTATCCTATTAGAATAGTGATAAACGTTATGATCAAATAACGTGGTTTTAAATACATAAACAGTAAACTAGTCACCAAGTAGCAAATGGAGATGCGCTGTAGAACACCAAGAAGCCGCATGTGCTCAAGTCCACTGGTAAATCCTCCGTACAGAAAAACACCCAGTAAATACATTAACAATGAGCGGCGAACTATGTGCTTTATAGCCTCCTTATGCCCTACTCTATTCACAAGTGATGTGATGGATAATGAGATCGAAACACCTACAATGAAAACAAATAAGGGAAAGATAAGGTCTTCGAAAGTAAATCCCGCCCAAGACGTATGCTTTAATTCGTAGCCGAGAAACTTACTGATAACTCCTCCATTCAGACGGTCAAAAGCCACTCCGAAAAAATCACCTCCAGCTATCCATAGCATATCAAATCCACGTAATGCATCAAGAGACTCGAGCCTGTTTGAGCTGGTTGCTATACCAGGGGTTGTAGTAGCACTCATCGCTAGAGAACCTAGTTTTATAACTACAAGTAGCAAGTCCTATTGATCAGTTTATAATCCACTTATCACTTATGAATTGAGCTAATTTAAAAAGATGATTTACTGCACCTATGATTAAAAATGGCAGCCTTAATTTATTGTGTTTAATAACATGCGTCTGTGTAAACCAATTACTCACCCACTCCTCAATAGGTGCTGAGCTTAATTCAGAAGAAAAACAAATTCTCGCATTCGTTGATACGCATCAAAACGACGCTATCGGATTAATCAAAGAAAGCGTTAATATTAGTAGCGCTACCGAAAATATAGAAGGAGTTAAACGCTCGGGTGAGTATTTTAAAAATCAATTTAACCAACTCGGATTCACGACACAGTGGATATCAATGCCCGAATCACTTAAAAGAGCAGGTCATCTCTTTGCAGAACATACAGGTACACAAGGGAAAAAATTACTCTTAATCGGACACTTAGATACAGTACTGCCTGGAGGAAATTTTAGGCAAAATGGGGATAAAGGATATGGAGCAGGTTCAAACGATATGAAAGGTGGAGATGTAATACTTGTGATGGCACTACGCGCATTAAATAGTATTGGTGCGTTAAATAACACCCAGTTAATCGCTGCATTCACTGGAGATGAAGAAGCTGCAGGCCACCCTATCGAAATATCCAGGCATGACCTTATTGAAGCTGCCAAACGCAGTGATGTTTCATTAGCTTTTGAAAACTCAGTACGTGATACTGTTACCACTGCACGTCGTGGATCAAGTTCATGGAGTCTCAAAGTTACCGGAATCCAAGCACACTCAAGTATGATATTTTCTGAAGCTATAGGGGATGGTGCAATATTTGAAACAGCAAGAATACTTAATGAATTTCGTTTAGAGCTTAGAAAAGAAAAAGGCCTTACTTTTAATCCCTCAGTTATTGTTGGAGGCACAGATGTCACGCTTAATGGTCCAGCAGGTACTGCAAGTGGTAAGGCTAACGTAGTCCCACGTGCAACACTTGTTCACGGAGATCTACGTTTTGTTAACCAGGAACAACTTGATCGAGCTAGGCATACAATGAAAACAATCGTGGCTCGTCATTTACGCCGCTCGGATGCCTCGATTACATTTGAGGATTCCTACCCTGCAATGACCGAGAGTCCGGGCAACTTAGCACTCCTAGAAAAAATTAATCAAGTAAGCCAAGACTTAGGTCAAGGTAAGGTTGTAGCTTGTGATCCTAATGAGCGTGGTGCAGGTGACGTATCTTTCGTATCACCAATTATTCCATCTTTAGACGGTTTAGGTGCTCGAGGATCAGGAGCACATGGCCCAGGAGAATACGTAGACGAAAAATCTCTTAATGATCTTATCAAACGCACTGCTATACTCATTTATCGCCTTACACGTTGATCGGTACCGATAAGCCTATTGCGTGCGGACTTAGGCGGGCTATAGTTATAGCAAATTAAGCTGCGTTTAATTTGCCGTAGTTATTTATGCACGAAGTTAAAGATACAGCACGTAGTCTAGTTCGTATCGGGTATGATGCCACTGTGCATAAGTGGTTTCGTGGCCATCTAGCTCGTGAACGTTTTGAAAATGAAATACGGGTGTTAAAATACCTCGAAGAAAAAGGATGTGATTTTGTTCCAAAACTTATCTCAAGTGAATCGGGCGATCTTAAGATAGTTACAACAAATTGCGGTAAACGAGTTGATCATCTAGATACGCAAGCAATGGCTGCACTATACGATGAACTTACTCCTTACGGAGTTCGTCATGATGATAGAGAATTACGCAATGTGACATACCGTATTGGAGACGGACGTTTCTGCCTTATTGATTTCGAGTTAGCTACTATTTTAGAATTTCCTCCACTTCAAATAACTTGGTCAAGTGCTACAGATAAAGGCGCTGTAAGAGAAAATAATGAAGACAGCTTCTTAGTTATAAAGTCCGAAGGCAGAGAAGTTCTTAAGCTAAGCGATGTGGGAAATGGCTTGATGATAGACTCGGATTATATTCTTGCAGTGAGTGATGGAGTGGGAGGTGCCCGATCGGGTGAGATTGCCAGTAAAATTACAACTGATAAGCTAAACCTGCTCATGCCACTAGGTTTTCGCTTAAGAGCTGCGGGTATAAATAATGGATTTAGTGATATTCTTTCTGAGATATTTACAAAAATTCACGATGAATTATTACGATTAGGTTATAGTTCAGAGGAATACTCAGGTATGGGCTCTACACTAAGTCTCTGCTGGCTTACGCCTGGCTGGCTCTATTACGGCCATATTGGAGATAGCCGTATTTATTTTCTCCCAGAAAATGGCAATCTCATGCAACTCACTGAAGATCACACCTTAGTGGGTTCGATGAGGAAAAAAGGTGCTATAACTGAAAGAGATGCACGTGTTCATCCTAGGCGAAACGTACTCAATCAAATACTTGGAACAGGCTATCAAATCTTAGATCCCCAAGTTGGCGCAGTTGGCTTAAAAAAAGGAGATAAATTTCTGATTTGTAGTGATGGTTTAGTGGACGGACTTTGGGATCATGAAATTGAAGCACTCATGCGAGAAACCGATATTAGTTTACTCGCTCATGCCTTAGTCGATAAGGCAGTAACTGCATCCGGTAAAGACAACGTAACAGCAGTGGCCTTTGAATTCACGGAAGACAAAAGTGCCAATCTATAACTACTTCTATGCGTTGGTTTATTACGCTTTCGTTAATTGAGCAGAACGTTTTTTGATTCCAGCTATCACACTTGCAATACGCTCCATTTCACTACGAGAGCTGAGTAACGTGTATTGAGGTAGCCAAACAGCTTCTTGCACTAAACGATCATTAACAGGACATTGAATGCGCCCGACCCAATCAGCCATTCCTTTACGACCATAAATTTTTTGGTAGTGAGGATTATTAGCTAACGCCATGACGTGGGTAGAAGCAGGTAAACTTGTATAACCATAGGAAGGATTTATTTTTTCCTTCACCAATGCTTGAACAAATTTAGTACGACTTAAACCAGAGAATTCAGATGCGTTATAACGAAATTTAAAAAGGTGCCATGCGCTGCGCGTACATCCCGGATATAGTAAGGAAGGAGTGATGCCACCTATTTGACTCATCATCTGCCTCAAATACAGCGCATTTGCTTCACGGTGTTTATACTGTTCATCAAGCCTTTGCATCTGAGCTAAAAGTATTGATCCTTGAATTTCAGTCATTCTAAAATTACCTCCACGACCTGAACTCAAACTCTTCTTCGTACCTCCAGGATTATGGAAATCATAGCAAAGATTAGCGAATGATTCGTTATTAGATAGTATAGCTCCACCCTCTCCTGATGTAAGATTTTTACTAGCCTGAAAACTAAAACAGCCACCCATTCCAAAAGAACCGACAGGTTGCCCACGCCATTCTGCAAACGGAGCCTGACAAGCATCTTCAATTAGAGGAACCGACCTGGATTGTGATAAGGCACTTATCTCATCTATATTTGCAGGAGAACCGCCGATGTGCACAGGTAACAACAATTTAGTTGCAGGCGTAATGGCATCAGCCATGCGTTTAGGATCTATTTGAAAACTTTCGAGATCACTATCTGCAAAAATCGGTAATGCAAAACTACTCGTTACTGAATTGAACGTAGCAACAAATGTGTAGGGAGAAATTATAACCTCATCTCCTGGGCCAATATTTAAAGCGCCTAGTGCTGTAGTTAAAGCAGTTGTTCCTGATGAAGTAGCAACGCAGTAACGAGCATTCATCTTCTTTGAAAACGCTTCTTCAAATGATCGCACTTTACGTGATGCACCATCTCCTCTACCCCAATGTCCGCTGTTCAATGTTTCAACAATAGCATTTTCTTCCGTACTATTCCATATAGGCCAAAGCGGTGAAGCTTTTTTCTTTGGCACACTCGCGGAAACACTTGGCGTTTGATCTGCACTAGCTGACTTAAGCCCAAGCCCTAAACTTGCTCCTACAGCACTACCAATAAAAGCACGCCTCGATAATGATTCTTTCATATTTGAACGATTTACTAAGCTATCTCCGCTTGGATCAGTTTATTAAACAATTACAGGTTTTGTTTAAGCTATTTTAGGGCCCAAATCCTAGGTTCCACTAAGACCGACCTCATACAGTTAGTCTTACAATACTTATATGAGTTAACCATTCACTGCGTATATTTCACTTAATTCGACAATCAGGGGTAGACACTATCTATACGTAAGTAACTAATAAAGAATAACATAAAGAATGCCCGGGGTGGGGGTCGAACCCACAAGACTTGCGTCGGTAGATTTTGAGTCTACTGCGTCTGCCAATTCCGCCACCCGGGCAAAGCTGAATACAAAATATCACTAAATAGACTGCCCCGAGGCAAGCTTTTGAGAAAATGGGTATTTTCCGAAAAAATGAGATAAATTGAACGTTTTTTAAACAACCACGTCTTTCCTTATGTGTTTAGGTGTTCTTTTAGGGTTTTCATACTGTGTTGTGTGTTTTGTAGTGTAAGGGCGTCCGACAGCAATGTCCGGCGCCCTTATTCATTTTATCATGCCTGACTTTCGCTCTTACTACAGCCCGACTAAATCGGATACCACTACCCTCATACTAAACGCTGAGGAGTCTCATCATTTAGTGGTTGTTAACCGTGCCGAAGCAGGAGATCCAGTAATTGCTTTTAACGGCAAAGGAACTGAGTGGATATGCACCCTGATTAAATCAGATAAAAAAGCTGCCCATTTAAACGTTATCTCAGTTACAACGGCCAGCGCACTTCCCTTCTCAATCACACTTGCTCAAGCCCTACCCAAGGGAACGCATATGGATGACATAGTCCGTAAAGCAACAGAACTGGGTGTTACTTGTATCATTCCTATTAATACGGAGCGTACTCAAGTAAAACTGGAATCCGATCGTTCTGAACGCAAAATAGAAAAATGGCAAAACGCTAGCCTCGAAGCAGCAAAGCAGTGCGGCAATCCATGGCTTCCTGAAATTACAGGACTACAAGAAATTAAATCAGTTGTAGAATCTGCACAAAAATATGATCTCTGCTTAATAGCTAGTTTAGAAAAAAGTTCTGTTTCTTTAAAACTTGTTCTTTCCTTGTTTGAAAAAAAATCAGGAAGATCACCCAAGACAGTTTTATGGCTTATCGGTCCTGAAGGTGATTTTACTCCTGAAGAATTAGCATATGCTAAACAACATGGATTTGAATCAGTAACTCTTGGACCACTAGTTCTAAGGTGTGAAACAGCAGCTATTTCAGCTATCAGTATTTTAGGCTACGAATTACAAAATCGTAGCTAAAGATTAATGTGGTGACTTAATAATTTACCAGACCATCAGTCCACCTGCAAATGTAAGGCCTGCACCTACACTACAGCAAATAATTTTATCTCCTGGAGAAAAAAGTCCTTCTTCAGAAGCCCACCCTAATGCAATCGCAACACTTGCTGCACTTGCATTACCATAGGTCGCAATAGTCATCACAAACTTTTCGTAAGGAATACCAACACGCTTACTCACAGCTTGAAGAATACGCTCATTCGCTTGATGAGGAACGACCCACGCAATATCTTCAGGCTTTAATCCTTCACGCTCTAAAGTGTCTGTAATCTGCTGTGCAAATCCAACAACTGCGTGTTTAAAGACTGCTGCACCATTCATCTGCAAATAGAAATTATTAATATCAAGTCCGTTTGCATCAGGAACAGGATTTCGTGCTCCACCTCCAAGACGCTGAATTGATTCATACTGATCTGCGTCTCCTGAAATTCCAAAACGGTGCAAGCGGTGACCACCTTCAGACAAAGTTAAGACTGCCGCACCAGCACCATCTCCAAAAAGAAATGCCGTATCATGATCCTGAGGATTTGTAATACGCGACAAAAGTTCCGCTGTGACTACCAGTACATGCTTAGATGTACCGGCTTGAAGAAACGAACGTCCTACTTCTAAAGCATACAACCAACCTGAACATGCAGCGTTTAAATCAAACGCAAAGACATGTGGAATTCCTAAAAGTTTTGCCAGAGAACTCGCCATCGATGGAACGGGCTGATCTGGAATCAAGGTAGCCATGATAATTCCATCTATCTTACCGACTTCTAAGCCTGACTGAGAAAGCGCATTACGACATGCCTCAGCTGCTAGAGCAGTTGCACTTTCTTCACCTGTTGCACAACGCCTTTCTTTAATTCCTGTGAGTCGAACAATTTCTGCCTCAGTTCGATTAGGAAACGCCTTTAAAATTTCGCTATTCGCTCGCACTGTTGCAGGTGCAGCAAAACCAACACCTGCGATACACACTGATTTGCTAGCGAGATTTGGCATGCAGTAAAAAAGAGTTAAGCAAAGTACCGAAATTACTTATTACGTTTAGCAATATAACGCGCTACATCATCACCAGATACACGCCCACCTGGGCCAGTTGCCTCAATATCTAAAATAGTCGCAGGATCTAAACCAGCTTCTTGAGCTACCTTCGTAGCCTTAGGCGTCCAAATGGCCTTAGGTTTGTCTACTCCAGTTAAGGCTGCAGCTGTAACTAGATCGGCTTGTGTAGTTAAATGCTTTAAGGAAGTGTCCGAAGTTTCAATTCTTAGAAAAGGACTTCCAGCAGGCTTAACATCTCCTGGTTTAGCCAAAATGGCTTTAAGTACACCATCACACGGAGATTCAAACACAAAAACCGACTTATCACTCTCTAACTCAGCAACAGCCAAGCCTTTAGATACAGTTGCACCTTGTTCAATTTTAAGACTTACAACCGTTAATTCGTTAACGGTAGCACCCATCGAGGGCATTGGAACATCAATCAAAAAGGTGTCCATCAGAGGTTTAAGGATTAAGTAAGACTGAACAAAGATGCCTAGTCGGTCAAGCCGAGCGGTAAGCTTACAAATTAGGCTCTTGCTGTAAAAATTTCGATTTTTTTTGCATTCGCCTTGGAAGCATCGATTTCAATAAGCGCACCAGAAAGCCTAACATCTGCAGTGGCCACATCAAAACGCTTAGGCATTCCATCAAGAAATTTAGATATAACTGGAGCTACTTCTCGACCGAGAACCGACTCATAAGGGCCAGTCATTCCTAAATCACAGACAAAGGCAGTTCCCTTAGGTAAAACACGGGCATCTGCCGTAGGCACATGCGTGTGTGTACCTACCACAGCCGTGACACGCCCATCTAAATACCACCCTAAAGCCTGCTTCTCAGAGGTAGCTTCTGCGTGTATTTCTACAATAATTGCATCAGCCTGAGCCCTCAGTTGCTGAATCATACGATCGGCACACAAAAACGGGCAATCTGCCTTGGTGTTCATAAATTGCCTGCCTAAAACAGTAAAAACAGCTACTTTGAAGCCTCTTGCCTCAATAATGAGGTGATCCCAACCAGGGCACGAAGCGGGTAAATTTGCAGGCCTACAAATCTTTTCAATTTGGCCGATTTCAGTCTCAAATCCACGTTGATCCCACACATGATCGCCAAGCGTGATTGCATCTATACCACAGTCTAACAACGACTTAGCTATAGTTCCATTTATACCAGCTCCTGCGGCTGCATTTTCCCCGTTTGCGATCACGAAGTCGATTGCATGCTCACTACGGATACGGCCCATACGCGCAGCAATGATATCCCGACCAGGACGGCCAACGATATCCCCGACAAAAAGGAGCTTAAGCATGGGCTTAAAATGTTGCCAGTAGCTCATAAATGCCAACCAAAATTGATATTTTGAATCCACAAATGCTCCGGCATGCAGGCTTGCCTCTGTAGGGTCGTATGTATTTGAATTTACCTCTACTTACGTCTTATGAATACCACCGCTCAAGCTACCACACCACTCACCAAGGCTGATATCGGCCCTGAAATGAAGGGTGCAGATGCAGTTGTCGAATGCTTGGTCCGTGAAGGCGTAGACGTTATTTTCGCATACCCAGGTGGTGCTTCACAAGAGCTCCATCAAGCCCTAGCTCGTACTGATAAAATCAGGGTAATTTTACCTCGTCATGAACAAGGTGGGTCATTTGCCGCTGAAGCATATTCACGTGTGTCTGGAAAAGTTGGAGTATGTATGGCGACAAGTGGTCCTGGTGCCACCAATTTAGTTTCCGCAATTGCTGATGCTTACATGGATTCAATTCCTATGATAGCAATCACAGGTCAAGTATTCACTAAGTACATTGGCAAGATGGCATTCCAAGAAACTGATTTCTTTGGGATGACCTTACCTATTGTGAAACATTCATACTTAGTAATGAATGTAGCTGAACTGCCACGCATTTTTAAGGAAGCATTTGAAATCGCTCGTTCAGGTCGTCCAGGCCCTGTCGTGATCGACATTCCAAAGGATATTCAACAAGCAAAATTCAAACCTGAATTCCCAGCGAGTGTTCACTTCCGTAATCCGCTTTTAAAATTACAGCACAAAGCAACAGATGAGACTCTGAAGCATCTTCTAACTTTAATCACTGAAGCAAAAAAGCCTGTTATCTATGCAGGTGGTGGAATTATTTCTGCAGAAGCAAGTAAAGAACTTAAAGCATTTGCTGAGAAAACAAATATTCCTGTAGCGACAACTCTAATGGGTGTAGGCGCTTTCCCGGAAACTAATCCCCTTTCCATGCAGTGGTTTGGTATGCACGGTAGTGCTTACGGAAACTGGGCTGTTGATGAATCTGATCTACTTATTGTTTTAGGTGCGCGCTTTGACGATCGTATCACTGGCGACACAAGCAAGTTTGCTAAGAAAGCAAAAATTGTTCACGTCGACACCGATGCTTCTGAGCATAACAAAAATATTCATGTTCAATTAAATGTTTTAAGTGACGTAAAGTACGCCTTAGATCGTTTACTCGAATTAATTACTGCTACGAAATTCGCTGCCCCAGACACGAGCGCTTGGCATAAACAAATCCAAACCTGGAAGACAGAACATCCTTTTAGCTACGAAGAAAGTAAACACATTCAGCCACAAGAGGCAGTGAAGGTACTTTACGAACTCACAAAAGGTGATGCGATTATCACTACAGGTGTAGGTCAACATCAAATGTGGGCTGCGCAGTTCTACCGCTTTGATGAACCCCGTCGCTATATAAGTTCCCTTGGTTTAGGCGCTATGGGCTTTGGCTATCCTGCTGCACTTGGTGCGAAAGTAGCACGTCCTGACAAACAAGTTATTGATATCGATGGTGACGGCTCCTTCGCTATGAATATTCAAGAGCTTGCCACAGCACATATCGAAAAGATTGGTGCAAAAGCAATGATCTTAAACAACCAGCATTTAGGCATGGTTGTACAATGGGAAGACCGCTTCTACGGAAGTGTTCGTGGCAATACGATTTTGGGTGACGAAAATAATGTTGGTAGCCCAGACAACCCATCAGCTCTATATCCTGACTTCGTTAAGATCGCAGAAGGCTACGGCGTTAAAGGTCGCCGTGTCATCAAGCGTTCTGAATTAAAAGAAGCAATTCAAGAGATGCTAGATTGTGATGGACCATTCCTACTCGACGTTATCGTCCCTTACACTGAGCACGTACTCCCAATGATACCTGCGGGTAAGTCGGTTAAAGAAATGCTTCTTAAATAAGAAGCTCAGTTTTTTTCCATTAAACCGATTCTTCTACGGAGTCGGTTTTTTTGTCTCTTTAATTCGTGTCGCTCGATTGTACCGAGCTCTAAATAATTCTTCTAACGAATCTCTTAAAGGTGCTGGAATGCGGTTAATTAATTCCTGCAAAGAAGGTAGAGGTACATCAGAATTTGGCTCATCGTCTTCAGGCAGTTCAGGTAAATCATGCGCCTGGGTTTGTACCTCTTCAATCACACCGCCGGTGCGAGAAAGAAATGCAGCCTCTTCAGATTCAGTGGGCCAATTCGATTCAGTCACTTCTACGTCACTTTCTTGAACGCTTGGCTTTACTACAGTAACTACAGGAGTTTCTTTTTTCTGATTTAAAACAATCGGCGCAAGTGAAACAACAGCCTGGTAAGGTGTTGGGTCAATCTCTGCTTGAGCACTTAATATCTCTTTTAACTTAGCTTCGAGTCGCTCAATTAAGTCTTTTTTTTTTGAGCTCCAGCCGAGTCCGTACCTGATTCATTCACCTCTTGGGTAAGTGCAGCAAGTTCTTTAATCAAAGTATCGATTGCGCGGGAGCGGCTTGCTTCAACTGCCTTAAGTAAGGTCACTTCAAAATTAATCCGCTCAGCTAAGCCAAGTTTAACACTACTTTCACCTTCACGCAGTACATCAAGCAAACGGGTGAGTTGCTCTGTGGCTAAAGGAGCACCTAAGAGACTCGAGCGTCCATTTTGCGCAATTGCATCCAAGAGAGCAGTTCTTACCAGTGCCTGTAAGTCTGTAAGTAGTCTTACTAAATCACGGCCGGCAGCGTCGCATTCATCAACGAGTGAAATAATGCGTTTATCATCACCTTTAGCTACTGCAGCAGCAAGTTCAGCTACTTTCTCACCTGAAACTAAACCATATACATCTAATACATCAGGCTCTGAAATTTCATTTCCGCAGAAAGAAATCATCTGATCAAAGATAGATTGAGCATCACGCATACCGCCATCAGCCATGCGTGCAATCGAAGCAAGCGCTTGATCTGAGATTTTAATCTTCTCGGCTTTTGCAATCTTAGCTAAGCGTTCAACAATGAGATTAGCAGGAATCGGTTTTAAATCGAAGCGTTGGCAACGCGATAAAATCGTAGGTAAAACTTTCTGCACCTCAGTAGTAGCAAAAACAAATTTTACGTGTGGCGGCGGCTCTTCAAGAGTCTTTAATAAAGCGTTGAAGGCAGCTGTCGAAAGCATGTGTACTTCATCGATAATATAGATTTTAAATTTACCCTGGGCTGGTGAATACCGTGCGGTATCTCGCAAGTCACGAACCTGGTCGACACCATTATTTGATGCCCCGTCGATTTCGATCACATCTAAATGCGTTCCTTCCGCGATCGACTGTACTGCAGGATCAGTTAATGAAAAATCTACTTTAGGCCCATCCGTGCAATTAAGTGCTTTCGCAAAAATTCGCGCTGTAGATGTTTTGCCTGTACCACGTGGCCCTACGAAAAGATAAGCATGCGCGATACGATTACGGGCAATTGCATTCTTTAAAGTCGTTACAACATGATCCTGCCCCACTACGTCATCGAACGTTTGGGGGCGCCACTTACGGGCAATGACTTGATAAGAGGATGACAAAGGATAAAAAGGAGGTGGCCAGGCACTCCACGGCACTGAGAGAACGTCGTTACCGTTGCTGCCTTCCGGCCCTAGCGGAGTTCACGCGCCTGCTCATGCATGGCACCTGGCCAAGAAGAAAAATGAAGTGCTTAAGCCTGCGCGCAACAACAATCCTTAAGCTTTTAACTTACCGGCTGAGACGCCTCGAGCTTAGCTTTTTGGTCTAAGGCCTTAAGTCGCTGTTTTTCAATAAATTGATCCATCATACGGCGCTGCCTATCCATTAAATCCTGAAACGTCTTTTTCTGCTTGGGCTCTAATTGGTCAGCCACCTCATCTTGCATATGCTCCAAAATGATCTGCTCACTATTCAAGTTTTCGCTGCGTAGCCTTCTTAAATCTTCAGCAGTGTCGCGAATAATAGGGTTAATCTTCTGAAACTGATCGGGGGTTAATTTAAACTGATTTAACTTAATCCAGCGCTGCAGCAGTTGTACGCTAAATTTTTCAGGTGGACTGTCTACCCCTTGCACAGGAACTGGACGAGTATACCGGAGTGTAGAAACAGATCCAATCGCAACTCCTGCTGCAAAAACAACACAGAATGCGATACCTAGTTTCACACGGTGAGCCATAAAATAAGGCCTATTAATCTAAGCTAAGATCAACAAGCTCCGTGGTTGGTTCATCGTGGCTGACAAGACGAACTAAGCTCGAGGTGTTAACAACTAAGACAACCGCAGCAATTGAACAGGCAAAGAACATCGCCTTAAATGAGACATTCTCATAGCTCGCATGAAGCGAATGCGGTACTGCTCGTGCAAGCGTAACAACCCGGCTTGCAAAGCCATAAGGAGCGGCCTCTGTCCGAGTATCGCGTGCTGCACGTGCTGCACTGAATAATCTATTTAATGCTGTGTGTGTATCGTTCATGTACCTTCTTTCTTTTTAAGTTCTGAGAATAATTTCTGCAACTTTCTTCGTGCACGAAAGGCTCTAACTTTTACAAGTGAGCCGTTCCAACCGGTTAACTGACTAACCTCAGCGATTGAGTTTTGGTCGAGGTCAAGCAACTGAATCACCATACGGTCATCAGGATTAAGTTGATCTAAAAGTTTAAATAAGAGTTCACGTGAAGCTAGAGCATCATCTGGGCCAATTGCATTCGCGCTCACAGCGGTTGCTTCAAGTAAATCAGCCTCCTGTTCAGATAAATCAGCTAAGCGATACTCAGGCCTGCGCTTTTGTGCCCTCAAATGATCAATACACGTCGTGATAGCTATACGAGATACCCAATGCGAAAAGGGCACTGCACCTTGATACTGATCCATACGGGTGAACATCTTTAAGAACACCTCCTGTGCAATGTCTTGTTCGAGGACACGCCGAGGCAAGTGGCCTCGAATGATTCGGATGACCAACGGGTAAAGATGCTCCACGAGCTCGCGCGCAGCGATTTGGTCGCGCGTACGGACTCGTTGAAGGCACCCAGCCAGATCAAACGACTGGTCTTCGGACATACAGGGAGAGATGCAGACTCATGCACATCAAGCAAGACGAGGATTTAGGCATTATAGTTACACGCCTTGACTTACGGCAGAATCCTTAAGATATAGATCATACTCAGTATGGCACAACTCATTCAGGTTCTTCGACTTACCACTGCGCGCAGTCTCTAAATTGCTGCCTAGCAGCTGGTTGCGCGTAAGTCTGATACCCTGAGAAAGATTTAAGGCCCTGACCTTAAGTAAGCCCATAGAAGTCTCACTAACTTCCTTTTTATAGCCTGCTATTAACCCTTCCCTCCATCCAGTCGTACCTCTAGATTTAATTTTAGCGTCTCAAACGCCCATGCAAACGCCTCCGGTCACCAAATACCTTCCCTTTCCATCCGTTGTACTGCCTAACCGTCAGTGGCCTAACCGCACACTTAAAGAAGCCCCTTTATGGTGCAGCGTAGATTTACGTGACGGTAACCAAGCCCTCGCTCAGCCAATGAGTGTTGAGGAAAAATTAGAGTACTTTGATTTACTGGTTCAAATTGGTTTCAAGGAAATTGAAGTCGGCTTTCCTTCAGCTTCTCAAATTGAATTTGAATTTTGCAGACGACTGATAGAAGAGAAACGAATTCCTGATGGGGTATCTATTCAAGTACTTTGCCAGTGTCGTGAAGATTTAATTACACGAAGCCTTGAAGCCGTTGATAACGCCAAGTCTGTTGTATTTCATTTGTATAATTCTACGTCTCCTAAACAACGAGAATACGTATTCAAGGCAACTGAAGCAGACATCATCTCAATTGCTGTACATGGGGTAAGATTTTTGAAAGAGAAAATGCAGCCGCTTGTTAAAAGTGGTACGCAAATAAAACTCGAATACTCACCTGAAAGTTTTACGAGTACAGAGTTACCTTTCGCCCTTAAAATTTGTGAAGCAGTAACAGATGCCTGGGAGCCAACAGAGAATAATAAAATTATTCTTAATCTTCCTGCTACCGTTGAATACGCTACACCTAACGTGCATGCAGATCAGATCGAATGGATGTGTACGCATCTGACACGCCGCAATCTATCGATTATTTCACTACATACACACAACGATCGTGGCACTGGTGTGGCAGCTACAGAACTCGCACTTTTAGCAGGAGCAGACCGTGTCGAAGGCACTTTGTTTGGAAACGGTGAGCGTACAGGCAATCTTGATATCGTTACGGTTGCTCTTAATTTATATACGCACGGCATACATCCGAAGTTAGATTTTTCTGATATTAATCATATCAGAGATGTGTATGAAAGGTGTACACGACTAGAGGTTCCACCACGCCAGCCTTACGCAGGAGAATTAGTTTTTACCGCGTTCAGTGGCTCACACCAAGATGCGATTAAAAAATCATGGAGCCAACAAAAACCAGGTTCTGCGTGGGATGTACTATATATTCCAATTGATCCTGCAGATATTGGTCGCAGCTATAAAGCAATAATCCGTATTAATTCTCAGTCAGGAAAAGGTGGAGTTGCTTATGTTTTAGAAAATGATTTTGGCTTCACTCTTCCTAAATTAATGCACAAGGAGATTGGCCGACTCATAAATGATTTGGCAGATTCCCGCGGAACTGAATTAACGCCTGAGCTACTCTTCACTACTTTCGAGGAAGAATATTTAAAACGTACATCGCCTATTTCCCTTCAACACTTCAAAGCAAGTGGTTCGGATAGCTCTGTAAATGCAGAGGCTAAGATTACAATCAGTGGCGTAAGTCATGAACTCAAAGGTACAGGAAATGGTCCTATTGATGCGTTTGTTAACGCACTGAGTACAACTACCCTTCCTAAATTTGATGTTGTAAGCTACTCTGAGCACTCACTTGGAACAGGTGCTGAAGCAAGAGCTGTGAGCTACATTCAAATTCGCACAGGCACTCGTACCCTATTCGGTGCAGGTATAGATACAAATATCGAGCTAGCTTCAATTAAGGCTATCATCAGCGCCTTAAACCGCCTTCTTGCTTCTCGCTAAGCGGGACTCAAGAGCATCGGACTTTTCTACTCAATGAAGTACACGCCTGAAAAACCTCCCTTAACTGGAGAAACCCTAGATACGCTAACTGCTCGTCTAGCAGAACACGGTGAGCCTACGTTTAGGGCTAAACAAATTCTTGATTGGGTGTACAAAAAAAGAGCTCGCTCGTGGGATGCAATGACCAATCTTCCCAAGAATTTGCGTGTATGGCTTGATCAAACATTCACATTCATGCCGTCCGAACTTGTGCTCAATAAGGAGTCTACGGATGTAACAGATAAACTACTACTTCGTATGGGAGACGGTTCTTTAATTGAAACCGTTGTTATTCGCGTTCCTCAAGAAGGCGTAGGTATAGAAGGCTCTAGAAAAACAATTTGTATATCTACACAAGTAGGTTGCGCGATGGCGTGCGTATTTTGTGCAAGTGGTCTTGAAGGACTTAAGCGTGATCTCTCCGCGGGAGAAATCGTCTCTCAATTACTTCAAGTCTGTTACCGTGAAGATGAGCGTACACCTCGTGCACGAGAAGAACTTGCATCGTTTGATAACATAGTGGTTATGGGCATGGGTGAGCCGCTTGCAAATTACGATGCTCTTATTTTAGCGCTGAGTATTGTAAATGCACCATGGGGTCTAGGATTTGGCGCCAGAAGAATTACCATATCAACGAGTGGCCTAGTTCCTAAAATTCTTAAACTCGCTGAAGAAAATCTAAGCTTTAGATTAGCAATCTCACTTCATGGAGCCACCGATGAGGTGAGGTCACAAATAATGCCTGTTAATAAGGCATTCCCTTTAGGTAAATTAATACCCGCTGTGCGCATCTTCAATGAACGGCACGGGCGTATGATAACCCTCGAATTCATCTTAATTGAAGATATTAACGATAGTATTGACCAAGCAATCGAGCTACGAGGTATAGCGCTAGATTTACACGCTCACGTTAACCTTATTCCTTATAATACCGTTGATGGACTACCTTGGAAGCGTCCGTCTGTAGAACGCCAAGAAGCCTTTGCTGATGTATTACGTGATGCAGATGTATCCGTTACTTTACGTAGAGAAAAAGGTCATGACATTGATGCAGCTTGCGGACAACTACGTTTAAAGACCGAAAAATCAATAGCTTAAGAAAGTATCTAGAGATAGTGCCTTTTTTATATAAGGACTCTGTGCAGCTCGCATCTGCTTTGTCTTTACATACATATCAATACTTACATATATGTTGATAGATGTCATTCGACACCCCCATTTCAACTCTTTTCACTCGAGGCACACCGCTTCGTTCTCTTGAGTTTTTCCCACCCAAAGATGATGCGGGGGTAGAGACTTTAAAACATACAGCTCAGGCTCTGGTGAGTTTAAAACCAGACTTTGTATCAGTCACCTACGGCGCAGGTGGAAGTACCCGCGAGCGTACTGCTCAAGTCAGTGCTCTTTTACGTAAAGAATTTTTGTTTACAGTAATGCCTCACCTTACCTGTGTAGGACATTCAAAAGAAGAACTCACAAGTATTGCAGATAAAATTTATTCAGGCGGCTTTCGAAATATTATGGCACTGCGTGGAGATCCTCCAAAAGGCTCTACTGAATTTGTGCAAAGTACTTACGGTCTTCGCTACGGCAGTGAGTTAGTGAGCCTACTTAAATCAAGACATCCAGAATTTTGTTTAGGTGTAGGTGGCTACCCTGAAAAACATCCTGAAGCTGCTTCCTCTGAATTAGATATTATCAACCTAAAAAAGAAAGTAGATGCAGGTGCTGATTTTATAACTACACAACTTTTCTACGATAATAACGTGTACTTTAGTTTCGTAGAGCGCTGCAGAAAAGCAGGAATAACAATACCTATTGTACCCGGAATTTTACCTGTATTATCTCTAAAACAAGTAACACGTTTTACTGCTCTATGCGGCGCTAGTTTACCCGCTAAACTCGTTGATGATCTCACCCATGCGGGTGACGATATGGAAGCACAAGAAAAGATAGGAACAGCCTGGGCTCTTTATCAAATTAAAGACCTTCTTAAACAAGGCGCTCCTGGTTACCATTTATATATTATGAACCGGGCTAAGACGGCACTCGCTTTGACTGCAGGTCTAGCGAGTTAATGCTTATCCTCCTGCGAAAACAGGACGGAAACCAGCTTCAGTAAGAATACGTGAGATCACCTCGCGCTGATCACCCTGGATTTCGATTTGTCCGTCTTTGACTGTACCTCCGCAACCACACGCTCCCCGTATTTTTTTGCACAGCTGTTCTTTTTCGGGAAGTCCAATTCCAGTAAAGCCTTTTATAACAGTTACAGTCTTACCTCCCCTACCACCGGTTTCTCGTATTATATCAACTCTTCCACGATTTTTTTGAAGCAGCTCTTGTTTTATCTCTTTTTTAAGGGATGCAGCAGGAATAGAGCCTTTAGGTAAATTAAGACCAGATAGGGCATCAAAAGGAGACTGTCCTAAAGACTGACCACCCTCAGTAGATATCTTCTTTGAGTCACTCATGGTGTTTTAGCCATAATTATGCCGGTTTATGCTTAGGAGCACACGTACCTTTTACAGGGGTTTCACCCCCTAAATAAGCAAGCGCTTTTGCATAGCTTCTATTTTGCATAAAGTGTTTAAGCTGAGGATCTAACGTATCTTTATATTCAATTAAAAGCGCATCTAATTTCTCCATCGAACTGATAACAACTGCACCATCAGATTTACTGATGCCAGTTAAGAGTGAAATAAGAGATTCTTTAATATGTACCTCAGACGTATGCATAGAGTTTATCTAATACCTTGGTTACCCAGCTTAAGAAGGAATGCAAACTAAGTCCGCTAATCTAGCCAGACTTGTCTTAAGGCCTCATAAAGTTAGATTTATAGAAACTATCGTAGGATAGTTTTTGTCGTAAGACTAATCATTCTTATCACCCACTCCTTTTAACACTTTTCATAAATGAACTCTCTTTCTATTCCAACAGGCGCTAATGCCGAAATCATCGATGTGATGTACCGCACTTGGCTCGATAATCCAGATGCCGTTGATCCAACATGGCGTGCATTTTTTCAAGGTTTCTCTTTAGGTAGCAACGGAGGCCGTCCATCCGATGCTGCCGCACGTGATGAATCATCAGGCATCATTGTCGATAGCCTTAAACAATCCCACGTTCATTACTTAATCGCTGCGTACCGTTCGCTTGGTCACTACCAGTCGCATATAGACCCACTTAGCGAAAAGCCTGCACCTTATTCAAAACTTCAGCTTAGTGAATTTTCTCTAAGTGATGCAGACCTAAATACTTCATTTGATATTGGCACCTATCTAGGTGGTGGCCAGATGAAGCTAAAAGATGTTATCGCGGCACTTGAAGAGACCTACTGCGGATACGTAGGCGTTGAATATACGCACATACAAGACCAGGAATGCAGAAAGTGGCTTCAGGACAGAATTGAATCGACTCGGCTTAAACCAACATTCTCGGATGCCCAAAAATTACGCATCTTAAGGCATGTCCATAAAGCAGAACTTTTTGAAAAGTTTTTACATACAAAATATGTGGGTCAAAAACGATTCTCACTAGAAGGCGGTGAAACAGTCATTGCTGCAATTGACGCTATTATCGATCACTGTCCTGAAACTGGAATTGAAGAAATCGTAATGGGTATGGCCCACCGCGGACGCCTCAATGTTTTGTGCAGTATTATGCGCAAATCCTTCGATGCTTTGTTTGAGCAATTTTCCGAAAATTATCTTCCTGACTCAGTGGCAGGTGATGGAGACGTAAAGTATCACTTAGGCTACGAATCGGTTATTACTACACCAAGTGGTGGTAAAGTAGAAGTACGTCTAGCTGCTAATCCCTCTCACTTAGAAATTGTTAACCCTATCGTAGAAGGTAAAGCACGTGCACGCCAACGAATCCGTGGTGATTTAGAAGAACGCCGCCGTGTACTTCCTTTACTCATTCACGGTGATGCAGCTCTTGCAGGTCAAGGCATAGGTGCAGAAACACTTAATTTCTCCCAACTTCCTGGCTACCGTACAGGTGGAACAGTTCATATTGTAATTAATAATCAAATTGGTTTCACAACCGATCCTAAGGACTCACGTTCGAGTCGCTACTGCACAGACGTAGCGAAGATGATTGAAGCTCCGATTTTCCACGTCAACGGAGACGATCCAGAAGCTGTCTGCATGATTGCTCAACTCGCTGTTGATTTCCGCGTTCGCTTTAAACGCGACGTATTCGTTGATATGCTCTGCTTCCGTAGACACGGTCATAACGAAACAGATGAGCCTTCGTTTACCCAACCGCTTCTTTATAAGAAGATCAATGCTCACCCACTGATCTCTACACTCTACACAAGTAAGCTCGTAAGTGAATCAAGTCTTACCTCTGCGCAGGCCGATGCAGTTAAAGCGGAGTATTCTGCATCGCTAGAAGAAAATCTAGCAAAAGCAAAAGCTCGTGAAGCAAGTAAAGCTGCAAAGCGTGCGAAACCAGGCGATGCCTATAAAGGCTCAACTGCAGTATTTCAACCTACCTACAATCATAAGCCTATTCCGACGGGAATCTCTCAGGAGATGCTCACTCGCATTGCAACAGGCTTAGCTGTAGTCCCAGAAAACTTTAAAATTAATCCTAAGGTTAAACGCATCATCGATGCTCGTCTTGAAGCAAGTAAAACGGGCGGCTCAGCTGACTGGGGATTTGGTGAAGCACTTGCTTTTGGCTCACTACTTATCGAAGGCATTCCAGTACGCTTAAGCGGTCAAGATTGCGAACGTGGCACATTCAGTCATCGCCATGCCGTACTCTCCGATTCAGAAACTGGTGAAAAATACACCCCGCTGAAAAAGCTAGATCCAAATCAAGCTAAGTTCTGCGTTTATAATTCCCTGCTCTCCGAGGCAGCTGTACTTGGTTTCGACTATGGCTACTCTTTGGATTATCCTGAAATGTTGCTACTTTGGGAAGCTCAGTTCGGTGACTTCGCAAATGGCGCACAGGTAGTAATCGACCAATTCATCGTTAGTGGTGAATCAAAATGGCAACGTACAAGTGGTATAGTATTACTTCTTCCGCACGGTTACGAAGGTCAAGGCCCTGAGCATTCCTCAGCACGTCTCGAGCGTTTCCTACAGTCATGTGCTGAGGATAATATCCAGGTAGCCAATCTGACTACTCCAGCTCAGTACTTCCACATCTTACGTCGTCAGGTAAAACGTGATTTCAAGAAGCCACTGATAATAATGTCGCCTAAGTCGCTTCTGCGTCATCCTGCAGCTCAATCTAAGTTGGAAGAATTTGTGAGCGGCTCTTTCCACGAAATCTTAGATGATCCACTTTATTCGTCACAGCCAGCAGGCATCAAACGAGTCATTCTATGTTCAGGTAAAGTTTACTATGACCTAGTAGACTACCGCACTAAGCACAACGTCACAGATACTGCTATTGTTCGTATCGAACAATTATACCCTCTTCAAAGTGAGCACTTAGCAGAAATTGCTAAACGTTATAAAGGTGCACGTATTATTTGGGCTCAGGAAGAATCTCAGAACATGGGTGCATGGACGTGGATTAATCCACAACTGCAAAGCCTCTTTGGAACTACGCCTGTTTATGCAGGCCGTGACGCATCCTCTTCACCTGCCGTGGGTGTTCTCGCACTGCACAAGATCGAACTCGAAAACTTACTTAAAGACGCATTTAGCTTATAATCCTATAACCTTTTATTTTTATGCCACTCATCGAAGTCAAAATACCGCCTATGGGCGAATCCATCACCTCCGGAGTTCTTGCCAAGTGGCACGTTAAAGAAGGTGATATTGTAAAAAAAGACCAACCTCTATTTGAACTTGAGACAGATAAAATTACATCCGAAGGCACTGCTGAAGCCGCAGGCCAAGTTTCTCTTAAAGTAACTGCTGGCACAGAGGTCAAAATTGGCCAAGTCGTTGCATCAATTAATGCTGATGTATCCACAGCTGCAGCACCAGCAGCACCAGCAGCTACAGCTGCTGGAGCTACTGCAGCAAAAGTTTCTGCATCTGATACGTCATCTCCTGCAGTAAGACGTATTGCAGCAGAAACAGGTATTGATCCAGCCTCTGTTTCAGGTTCTGGCAAAGCAGGGCGTGTAACCAAGGGCGATATGCTCAGTGCAAATGAAGTAAAGCCTGCTGCCATAACTGCACCAGCAGCCGTTGTTAAAGCACCAGTAGCTACACCAGTAGCTGCTGGCACCCGCCAGACACGTAAAAAGATGAGCCCTCTACGTCAAAAGATTGCGCAGCGTTTAGTTTCTGCTCAACACGAGGCAGCAATGCTCACCACATTCAATGAAGTGGATATGTCTGCTGTGATGGCACTACGTACCAAATACCAAGATGATTTCGTAAAGAAAAACGGATTCAAACTTGGTTTCATGTCATTCTTCACTAAAGCCGTTGTTCATGCACTTAGAGAAGTTCCTGGAGTAAATGCACAAATCGATGGTGATTCTATTATTGAAAATCACTATTACGATATCGGTATCGCTGTCTCTACAGAAAAGGGTCTTATGGTTCCAGTGATACGCAACTGCGATACTCAAAGTATGGCTGGAATCGAAGCTGGAATTGGTGACGCTGCAAAGCGCGCTCGTGAAGGCAAAATCACCTTGGCTGATTTCGAAGGCGGAGTCTTCACAATCACTAACGGAGGCACTTTTGGATCGATGCTATCAACGCCGATCATTAACCCTCCTCAAAGTGCAATTCTTGGCTTACACGCAATCAACGAACGCCCTGTTGCTGTAAATGGCCAAGTGGTCATTCGTCCTATGATGTATTTGGCTCTCAGTTATGATCATCGCATTGTGGATGGTCGTGAAGCAGTTACTTTCCTCGTGAAAGTAAAGCAAGCCATTGAAGATCCTGCACGTTTACTCTTAAGCCTCTAATCTAATGGATACCTTCGACTTGATCATTATCGGAGCTGGCCCTGGCGGCTATGTCTGTGCATTTCGAGCAGCACAACTAGGACTCAAAGTAGCCCTCATTGAAAAACGTGCTACACTTGGAGGTGCCTGCCTTAATGTAGGTTGTATTCCAAGTAAGGCACTGCTGCATTCAACCGAACAATTTGTTTTCGCTAAACACCATGCTGCAGAACACGGCATTCGTTTAGGAGAAGTAACTGCAGATATTGCAGCACTCATGAAACGTAAAGACTCCGTAGTCACAAAACTCGTTGGCGGTGTAGCTCAACTGGCTAAAGCGCGTAAAATTACGGTCCTTACAGGTACAGCATCATTTGTATCTGCAAATGTTCTATCGTTGATTTCTACAGCGGGAATAACTCAACTCACCGCAAAAAATATAGTAATTGCTACAGGGTCTTCACCTGTCGAATTACCATTCATGAAATTTGACGGAAAGACCGTAGTATCAAGTGACGATGCTATTAGCTTTGAAACAGTACCTCAAAAACTCGTTGTCGTTGGCGGTGGTGCAATTGGTCTTGAGTTGGGTTCGGTATGGAGTCGTTTAGGTAGTCAAGTTACCGTTGTTGAATTCCTCCCTAAGATAGCCGCGACCTATGATGACGATATCGTTCGCACCTTTACACGCATTCTAGAAAAACAGGGACTTAAAATTGAAACGGGTGCAAAAGTAACAGGACTAAAAAAATCTGGTGCAAGCCAGATTCTAACTGCAGAACGTGACGGTAAAGTACTCGAATTTCCTGCAGACAAAATCTTAGTCGCTGTGGGAAGACGTGCTTATACAGATGGGCTAGCGCTCGAAAATGCAGGTGTTGAACGTGATGAAAAAGGAAGAATCAAAGTTGATTCCCATTTAAAAACAAAAGCTCAAGGTGTGTGGGCAATTGGCGATGTTGTCGCTGGTCCTATGCTTGCACATAAAGCTGAGGAAGATGGCGTTGCAGTCGCTGAATGGATTGCTGGTAAAGCAGGTCACGTAAACTGGGACTTAGTTCCAGGTGTTGTTTACACAGAACCTGAAGTTGCATCCGTTGGTATCGGTGAGGATACCGCTAAAGCACAATCTATCGCAGTTAAAATCGGTAAATTTAACTTTGCCGCAAATGGAAGGGCTATTGCAATAGACGCAGTTGATGGTTTCGTAAAAATTATTGCTGATGCCAAAACAGATAAAATCTTAGGCGCTCAAATCGTGGGTCGCGGAGCTGGTGAACTCATATCCGAAATAGTAACGCATATGGAATATGGTGGTAGTGCAGAAGACATTGCACGTACGATCCATGCTCACCCAACAATGACAGAAGCAATCAAGGAAGCAGCTCTTGCAGTTTCAAAGAGCGCACTTCACGCGATTTAAAGAAGTTTTAAACTCTCTTATAATAGCCTAAGTAACTACACGTTAGTTATTTAGGCTATTATTATGCCTATTAAAAATTGAGGCATTAGGTTCGAGGTGGCAAGGGATCTGCTAAGTAGGCCTAGACGAAGCGATATAAAGTCGCTTCCTCCAACTAAAACGTGCCTATCATCAATCCTTCCTACGCAACCGATAATTTCTTTGACGAAATGATGGCGAGTAAAGGCCAGGTACGTCCCCATTATAATAGACTACATCAGCGCCTTGGTACACTTACTGAAGACGATTTTAATAAAAGACGTGCTGCAGTAGACTTAGCTTTTCTAAGACGTGGGGTAACTTTCACAGTTTATAATGACTCTGAAGGTACAGAGCGTATATTTCCATTCGATTTAATTCCGCGTATTATCCCATCTGCTGAGTGGGCACGTATTGAGGCAGGACTAATTCAGCGTATCACTGCATTAAATCTTTTCCTTCATGATATTTATCACGAACAAAAGATCCTAAAAGATAAAGTTTTGCCTGCAGTACAAATCCTAACAGCAAAACATTTTAGGCGTGAGTTTATGAATTTTTCAGTGCCTAAGAATATTTATATCCATATATGCGGCACTGATCTTATACGTGATCATAATGGCCAATACTTAGTCTTAGAGGATAATTTAAGATGCCCATCAGGTGTATCATACATGCTTGAAAATAGAGCGGCAATGCGAAGAGCTTTCCCAAATGTTTTTCAGAGTTATGGAGTACAACCAGTAGAAGGTTATTCAGATCAACTCTTAAAAGATCTCAGATACATAGCTCCTAAAGGAGGTTCAAAGCCCAACGTCGTACTGCTAACTCCTGGCGTTTACAACAGTGCCTACTTTGAACACACATTCCTCGCACGTCAGATGGGAATTCCAATTGTAGAAGGCAGAGACTTGATTGTAAAAAGTTCAAAAGTCTACATGCGCACTACTGCGGGCTTAGTCCAAGTGGATGTTATTTATAGACGTATTGATGATGACTTTTTGGATCCTTATGTCTTTAGATCTGACTCAGTACTTGGAGTACCAGGATTAGTTTCAGCATGTAGGGCAGGAAATGTTTCCCTAGCCAATGCTATCGGGACAGGAGTTGCGGATGATAAGGTCATCTACGCTTTTGTACCTAAGATGATTAAATATTACTTAGATCAGGATCCAATCTTAGCAAATGTTAATACCTATTTAGCATCAGATCCTACGGAGAGAAAATTTATTTTAGAGAACATGGAAAAGCTCGTCGTAAAATCTGCAAATGAAGCAGGTGGTTACGGTATGCTCATTGGACCTGCATCAACAAAAGCTGAAGTTGCAGACTTCAGAAATAAGGTCGCGGAAAACCCACGTAATTTTATAGCTCAGGATCCTATCATGCTGTCTCGCTCACCTACGTGGTGTGATGGAAAACTCGAAGGTAGACACATCGATTTACGTCCCTACATTCTGTACGGAGAAAAAGTAACTGTGACTCCAGGTGGTTTAACACGTGTAGCATTAAGAAAAGGATCCTTAGTAGTAAATTCCTCCCAAGGAGGCGGCTCTAAAGACACTTGGGTTCTTAAAGGAGAGAGTTAAACATGATGGCACAAAACGAAAAACAACCCATCTCTCGTCCTCAAGCCACAGTGATGCTTTCGCGTGTAGCTCATTCGCTTTACTGGATGAGTCGCTACATCGAGAGGGCTGAAAATACAGCAAGACTGCTCGAAGTTAACCAACAATTTCTTTTAGATTTCCAGGGGTTTGATGATACTGGACTTAAAGAGCACTGGGGCTCGATTCTAGCGAGCGCAGAAGACGATGTGCTTTTCAAAACGATCTATGATGTTGCAGACAGTCACAACGTGACTGACTTCATGTCGCTAGATCCAAGAAACCCAAATTCAATTCTATCATGTATTTTTGCAGCTCGTGAAAATGCACGCATGATTAGAGATCAGATTTCGATTGAAATGTGGGAGACAATTAATGAGCTATACTTATTTCTAAAAGGACGGGAAAGGTCAGAAATATGGGCAAGAGGACCATACGAATTCTTTGAAGATATCAAACGACACTCCCATCTCTTCCAAGGCTTAACGGAATCTACTTTCTCAAGAACCGAAGGCTGGGAATTTATTCAATTTGGCAAATTTATAGAACGAGCTGATAAAACAACCCGCATACTTGACGTAAAGTATCATATTTTACTACCTGATGCATCTGACGTAGGTGGAGCCGTAGATACTGCCCAGTGGCAAGCAGTACTAAGGTCCGCAAGCGCACTGGAAGCATATCACCGCTTTTATGTACACGAAATTTTACCATGGAAAGCTGCTGAATTTATTATATTTTCAGAAACATTCCCACGTTCCTTATACTACTGTGTGACACGAGTAGATGAATTTCTATGCCGTATACTTGCAGAAACAGGCCCTCGCAGAAGAACTGCAGCCGCACGAGCGAGTAAACGCCTACTCTCCGACCTGCAATCGCTAGCAATTGACGATGTACTCAACAAAGGTCTTCATGAATTTCTTGTCGAAATCCAAAAATCTCTTGATCATATTGGCGATGAAGTAGTTGAAACGACTATGTTTTATAAAGCCGAAATATCTTCCGAAGATCAACAGCAACAACAGCAGCAGCAATAAAGGCCCTACGTTCTTTTTGCTCTATGTTTCTATTTTTAAACAGCGCTCATGCTTCTAAGCCTTTCCCATAAAACGACGTTCGTTTATAAAGGAGAAGCAAGGGATAGCGTAAATGACATCAGACTATGTCCAATGTCAGATGCGCTCCAGAACTGCCGTAGCTTTAAATTGACGATCAACCCTGAGACATCGGCGCTCGATTATGTCGATTTTAACGGAAACATAGTTCATTCCTTCAATATTACTGAAGGTCACGCACGGCTAGTAATTGATGCAGAGTCTGAGGTAGAAACCGTTGCTAATAACGAGCGAAAACCTATAGCCGTCATTGCATTCAAAGAACTTCTAGATTTTCCCGATAAAGCTATTCTTTCTGAATTTCTAAAAGACTCAGCTTACGTGCCTCTTACAGAAATATTAGTTAAAGAATCAAAAAAATTAGTAAAAAAAACACGTGGTGATATTTGGTCCGAAGCAAAAAAAATTGGGGCTCATATCTTTAAAACATTTAAATACAGTCCAGGAACAACAGGCGTTAGAACGCTTGCTACCGATGCTCTAAAAATACGCGCTGGGGTGTGCCAAGATTTTGCTCACGTGATGATTGGAATATGTCGATTACACAGTATTCCAGCACGCTATGTAAGTGGCTATTTTTTAAATACATCACGCAGGCACGGAGAAATTGAAGCCTCACACGCATGGGTAGAAGTTTATATTCCTTCTTACGGTTGGGCAGGTTTTGATCCGACCCATGATCGTGAAATAGATGAGCGCTATATCAAAGTTGCGGTAGGTAAAGACTACTCGGACATTATCCCAGTAAGTGGCACCTACCGTGGTGGTATAACGCAAAAGCTTAAAGTAGATGTAAAAGTTCGAGAACTTACCCGAACACTCATCCACGCTTAGCGGTACATTTCTTCAGAGATTCCAACTACTTTATTATTAACGAAATCGACACGGAATCGGTCAAATTCACGCATCAAAGTAACAGGAATAGGTGCAAAGCCTGCATTCATTCCCATACGAGACCTGCGACCCATTCCACCAAAATAGCCACTGCTGTAAATATAGGCTCCATCGTAGTAAGCTGCTTCAACGTAATGCCAGGTTTGTGTTTGGCCCTTTGAATCCGTGCGAACAGTAATACGATCAGGTTCACCTAATGCTAGTTTAACTGCATTCATATCAAAGCCAACACCAACCTGACCCATTTTAACCAACGCTTGTTGTTGAGGAGTGAGTTGAGCAAAAACTTCAGGACTGCGAGCAATACGAGATTCTGGCGTTGAGCAACCAGCGAATGCAAACGCACCTAAAAGAAGTACGGATAGTAGATATGTAGTCTTCATAACAAATTCGGGTTATTTATCTTTTTATAAATTTGCAGATCTTGTCTTGCTAGTAAGACGTATTTTAGGGGAATTTGTTTCTTATGCCAGCACTGCTTCTATGGGACATTGACGGAACCATTCTTTCTTCGAGTGGCTCAGGACTTAAAGCAATCCGCCTAGGATTACTTAACCACTTTAATATCAATGATTTAATAGATGATATAGACTTTTCTGGGCGCACAGATCGCTGGATTATGCGTCAGATCTTCGCCAAACATAATATACCCGCCACAGAGGAAAACTTTAGTGGTTTCATCGAAGCGTACCTCAAAGCACTACCTGAGCAGATTGCTGTCTCGAAAATTACTGTTTTCCCAGGTGTGAAAAAATTACTCCATGAGGGCACTCAAAAAGAAGGTATTCACCAAGGATTGCTTACCGGAAATTTGCACCGCGGAGCCAAAATCAAACTAGGTCAGCAAGATCTATGGAAATATTTCCCAATGGGTGCGTTTTGCGATGATAGCGAATTTCGCAATGATCTCGTGCCTTACGGGATGATGCGCGCAATGGAACACTTCAAAATAGCATTTAAACCAAGCGAGGTCTGGATCATAGGCGATACACCCCATGACATTGCCTGCGCTAAAGTAATTGGAGCACATGTCATAGCGGTTGCAACTGGTCACCATGATGTAGAAGAACTCTCGGGCCACAACCCTACTGCTACGCTCCCTGATCTTTCTAATACAGATGCTTTTTGGGATTTGATCACGAAGCACACTGGGAACCCTTGACCTCTGGACCTAGAAGTTGAAATCTAATCATTCCTCCATGACAAAATTTAAAATCGCAATCGGCTCAGACCACGCCGGATTTAAATATAAAGAATCCATTAAAGCTTGGCTCTTAAATGAAGGCCATACAGTAAGAGATTTCGGAACTAACTCCGATAAATCATGCGACTATCCTGATTTTATACGGCCGGTTGCTGAGTCTGTAGCTCGGGGTGAATTTGAGCGTGGGATTGTTTTAGGCGGCTCAGGCAACGGTGAAGCGATTGTAGCAAACCGAATCAAAGGCGTTCGCTGTGGCTTATGCTGGAGTGAACAAACAGCAATTTGGAATCGTTCCCATAACGACGGTAATTGTCTTTCCTTAGGAGAGCGCACCGTATCTGAAGAACTCGCGCTAAAAATTGTGGCAACTTGGCTATCCACAGCTTTTGAAGGCGGTCGCCATTTAGAACGCATTCGTAAAATAGACGCTTAATAAATACTTTCATGATCTACCGAAATCTTGGCCCCACAGGACTTAAAGTTAGCGCCCTCTCCTATGGAGCTTGGGTTACTTTCGGAAACCAGATTGGAGATCCTGTAGCTGAAAAACTACTCCACACGGCCTATGATGCAGGTGTAAATTTTTTCGATAACGCAGAAGGTTACGCTAAGGGACAAGCGGAGATTGTTATGGGAGATATCCTCAAGCGCTCGGGCTGGAAACGAAGCAGCTATATTATTTCAAGCAAAGTATTTTTTGGCTCTGAAGCAGGACTACCCAATCAAATCGGTCTTTCTCGTAAGCATGTTGTAGAAGCATGTAACGCTGCATTAAAGCGGTTCCAGACAGATCATATCGATTTATACTTCTGCCATCGCCCAGATCCTGAAACACCTATTGGCGAAACTGCACGTGCCATGCACGACCTAATAATTCAAGGCAAAGTTTTATACTGGGGCACGAGCGAATGGAGTGGAGAACAATTACGTATAGCGATTGATTTCTGTACCAAACACAATCTGCACTGCCCAGTTGTAGAACAACCCCAGTATAACATTTTCCACCGGGAACGTTTTGAAAAAGACCTGGCTCCTATTTTTAAATCTCCAGGCCTTGGAACTACTATTTGGTCGCCCTTAGCGAGCGGTTTACTCACAGGAAAATATAATAACGGGATTCCAAAAGACTCTCGCTTAAATGTTGCAGGGCTTGAATGGCTAAAAGATCGCCTCACAGGTGAAGGCTCTGCTCCACGTTTAGCTGCCGTTGCTCAGCTAGCTGCTGTGGCAAAAGAATTAGATGTATCACTGCCTAAACTCGGTATCGCTTGGTGCCTTAAAAATACAAACGTAAGTACTGTTATACTCGGAGCTTCGAAGGTAGAACAATTAAGTGAAAATCTAAAAGCCTTAGAAATCGTAGATCGATTGACCCCACAAGTCATGGCTAAGATAGAAACAATCACCAAAGCTGTGATTGACTAGGCAAGTTAGTTTAGACCTACCTAATAGTTTCTTACAAAGAGCCTAATTTGTTCCTATTTAGGCTCTTTTTTATGTTCATCTATCGCTTGCCCCCGAGCCAAAGGAACCTCATTCTTAGGTATTGCACATGTCGTTTCCTCAAACGCCCGACATCCTTGAGAAGCGCTCCTTAAGCGCGTCCCTTCTTGAACATGAATCCAGTACTGCACTTGAGCAGATCTATGCATGGATGTTTTGCTCAAGAACGCTCGATAATCGTATTTTAGAGCTCTTTCGCCAAGGACTGATCAAGGGGACGGTGACTGGAGGACAAGGCAACGAAAGTTTGATTGTCCCTCTTGCACTCCTTGCAGATAAATCCAAAGACGTCATTTCTTTTACGCACCGCGGGCTTGGTGGACACCTAGTATGGAGTGGTCACATATGTGATCATCTCAACCAGTATTTTGCTAACGCAGAGAGTCCAACTAAAGGACGAGAAGGTAACATACATCATGGAGATCCAAGTAATAGATCAATCCCCATGATTAGTCATTTAGGAGCAATGACTGGTACAGTTCTTGGCCTAACAGATTCTCAGCGCAGGCATGGGCATGACGCAGTCGGATTTACTTTCTTTGGCGATGGTAGCTCAAGTACAGGAGATATTCACGAGTCTCTTAATTTAGCTTCCTTATTATCCCTACCTATTATTTTTATCGTTGAAAATAATAAGTATGCTTATTCGACACCCATTACTGAACAGTTTGTTAAAGGCACTGAACTATGGAAGAGAGCAGCAGGCTACGGCATGGAAGGCTTCAGCCTTGATGCAACGAATCCCCATGCAAGCGCAAAAGTACTCGCACAGGCCATCGGTAAAGTTAGATCAAAGTCAAAGCCTATACTCATTGAAGCACATACGCTACGCTTACGTGGTCATGCTGCCTATGATACCTGCGACTACCTACTACCAGGTGAAGCCGAAGGTTTCACAAAACAAGATGGTCTCCCAAAACTTAGAGTAGAACTAGTCGGATTAATTGGAGAAACAAAAGTTCACGCTCTAGAGAATCAATTAAGTACATTCATAGAAGACTGCATTAAAGTTTCACTTTCTACTAAGCGGCCTTCTGCTGATGGAATGGAAAATGATTTATTCGCTGCAAGCGGTGATCCATTCCCTTGGAAAGCAGTTCTAGATAATGACTCGCCAACTTTAAAGTCAGAGAATCTTAATAGCGCACAAGCAATTAATAAGGCGCTTAAGAAAATTCTTACAGAACGTCCCGAATCCCTACTGCTTGGTCAAGACATCGGCACGTATGGGGGTGCGTTCAAAGTAACTGAAGGACTGCTTAATAAATTTGGCCGTCCTCGCGTTTTCAATACACCGTTAGCAGAAAGTTCATGCACAGGCTACGCAATTGGTTTAGCTTTGGGAGGACACCGGGCAATTGAAGAATTTCAATTCGCTGATTTCGTTACTGAAGCAATCACTCAAATTACACTCAATGCAGCGACGATGTACTTTAGATCAGGCGCTAAATGCCCGATCGTATTTCGTTTACCCGCTGGTGGGGGTCTTACATTTGGGTCCTTCCATTCTCAGGAGCTTGAATCTTTCTTACTAGCGATGCCTGGACTGAAAGCACTGTATCCTTCAACGCCCCAAGATGTTTTTAATGCAATGCTTGCAGCATATGAAGACAATAACCCAGTACTTATTTTTGAACACAAGGGGCTATACAGAAAAGGTAAAGGAGAAGTCAGCTGGGATCCAAATTACCGCTCTGTATGGACACCGCGTTTAGTACGCAGTGGAAATGACGCGACCTTTATTACTTATGGCGAAATGGTGAATATCGCCAGCGAAGCCTGTACCTATTTCGAAGCTGAATACGAAAAGCACTTTGATCTTTTTGATTTACGCTGCCTATCGCCATTAAAGCTAGATGCCATTGAAGCATCCCTTAAGAAAACGGGGCGTTTAATTATTTTACACGAAGGTCGTATAACACACGGCTTTGGTGCTGAACTCACTGCGCGGTTAGTAGAACGTAATTTTACATCACTAAAAGCAGTACCTTTAAGAATTGGATCATTAGATCTTCCCGTTCCTTTTGCACCTGAACTAGAGGCTGCTTTTAGACCTAGCACTGAAAAAATTATTGAAAGGATTACCCCATGGCTAAGCTAACACCTCAGCACATTCCCATTTCTTTTTGGAGTACAGTTAAGCTCTTTGCGATGGATGTAGACGGTATACTAACAGACGGAACCATTCAGATTTCATCCGATGGCACAGAGACAAAATCATTTTCAATCTTAGATGGCATGGGACTTCGTCAAGTGATTATGTCTGGGATTGAAGTCGCATGGATTAGTGGCCGCGCATCTGGTGCTACGACCCTGCGTGCAAAAGAACTAGGTATTCCACACGTCATTCAAGGTCGCGTAGATAAAATTACGGCTCTTGAAGAACTTGCTAGCAAATTAAACATAGATGCAAAAGCCTGCGTCTATATGGGAGATGACGATATTGATGCTCCGGCTCTTAAGTGGGCAGGCCTTGGTATATCTGTTCCCACAGCAATGCCCTCTGCAAAAGAGGCTTCAAGTTGTATCACTGAGAAGGCAGCCGGTTACGGTGCTGTACGTGAAGTATGTGAACGGCTTACCGAAGCCAATAAGCCGAAGTTGTAATTTTAGCTCCCGTTCACCCAAGTGAAATTCCGTTTATTTATCCTCTGCGTTACAGTACTAGGTCTTGCAGCAGGAAGTGCGTCGCTACTAAGCCAAGTTAAAAGCGATTCAACCAATACCCTTCCTCCAGGCCTTCAATGGAAACTTCCTTTATTCACTAAAGAGGGGTTTCGTTCTATGAGTCTTAGAGGAGACAGAGTTATCCCTATTGGAAGCGACCGTATCGATGTCGATAACATCGAAATTATGGTTTTTTCGGGTGATAAAAAACAAACTGTAAGCACTATCTTATTAAGCCCTAAAGCCAGCTACTACGCAAAAGCAGCTGAGGTAAAAGGCAGTGGTGAAGTACGAGTAATTCGTGATAATGGCGAAATTTCTGGCGAAAATTGGCAATATAAGCGTGTTGGAGAAAAGATTTCCATCCGTCGCAATGCTCGAGTAGTTTTTAAAGAACAAGTTACTGATATGCTCCGATGAAAACCTTTCTAAGTCTAACTCCTCTAGTGTTCGGATTGTGTGTAATATCATACGCTGCTGCACCTCAAGCTCAGCCTACCGTCATTACAAGTGATCAACTTGAAGCTCGCAGTACAGACACAGAAACAGATTCTCATTTTACAGATAATGTTAATGTAAGCGGGACCAATCTCTCAATTAAGTGCGACCACTTAGAGGTCGTTACTTCTAAGCTCGCTAATAAAACTGATACACTCGGAAATCCACAGCACTTTAAGTACATGCTTGCAACAGGCCATGTCCGTATTGTTCAAGGTGACCGCGAGGCAACGTGTGAGCGTGCTGAAGTGATGCCTAATGATGATAAGATTACTTTAACTGGCCATCCTTCTGTTACTGATCATGGCAACGGCTCTATTTTAACAGGAGAACCTCTGATTCTGTATAAGACACAACGAATCGCTCGCGGTAAGAATGTCAGAATCACAATGCCTCCACTAAAAGATTTGGGTTACGATAAAAATCAAGCCCCTCCTTCTTTACCGCCTCCACCTGCTCCTATTAAGATTACAATTCCAGTAATCAGTCCGAATGCAGCACAGCCTGAAACAAAATGAGCACACAAAACTCATCGATTCAGACTGAAGGTCTAGTTAAGACGTACGGAACAAAGTCAGTTGTTAATGGAGTAAATTTAACGATTAAAGCAGGTGAAGTTGTTGGTCTACTCGGCCCAAATGGTGCAGGCAAAACAACCACGTTTTATATGATCGTGGGACTAGTACCTGCAACTTCAGGACGAGTTCTCTTTGATGGTAAAGATATCACTCAATTACGGATGCATGAGCGTGCCCGTACAGGCATTGGATATCTTCCTCAGGAACCTTCCGTATTTAGAAAATTAACTGTTGCTGAAAATATTCTAGCAATCACTGAAGCCGTGGGCATGGCTAAATCTCTGCGTGGCCCAGAAGTTGAATTACGCCTTAAAGAATTAAATTTAACATCAGTAGCTGATCAAAAAGCATACACCCTTTCAGGTGGCGAAAGACGCCGCTTAGAAATTGCACGCACTCTGGTGATGCGGCCAAAATTTTTACTGATGGATGAGCCGTTTGCAGCAATCGATCCAATCTCGGTTTCCGAGGTTCAGAAAATTATCCTGCAACTTAAGAGTCAAGGAATCGGTATTATAGTCACAGACCATAACGTGAGAGAAACACTACGTATTGTAGACCGTGCTTACCTCATTCATAAGGGAAAGGTGCTCACTGAAGGTTCAGGAGATTTTCTCATTCAAGATGCTCAAGCAAAGAAATTCTATTTAGGCGAGAATTTCGACCTTTGACACAAGTCCTAATAACTCAGATAATCTAATCCCGTTATGCAAAAAGAGATACACGGCATCACGGTCGAGCATTTTTTCGCGACCTACACAGAAAAACTTAAACTCGAGGTGATCGCTGGCGCAGAAGGCATGCATAGCATGATCAAAGAAGGTAGCATTAATCGGCCGGCATTAGCGCTCACTGGATTTTTTAAATATTTTGCCAATAAGCGTATCCAAGTTCTTGGAGCCGCTGAAATGACCTATTTAAAAACACGCAATGCTAAAGATCAGACTGAGATTTTCACAGAGATGGCAAAGCGCCACGTGCCCTGCATAATTCTTACCCGTAATTATAATCCTACCGACTCAATGCTGCAGGTCTGTACGGAGATGAACTTGCCCTTACTACGAACACCGCTAATCACAATGAATTTTGTGAATTTAGCGACCCTGTGTATCGATAATGAATTTGCTCCAAGTTCAATTGAACATGCAACAACTCTGGATATTAAAGGCATTGGCGTAATGCTACGCGGAGATTCTGGTATTGGTAAAAGCGAATGCGCACTCGCCCTGATTGAACGCGGCCACTCTCTAGTCGCTGATGATTTAACACTGATTAAACTTGTCGATGAACGTGAATTAATGGCAACAAGCCGCGATTTAAGTCGTGGCTATATGGAATGCCGAGGCATTGGTATTATAAATATTGCAGACATGTTTGGAGTTAAATCTATCCGCTATGAAAAGCGCATTGATTTAGTCGTCACGCTCAAAGAGTGGACACCTGAATCAATCGAAGAACGTACCGGCCTAGAAGAGCACTTCTATCCTATTCTTACGATGCAGGTGCCTCACATTGAACTTTTTGTTCGTCCTGGAAGAGATATGGCACGCTTAGTGGAAGTCGCTGCACTTACCCAGGCCTTAAAGCGAATTGGGCACGATCCTGCTAAAGAATTTAATGCTCGTTTAATCGCTTCGATGGAAAATCAGAAACAAGAAGTAGTCACACGCATTAAACCAGTTGAGCGCGAAGAAGGTTTCCCTGGCGCTTCAACAGGAAAATCAAAATAGTATTTCATGAGTAATCCAACACCTAGAGTAGACGGCCGCCGTCACGACCAACTACGCCCTATTGAATTTATAGCAGGCATTGCCCCTTATGCGACCGGCTCTGTGCTTGTTAAATATGGCTCAACTCAGGTTATCTGTGCTGCTACAATTGAACCAAATGTACCCTCATGGATGAAACAACAGGGTGTCAAAGGAGGCTGGCTAACAGCCGAATATTCCATGCTTCCTTATTCGACCTTGGATCGTAAGCCTAGGGATATCTCAAAAGGTCGTTTGGATGGTAGAACGGTTGAAATTCAACGCCTCATCGGTCGCTCACTAAGAGCAATTTTAGACTTAGGCAAATTAGGTACAAATACCCTTTGGATTGATTGTGATGTACTCCAAGCCGACGGTGGAACTCGCACCGCTTCAATCACAGGTGCATACCTTGCAGCCCGCCTAGCTATACAGAAGTTGTTGGATGCCAAGCGTATACCAGAGAATCCTCTCAGTGATTCCGTAGCTGCAGTCAGTGTTGGCGTATGTGGCGGATCTGAACTCTTAGACCTAGCATATGTCGAGGATAAGGATGCTGAAGTCGATTTTAACGTAGTTATGACTGGCCGGGGTCAATTTGTTGAAGTCCAGGGAAGCGGTGAAGAATCGACATTCTCCCAAGACCAACTCCAAGCGTTAATCGCCTTATCTCAAGTGGGTCTTAAGGAATTAGCAGCAATGCAAAGCGCATTTCTGGTAAAAGAACTGTTAAAAAGCAGCTCCAGCTAAAACTTTAGCGGGTATAAGGTAGGCACATGAGCTTGTTAACCCAGCTTACAACCCAAGCTTGGTTAACAGATCACATCTTTTTTGCGTGCTCTTGGCATTAGGCTTATGCCAAGATTAAGGTTCGTTTTCGTACGCTATGAATATCCACGAGTACCAAGCAAAAGCCCTTTTCGAAAAATTTGGTGTGCCTGTCCCTAAGGGTGCAGCAGCCACCAGTTTAGAGTCGTTTAAAACGACTCTGGCCACCCTGCCTGAAGGAGCAACGATGGTGAAGTCCCAGATACATGCGGGAGGTCGAGGTAAAGGAACTTTTACTAACGGCTTCAAGGGCGGTGTTAAATTCTGTAAGACAAAAGCCGAAGCAGAAGAAACAGCAGGCAAAATGCTTGGTAATACTTTAGTCACTGCACAAACTGGTCCTGCAGGTCGCAAGGTTCAAACCATCTACTTCACAGTAGCAAGTACGATCAAGAAAGAATACTACCTCGCAATCCTTTTAGACCGCGCAACATCAAAGCCTGTTATTGTCGCATCAACTGAAGGTGGCGTAGAAATTGAAAAAGTAGCTCATGATACACCTGAGAAGCTATTTAAAATCGTTATTGATCCAGCTTTTGGTTTAGCAGAATACCAAATCAGAGAGCTTATTTTTAAATTAGGCTTTGATGCTACGGAATCAAAGAATGCCGCTAAGCTGATTCGCAATCTGTACAAATTCTATTGGGAAACAGACTCTTCTATGGTTGAAATCAATCCTTTGATTACGACTCCAGAAGGTGAAGTACTCGCTCTAGATGCTAAGGTATCCTTCGACGATAACGCTTTATTTAGACATCCTGAAATTGTAGCGCTACGTGATTTAAACGAAGAAGACTCAAAAGAAATTGAGGCCTCTAAGTATTCACTAAGCTACATTGCACTCGATGGAAGCATTGCTTGCTTAGTAAATGGTGCAGGTCTTGCGATGAGCACCATGGATATCATCAAGCACTTTGGTGGTGAACCTGCTAATTTCTTGGACGTAGGTGGTGGCGCATCTAAAGATCAAGTGGTCGCTGCGTTCAAAATCATTGTAGGTGACCCGAACGTTAAAGGTATTTTAGTTAATATTTTCGGTGGCATTATGGACTGTAACGTAATCGCAACTGGCATTGTAGAAGCAGTCAAAGAAGTTGGATTAAAACTTCCTTTAGTTGTCCGATTAGAGGGCAACAATGTAGCAGCAGGTAAAGCAACCCTTGCTAAGAGCGGCCTGACTATCGTCAGTGGCGACTCCATGGCAGATGCTGCAAAGAAAATCGTTAAACTCGTTTCAGCCTAAACTTCTACCCTCTCCCTCCATGGCTATTCTCATTTCTTCTGAAACTAAGATTCTTATCCAAGGCATTACGGGCGACTTCGGTGGTCGTCATGCTAAATTGTCCTTAGATTACGGCACCCAAGTGGTAGCTGGTGTAACTCCAGGCAAAGGTGGCCAATTCTTTGACCACGCTGGAAAGAAAGTACCTATTTTCAATTCAGTGGCAGACGCGAAAAAAGCAACCGGTGCAACCGTATCTGCTATTTTTGTTCCACCTCCTTTTGCTGCAGATGCAATCCTTGAGTGTGTTGACGCAGGTTTAGACCTAGCTGTTGCAATCACCGAGGGAATTCCAATTAAAGACATGGTGCGTGTAAAACGTGCTATGCAGGGAAAATCTACCCGCCTAATTGGCCCTAACTGCCCTGGCTTAGTCACTCCAGGAACAGGAGAAGGCTCTAATGGAGGATGCCGTATTGGTATCGCTCCTGGTTACATTCACAAGAAAGGTCACGTCGGTGTTGTGTCTCGCTCTGGAACTCTCACCTACGAAGCGGTATTTCAACTCACAACACTTGGCATTGGTCAAAGCACTAGTGTTGGTATTGGTGGCGATCCAGTGAATGGAACATCCCATTTAGACATCGTTAAAATGTTTAACGATGATCCAGATACACACGGCATCATAATGATTGGCGAAATCGGTGGTACAGCCGAAGTGGAAGCTGCTCGCTGGCTTAAAGCAAATTGCAAGAAGCCAGTCGCTGGTTTTATCGCAGGTGCAACAGCTCCTGCAGGACGCCGCATGGGTCACGCCGGTGCAATCATTGGTGGCGCAGAAGATACAGCAGAATCGAAAATCGCAGTCTTTAAAGAGTGCGGTATCGAAGTAGCTATCACGCCTTCAGATATGGCAGACGCTTTAATCCGTGCAGCAAAAGCACGTGGCGTAACCTTAAGCTAATAAGATAAGAGCAGCTTAAAAAGCTGCTCTTATTATTTAGTCGTAGTTGGAAAAGCTGAGATTCGTAAACGGGCAGCTCCCATAGGAATAAGCACCAGCGATTCTTCTGGTGCCTGTGTCTTAACGGGACTTTGAGGGAGCACGCCACAGAGTTCGTATTTATCCACGCTCCATTCAGCTACTTGTTTACCACGTGTAATCATTCTTAATGGTGAAGTTAAAGCACTAAAGGGATAGTTGTCCTTAGGCCATGCTCCTTGTTCGATCTGAGGAGTAAAGGCTAGTTCTGAATTATTTAATTCCAGTGCATAATTCCATGAAGTCAAAGGGAAGATATCATGAGATGGCCAAAGTAAAGGGTTCGCCCCTTTTTGGTATCGCGAGTCGTGGATAATCGTACCCTTAGTATCCACCTGCTTATAGTTTTCTCCAATATTGAGTGAAAAACTAAGAGGACCATAATCTACAGTAACGCTATTTTTATTCTCAGTCCACGTACGTGTCGAAATTTGCATAGGCAAAGTCATAACGACCAAATCTTTCTCATTCCATAGCCTCCTGATGCATATAAAAGAGTCGGGATTAGCATCTACACTAAACGTAACTCCATTGACAGAAACTGAAGCCGCTTTACACCATCCAGGTACACGTAAGTAAAGTGGAAAAACAACAGGCTCTAACGTATGCACTGTGAAATTAATTTTATCCACGAAAGGATAATGTGTCGTTTCCTCTACACGAACTGTAGTTCCATTTCCGACTTTAGCAGTAACTTCACTTTCAGAATAAGCTCCTGTACATAGTCCATCATCCGAAGTTGCGTACCATAAATATTTAGAGAAATAGGGCCAACCCATGGAGTGATTATGCTGACAACATCTGGAACTAAAGGGATTCATTGTTAAAAAAGGCCCCTTGTTGCCAATACCGGGTGCATGATTTTTAGAATCACTTATTACCATATTAGGCGCTGTTAGATACCTAAGCGCTTTCATATCTTCCATAAATGCTGCGGGTAGTGTGTTGAAAGCAACGTCTTCACAATTATCTATCCACTTAGGATCGCCTGTTATTTCCATGAGTATTTCATCAGAAAACATTTGTTCCACCATGCCACAGGTCTCAACAGCCTGTCTTGGATCAGAATACCCCACTCTACAATTTTCATCAGAGCCAAACATACCACCTGGCACTTGCCCATAGCGTTTACGTACTTCATTAAAATCAGCGTAGGTTGCTTCTAGTTCAGCAACATTGTGTGTCTGCATGTAGTGCATTGCTGGCTCCCTAAAGGACTCGGCAATATTTACATTGTGCCAATTAGGAAGCGTTCCCTTCATTTCCCAATTCGCCGTACACCGGTGTATCTTAGTTGCTAATTCAAGAAGTGCTGGATTGCCCGTTCTATTATATAGCCAATACACACTATAGAGATTATCTCCGCCTCTCATTTTTTGCCAATAGTGAGTCAGAAACTTCTCATCAGGAACAGTGAGTTGATACTTAAAATAATTCTCTAATACAGTGATCACTCGCTTGTCATTTGTATGCTCGTAGTACGTTTCTAGAGCGAACATCATAAGCATATTAGCCCAAAAGTCTCTGGACCCATCATTTTGAAATTTTATGTTTGGCCCGAAATCTCCATCTGGTCTTTGACTATTTAATACACCCTCTATCCACGTATGACTTTCTAAAATCATATGTGTATCATTAAATATATACGCCATCTGAATATATCCTCTCAGCCAATAAGGTACTTCTTCCCAGCCATATTGGCCTTGCCCATCTTTAGACAACCAAGCGTTGTCAGTTTTCTGAAGCCATACACTAATCTCTCCTAGATGCCCAGCTAGACCATTGCGCTCTCTATTAAGCATTTCCAGAAGCCAACCCTTAGGCTGGATTGAACCAATAGGAAGAGCCACTAAGCGGCTTGCTTCAAGTGGGAGTCGATTACTTACATAATAATGATTTGTACCCTGTACTTGAATACGTGGAACACGTGTTACTTCATTTTGCATTGAAGCCTGAGTAGGTAATGCCAGTAGGCTTGCGACTAACCAAAAGCTGTAGGTGGGTATATAAAGCTTCATAAGCGTGATTATCTAACACTAGGGGGTTATAACTAAGACGAGCCAGATAGCGCTTAGGCTACACGAAAACTAAAATAAACCAAGCGCTGGACCACAGCCTGCACCCCACTTTATAGCTTTACCTCGTACTAAGTGCTTACGTAAAAAAGATTTCGCCTTACGCACAGCAGCGGCCATGGAGTCGCCACGGGCAACGTAGTAGGCAATAGCACTCGAAAGAACACAGCCTGTCCCATGGGTATTTTGTGTTTTTATACGCGATCCTGAAAAAAGGTAAAGTTGTCCGGTTTTTAAAATAAGCACATCTGTACAAACTGACCCTTGTGCATGACCACCTTTAATTAAAACAGCTCCGCAACCAGTTTTCAAAATTGCTAAAGCAGCACGCAGTAAATCCTCTCCTGAGGTAATCTGCATACCAGATAAACGTTCCGCCTCGTCTAGATTTGGTGTAACAAGAAGTGCCCTAGGAAATAAAGTTTTCTTAAGAACAAGTAATGCTTTCTTTGAAAGAAATTGTGTTCCACTACTTGATCCGATCACAGGATCTATAATGAGTGGAATTTTGGGGTATTTTTTAAGACTTTGAGCAATGCTTCTAACAGAAGCCTCATTAGGGATTAAACCGGTTTTGACTGCACCTACTTTAAAATCTTCAAGTATAGCTAAAATCTGCTCTGAAATAATTTTTGGCTTAACTGGATTAATTGATCTAACGCCTTTAGAATTTTGCACAGTCACTGCAGTGATTGCTGTACATGCATATCCGCCTAAAGCACTTAAGGTTCTTAGATCTGCCTGTATTCCAGCTCCGGCTATACTATCTGAGCCAGCTACAGATAAAACAATAGCACTCCTAGGTTTCACGAACCAGAAAGCTCCCAGAGTTTAAATCCACCCTTTAAGCTTATTGTTATCTTAAAATTACTACGCTGTCTTAAAATTTCTGCTGCTTTTAAGCTGCGTACTCCACCCGCACAGTAAAAGACCGTTGTATCATTTGCATTAAGGGATGCTTCTTCAGGCATAAGCGCTGCCTGCAACTTACTGAGAGGTAAATGCAGTGAAGGCATGATTGCGCCCATTTCTCTTTCCCATTCTTCACGCACATCTACAAGCTGAAGTTTAGGATTAGTTTTAAGCATTGCTCTTAACTCTGTGGCATCAATTTCCTTAATTTCGTTCATGGGTATATCGCAAGTTTTTCCAAAGTCTTCACTAGGAAGCTGAGTTATTTTTAGGTTAGCAGCAACAAGTGATAACGCAATAATATGCGTTTTCATAGTAAGCGCGTTTATTAGAAAAAGTTTACCTCTTAAAGGCTCTCCAATACCTGTAAGCACTTTAATCGCCTCACATGCTTGAGCCGTCCCAATAAGACCTGGAAGTACACCTAAGACACCCGCTTCTGCACAATTAGGTACAGTTCCAGCAGCAGGAGGTTCAGGGAATAAACAGCGGTACGTAGGACCACCCTTAAAGTTAAATACACTGAGTTGGCCATCGAAGCCCTGAATTGCTCCGAAGACGAAAGGCTTACCAGATATGACACAGGCGTCATTTACTAAATACCGTGTAGCAAAGTTATCAGATCCGTCCACGACCACATCACAGGAATTAACAAGCTTCAGTGCATTGACTCTGTTGAAGCGCTCCTTAACTACTTCAATTTGAATAAGCGGATTTAGCTGACCAAGTTTCTTAGCAGCGCATAAAACCTTTGGCTGACCCTTATCCTCTGAAGTATAAAGGACTTGGCGCTGGAGATTCGATAAATCAACTAAGTCATCATCGACTATGATCAGTTTTCCTACACCTGCTGCAGCAAGATAAAGCAGCACAGGACAACCTAATCCACCCGCACCAATAACAAGAACAGTACTCTTTTTTAGCGCTGCTTGTGCATCAGGGCCAAATCCTTGCAGGCTTAGGTGACGCTGATAACGCACTAATTCTTCATTAGAAAACGCATTCATTTTGCTATAGAAAGGACAGGAGCTTGCCCATCGTAAGTTGAATCCCAGTCTTTCCACACTGCATCGTAGCCTGCTGATTTTAAAAATGAAGCTACCTCTAATGGACTGCGTTCATCATCAATTGCAAATTGTTCTAAGGAGTCCATGTCACTTGCATAACCGCCTGGATTTGTTTTTGACCCCGCACTCATTGAAGTAAATCCGAGACGATATGCGTTATTTCTGAACTCTATTCCCTCACGTGTAGATAAGGATAATTCTAGTTCCTGACTAAATAATCGAAATGCACAGGCTGCTTGAACTAGGCAGCGTTCATCAAAGTGAGTGACTTCAATTTTACTGCCCTCATGCGGGCGAAGTCTTGGGAAAGATAAACTGTATTTAGTTTTCCAATAAGTTTTCTCAAGGTATCTTAGATGTAGCCCAATATACCACGATTCAGCTCTCCAATCTGACAAACCATACAGAGCCCCTAAACCGATTTTCTTTACTCCGGCTTTACCTAGCCTATCTGGCGTTTCTAAACGATATTCAATATCAGACTTAGGCCCTTTTAAATGATACTTAGGATAAACTACTGGGTCGTACGTTTCTTGATACACAAGAACAGAATTTAACCCATTTTCAGTAAGATAAGCATATTCTTTCTGCTCAAGTGGCTGCACCTCCATAGACAAACTCGAAAATCTTGGTCTAAGTAAACGCATTGCATTAGCTATGTATTCAGCGCCGTAGCGCGATGACTCTCCTGTAACAAGTAACACATGTTCGAATCCATGCGCTTTAAGTACATCCGCTTCAGCTAAAATTTCAGAATCTGTGAGTGCTTTACGAGGAATTTTATTTTGTGCACTAAACCCGCAGTAGGTGCATACATTAGCACATATATTTGTCAGATACATCGGCGCATACAACTGCATCGTTTTACCAAATCTTTCTACAGTAAGCTGGTGGCTTAATTGAGCCATTTCTTCGAGATAAGGTTCTGCTGCAATAGAGAGCAGTGCCGCAAGATCATCGAGGGATAACCCTGTTCTAACATGACTTAAAGCCCTTACAACATCGCTTTTTTTCTTAGTCTTTATTGACTCAGAGATCTGGCTAAAGTCGTGTTTTTTCCACTCAGAAACAAAAGTCATAAAATAAAAATTCAAGAAGTGCCGCTTGAAAGAAACGAAGTGAGTGGAGATGTCGCAGAAGCAGAAACTTTGGCACCACTAAGACCTGCTTCAAAGCCAAGTCTACCCGCCTTGACTGCTTTCTTAAAGGCTTCACCCATAGCAACAGGATCACGTGCAGCAGCAATTGCTGTATTAACAAGTACTGCGTCAGCACCCATTTCAAGTGCAGCAGCCGCATGCGAAGGAGCACCAAGTCCAGCATCAATCACAACAGGGACGCAGGATTGGCTAATAATAATTTCAAGAAATACGCGCGATTCTAAACCCCGATTACTGCCTATAGGTGCACCTAAAGGCATAACTGCAGCAGCGCCTGCTTCTTCGAGTTGCTTGCACAAAACGGGATCTGCATGCACGTAAGGAAGTACCACAAACCCACGCTTCACAAGTTCCTTAGTTGCAATGAGCGTTTCAATAGGGTCAGGCATCAGATACTTCGGATCAGGATGAATTTCTAACTTAAGCCAATTAGTTTGAAGTGCTTCACGTGCTAGTTCTGCAGCTAAGATTGCTTCTTTTGCATCTCTAACACCCGACGTATTAGGTAAGAGTCTATATTTCTTAGTATCTAGTTTAGATAAAATATCGTCGTCTTGCCCTCCTGTTCTTACACGCCTAAGTGCTACAGTCACCATCTCTGAACCAGTAGCAACAATACTGTCGCGCATCATATCTGAGGAGCTGTATTTTCCTGTTCCCACAAAGAGTCGGGAACTAAACGATACGCCATGAATAACAAGTGGCTTAGAATTCATATTTTAAAATCAGTTTATTTAAACGCTCCAGGCCTTAAGAAAAGCGGCTACATTTTCATTTACTGTGTCGTTACGCAGAAGTGCTGAACACACCGCTGTTCCCGCAGCACCTAAATCACGACATAAAGGAACATCACTTACTTCAATACCACCAATTGCCCATGCAGGAATTGATCCTAAATTTTGAATTAACTGACGTATACCGTCATAACCTTGCAGAGGTGCTAATTCTTTTTTTGTACGAGTAAATCGTAGAGGTCCTACTCCCACATAATCCATACATCCGGCCTTAGCTGCTTTCTCGGCTTCATGGATATAATTAACTGTTCCTCCCAATATTTTATCAGGTCCAATTAAGCGTCTTGCTTCACGCCATTCTAAATCAGTACGACCTAAGTGCACTCCGTTTGCATCTACCTCTAGAGCAATCTGAACGTTATCATTAACGATAAATATCGTTCCATGATCTTTACATATTTTTGCCGCAATACGGGCAGTATCTAGCCACTGCTGGTAAGGCGCATCTTTCATTCTAAGCTGAATCCACTTTACTCCAGCAGCGCATAGTTTTTTAACCTGCTCTTCTTGGGCAAGTGGACCCCCGTGTTGAGTGATCGCCATTAAGGGATACCGTTGTGATATAGAAAGTGCCATATACTTAGCCGCCCTGCGTTGCTCGAATAATTAAAATGCGGTCACCTTGAATAAGGTTTTTCGCCTGCCACTCATTCTTAGAAATAACGCTAGAGTTAAGAGCTACCGCGACTCCCTTAATCTCCACCAGTTTAAGTGTATCCATGATATCCAAGACAGTTGTCATTTCAGACACCTGCCTTGGCTCATCATTTACAAACACGGTATACTGTGTGGAACCACTACTCATTTTGCATCATCAAGATAGATCTCTCCACCAGCCTTAATAAACTCACCAGCTTTAGCAGCCATACCTGCTGCAACAGCTTCAGCTTCCTTAATGCCCTGCTCTTCAGCATAACGTCTCACATCTTCCGTGATACGCATAGAGCAGAATTGCGGTCCGCACATCGAACAGAAATGCGCTGTCTTAGCGCTATCTTGTGGCAAGGTCGCATCATGATATTCTTGTGCTCTCTCAGGATCTAAGGAGAGATTAAACTGATCTTGCCAGCGGAATTCAAAACGAGCCTTTGAGAGTGCATTGTCTCTGTACTGTGAAGCAGGATGACCTTTCGCAAGATCAGCCGCATGCGCAGCAATCTTATAGGCAATTACTCCATCCCGAACGTCATCTTTATCTGGTAGTCCTAAATGTTCCTTCGGTGTTACATAGCACAACATTGCTGTTCCGTACCAACCGATATGCGCTGCACCAATAGCACTCGTGATATGATCATATCCAGGAGCTATGTCTGTAGTCAGAGGCCCAAGCGTATAGAAAGGAGCTTCTGAACACCACTTGAGCTGCTTCTCCATATTTTCAGGAATCATATGCATAGGCACATGACCTGGACCTTCACACATCACTTGAGCACCTAATTCCCAAGCACGTTTGGTAAGTTCTCCTTGAGTTAATAGTTCTCCGAATTGAGCCTCATCATTTGCATCTGCAATCGAACCAGGACGAAGTCCATCGCCGATTGAAAATGAAACGTCATACGCAGCACAGATTTCACAAATTTCATCCCAATGCGTATATAAGAAATTCTCTTTATGGTGCGATAAGCACCACTTAGCCATGATCGAGCCTCCGCGGCTAACAATGCCAGTCATGCGGCGAGCGGTAAGTGGAATATACCTTAAAAGTACTCCGGCATGAATCGTGAAGTAATCCACACCCTGTTCTGCCTGCTCGATAAGGGTGTCTCTAAAAATTTCCCAAGTCAGTGCTTCGGGGCGACCGCCAACTTTCTCTAGAGCTTGGTAGATTGGAACTGTACCAACAGGAACTGGGCAATTACGTAAAATCCACTCACGTGTCTGATGAATATTCTTACCCGTGGACAGATCCATAAGCGTGTCTCCACCCCACTTCACTGACCAACACATCTTTTCAACTTCTTCATCAATCGATGAAGCAACCGCTGAATTTCCAATATTGGTATTAATCTTAACTAAGAAATTTCTACCAATAATCATTGGCTCAACTTCTGGGTGATTAATATTACCTGGAATAATCGCTCTGCCTTTAGCTACCTCTTCTCTTACAAATTCAGGTGTAATTTCTTTAGGTATAGCAGCGCCAAAACTATGTCCTGGATGTTGTCTCCATAACGAATTACGTGGACCATCTGCTGTCATTTCTAAGAGTTCACGCGAACGCTGTAGGCGTGTATTTTCACGAATAGCGATATACTCCATCTCAGGAGTGATAATACCCTGTCTAGCATAGTGCAGTTGGCTTACCCGTGCACCAGGCTTTGCCTTGAGTATTGTTCTTTTCTTACGATCAAAATATTTAATCGGATTACGGCGTCCTTCTTTTTCAGCCTGCACCCGGTGGACCTCCGACAAATAGCCGTCATCCATTGGACTTACTGCACGGCCCTGGGTTTCAGTGGTGTCATTTCTTTCTCGAATCCAGCCAGCACGAACCTCAGGGAGGCCTTGAGCTGGATCAGCATGAAAAGTGCTATCACCCCAAGAGCCAGATGTATCATATACACGCACTGGCTCATTAGGCACCTCGGTCCCATTATGCAATTTGGTTGGAGAAAGCACGATCTCACGCATAGGCACTTGGATATCAGGCCTTGAGCCGGTGATATAAACCCTGCGTGACGATTTAAACAGACGATGGTCTGAGGAGGCAGAAACTTCGTGATTCGTTGACATGAGAGATAAGGATTAGCTTTTCGCGCTACCTATCGCCTAAAAGAATACACAGGCCCTTTTCTCTTGGAGCCCCTGTTTTCCCTACGGCGACATTAAGCGCATCAGGTTCGAAGGATTTAAGAGCAGATCGTGCTCCTGTCTCAGCCCAGCGCTCCGGGCTCTCCTAAACGAGGTGAAGCTATACACTATGACAAACTTTCAATATTTCAACCGAAACCTATTGGCGTAAATTAAACTAAAATATGCCGATTCCTCTGGACATAAAACTATGAAATAGCATGTTTCCTCAGCGCATCAGGAAAAGTTATGTAAAAACATAGCTTTAGCCAACCAAGCCGGGAGCGGCTAGGATGGATCGGGCATAAAAAACCGATGGATAAGGCTTTTGCCTTATGCCGACTGCTCCCGAAAATGATGCCAACGTTTCACTGCGTTGGTTTTTATTTTTCCAGAAACCTGCTGCGGGTAAAAAATCACCATTCCCGCAACATGATAAAACTATATAAGAACTATCCTAGGCTAAGCTTTCGGCTAAATCCAAACAATCCGAACCATCATCTCTGGAATAATAACGGGACGATATTCTTTGACTGCACAATACATCCCACGCCTTATACAAAATTAAGGATCAGGCATTCTTTACAAACAAGCGACCTTAGCACTGCACTCATCAAACGAGATTTCCTTTTAGGAGAACTGCTACAAGGAATCTTCCCTGCTGAACTTAAGCTATAATACGGCAGGGAAGTAACGCGGCATCCTGCATGCCGTGAATTATTTTTTTATCTGGGGGGCAAAACGTTGCCAAAGCCCCAGATAGCTGTGCTTTGCCAGCCTCTACAAAATAATAAGGGCACAGTCGTAAGCGTCCATCCACCTGCACTAACGATACACTGCCGTCATCTAACACCTTGTACACAGGGTGACCTACCCGTTTTGGTTTTTTATATACCTGAAGCACATGAAGATTTTCATGGGCAAGTTCGATAGCGTTTAAAACTCCTGCTTGCCATTCTTTACTCGAGCAGTCGCTACCTAAAATAACACTTCGTGCACCCCAGGCAGTCTCATGAAAACCACTTATTTTAATAATTAAGTCGCGTTCTTTTTGAGATGCTAAAGCAAGTTCCCCCCAATTGCCGAGCATGCGTCCAGCAACTTTAGGTCCATCTAAGACAGCACCTGGAGGCAGGGGGGCAGGATCAATCACCCAAGAATGAGGTATAAGTGTAGATAGCTTCTGAAAAGCACGCGCCGTGAGAACCTCGCTCCAATACTCTTTTAACTGGTGATGATGAAATAAAGCAAAGCCTAGTTTCTCCTCCTGAAAAGCTCGCATCGGTGGAGCAATACAGATTTCTGAATTGTGCCATGCTTCAAAAATATACTTCGCTATTTTAATATTAGCTAAATCGAATAGTTCAAAAAATCGGTATAAAATATCAATTTTTTCAGGATTTCCTCCACTGTCATAAAAGAGCGCACCGCCCAGAGGAAATATATCTTTAGGTCCCATGCAAAACACCCGCTTACCCAGAATTTGAAGCTGATTAGCAAGCCACTCCATTTCAGGTCTATAGGTCGCTGCTTCATCACTGACAATTAATGCAATCAAAGGGTTTGCTATATCGGGACGTAGAGCAGCCAGCGAACTATGAAACTGCTTAATCATCCTGTCGTCATCACCTAGAATCTTTTCCCCTGAAGCAGAATATAACCGATTCAAATAAGCAGTTAACCCAATACCTCCAGGAACTGAATCAAGCTCTGTCATAACAAAGCCTTCGTCAGTCAAAAGTAAATCGGGTCTTAATACCGAAGGAATTAATCCGCGATTACGCGAATCCCGTGCGTGATCGATTAAATCTTTAGGTTTTCCTCTATCGAGATATTCAGCGACCCAAGGAGCAACTAAAGGTTTATTACGAAGGAGATTCTTCCCTGCAACACTGCGTGTGTAAAGCACCTCAAGGGCTTGATGATATTCTAAACACGCTGAACCAATCTCTTGTAATTCAGTAACCTGTGCTTGAGTTAGAGGCCAAGCCTGAGGCGAGAGCTGCCATGTCTTCGCTTCAAACAAAGGTTGGCTCTTCAGTGAAGCCTGAATGTGTTCGTAAGAGAGAGTCTGCATGGCGATTATTGAAGAGCTCTGTATACGCTCTATTCGTCGTCCATTTGAATATCTTTATTACGATGACGAGGAGAACCTGCCCGCAGCCATGCATAGACAAAACGGTCTATGTCCCCATCTAATACACCTTGGGTATCACTGGTGCTAACACCGGTGCGTAAATCCTTTACCATCTGATAAGGAGCAAGTACATAGCTACGAATCTGACTACCCCAACCGATTTCACCTTTTTCTCCGTAGAAACGCTCCATATCACTGCGTTGTTCATCGAGTTTCTTTTCGTACAACCGTGCTTTAAGTACAGTCATTGCACTGGCACGATTCTTAATCTGAGAACGTTCGTTTTGGCAGACGACTACAATACCGCTTGGAATGTGGGTAATACGGACCGCTGAATCTGTTGTATTTACGCCTTGTCCCCCTTTTCCAGAAGAACGGTACACATCGACCCTAATTTCTGATTCAGGTATCTCGATGTCGATGTCTTCATTGACTTCAGCAATGACGTCAACCGCGCAAAAGGAAGTATGTCTGCGTTTATTAGAATCAAAGGGACTGATACGCACAAGACGGTGAACACCACGCTCAGCTCTCACATAGCCATATGCGTTTTCACCTTTAATGGAAATGGTTGCCTTAGTAATGCCCGCTTGATCCCCGACTTGGACATCTTGAATTTCTACAGTAAAACCGCGCCTTTCAGCCCAGCGGTTATACATACGAAAAAGCATATCAGCCCAATCACAGGACTCCGTACCGCCTGCACCTGCCTGGATAGAAAGATAAGCATTATTGCGATCGAACCTGCCATTTAAGAATGCCGATATTTCAAGCTGATCTAGCTCTTCTACTAAAGCTAAAACAGAATGCTGAACTTCAGCTTCAAATGCATCTTTTTCTTTCGCATCAGCCCCTTCAGCTAACTCGACCATGATGGAAACATCTTCGAGCTTCTTCTTGTAAGCAACTAAGGGAAGTATTGTGCGCTTAAGGGTATTGAGTTTTATGATGTGCTTTTGAGCACGGTCGTTATTATCCCAGAAACCAGGCGACCCCATCTCCGCCTCAAGAGATTCTATTTCTCGTTGTTTTTGTTCGCCGTCAAAGAAACCTCCATAAGTGGCCGGCCCGCTTATTGATGGTTTCGATGTGTGTAAAGATTTCTGGTTCGATCATGAAAGTGAAGGTGAAATAGAACCTAGATATTCAAAAAGGGCAAGCGCTGTGCTTAGGGCCTTTTGACTCAAATATCTATAGTTTTATTAGCTTTGCGCTTCTTCCATTCCCAGTACCACGCAATCCAGATACAGGCTTCGTAAAGAATATATAGCGGCACTGCCATGGCTACTTGCGTAATCACTTCCGGAGTCGTTAGTACTGCACCTAAGACTAGAGAAATAACAATAACATGCCTGCGGAACTTAGCGAGTTGAGCATGGGATAGAATTCCCATTTTTACTAAAATTAATACGACTAGAGGGAATTGGAAGCCAAGGCCCATTCCTAACAAGAATTTACACACGAAACTGATATATTCATCCGCTCTCCAATCTTGTGCATCAAAACCAAGCAAATTCGAGTAAGTCATTGATGCCCGAAGTGCTATCGGAAGCATAAGATAATACGTTAACAGCACCCCAGCTAGTGCGAGGATAATACCCCACAAAACCCATAGAAAAATACTTTTACGTTCTTTGCGTTTAAATGCGGGTACAATAAAACTGCCCAAGAAATAAATCCAAAACGGGGAAGAAATAATAATGGCTGCGTATACAGCAACATGAAAGGCCGTAAAAAAGGCTTCTGAAGGACTTAGGTTATGAAGTCTAACTTCCAAGGGAGGATCCTGCGATGTATTAAGATCTGGAACTAAAGTTAATACCTGCTGACCTGCAATTTTAACTGTTCCGATATGATAAACGGCTTGTGGTGCTTCTCCGGCTGGCAGTGCAGGGAATTCTTCCCTACTCACCTCAAAGGGTCCAAAACGGTTCCTGCCAATCTCTAAAGTGACCGAAGGCTTAGGATGCTCAAACATACGCATATGTTTATCAAACATACGCATATGTTTAAGAGGTCGCACAAGCACACTGACGATTTGTGGCGTGATCAATAAGCAGATCATAATGGCCACTCCAATGGCGATCACTGAGCGAACAATAGCGGTTCTTAGATCCTGTACATGATCCCAGAAGGATTTGCGTGCGCCTTGATCCTCCTCTTCGGTTGTAAACTCAGAATCGTTAAGAGCCATGGGAAGTTACAAACTGACCTAATACAGGCCCCTTGGTCAATGATCGAGCACTTGATTTTACTGCCTTAAATGACCTGCCTTAAGTTCTTCTACATAGCTGGCATAGGTTTTAGCAATACCTTCGGCTACACTTACTTTAGCTTTCCAGCCTAAATTAGTCATTCTGCTCACATCCATCAGTTTACGCGGGGTTCCGTCAGGTTTTGTTGAATCCCAAACGATTTTTCCGGTATAAGCCGTAGCGTGTGCAACTAGCTCGGTTAACTCCCTAATAGTAACATCTAAACCAGTTCCGATATTGATCCAATCCGGTGGATTTTCAGCCTTAAGCAAAAAAGCACAGGCATCAGCTAAATCATCTACATACAAAAATTCTCTGCGGGGAGAACCACTACCCCAAGCGACTACTTCAGATTTGCCCTGTATTTTAGCTTCATGAAACTTACGAATCAAAGCAGGAAGGACATGAGATTTTTCTAAATGATAATTATCCCCCGGTCCGTACAAATTCGTAGGCATCGCAGAGTGATACAATACTCCATACTGCTTACGATAATACTGGCATAATTTTAAACCGGCTATTTTTGCAATCGCGTAAGCCTCATTCGTTAATTCAAGAGGACTTGAGAGTAAGCAATCTTCACGCATAGGCTGCGGTGCTAGCTTAGGATAAATACATGAACTTCCTAAAAAAAGAACGCGCTTAACACCATGCGTATACGCTGAATCAATTGTATTAGATGCTACGATAAGATTATCGTACAAAAATTCTGCAGGGTACGTATTATTAGCCTGAATTCCACCTACCTTAGCTGCAGCGATAATGACAACATCTGGTTTTTCTTTTGCATAAAACGCATCTACTTGGGCCTGATTTTTTAAATCAAGTTCTTGCCTTGTTTTAAGCAGAAGTGAAACACCAGGCACGTCCTGAAACCTACGCACTAAGGCAGAGCCGACCATACCTCGATGTCCTGCGATGAAAAGCTTCACGTGTATTATACGGATTTTGTTTTTGCTGCTTGTTCACTATCCATCGTAGCAACACGCGCTTCTCGTTTTGCTTCTTCAAGATCATGTTCCACCATAATCTTTACTAATTCTTTAAAGCGAACCTTAGGCTCCCAGCCTAGCTTCTTGCGTGCTTTCTCTGGATTTCCAATCAAAAGTTCTACCTCTGCTGGTCTTTCATAGCGTTGATCGTATTTAACATACTTCTGCCAATCTAGCCCAAGTACATTGAATGTTTCTTGGCAGAAATCTCTAACACTATGTGTTTCGTTGGTCGCTACAACATAGTCATCTGGCGTGTCTTGTTGGAGCATAAGCCACATCATCTCGACGTACTCTTTGGCATAACCCCAGTCACGCCGTGCGTCTAGGTTACCAAGATAAATTTCACTTTGTAACCCCATCTTAATACGGGCAGCAGCACGTGTAATTTTACGCGTTACGAATGTTTCACCACGACGCGGTGATTCGTGGTTAAATAAGATACCATTACTCGCATGCAGATTATAGCTTTCGCGGTAATTCACGGTTAGCCAATAAGCATACACTTTAGCACATCCGTAGGGTGAGCGTGGCCAAAAAGGTGTAGTTTCAACTTGAGGGACTTCCTGCACTTTACCAAACATTTCCGAAGAGGAAGCTTGGTAATAGCGCACTTTCTTAACTAGTCCTGCTTCACGAATAGCTTCAAGAATGCGCTGCGCACCTAAACCATCTACATCGCCCGTATATTCTGGAATATCGAAAGAAACACGCACGTGAGATTGTGCACCTAAATTATACACTTCATCTGGCTGCAACTCATACAATAACTTAACCATCTGTACAGAATCAGCTAAGTCTCCGTAATGAAGGAATAAGCGAGTATCCTTTAAATGAGGATCGCGGTATAAGTGATCAATACGACTTGTATTAAAAGTTGAAGCTCTACGTATCACTCCGTGGACCTCGTAGCCCTTATCGAGTAAGAGTTCAGCAAGGTAAGACCCATCCTGCCCGGTAATACCTGTAATTAGTGCTTTTTTCATATTATTTAGCTAACTTTGACAGTCTCTAAGCCTGAGGCAAGCCGTGATAAAAAAGCTTATAATTTAGTGTCTTTTAACCGTTCTATTTTAGAATTTTAAATAAACTTGTATAATCATCAGTCCATAGACGAAGCGCAGCTGTTTTTGTAAGGGCAGGCTTATCAGCGCGGAGCGTAAAGTTAGGGGTGCTCGAAATTCTGTTTTTTTCTCCAACGATCATCCAGGAAGTTTCATAGACCCACCAATCCGGAACATTATCATCGGAAATAGTCACACACCCTAAATTAAAATGTTCAGCTAATTTTTCAACTACGGGTTGTAAGTCAAAATAGCGGTTTGAAATATGCACTGCGATTAATCCATTAGTTCGTAGATGTTTTAAGTACACCTCGAACGCTTCGACTGTTAGCAAATGAACAGGGATTGCATCGCTATTAAAAGCATCCAAAGCAAGTAAATCAAACTGCTGAACTTTTCCTTCTTTTAGCTCACTCTCTAACGAAAGACGCGCGTCACCCATGACGACGTCTACTTTGGCATTAGATTGGCTAAGATAGGTAAAATCTTTTTTAGCGATTTCGAGAACTTGGGGATTTATTTCATAAATTTTAACCTGATCGCCTGCTCTACCGTATGAAGCGAGAGTACCTGTACCCATACCAACTAAACCCAGTGTGCGAACTCTGTTTTTAGGGAGGCTGTTAATAGCAAGGCCGATACCACTCCCCTGTGCATAATACGTTGTCTGCCGCATAGCCTTAGCCTTTTCAACAAATTGAATGCCGTGGATAATACGTCCATGCTGAAGCACCCGGTAAATATCTGATGTTTCATCAGATCTATATTCAAATACACTTAAAACACCGAAAAAATTGCGGGAAGAATCAATTAGTCCAACGCGTGCTGTTTTAATTTGAGTTAAAAAAAGAGATCCTAAAAGCGATGTTATAAAGATAAGAAATAAACCAAGCCTAGGCGACCACTGCTGAAGTATTCCTTTCTTAAAATCAATAAAGCACGCAGTCAGAACTGCAAATGCTATACTCAAAACAAAAATATTAAGTTTTATAAAAGGCCAATAGCCTATCAGAGCATCACTCATCCAATTTCCAGAACCGTTGCAACTAGACACCAACGCTACAGCGGTTAAAAAACCGCCTACTGCACCTAACGCAGATGAAACAACCATTTTCCTATCACTTGTTTCAATTGCAATGAAACACATTACAATACTGGCTAGCCAGTAACCAATTTGAAGTTCGAGATAAGATTTGAAAACTAAGGGTGCAACGACTGCGACTAAAAAGCCGCCTACAGCACCTCCAAGTGAAATAAATAAATAATAGGCAGTCAGTTGTTTTGGACTTGGGCGACGTATGTAAAGTTCAGCATGGCAAAACATACACGCCACAAAAAGTGCTGCGGAATATCCAACTACTTGAGCTAGCAGTGGTGCATCTTCATCTAAGTATATAAGTGCAACCATGACTGCAAAACTCACCACCAGTAACCCAGCGTAAATCGACCTATTGTACCACCGTGAATGATCAAATGCTAAAATAAAGCTTATCAGATATAATGCTAGCGGAAGAACCCAAAGAAACGGAATAACCGCTAGATCCTGGCATAACTTATTTGTTGTCGCTAATAAAAGTAGCGATGCCAGCGCTGGTAGACTTAGCCATAACACTCTGTCTGTAGCTGATGCTGGTTTAGACACTTCAGCACCCTCGCTGTTCGTTTGATTATGATCTCCAGTATAGCGACTTACTTTATATACACACATCCAAGCTAGAATCATAAAACCTACAAGTCCTACGGCCCATAGATAGGCCTGCAAATTGCGTGAGAACATCCACTCAAAGAAAAAGGGGTAACTTATCAGTGCAAGCAGTGACCCTACATTAGATAAAGCATAGAGTCGGTATATTGAGGCCTTAGGCTCAGTAAGGCTCATCCAGCGCTGCATTAAGGGCCCCGTTGCAGACAAAACAATGTATGGTAAACCTAAATTAAGCGTAAGAAGTGAGAGTATTCTAAATACAGGATTATCAGTACCTAATGGTTTCCAGCTTTCCGAAGGAATAATAGGCAAACATAAAACAGCTGCCACTAAAAGAAGCCCGTGTAGAAGCGCTTGCGTTTTAGGTTTAAGGTAACGACTCCCTAGATGAGCATAGGCATACCCTAAAAGCAGTGCCGTCTGGAAAAAAAGTAAGCACGTAGTCCACACGCCTGGACTTCCACCAAACCAGGGCAAAATATATTTGCCCATAAGAGGCTCGACTTGAAAAAGAAGAAATGCTCCAGAAAAAATCGTGAGTGCGTAAATCAACATACAAAACAAGGGTGATCATCAAAGACTGTAGTCCTTCCAATAAAAAAGCACTCCCTTAAAATCGCATCCCTAATCTTGCTCTATTAACCAAATAAGCTATGCATGGATCATGCGTCTTATCACTACCCTTACACTACTATCGGTTACCTTATTGACTTCAGCTCATGCCACTCCTGAGTGGGTGAATAAAAGCAATGCAAATGCTCTAGGACTTTTACAAGCTCTGGGCACATTCTCCCCTGAGATGGCATCAAGCTATGGATTAAGCCAATATGACACTCTTGTTTCTGATTTGAACCCTAACGTAAGCGAACGTTCGCGAGCTGCCCTTACTAAGATCAAGACTGAACTTGAAGCTAAACTTGCTATAGAAACAGATGCTCGAGTTAAGCAAGATCTTCAAATCATGATCGATGCTACAACGCTTCGTATCGAAGGAAGTCTACTGCATGAAAAACATTTTCTCCCTTATGAATCTGCAGGGAAGGCAATTTTCAGTGGCGAATTTGGATTACTTAATGATCAAGTCGCTGTATCACGACATGCTGCAGCAGTAACTCGTTTACAGCGCTATACCGGACAACTTCCTGGCACTACTGCTCTTACCGAATTAGCCAAAGCACGCTTTGAGGAAAAATTAAGCGATCCTTCCCTGCAAGGCCCATTCCTAGCAGAAGTACAGCAAGATATACCTGATACGCTACGTTTTGCATCTGGTATTCGTAAGTTGTTTATCAAACAACACATTGATCAAGCACCGGGGGCTCAAGCTGCACTCGCTGCACTCGACGTTCAACTCAAAGACTATGCAGATTGGATTAAGCGCGTTGTACTTGCCCACTCACGTTCAAACTTTGTTCAGCCTGAAGAGGTATACGCACACGATTTAAAACGAGTAGGATTGAGCATACCACCACGCGAACTCATTTCAAAAGCGCAACTTGCTTACTCAGAAATTCGAAATGAACTTGATGTCCTAGCTCCTCTTGTTGCTGCAAGTCACGGTTGGTCAGAAACAAGCTATCAAGATGTCATTCATCATTTGAAACGTGACCAGCTCGCACCCGAGCAAACCGAAGCCTTTTACAAAAACGAAGTCATTCCTCACATTGAGGCTTTAATTAGAAAAAACCATGTAGCCACATTACCCGATCGCCCAATGGCAATGCGTGTTGCTTCAGAGGCAGAATCTGCTGTTCAGCCTGCACCACACATGCAACCACCTCCACTGCTGAATAATCATGGTGAGCAAGGCGCCTTCGTTCTACCGCTTGGAAATCCATCCGCTAAGGGTGATGCCAGCGATAAATACGATGACTTCACATTCAAGGCTGGTGCCTGGACACTCACTGCACACGAAGGTCGTCCTGGTCATGAACTGCAATTTGCACGCATGGTAGAAGGCGGTGTTTCTCTAGCGCGTAGCATATTCGCATTCAATAGCGTGAATGTTGAAGGTTGGGCTCTTTATTCCGAAGCTGAAATGGTTCCCTACGAGCCGCTAGATGGTCAACTCATTGCTCTTCAATTACGTCTACTAAGAGCGGTACGCGCGTTTGCAGACCCAATGTTAAACTTGGGCCTTATGACTAAGGAACACGCTCACGACATTCTCATTAATGATGTATGCTTGTCTGAAGGCTTTGCCCGTGAGGAAGTAGATCGCTTTACATTTAGAATGCCTGGGCAAGCGACCTCATATTTCTATGGCTATACTCGGCTCATGCAACTTCAGGCATCTACGCGTATTACTTTAGGCAGCAAATTTGATCGATTAGCATTTAATGATTTTTTAGTAAATCAAGGTTTGCTGCCACCAGATCTTTTAGCCTCTGCGGTCCAAACAGAATTTATTCCACAGCAACTCGCCCGGTAAAATGGTGGACACTTGCGGACTCGAACCGCAGACCCCGTGCGTGTGAAGCACGTGCTCTAACCAACTGAGCTAAGCGTCCCATTTTTAATCCCTTCTTTTATAAGCAGGGATTAAACTTTCATTTGTAAAATTTCTTAGGTCAAATATCTAAACTAAGGAAAGTTGCGCGTATTTTGCAACGCTGTCTATTATGGCAACTTAGCCTGAATTAATTTACTCGCCTGTGCGAAATCGATAAGCCCTGCGTCTGGATTCTTTTTAAGAATCCCTACAACTTTACCCATTTCTTTTTTACTTTGTGCGCCGCTTTCCTGAATTGCTGCTAGGACAAGGGCTTCAAGTTTTCCTGCATCTAAGCCAGCAGGCATATATTTTTCGAGCACCTTAATTTCACTTTGATTTGCAGCGACCAAATCGGATCTGCCACCTTTTTCAAATTCAGCACACGCATCTGTAAGATTTTTAACCGATTTGCGCAGAACTGTGAGTGCAAGTTGCTCATCAATTGGCTTATTTAAATCAATTGATGCACGCTGAATACCTGCATCTAAGGTACGCAGTGCCGTTGCAGTTACACTGTCACGAGCTTTTACCGCTGTAATAATATCTGCACGCAGTGTTTCATAAAGAGTAGGCATACCTTAACCCTAACAGCCTACTGTTTATTCGCAAGCGCTACCTCTAGGGCGTTTTCTTGGGCACTACAGGTACATATAACCACGTACAGGCATCAGAAATATCCAAAGATCCGAAATGTGCTGTCGCTGATATATGATTCTCTCCTGCATTTAATTTAACTCCAGGCCAAACAAATACATGAGACTCAGAATGCTTAACTCCAAGAGACTTACCCTCACTAAACAATTCAAGATCTAGTGCGTTTGAATAAACCTTAATTTCAGTTAGTTCTTTTCTACGCTCCAAGAACCGTCGGCTATTAATCCATACAACTGGCTCCTCGCTCCAATTCGATTTATACCAATAAAATGCATCTTTACGGATTCTTCGATCGTAAGTCACAAGACCTTTATCATTGCGACCCGCTTGATCACCTTCGTTGCGGCCGTCTGAAGCAAAATCAAACATGCACCATACAAATTTACTCCACACGAAAGGACGATCTTTGAGCACTTGCCAGTAGTACTCATGTATTTTTGCCTGATACTCTTCTGGATGAAAACGTGCCTTCGGAACAGGCTGATAGACAGGTTCTTGATGCTGCAAAATACTAGCCCCCGCTCCGTATTCACTTAATCCAAATGATGTACTAGGCCTTTTAGCATGCATACTATCAAGCATTTGAGGTAGTTCAGTCATCTGGCCTTTGTACCATCCTGCGTAATAATTAAAATCGACTAAATCGGTGTGCCAGTTCTTTACTGATTCACGCTCGTCTGAAGCATAGGTAGATAAGCGAGTCCTATCCTGGGCTTTTACTACATTAGCAAGTTCAGCAATTATTTTATCAGCGGGCCCACCGCGCGTTTCATTTCCTACACCCCAAAAACAAATCGCTGGATGATTATAGTTTTGTCGCACCAATTCACGTAATTGCTGTTTTGCATTTTCTAAAAATTCAGGGCTAGCCAATGCCTCACCTACAAATGGAAATTCAGCCCAAGCAACAATTCCGGCTTGGTCACACCTGTCATACCAAGTCGAACTTTGCTGATAATGCGATACACGAATAGCCGTGCAGCCAATTTCATTTACTAAATCGAAGTCTTCAGCCTCATCAGCTTTACTGATAGCCCATCCTTTATCTAATCGATCCTGATGGCGATTAACGCCATGCAAATCGATGTGTTTTCCGTTAAGAAAAAACCCTAAATTTGGATCAACACTAAAATACCTTAAGCCTACTGTTTGGCTCACTTGATCGACCACTACTTTATCAGTAATTATTTCAACTTTAAGGGTATATAAATAAGGATCTAAACGCCCATTCCACAAATGTGGATTGATAACATGCAACGCCTGTCTTTCTTCCACACCATCTCCTGCATTAAGCATTCCTCCATTTATAGCTGTAGCAACTACGTTACCTTGTTTATCCACTAGCGTAGCATGAATTTCTACAAGCTGGTTTTTATCTGCATAGCTCTCTACTTGTGAGCGTACGATAAGATCCGCTTCTTTTTCAGTTACTTTATTTTGATCAAGGTAAACGCCACTTGATCCATAGTCGGTTGCCGATACCTGAATTTGATTTGTCACCAAAAGATTTACCCCACGGTAAATTCCACCAAAGAAGGTGAAGTCTGCAGAGGTAGGTGGAATTCCAATTTTACCATTATCTACACGTACTGATATTAAATTATCCTGACCTAAAATAAGAGCTTCGGTTGCATCCAAGCTAAAACGAGAAAACCCACCCTTATGCCCTCCGACATGCACTCCATTGATATACACTTCAGCGCCAAGACTTACCCCTTCAAATTGAATGTAGAAACGTTTGCCCTTTAAGGATGCATCTAGCTTAAGATGTCTACGATACCAAGCAGCTCCACGGTGATAATTTCCGCCACCATCTTCACCGTCTAAATTATTCCAGGTATGAGGTACAGTGACCGATTTCCAAGCCGCATCGTCGAACCCCATCTGAGGTCCGTGAACATTATCTGCTGAATAAAATTTCCACTCGCCATTTAAATCAATACTAGTGCGGGGTAAAAATTCTGTTTTTGTAGGTGCAATTCCGTGAGCTGGAACCGCGAAATACTGTCTTAAGAAGTTGCTCGCAATAGGCGCTAAATCTTCTGGTAAAGCCTTACCTTTCCAGGTCGTGAAATCAAATTGATGCCCTATGCCTTTTATAAGCATAAGTTGATGAGGCACCCCTGCCTTTGCCAATACATCATTAAGCTCAATAGACTGATGATAGTCTACTAATGGATCTGAAGTGCCTTGTATAATTAAAACCGGCGGAGAATCAGAGGTAACATAATTAACCGGTGAAATTCTACGCCAGAGTGTAGGATTTTTCTGGCGCGTATCTCCAAATACTTTAGCTGGGTTTGTGTCATCTGATAAATGGCCGAGTTGCTTACCCTCGGAATCAACAGCTTGGCGGGTTAATAAATCAGTAGGTCCGTATAAATCTATAATAGCGCCTACACTATCAGAGACGTCAGGATATGGAGTAGTAGGTTCAAGTGCTTTATCTGATAATGTAAGTCCTACCATTAATGCCAGATGCCCACCTGCTGAACCTCCCATAACTGCAATACGATCTGGATCTACATTATAATCGGCTGCATGTGTCCGCAAAAAACGTACGGCATTTTTACAGTCATATAAATTCGTAGGCCAAGCACCTTCACCTAATTTATAATCAATACTCACACATACATAGCCCTTTTTAGCCAAAGTTTCGCATATATTAGCAGCACGGGCTTCATTTTTGGTCCCAGCAGTCCAACCTCCTCCATGGATCCAAACAATACCTGGAGATGCTGGATCTGTAGGCAAACGATCCGGTAAATAGACATCCAATTTTTCCTGACGACCAGGCTCAAGATAAGTCACATCTTTTAATATGCGCGTTTGCGCATGAGCCATTGGGCTTAGAGCACACAAGGTATAGATAAAGCATATAGAAAATATAAAATGGATATACTTATAATGGCTCATAAAAATATAGCCTAATGAATTTTAGCTTCGAGCGAAGCTTTGAGTTTAATTAATTCACTACGACTTTGTACATCCGTACTCCAGGAAAGACCAATTTTGCATAGCTGAAGGGCATCCTTGAGGTATCCAATTCGAGTATAGAGCTGCGCATCTAAAAGAAAAAGCTCACTATCATAGGGAAACAAAACAAGCCCTTGATCTAAAACCTGCAAATGCCCACGGCTTGGTTCTACGCTCGATTCGCGCCAGACCGAAGCAATAGCCTCATACACTTCAGGCAAAGGTGGATTTAAACTCTTAGCTTTAAAAAGCAGTTTGAGTAAAATCGCTACACGATCGACACCTAACTTCTGTTGCCCTGGCGCAGAAACCCACAGTTTCATCTGTATTTGAGCTAGCTGCAGATAAGCACGCGCAGACTTTGTGTTTTCATTTGTAGCACGCTTAAGAAATATAAGTGCTCTTGTGTCTTTATTTGCCACATGTTCTGCCAAACCTAGCGCACTCAGTAGCTCTGGGTCTCTTTGGCCACGTAAATAAGCAGCTATCAAACTTTGTCTGCCATCCTCCGTCCGACCTGCCATGCGTTGGGCCTCCGCCCTGATGCGAGACGATTGCGCGTCTGTAGCATCGTGCAGATTTAACTTGGCAATATCAGCCACCACTTTGCCCTGTTTATCAATGAGTTCAAAACCACGATCGGAGAGCATTTCTGTGTTAGCCCAAAATAAAGCTGTCATTTCCTCATAACCCGCCGAAAAACACTGCTTAAAAAGTTCTTCGCTACTACGTGACCTTGAACTTAAATAAGCAAACTTCATAAACGCTTCGCGGTACTTAGCTTTCGAACCAAGAAGACAAAATTCTATAAATGCTCTACTTTCTTTAGTGGCTTGCTCTGTATTCCAGTCTGAACTTTGGGTGTTTGTATCCTGATCCACGATGAAGAGTTTGTGTAGAGGAATAATTATCCCCTCTTTTAACATGCTTTGGTAAGCTACATCTTTTGACGCAAATGCTCTTATACTTACTCCTTCCTTAATGGCCTGATTTAATCGTAAATTAAACGCTACTCGTTCATTTTTCATCATATCACTGATAGCAGGTAATCCGACACGATTTTCTGTATATGCTAGCGTATCAAACATAGCCTCTAATCCAAACCTAAGCCAATCAGGGGTTCTTGGACCAATACGGTTAACAAGAAAATGCACATATTCATGATGAACGAGCTTAGAAGAGCCTACCGAATTATTTTCACTGCGCGCAGCACCAAGATTAATGACGATTGCTGCATGCTCATGATCTTCAAGCGACAGACTCACCGTTTGTTGCGCATTGCGTATTATACTTGATGGTACGAATGCCTTAACGCGACTTCCCGTATCACATAAAATAATTGATGCATCTACAGATGCATTCATGCGAACCATAGGCCATAACACTTCAACGGCCCTATGAAATCTTAGGAAATCCTGAATAACGTCTCGGCTCGTAGAGTCGGATGCCGAACTCAATATTTCAAATCCAGGAACTTGAGCGTAACGCCACTGCTCGGCTGTAGGCAGAATACGCGTATCTGTAACTTGAAACGACGGTAAAGTAACAAGTTCGCCACTCAACTCTTGACCTAGGAGCTGACAACCAACTCCCAAAACAAGTAAATACAAAGATTTGAAAATCTTTTCCAAACGATTTGCCCTAAGGCCATGCATATCTACTAAATTAGTTTCAACTAAGACTATTTTTTAATCTGCGTATCGTAATTAACAACGTAATAGGTAGCAGTTGACTTACTCAAATTACGTTGAGCGGTTACACTATGTGCAGCAAAAAAAATGACTGATCCAGCAGGAGCCATAGTCGTCTTACCGTCGCAGTACACTTCAACCTCCCCTTCTTTAATGATAATAAGTTCTTCTTGAGGGTGTAGCCTTGGTGCACCGCTTTGCTCTCCAGGATTTAGGGTGGAAATATGCAAATGTAAGCGCGCCAGCGTACTTGTTGGCGAATTAAGAACCATACGTTTTTCACCATTAGGAGCTTTCTGCACAACCATATCATTCCAATTAAAGATAGTTGTTTTTAATAATTCGCTTTGAGTGTTTGGTACATCCGCGTGAACGGATACAAGACTACCTAAAAAAAGAACAGTGCTTAGTGATATGATATTTTTCATGGGGTTATAGATAAAAATGTAATTAAAAAATCGTGCGCAACTAAGTAGACCTAACTTCAGTTAGCGTCTTTCCGTTGACATGGGATGAATTATCTTTGGCTACACCTATACGCTGAGAGCCATAAATGCCACCATGTCCGCTAAAGTGGTAAGCAAGAAAACACACAATAGCATAATAAATAAGATAGTGAGATCCAAAAAGTTCTGCGCCCATAATAGTACAGGCAAGTGGTGTATTGGCAGCAGCTGCAAAAATCGCAATAAAACCAAGCCCTGCGAAAAGATCGATAGGAAGGCCCAAAGCCACAGCTATGGTGTGGCCGAGTGCTGCTCCAATAAAGAAAAGGGGTGTGACCTCGCCACCTTTGAATCCTGATCCGATAGCTAATGCGGTAAAAATTATCTTCCAAAGCCAGCTATAGGACGTAGCCCCTTCGAGGGTAAAAGCCCCTACAATAGAAATGCCGTGAGGGTCATAAGAAGTTACCCCAATGCCTAGATAATCTCTTGTACCTAAGACATAGGTAAGAGCAATGATTAGTACTCCTCCAGCAAAAGCCCTTAATGGTGCAGCTGTGAATACATGTGAAAAGATTTTCTTTAGGTTATGGGTTAATTCAGAAAAAAATCTACCAGCCAAACCAAAGAGTATTCCGGCTAGAATTGCATATCCAACAAAACGAATACTGAGATCCGCAAATAGGCCTGAATTTAATGGTGTAGCAATCAAGTACTGCTGATGATGTATCCCCCAAGCACGGCACACTTGATCACCCACTACACTTGCCGCACATACAGGAATAAACACCCCGTACTCAAGACGTCCAATGACAAGTACTTCGAGTGCAAAAACAGCACCCGCGAGTGGAGTGCCAAACACAGAGCCAAAGCCGGCAGCAATTCCTGCAATAAGTAAGATACGAATATTTTTCTTATTAATAGAAAAAAGCTTTCCATAACCTGCCGCCAAACTTCCTCCCATTTGGATTGCTGTTCCTTCACGCCCTACTGAAGCTCCAAACAAATGAGAAACTAACGTTGTAAATAAAATCAATGGAGCCATCCGAGACGGAACACCACCACCGGATGCATGTATTTCATCTAAAATAAGATTACTACCTGATTCTGCTTTCTTTCCGAGATTATGATAAATAGACGCGGTAAAAAGACCGGCAAGAGGTAGCAAATACAGAAGCCATGGGTTATTCCATCTAAGCTGGGTTACATAGTCTAAAGACCATAAAAACAAGGCGCTCGCTGAACCCGAAATAATAGCAACGGGAACCACTAATACAGTCCACTGTGCAAGCTGCCATAGACTGGCAAGATGAGGTACAGGATTAAGGAAGCGCTTCATCTAAATCTTTGCTTAAAATCCTACCCGAGAGCACTCCTCTTGCGAGGGTTAAAAGCTGGTGCCCGAGACAGGACTTGAACCTGCACACCTTACGGTAACGGCTTCTAAGACCGTCGTGTCTGCCAATTCCACCACCCGGGCAAAGGGATATCCTCTATAGCCTGCGGACTTCACCCGTACTAGGGCAAGAAAGAATACACAAAAAATGATTAAAAAGCCTCCCCTAACCTATCTCCCATCTTAGCAAAGGTTTCCCTATGCATACTACTCTGTTCTAAGAGGTCTTTATCGAAGGAAATTCTGCCTTTTTGGAATAAAGTAATCACGCATGAGCCCCCAAAAGAAAATAACCCCTTTTCATCACCCTTTTGGACTGCATTACCAGGAATAAAGCCCTGCTGGATGGTGCCTACATTGGTTGCCCCTACTTCAACCATAGCAACTGTTCCAAAAACGGGTGATTCAACAAGGGTAAGCATCCGCTTATTTAAAACTAGGTACCTTATGTTATGTCGTAGCGCTATTGGGCTAACCGAATAAAGCCACCCTGGAGCTAGCTGAGGTTCGGAGGGGACTCCTGCTACTGGAAAATGAAATCGGTGATAATCAACGGGGCATAATCTCGAAATAAGCATTGAACCGCTTTTGAACAAATCTGTAAGCGGCTTATTGGGCTGGGAAGTAAATTCGCCAAGCAATTCGGAGAGTTCAAATTTTGCGCCCTTAACGTAAAATCCATCCACTTCGTCCACGTTTTGAAATGCAAGATGTCTTCCATCAGCGGGCATTACCGCAACCTTATCCCCAGAAAAAATAGGCCGAACTTCAGGTTTAATAGCACGCGTGAAGAATTCATTAAATGATCTAAAATCAAATGCTGATTTCGTAAATTCATCGACGTTGATATTATACTCAACAATGAAGGGTAAAATACGAAGCGCACTAATATGCTTCTTCATATTCCATCCATAGTAGCGTGAAAAAAGAGAGCGCTTTACAATAAGCCAAGCAGCCATTCGACCTACAGGATTACCATAAATGCGCCTAAGCCAACTCTCGCCAAATATTTGCTCTGTTTTTACAGAGCCAGAAGTGCGGTCAAAATAAACAACAGGTTCGGATGACATGATCGAGCGTGATAAAGTAAGACTTGAACTAGCTCTAGGTTATGAAATGAAAGAAACAAGATACAAGCTCTTCGAGTGCTTAAAGTCACATTGTTACGGTATTTCAATGGAACTATGCCTAATAGACGCTTACTGTATAGCACAACATGCAACCTCTAGACCCCAAAGACCAATCGCACAGAGAAATCTTAAAGCGTATCGCACGCAGGTCTTTAATAGATAAAGGGTTTGAGCCTGAATTTAATGGTGCGGTTCAAGCAGAAATAGCTGCCGTGGCCAGCTACCCTCAAAATCCGGAAAACTTAACTGATTTACGCAATTTACTCTGGTGCTCAATCGATAACGATGACTCTCGCGACTTAGATCAACTCACTGTTGCTGAGGAATTACCTAATGGCGGCACTAAAGTTTACGTCGCAATCGCTGATGTAGATAGCGTAGTGAAATACAACACAGCCCTGGATGCGCACGCACATAAGAACACGACCTCGATTTATACTCCTGGAACAGTATTCCCGATGCTCCCAGAAAGGCTCTCTACTGACCTTACCTCATTAAATTACAACGAAGAGCGAGCAGCAATTGTAGTTGAGATGAGTTTTGCCTCGGATGGAAGACTAAGTACTTACTCTCATAGTCGAGCTCTTGTAAAAAATCACGCAAAACTAGCTTATGACTCTGTGGCTGCTTGGCTTGATGGCACACTACCTAAGCTAGATGCTATAGAAAGAGTTCCCGGTTTAGCAGCAAACTTACGCTTACAAGATTCAATCGCGCAAAAACTAAAAGCGCTTCGCCACACACGTGGTGCCCTTTATTTTGAAACATTACGTGCGAATCCTATCTTTGATGGCGCAACATTGAAGGACCTAGCCGCGGATACAAAAAATAAAGCTCACGACATAATTGAAGACTTCATGATTGCAGCTAATTCGGCTACAGCTGTGTTTCTTCAATCTAAACACTTTCCTGTTCTAAAGCGCGTTGTCAAAACCCCAAAAGACTGGGACCGTATTGTAGAACTTGCAGCTGAAAAAGGATACTCCCTCCCAGCACGTGCTGATGTATTAAGCCTCTCTGAGTTTTTAGACTCTGAGAAACTAGCTCACCCGGAGGCCTTTGCCGACTTATCTTTGTCCGTTATTAAATTAATTGGTCCCGGCATTTATATTGCAGAGGCACCAGGGGCACCCACTGAAGGACATTTCGGCTTAGCTGTAGATCATTACTCACACTCCACAGCACCCAATCGTCGTTACCCTGATATAATTACCCAACGCCTACTTAAAGCATGCCTAGCTGGTCAAAAGCCTCCGTATGGTTATACGGAATTAACTGCACTCGCCTTACACTGTACAGTGAAAGCAGATGAAGCTAAAAAAATAGAGCGCTTACTAGTAAAGTCAGCAGCAGCACTGCTTATGGAGAATATGATCGGCCAACGCTTTAATGCGATTATTACTGGCGCATCTGACAAAGGCACATGGGTTCGTATACTAGAACTCCCTGTAGAAGGACGCGTTGTTTCAGGCTACCAAGGCAAGAAAGTAGGGCAAAAAATTATAGTCACCCTACTCTCTACTAATGCGCAGCGAGGCTTTATTGATTTTGAGGCTTAAAGCCTACTCCATCGATAACTGATCTTTTTTTACTGTAAACTTTACCTTACTGCCTTCTGCCACTTCACCGGAAATTAATGCCCGGGCAAGTTGCGTTTCAATGGTGCGTTGTAAGAAACGTTTCAGAGGCCGCGCTCCAAAAACAGGGTCATAGCCACGCTCCGCAACCCATTCGCGCGCTTTAGCATCAAGAGTGACTGTAACACGCTTCTCAACAAGACGTTTGTTTAATTCGGCTAAAAGTAAATCAACGATCTTTGTAATTTCCTCAAGGGTGAGAGGTTTAAATAAAACTGTCTCATCAATACGATTTAAGAATTCAGGCCTGAATGTTGACCGTAACTCAGAGAGCACACTTTCCCTAACTGTTTCAGGAATAGCACTTCCAACAACACCATCGATAAGATGCCTCGAGCCAATGTTCGAAGTCATGATGATAATCGTATTTTTAAAGTCTACAGTTCTACCTTGAGAATCCGTTGCACGACCATCATCCAAAATTTGCAAAAGTACATTGAAGACATCTGGGTGTGCTTTCTCAATTTCATCAAATAAGATAACTGCATAAGGCTTACGCCGCACAGCTTCTGTTAATTGACCGCCCTCGTCGTAACCAATGTAACCAGGAGGAGCACCCACTAAACGCGACACACTGTGCTTCTCCATATATTCAGACATGTCCAGCCGCACCATTGCTGCCTCGGTGTCGAACAAGGTCTCTGCCAATGTTTTTGCGAGTTCGGTTTTACCTACACCTGTAGGCCCAAGAAACAAGAAGCTACCTACGGGTCTTTTGGGGTCTTTAATGCCACTACGTCCTCTTAATATAGCGTCTGTGACTAGATTGACCGCTTCATCTTGGCCAACAACTCTCTCGTGAAGTACGTCAGCTAACCTCAAGAGCTTTTCTTTCTCACCCTCAACTAAGCGAGTCATAGGTACGCCAGACCACTTAGCCACAATCTCAGCAATTTCTTCTTGAGATACTTCTTCCTTAAACAAGGTAGTGCTATTGCCTGCTTTCTCGAGTTTTTTAAGTTCAGCTTCAAGTTGTGGAATCTTTCCATGCCTAAGCTCTGCTACTTTATTTAAGTCATAGGCTCTTTCTGCTTTCTCCATCTCTAAGCGAGATGTTTCAAGGTCTTCTCTTAATTTACGTACATGCCCAACAGCAGTCCTCTCTTTTTCCCATTGCAACTTAAGTCCCTTAGACTTTTCGCGTATCTCGGAAAGTTCTTTTCGTATAACACTGAGTCTTAACTTGCTGGCATCATCTTTCTCTTTCGTAAGAGCAGTTTCTTCTATTTCTAACTGTAATGCACGTCTAGTAAGTTCATCGAGCTCTTGAGGCATCGAATCCATTTCTGTTCGTATCATTGCACATGCCTCATCCACAAGATCAATCGCCTTATCGGGAAGAAACCGGTCGCTGATATAGCGTGTTGATAATGTGACGGCACTCACCAAAGCATTATCCTGGATACGAACACCATGATGTAGCTCAAAGCGCTCTTTGAGTCCTCTTAAAATAGATATCGCATCTTCAACACTAGGTTGATCAACGGTAACAGGTTGAAAACGTCTCTCAAGAGCAGCATCTTTTTCTATATACTTACGGTATTCATCAAGTGTTGTTGCGCCAATACAATGCAGTTCACCACGTGCAAGCATAGGCTTTAGTAAATTACCTGCATCCATTGCACCTTCTGACTTTCCTGCACCAACAATCACATGCAGTTCATCGATAAATAAAATAACGCGACCTTCGCTTTGCTTAATTTCTTGAAGCACTGCTTTGAGTCTTTCTTCAAATTCGCCTCTATATTTAGCACCTGCTACGAGTGCACCCATATCGAGTGAAAATACAGAACGATCTTTTAACCCTTCAGGAACATCTCCACGTAAAATTCTTTGAGCGAGTCCTTCAACAATTGCAGTTTTGCCAACACCAGGCTCTCCAATCAAAACGGGATTGTTTTTGGTTTTGCGTGATAAAATTCTAATCGTACGACGAATCTCATCATCTCTACCAATCACAGGATCAAGTTTTCCTTTACGTGCCTGGGCAACTAGGTCGATACCATATTTTTCTAGAGCCTGATACGTAGCCTCAGGATTGTCTGTTGTTACTTTCTGATTACCACGCACCTCCTTGAAAGCCTTCATAATTTTAGCGCGATCAAATCCAAAACTTTTAAACAACTTCTTTAGTGCATCTGGTTTACTCACCTCAATGAGTCCTAAAAATAAGTGCTCAACACTTACATACTCATCTTTAAGTATCTGAGCTTCTTTTTCGGCACGGGATAACACTTCGTTACAAGCCTGAGTTACATAAACTTTAGAAGTATCAACATTGCCGGTTACTTTTGGTAATTTTTCTAGTTCACGCTCAACAGCAAGTTGAACTGCTGCAGCAGTTACACCGAGCTTTTCGATTAACCCGGGCACAATCCCCTGCTCTTGTGCAAGCAGAGCTAAAAACAAGTGCCATGTATCAACTTCATTATGACTAAGGCGGCGAGCGATAGCTTGCGCTTCAGTAACCGCTTCGCGCGATCTTTGAGTAAGCTGTGAGGGTTCCATGCAAACCTTCTCGCATAAGCTGAGCCAATCTTAAACAACTATGCTTCAGAGGAGAAAGTACGAATTGAAGTGTATTCAGTTAGGCATAGTGGCACTCAACTGTGCCATCATGTGGGCATATAGTCCCATTTAGGCAAAAAAAAGGTCCGGTCTCTCATTTAAGAGAAACCGGACCATAAACCTGGCAATAACCTACTCTCGCGGGACCTATCGTCCTACTACCATTGGCTGCTCGGGGCTTAACGGCCGTGTTCGGGATGGGAACGGGTGGGACCCCCGGCAAATGATCACCAGGAAAGTGACAAAAATCTGAAAGTGTGAAGGCGGTAAATTAAACGCCAAAGAACAATATGCGTTATATTTGCATAAACCGGCAAGGTCATTAGTAGCAGTAAGCTGAACACGTTACCGTGCTTACACATCTGCCCTATCAACCGGGTGGTCTACCCGGACCTTGCACCGACTTGCGTCGGATTGTGATCTTATCTTGGGACGAGCTTGGCGCTTAGATGCTTTCAGCGCTTATCTCTTCCGAACATAGCTACCCGGCGCTGCCCCTGACGGGACAACCGGAACACCAGAGGTTCGTCATTCTCGGTCCTCTCGTACTAGAGAATGAACCCCTCAAATCACAGACGCCCACAGCGGATAGAGGACCGAACTGTCTCACGACGTTCTGAACCCAGCTCGCGTACCACTTTAATCGGCGAACAGCCGAACCCTTGGGACCTTCTCCAGCCCCAGGATGTGATGAGCCGACATCGAGGT